>Ga0210097_1000582_pt1 | contig 11772 bp, 8 predicted proteins | sample Joice_CattailNLA_2_FD_185521 | JGI IMG/M metagenome (GOLD analysis project Ga0210097, IMG submission 185521) | Wetland microbial communities from San Francisco Bay, California, USA, that impact long-term carbon sequestration - Joice_CattailNLA_D2... | ecosystem: Environmental > Aquatic > Marine >...
GATGCTGTCACACCGGGGAACTCGGTACTGACCAGCGCGCCGCCGGCTGCCTTCGGCTTTCTCGGCACGCCGGCCGGGATATCCGTGACCGATACGCGGCTGCAGGCGGCCAATGGCCAGACCCTGTCGCTGGTGGGGGGCGACATCACCACGCAGAACGCCCTGCTGTACGCCCCGGAGGGCACCGTCCAGGTGGCGAGCGTCGGGGCGGCCGGCGAGGTCGGTGTGGACGTGTCGACACTGGACCCCGGCAGTTACGGGAAGATGGGGACCATCGACGTGTCACATCCCGGCAGCGTGGCGGCACGTTTTGTCCCCGGGGTCGGTTTCGTCGGCAATCTCGATGCCAGTGGTGACGATGGCGGCACGGTGGTCATTCGCGGCGGCAATATCATGCTGGATAGCGCGCTGGTGTTCGCGGACAGCAGCCTGGGCAGCAGCGGCCGCGTCGATATCAAGGCCGCGGATCAACTGCATGCCACCAACGGTGCCACCGTCAGCGCGGACCACTTCGGTACCGGCCCCGGCGGCGTTGTCACGGTCGAGGCCGGAGAGGTGATCCTCGACAAGGGCGGCCGCCTGCAGGCCGACAACTACACCTCCAATCCGGGCGGACGCATCCTGGTGACGGCGGACACCGTCACCATAGAGGAAAAGAGCGATCCCGCCATTGCCCTGGTCGGTGACCAGGAAAGCGGCCTGTTTGCGGCCGCCTTCGACAGCGGCGGGGGCGGCGACGTGACCGTCGATGCGACCACGGTGTCCGTGGGCGGCGGCGGGGCGATCGAGCTGAATGCAGATACGGCCGGTGGGGACGGCGGTAACCTGTCGGTGACGGCCGATCTTGTCCAGCTGCACGATGACGGTGCGGTGCGTGTGAACACCTTTGGTTCCGGCGATGCCGGTGATGTCACCCTGACGGTCGATCGGCTGGAAATCACCTCGGGTGGCAGTATCGCCACGCAGTCCCTCGGCGCCGGCACGGCGGGCACCATCGATATCACTGCAACAAGCCGCGTGTCGGTCAGCGGCACAGGCAGCGTCGATCCAAGCGGCATCTACAGCAACGCCTTCAGTACCGGAAATGGCGGCCGCATAGCCGTCGCTGCGCCCGATATCAGCTTCGATAACGGTGCGCGTATCCAGGCCGGTGTCGGTGTCAGCCAGAGCGTGGGGGGGTTGCCGCCCGCCACGGCCGCGACACAGGCCGGCAGCATCAGCCTGCAGGGCGAACGTGTGACCGTATCCGGTCTGGCGCAGGTCTCCACCCAGAGCGATAACGCCGGGCAGGCGGGCGATATCGAGGTGCAGGCCGATGAAGCGCTCGTCATCAACAGTCCGGCGGGCGCGGTGCAGAGCGGCCTGTTCAGCAGCGCCGCCGGCACCGGCGCCGGCGGCAATATCGTTATCCGCGGCGGGGTGCTGATGATGGACGGCGGCGCCATCAACGTCTCTTCCGCCACCGCCGGCGATGCCGGCACCATCAGCACCACGCTGGATTCCGCCGCCCTGCAAAACGGTGCGCAGATCAGCACCAGTGTCGGCGGTACCGGCGACGGTGGCGTGCTGTCGGTGTCCGCCAGCGGCGATGTCACGCTGGACGGGCGGGCCAGTGACGGCTTCCGTACCGGCATCTACAGCCAGACCGGCGGCAGCGGTGCCGGTGGCGCGGTCGTGGTAGATGCCGGTAACGTCTCGTTGCACGACGGCGCAACCATCAACTCGGAGAGCCTGGGCAGCGGTGACGCCGGCGATATCACGGTCACGGCGGTTAACAGCGTGGATATGATCAACGCCTCGATCACCACGGCGGCGGTCAATGCCGACGGCGGCAATATCAAGGTCACCGCGAGCGACCGGGCCTACCTGAAGAACAGCGATATCACGGCGGCCGTCGGTGGCGGACTCGGCAACGGCGGCAACGTGGACATCGACCCGCAGTTCGTGGTGCTGTCGAACAGCAATGTGCTGGCCAGTGCCATCGGCGGCAACGGCGGCAACATCACCATCGTGGCCGACCACTTCGTCAGTTCACCCGACAGCGTCCTGAATGCCTCCTCTCAACTGGGTATCAGCGGCACCATCAGCATCCTGTCACCGGACGAAGAGATCAACAGCAACCAGGTCGAGCTGCCGGTCGCCTATCTCGACGCCGCCGCCTTGCTGAAAGAGCGCTGCAGCGCGCGCCACCTGGGCGACCAGAGCAGCTTTATTGTCGCGGGCCGGACGGCATTGCCGGTGGCGCCGGACTCGCCGTACTCCTTGCTCTCGGGGATCGCTGACAGTGCCGGCCCCGTGACCACGGGTGGTCAAACCAGCCTGCAGCAGCAGTGGCTGAGCAACACACTGGCCGCCAGCCGCTATGGCTGCACACTGTAAGGCGGCGGGCGGATGTGCCCCGGCCCGAACCTGGCGCCCTGCTCAACCCGCATGATCCGTAATGACTTTGTACTGGCTGCTCAGTGTGCGCGATAGTTTCCCGGCGCGTCCCTCGACAAATATGTTAAAAGGCTCATTGCGCTATTGCCCGGTACAATTACCGTAAATCGGGCCTTCCACCAGGGAAGCATTGCTGCTCATATCGGGCGCCATAATCCCGTTAGTACACATAATCAAAAAAGGACAGGTCGCACATCATCCTGGTGACCGAGCTCTCGACTGACAGCGCAGCCCGGCAAGTCAAGCGTGCGACAGTGACTGTAACCCGGCACTCATTGGTCTGTTTCCACGTAATTCTTTTTATATCCAAGACTCGTGAGACGACTATCTGTTTCACCGGATACCAGTTTCAGCTGAGACGGATCCTCCCCCCTATCCCTGTCCCTGTCCCTGTCCAGCATGATCTGTGCAAGGCGTTCGATTCTGTCGAATATGGCCAGGGCTTCCTTCTTCATGTGTTTCTTCATGACATAACTGCCGATTATCGGCGGAATAAAAAATTTAGGTTTCATGCTTGATTCATGAAGCACATAAGTGCGGTCCTCCAGTGTATTTATCTCCCAGAGAGCAGAACCCGAATCGAAACTGCTGATCTCGGGAATCGTTGTAATGTGAATGCTCCCATAACCGGTTTCCACTATGTCTCCGGCCCAGGCGACCTCGAAGGAGAATGGTCCTATCCGGTGCTTTGAGGAATTCTGGACCCTGACCACATTCTTGTCATCAGAAGGGGAGATATCAACCGAGGTGATGGTCGGATTGATTCGATAGGCGTGTTCGTAATCAGTTATTACGTTATAAACGTAATTTTCAGGAGCATCGAGTACTGCCACAATACGTAATGTGTACTGACCCTGTTCATTTGTAACGGACAATTCCAGAACCTCGCCTGCTGTGGAGGCAAAGCTCAGCAGTACCAGTGCGACCAGGGTGCATGCTCTCATCATCGATCCCCATGAAGGCAAGTGGCATTCCCCAGCCAAACCGTGCTGGGCTGCGGCCAGCAATCCTGAGTAAACCCATGTAAAGCCAGCCACCGGTAAGGCCGTGATTGTGGTGCCCATTGGTACCTCCTCCCATGACTGATATGAATCATGGATTCAGATTAGCGAGGCTGTCGACGGACTTCCCTATAGCATTCACCATAAAAATGTGAGCTATTCACACGGCAGCAACCGTGTGCGACGCTTGATAGTCTGGCTGTAGTGCATGCCGGACATTTAGCTAAAGAAATACAGTGGCATGAAGGCCACTGGCAGGGAGTTGTTTGTGATGCTGTCATTTACGATGCCCTGATCACCCTGACAACTTAATGCTAGTAAACTTTGACAGGAAAAAAATAGGGCAGAAGCTCTAGAACAAAAGAACTAGCTGGGATTCAGGGAACCTCTTGTCAAGTCGTCATACCGACGACTGCATGGAGAAGGCGAGACCGGGAACCGGTCGAGAGGCTGGCCTGGGCCCATGCAGGAGGTAGAGCACCAAAAGCAGGCGCCTTGGGCGACGCAGTAGCGGTTACCGGGGAACGCAGTGACGAAGCAATCTCCAACTGACTGATTCCAAAGTTATGAGATTGCTTCGCTACGCTCGCAGTGACGTGCTGCATGACTTGACCAGAGTCTCCTTCGATAAAAACAATTAATATTTTTCCAAGAAAATTTGATCAATCCATCATTCCGGGCGGTGCGCAGTGGAGACCCGGAATCCAGTCATTGTTAATCAACCTGTTACTGGATTATTCGCTGCGATCTCCCGTCGGACCAGCCCTGCTGGCGTTCAATGCGCAGCGCGCTTTTGTCCGGCCTGCGACGAAATGACAATAGACGATTTGATCAGCGCGTTGCTGACCGGCCCATACTCACGTAATCACCGTCGGTTCCCCGCGTCCCGTGCGGGACTCGATCTCTGCCAGTCCGGTGGCGATCGCGACCAGGGGCTGCATCACCTCGGCGGTTGCGCGGTCCTGTTTTGCCGCATCGGATTCGAAGGCCTCGAGATAGACGCGCAGGGTGGCACCCGACGTGCCTGTGCCCGAGAGCCGGTAGACGATGCGCGACCCGTCGGTGAATCCGATGCGGATCCCCTGGTTTTCCGAGACGCTGCCGTCCACCGGGTCGGTGTAGGCGAAGTTGTCGGCATACTCGACGCTGTAGCCGTCCAGCGTCGAGCCCGGCAGCGCCGCCAGGCGTGACTGCAGGTGAGCCATCAGGCCGTTGGCGGCCTCCGTCTCGATTCCCTCGTAGTCATAGCGGGTGTAGAAATTGCGGCCGAACTGGCGCCAGTGCGCCTGCACGATGTCCGCCACGGACTCCTGTAGTACCGCCAGCAGGTTGAGCCAGAACAGCACCGCCCAGAGGCCGTCCTTCTCGCGGATATGATCGGAACCCGTGCCGAAGCTCTCCTCGCCGCAGAGCGTGATGCGTCCCGCATCCAGCAGGTTGCCGAAGAACTTCCAGCCGGTGGGCGTCTCGTAGCAGTCCAGGCCCAGTCGGGTGGCGACACGGTCGACCGCCTGGCTGGTTGGCATGGAGCGGGCGACACCCTTGATGCCGCCGGCGTAGCCCTTGACGAGGTCGGCGTTGGCGGCCATCACCGCCAGGCTGTCGCTGGGGGTAACGAAGAAATCGCGTCCCAGGATCATGTTGCGGTCGCCGTCGCCGTCGGATGCGGCGGCAAAATCGACGGCCTCGGGCCCGGTGGTCAGGGCCACCACCTCGTGGGCATGCACGAGGTTGGGGTCGGGGTGGCCACCGCCGAAGTCCTCCAGCGGGATGCCGTTGATCACGGTGCCGGGTGCCGCGCCGAGCCTGTCTTCCAGGATACGCCTGGCATAGGGGCCGGTAATGGCGTGCATGGCGTCGAAGCGCATGCGGAAGTGGCCGGAGCCGAACAGCTGGCGGATGCGCTCAAAATCGAACAGGTCTTCCATCAGGGCGGCATAGTCCGCCACCGGATCGATGACCTCCACGCGGGTGCCGCCCAGCGACGTGGTGCCGAGGGTGTCGAGGTCGATGTCCTTTGCTGCGAGGGTGAGGTATCCGGTGATCTCCCGGGTGCGTGCGAAGATGGCCTCGGTGACGGCCTCCGGTGCCGGGCCGCCATTGGCGGTGTTGAACTTGATGCCGAAGTCCGCGTCCGGGCCGCCGGGATTGTGGCTGGCCGAGAGGATGATGCCGCCATCGGCCCGGTACTTGCGGATGACGCAGGAGGCGGCCGGCGTGGAGAGCAGGCCACCCTGGCCGACCATGACCTTCGCGACGCCATTGGCGGCCGCCATGCGCACAATGATCTGGATCGCCTGCCGGTTGTAGTAGCGGCCGTCGCCGCCCAGCACGAGCGTGCCGCCCTCGAGCACGTCCTGGGTGTCGAATATCGACTGGACGAAGTTTTCCAGGTAGTGGGGCGTCTGAAAAATCCTGACTTTCTTGCGCAGGCCGGAGGTGCCGGGGCGCTGGTCGGCGAAGGGCCGGGTGGTGATGGTTGTGTATTCCACGGTGAGCTGCTGTCCTGTGTGTTTGAAGGTGAACCTGTTCAATAATATGATTCAACCGGGTCAGATCCCAGTATTCTCTTGTGCTGGTGCGAGCCGGGATCTGGCCCCTGTTGCCGGTCTGTGGATGAATGATGGATCTTCCTGATTACAAGGATTCGATCGATGTCGACGGGACGACCGTAACGATCCGCATCATGCAGCCCGCCGACCACGATATCGAGCGGCGGTTCGTACGTGAACTCTCCCCGACGTCCCGCTACAACCGCTTTCATTCCGCGCTGAAGGAACTCACGCCCTCCATGCTGGAGCGGTTCACGCACGTGAACTATCCGGACGACATGGCGCTGATCGCCACTATCCGGGAGGAAACGGGCGAATGCGAGATCGGGGTTGCGCGTTACGCGCGCTATCCGGGCACCGACCGTGCCGAAATCGCGGTCGTCGTGGCGGATGCGTGGCAGGGCAAGGGCATCGGCGCGCGCCTGCTGTTGGACCTGAGGACGCTTGCCACTGAAGCAGGCATCAGGCACCTGGAGGCCAGCGTGCTGCCGGGGAACACGCGGATGCTGGAATTGGCCCGGGCCCTGGGTTTCTCGATCAGGCCCGAACAAGCCGCTGCAGGTCAGGCGCTCGATCTGGGTAAGGATATCGATAGCAGCTGAACACTGGTGATGGCTATGCGTCCCGCTCCTCGACGGCATCGACAAACTGCAACCGCACCACGCCGTCCCCGAGATCCGCCTGGTAACTTTCCGACCAGGCGAGCAGGCCCTGGATCTCGCTGCGCCATGCCCCGGCATCTTCCGCGGTGTGGAACAGGACGACATAGGGCCGGTGACAACCGGTGAAATGCTGAAAGCGCAGGCGCGGACTGGTCAGTTCAATGACCCGGGCTGGCAACCCGCCCATGTCATCGATCTCGGTCTGGGGGCATAACACCATGGCAAACCGGGTCGGGAGTTTCCCGCTGTTCCGCCGCCAGCGGTCGAGCACCGCGGAGACAAATCCGGGGATGCCGGCCGCGCTCCAGCTGGCGATATTGGCCGGCACTCCGTGTATCTCGAGCAGCTCGGTTGCGGTATTCATCTGGCGCTCCTGTACCGGTAATCGGGTTTTTTCCGGCAATTCCAGCCTATAAAAAATATTTCTAAAACTCCAGATGTATAGAAAAATAATTATTAAATACTCCAGAATACGGTTAAAATATGCATAAATATTTACAGGACGTGCATGAATATAGAAATTTCATCCATGAATCCCGTTGACCGGAAAATATTGAACCTGCTGCAGGTGGATGCCTCCCTGACCGTCAGGCAGATCGCCGAACAGGTCAACCTGTCGGTTACCCCCTGCTGGAAGCGTATCCAGAAACTGGAAGCGGACGGTTATATCCGCGCACGGGTCGCGTTGCTTGATCCCAAACGGGTCAATGCGGATGTCACGGTCTTCGTTGCCATCAAGACCGCGCATCACACCACGGAATGGATTGCGCGCTTCTCCAGTGCGGTCAGTGATATGCCGGAGGTTATGGAGATCTATCGGATGAGCGGGGAGATCGATTACCTGCTGCGGGTCGTGGTCAGCAGCATCGGGGCCTATGACCGGTTCTACAAAAAACTGGTGGACCGCATCGAATTATCCAATGTCACCTCAAGCTTCGCCATGGAGCAGATCAAGTACACGACCGCCCTGCCAATCAACGAAGCTATGGGGTCAGACCCGATCGATTCGACAGTTGTCTGACATTGTAACCGCGCCCCAGCAGGGCAGGGCTCTGTCGCTCAGGTCGGCTTGTGCCAGCCGCCGACACAACCCGCAAACAGGTCGTCTACACCGGGCACGTCCCAGGTGCCGGCGCGGTAGCGGTCGATGGAAATGCGCTTGCCCCAGGCGTCGAGTATCGGCGCGAGTTTCAGCCACGATTCCTCGATTTCATCGGCCCGCGAAAACAGGGTGGCGTCTCCCAGCAGCACGTCATTGAGCAGTATTTCGTAGGCCTCGAACAGTGGCTCGGTCGCCGAGGCGTAGGGTCCGCGCATGATCAGGCGCCGCATGCGGGTGGTCAACCCGGGCATCTTGGCATTCATGCGCAGGAACATGCCTTCGTCGGGCTGCAGGCGAAACACCAGGGCATCGGCAACCGGCGGCGCGCCGCCGGAATCGAACAGGTTGTACGGTGGCTGCCGGAAGCGGATCACGATCTCCGAAGCGCGCTTCTGCATGCGCTTGCCGTACCACAGGATGAACGGCACGCCCTGCCAGCGCCAGTTGTCCACGTACAGGCGGACGGCCGCGAAGGTCTCTGTCACCGAGTCCGCGGCAACACCGGGTTCCCTGCAGTAGGCCGGCACCTTTTGTCCGGCGATCTCGCCGGCGCCGTACTGCGCGGCGACCGTCAGCCGGTCCACCTCGGCGGCTGGCGTGGCGCGCAGGGAACGCAGCACCTTCACCTTCTCGTCACGCACGGCATTGGCGGAGTATTCACCCGGCGGCTCCATGGCCACCAGGGTCATGACCTGCATCATGTGGCTCTGGATCATATCGCGCAGGGCGCCGGCCTGCTCGTAGTAGGCCGCGCGGTATTCGACGCCCAGGGTCTCTGCCACCGAGATCTGCACGTGGTCGATGTAGTTGCGGTTCCACAGCGGTTCCAGGATGCTGTTGCCGAAGCGGAACACGAACAGGTTCTGCACGCTTTCCTTGCCGAGATAATGGTCGATGCGATAGATCTGCGACTCACTGAAGACGTCCTGCAGCGCCTTGTTCAGCTGGATGGCGGACGCGAGATCCAGGCCGAACGGCTTCTCGATGACGATGCGCCGGTAGCCCGTGTCTTCGCCGGCGAGCTGCACCTGGCCCAGTCCCTGCGCGACTTGCACATACCACTCGGGCGGTATGGCGAGATAGAACAGGGCGTTGCACACACCCTGTTCGGTATCGAGTGCGCCGGCGAGCCGTGCGTAGGTGTCGGCGTCGGCAAGGTCGCCCTGGACGAAGCGCAGCCGCGCCGCGAACGCCTGCCATTCTTCATCGGTGTACTGGAGGTCCGCCGCGTAGCTTTCCAGTGCCGTGCGAATCATGTCCGGCCACTCCGCCCCGGCGATATCCCGCGCCACCCCGATTATGCGGCTTTGCGGGTGTACCAGGCCGGTGCGGTACATGCGCGCCAGCGCCGGCATGAGCTTGCGCTTGGTCAGATCGCCGGTGGCGCCAAAGATGACAATATTGGCCGGGAGGGGTTGGAAATCCTTGACACCTTCGATCAGTGACGCGTTTGTCATTTGAAATCATCCAGCTGGGCAGTTTCGGGGAGGGCGTTGGTTGCACACCGTTCGGTGCATACGCCGGTCGCGGATGCGCTGCAGGATTGTAACTGGCCCTGCAGCGGCCAGCCAGCCTGTTCGAAGTCAGGGAGGCAGACCCGATCGACTCGACTGTCGTTCGCTGTCTCGATGGTCACTTATCCCTGTTTCTCAAGCAGTTTGTCGTGCGCCTGATTGACTGATTGCTTCCGGTGAAATGAGCGGGTTATGCTAGCCGTGCTACATACATCAATAAGGCACCGGGCAGCACCGGAGCCGGTCATTTCAGCATCAAGGTGAATTCTATGAAAAGTACAATTCTGGCAGCAGCTATTCTGTTTTCCCTCGCCGGTCCGGCAACGGTCCTGGCCGAAACGCCGGCAGTATCGGTAATACCTTTGCAAGTGGAAGTCGTCCCCGTTGTTGTCGAATCGGTCGAGGAGCAGGCGATCGAGGCATTGCCTGCAAGCGCCGCAGGCGCCGATGCCGCGATGGCCGAAGAGCAGGCGGCATCTGAAACAGCGGCAGCCGCGACCGCCGATGCCGCGATGGCCGAAGAGCAGGCGGCGTCTGAAACAGCGGCAGCGGAAGCCGCAACCGCCGGTGCCGCGATGGCCGAAGAGCAGGCGGCGTCTGAAACAGCGGCAGCGGCAGCCGCGACCGCCGGTGCCGCGATGGCCGAAGAGCAGGCGGCATCTGAAACAGCGGCAGCGGCAGCCGCGACCGCCGATGCCGCGATGGCCGAAGAGCAGGCGGTAGCGGAAATGCCGGCGGAGATAGCCGCTTCCAATACCGAAGCCCCCGGCGCCGGAAGTCCCGGTAATCCCTGCCCGATGCACGGCATGGGTATGATGGGCAAGGGGATGGGCATGGGTGGCGGCATGAAGCCGGGCTGCAATTGCCGCAAGGGAATGCAGGAGAGGCACGCAGAAGTGGTGCGGCGCCTGGATATGATCGAGGCGCGCATGGCCAAGATCGAGCTCATGCTGGAGAGCCTGATGCAGCGCTAGACCCGAAGCCGAGACAGGCTTCCGGACTTTCCGCTATCACAATGACGGGGTCAGCCCCCGGTTTTCCTGAATGTTCGGGAGGGCCGGGAGCTGGCCCCGGTTCCGCTCATCATGCCGGCGCGGAACCGGCATCTGGCCCGGATTCGATTACGGCCCTGTCGCGTCCGGCCTGCTTGGCCTGGTAGAGGGCCTGGTCGGCCCGGCACAGCAGTGTCTCCACGGTGTCCTGTGGTGTGCAAACGGCGATGCCGGCCGAGCAGGTGAGGCGGATGCCGGCATCCCGGTAGACGACGTTCAGGGCGCGTACCGCCTCCAGGATGCGTTCTCCCAGCTGTGGCAGATCGCCGGACTCCACGTCAACCAGGATCACGGCAAACTCCTCGCCACCGTAGCGGGCGATGAAATCCGAACGCCGCGGGAACACGCGCACAATCGCGTTGGCCACGGCCTGCAACACCAGGTCACCGGCCGGGTGCCCGTAGCAGTCGTTGATCCCCTTGAAATTGTCCAGGTCGAGCATCAACAGGGCCATGGTCTGGCCGGAGAGAAACGAGAAGTCGATCTGCCTGGCGAGCACCTCGTCAAAGGCCCCGCGGTTGTGCACGCGGGTCAGCGCGTCCAGGCTGGCCTTCTCGCGGACACTCACCAGGTCGGCACGCAGGCTGTGGACCCGCTCCCCCATGGACTGCAGCTGTGCTTCATAGCGGGCATGGCGTTCCCGGATCACCCGGGACACGATATCGACGGTCCTGGCCAGCTGGGCCCGTATCTGGCCCAGGGAGTTGCCATCCACCGCCGTGCCCAGCGCAGCCAGCTCCAGGGTAACCATGTCATCCTTCGCGGTGTCCTCGCTGATGGCGGCGCGCAGGCCGCTGGTCAGTTCGCTGATCAGACCGCGCATGCCTTCGGCGCTGCTTTGCACGGCGGCCTGCTCATCGCGCCGGTGGTTGCGGAAGAATTGCTGCAGGTCCGCCCAGCGTCGCTGGTCCATGGTAACCGGTAGCGGCTTTACCCCCTCCTCGGGCCACTCCTCTCCCATGGGGGCGGGTGTCCCGGTCAGGATGTGCAGTGCCCATGCCTCGCAACGGTGCGCGAGTTCGGCGGCGCCCATGGCCTCGATGTCGAAGCCGCGGCTGCCGTAGCTGCGCAGCACACCCGCGAGGGTATCCAGGACCTGGTCTGCAAGGGCCTCCGCCGCCGCCGTGCCCGCCGCCTCCGTGTCTGTCGCCGTCGGCGGGTTTCCGTCCGCGCCGTGCTTGCCTCTGGAAAACAAACTCATCAGTTATCTCTTTCCAATATGATGCCTGTGGTCTCCGTCGCACACCCCTGCCGGGCCGGCACTTCCGCACGACCAGCGTCAGGTCATGATTTCATCCGGCAGCGTGAGAGATACAGTAGTTTACGGGATAGCTCCGGGCCGGATGCAACCGGTTCGATAACAGGGATCGGTACCCTTTTTGATGCCGGCACGTCAGATTATCGTGCCCTGCATGGGAAAAGGGTAGCGGCCCTTTGCCGGGCGAAAAAA
>Ga0210097_1000584_pt1 | contig 11753 bp, 9 predicted proteins | sample Joice_CattailNLA_2_FD_185521 | JGI IMG/M metagenome (GOLD analysis project Ga0210097, IMG submission 185521) | Wetland microbial communities from San Francisco Bay, California, USA, that impact long-term carbon sequestration - Joice_CattailNLA_D2... | ecosystem: Environmental > Aquatic > Marine >...
CGTACGAGCGCCTGCTCGGTCCAGACGACCTTCACCCTCTGCCCGCCGCCTTGCGGTGCTCCGCCAGTCGCGCACGTAGGGTATCGGAATCCATGACGCGCCCTGTCTCGGCATCGGCGATGCCGGCCGCCACGGACGCCAGGAACCGGTCCCGTTCCCGCATCCGGTCGTACTCCGCTGGAGAAAGAACAACCGCCGCTGGACGCCCATTCTGGGTAATGACGAGTGGCCGCGCTCCGGCGGCAACCCGCTTGAGCAACTGCGAGGCTTGGGCCTTGAACTTCCCAATAGGGATAATGTCCTCAGAAACTATCAGGTCTTTCATAGTCCTAACTCAAACCCGAATTCAGGTTTGATTTTAGACCTGTCTAGCGGCGACATCAATCCTGTGTCACCTGGGGTGGTGAATCACTATGCCCTTCATGAAAACAGGTGCTTGTTTACCTTTCGCCTGACGGTGCTCTTCCCTGACATAGTTCGCCATCAAGGACCTGCTCGTCCTCCCGGCACATCTGTCGGCCACCCTCGTCAGACTCGTAGGACTTGGGGGCACACGAGCGATCATCGTCGGCGGCCTCCTCCTGAAGCAGCAGCTCCTGATCATCAACCGGTCTCGACGACGCGCAGCCAATCTCTCTGCCCTTGATCGAATCCTGCTCGGCCTCTGGTTACTCTCTCTTCCGGCACCCGTGTGCAGCATTAGGCGGCTATCCTTCGGCCATCGACGCTGGGTGACGGTAGCCCGGTGTTCTGATCCAGCGCGATGCCGTCCGGAGCCCCGCTGCCCTGTTATTGGGGAGCGGTGTCATCGCAGAGTTCGCCGCGGTGGGCGAGTGAGCGCCCTCGCCTCCCCTGCTTAGAGCCCGAATTTCTGGCCTGAAATGGCGATTCTAAGCCGAGAACAGGCCGCTTTCCCGACCGGTTCTTACGTATTCTCAGGCGGTTGCCTGGGTCCGACCCCACTCCTCTCTGCCGTACCTCGCAGCTTTGACGTCGCGTGAAGTTTGAGCTCGACGAACGGCCCTCGCGCCATCTCGGGCGCCTTGAGGCTTGAAAGCACGAGTTCGCTATACTCCGACCCATGGCACGGGTGTGGGATGAGCTGGCCAACAACCTTGGCGTCTGGCGCCGTGGTAGTGAACGCGCAGTCCACAAGCCGCTCCTGACGCTGGTGCTCCTCGCGCGGGCACAGCGGGGCGAGTCGCGACGTGTGTCTTTCCATGAGGTCGACGGACCCCTGATGCAGTACCTTCGGGAATTCGGTCCGTCCCGGAACTCCTACCACCCAGAATATCCGTTCTGGTACCTGCAGAACGATGGTTTCTGGGAAGTCCGCAAGGCAGACGAACTACCGCGCAGAAAGAACAAGGACCAGCCCAGCCGCACCGCCCTGTTGCAGCACGATGCCGTCGGGTGGGTGCCAGCCTCTCTGTGGAAGCAACTGACGGCTGATCCGGCTCTGATTCGCCGACTGGCCCGGTCGCTGCTGAGTAGCTTCTGGCCCGAGACCTACCACGACGATATCGCCCAAGCGGTAGGCATCGACCTCGGCGCCGAGCCGGGGGACCGAAGACCGCGTGACCCCGAATTCAGGGACCGGGTGTTGCGCGCCTATGAGTATCGGTGCGCAGTTTGCGGGCTCGACGTGCGCGTGGGGGGCATACCCGTAGCCCTGGAGGCGGCCCACATTCAGTGGTATCAAGCAGGTGGACCCGACAGCGAGCAGAACGGCCTGGCCCTCTGTACGCTGCACCACAAGCTCTTCGACCGCGGAGCCTTCACAATCGAACCATCCGGGATCCTGAAGGTATCCGAAGATGCGCATGGCACATCCGGCTTCAAGGAGTGGCTACTCCGCTTCCACGGCAAGGCCCTCCACAGCCCACAGCGGCCCGATTACGAACCCGGCGAACGCTTCTGCCGTTGGCACGTCCGTGAGGTCTTTCACGGACCATCTCGCTACTTGGTGGGGACAGCAGGCCATTAGGGCTCCATTCCAGTATGGTCCCCTCCAGGCTTGCCACTTGACGTCTCAAGGCCTGAACCTGGGAGCGCCGTAAGCTGTTGTTCCGCGGCAACCTGCCCAGATCGGACGGGCGACTAGAGTCTGCGTTGGGCGTCACGACCATTACCACAACTTCTTCTGAGTCACGTCGATCCCCGGGCCTCCGCCTTTCTGCACCAGTCGCACTTCCCCTCCCGTGAGCTCGAAGAACTGGACGTGCCAGTACATACGGTCCTCTTTATGCGTGGTATTCAGGCTACCCAGGCCCTGCGCGAATTCATCCAATTCGAACAAGATGACTCTCTCCGGCGCGCCGCAACCGAATGCTACGTAGTTCTTGCCGTAGTTCGCCGCTTCCTCCAGGTAGTAGGGATGGAAGGCGTACCAGAAACCCGTCTTCCCACCAGCCTCATATGATCTGGAGGCGAGACAACGCACGGAAACGCGAGAGTCGGGATTCACAAACAGACTGCGAGTTTGCTTTGCGAACTGAAGCCCGAGATGGGCACCGACTGTCTCTGCAATACCGGAATTGAAAGCCACTGGCGTGAACTTCTTTTCACGCCCCTTCGCACCGGCCTCTTCTTGCTCCAGCTCCTCTTCCAGGTCACCGCCCAGGTCCTCGGCCGTTGTCGCCAGCAGATCCACGATGAAATCCACTTTGGTTAACTCCAGGGGCGTGAGTACTGTTCGGATCTTGTCTATGGTGGCGTTACTGTCCGCGTTCTCCTTGAGCTGCACCAACTTGAGCAGCTTGTCAGCACTGATCAGCCGCATGTCCCACGCGTGCCGTGATCCTCGGACTTGCGCCTCTAGACTGTCGGTGTCCTTTCTGCCGACGACTATCAGGACCGAAGAGTCCTCGGTAATCCTGTCTTCCTTATTCAGCTTCCGGCGATACTCCGCCAGCGTATCGAGCCGAATCGTGTACGCGTCCGTGGTCTTGACTTCAACGACGATCGCGTATCCACCGGGAAACCGCCAGATGCCGTCGTAGCCTATGCCTCCGACCTTTCCCCTGTACGAACCCTGTTCAACGTCACAGCCGAGACGCCTCCCCAGCTCGTTTACAAGGTCCTGTAGAACAAAGCCACTTCCCGTAAAGGACGCCGACAGACACTCGTTTAGGTATTGGCCGAGCACCTCCGTAGGCACCGCTGCCAAATACTGGCGCAGCTCGCGGCACGTATCGCTTTCATCCCGCAGGTTTCCGTCACCCGCAAGCGCCACCAGTTGCTGGATGTGCTTACCCTGAATATCCCCGCGGTTAGATTGCCAAAACGTCAAGAGTGACATCCGTTCCTCTATCCTCAGCCATTGTTGAGAGCTTCATCACAAGTAGCGCGGCTCGCCGCACCCACGCAGGGATCCATTGTTCGCGTCCGCACGCTTCAGGTCCTTTCGCGGAGATGCCGCAGGGGGATTACCGGGTGCCTAATGGACAGCTGGAGTCACCTTCTTTCCACCCCTAGCCCCTTCTCGCCATTACGAGAAGCGCCCCCCTTCCAACATCAGCACGTTGTCGAACACTTTTCTCTGGAAAGCCTGGCTCTGGGCCCAGTTCGGATGGAACTCAAGCCGTTTTGTCAGGGCCTTCATCCACCGAGAACTGCACTCCGCCTTTACCTGTGCCGCCACATCGCTGAAGTGCCGGTTAAACGACGAGAGGTACGCTGAATAATCCCGCGCTGGTAGCCGCCCCTCACCTCCTGCCCGTTTCATACCGCGCCTTCGGTTTAGACCCTCGACGGCGAATCGGTCGTAGGGTATCAGCCTCCGAGGCTGATAGAAGAAGCCAAGCTTCGAGGCAAGAGAGATGGGTCGCTGAACGCTGAAGCCTTTCGCCACGAGGGTGCCTGCAAGCTTGACTACGCCTGCGCCAGGATCACCTGCCGCGAAATACGTCCTGATATGCTGGTTCAGGAATCGCAGCAACGCCGTCCGGTCGCTCCCGACCAGGGCCCTGGCCACCCGCCACTCGCCTGTGAAGCTCTTGAACCAGCGCTCATCAAGCTGCCGAGCTTTCGAGAACGGCGGCCTGAAGTCCTCGCGGCTCCAAAGCTGAACGGTCATGAGCACAGCCCGACACAAAAGCCTTGAATCGATGGCTGGGCTAATGTGCTGGCCTGCAGACTGCGCCCTGCTCACCGGGCCACCTCCTCCAAGCCTTCTCCCCCGAGATCGGCGGCAATCTCCCGGAACTGCTCCAGGGCAGCCTCCAGATCCTCGACAATCTCCAGAGCGATGACGTCCGGGGGCGGGAGGTTGTCGGACTCCGAGAGGGAGTCGTCCTTGAGCCAGAAGATGTCCAGGCTGGACTTGTCGCGGGCGATGAGGTCCTTGTACTCGTAGGCTCGCCAGCGGCCGGTGGGGTTGCGTTTCTCGGTCCAGGTGGCTTTGCGGTCGTGGCGGTTCGTCGGGTTATAGCAGTGTACGAACTCGTCCAAGTCTACGCGCTGCAAGGGATTCGTCTTTAGCGTGAAGTGCATGTTGGTGCGCAGGTCGTAGATCCAGAGCTTCTTGGTCCACGGGGTCTCCGAGGCGGGCTTCTTGTCGAAGAACAGTACGTTCGCCTTCACACCCTGGGCGTAGAACAGGCCGGTGGGCAGGCGCAGCAGGGTGTGGACGTCGCACTCCTGCAGGAGCTTGCGGCGGATGGTTTCGCCGGCGCCGCCTTCGAACAACACGTTGTCCGGCACGACCACGGCGGCGCGGCCGTTCTGCTTGAGCAAGGTCTTGACGTGCTGGACGAAATTGAGCTGCTTGTTCGAGGTGCTGGTCCAGAAGTCGCCGCGCTCGACGATGTCGCGCTCCTTGCTGACCTTGCCTCTGACGTGCATGGATGTACTAATGTCGCGGGAGCCATGGATGGCGGGAGCGACGACGCCCACGATGGTGGTGCTGCTCTTCTTGCCGAAGGGCGGATTGGTGAGCACCAGGTTGAAGCGCTCACCGGGGTCGGCGGCCAGCGAGTCGGACACCACGATGGGCTCGAAGTCCTGGCTGCCGATGCCGTGCAGCAGCATGTTCATGGCGCACAGCCGCGCCGTGGCCTGTACCAGTTCCCAGCCCTTGAAGGTTTCCTCCTTGAGCTTCCTCTTCTGCGGCTTGGTCAGGTTTGGATTGTGCTTCACCACATAGTCGTGCGCCGCGAGCAGGAAGCCGCCGGTGCCGCAGGCGGGGTCGCTCACGGTCTCGCCGGGCTTCGGGGCCATGACATCCACAATGGCCTGGATCAACGGGCGGGGCGTGAAGTACTGGCCGGCGCCGGACTTGGTGTCCTGGGCATTCTTCTCCAGCAGGCCTTCGTAGGCGTCGCCCTTCACGTCGGCGCTCATCGACACCCAGGTTTCTTTGTCGATCAGATCCACGAGCAGCCGCCGCAGCTTGGCCGGGTCCTGGAATTTGTTCTGGGACTTGTTGAATATCAGCCCGAGCAGGCCCTTCCGGTTGCCCAGCGCCTCCAGGGTGTGGCGGTAGTGATCGAACAGCTCGTCGCCGTCCTTCTTGATGAGGCTCGGCCAACTGTACTGCTCCGGCACCGGGCTTTTCTGGTTGTACGGCGCCTTGGTACGCTCGTCTGCCATTTTGAGGAACAGCAGATAAGTCAACTGCTCCACGTAGTCGCCGTACGACATGCCGTCGTCGCGCAAGACGTTGCAGTAGTTCCAGAGCTTTTGGACGATGGTGGCGGTATTCACGGACGAGCTTGTTACCCCTTCTTTTACCCTTACGTCGGGTCTATTACCCTTTCTTCCGCCAGCGGGCTGCCGGCCCGCGCCCCTGACATTCGACGGCGCCCGCTGCCCGCTGCTGGCGCAAGACCCTCCGGATCATGTCACGGCTGACCCCAAGGCAGGCCTGCTCTAACTGGCTCAGCGAGAACTCCCCGGCGAATCGGCCCATCGCGGTCAGGATCTGTTCGGTCTTTGCGCCGCGCGGAGCCTTGATGTCAGCCACCCGCTCAGCGAATTCCAGGTACGCCGTCTTGAGTATGAACAGCACGTAATCGATGTAAGGCCACGGGTCATGCCTGGCCTCGTGCCAACCCTGTGAGCTCTGCTCCAGAGTCTCGTAGTAGCGTGCCTTGTTCTGCTCGATCAGCCGTTCAAGGCTGACGTAACGCCCCACTTCGTAACCCAGGTGGTAGCACTGGAGCAGCAACAGCAGGCGCGACACGCGGCCGTTGCCGTCGCGAAACGGATGAATGCAAAGAAAATCGAGATTGAACGCCCCCATCGCGATGAGTGGGTGAATCCAGCGCTCGTCCAGGCAGCGCTGCCAGTCCGCCACCATCTGGCTCACACGCGCCGGCGTCTCGGCCGCCGGCACCGTACGAAACCGCACCCGCTCGCCGCCATCCGGGTAGCGTTCGATGATGTCGCCGTTGTTTTCCTTGTACCTGCCGGCATCCCAAATCTCGCCCCGCGTCAGGTGGTGCAGCCTCTGGATCGTCCTCTCGCTTACCGGCAGCCCGGCGGCACCCTCGTGGATCAAGGTGAGGGCATCGCGATAACCGCGCACCTCCTCCTCGTCCCGGTCGCGCAACAACGGCCGACCCAGGATCAGCTCGCGCACTCGGTTCGGCGCCACCGTCACGCCCTCGATGCGGTTGCTCGATACCGAGCTCTCAATCAGGGCGTGGTCGCGTAGTGACTTCAACCGCTGGGGCGCCTGGCGGGTAAACAGCTCCTGTTTGCCCCGCGCCTCGCCGAGGTCGGCGAGGTACCAGGACGTGCTCACGGGCACCGTGGTGGATGCTTTCGCAAACAGCCCAAGCGTATTCATTGGGGCTTTCAACTGTCTAGCACGTCATGGTCGATCGCCGGTTGTGCTTCACCGTCTGGCCGTCTGCTGCCAGCATATGACCGCCGGTGCCGCAGGCCGGGTCGCTCACGGTCTTGCCGGGCTTCGGGGCCATGACATCTACAATGGCCTGGATCAACGGGCGCGGCGTGAACGACTCCATGGCTGGAGGAGGTAGCCCGAAGCAGGATCCCCGAGCCGAGAACTGGCCGGCGCCAGACTTGGTGTCCTTGCGGTTCTTTGGTGGAGAGGAAGTCCGAATGCCGTGAGCGCAGGGATGCACACGACTCCATGGATGGAGGAGGTAGAGCGAAGCGGGATGCCCGAGCCGCGGAGCGGGCTCCAGCAAGCTCTCGTAGGCATCGCCCCTTCACGTCGGCGCTCATGGACACCCAGGTTTCCTCATCGCTCAGGTCCACGATTAGCCGCCGCAGCTTAGCCGGGTCCTGGAACTTGTTCTGTGACTTTTTGAAGATCAGCCCGAGCAAGCCCTTCTGGTTGCCCAACGCCTCAAGGGTGTGGCGGTAGTGATCGAACAGCTCGTCGCCGTCCTTCTTCATGAGGCTCGGCCACCCGTACTGCTCCGGAACTGGGCTCTTCTGGTTGTACCGCGCCTTGGTGCGCTCGTCGGCCATCTTGAAGAACAGCAGATAGGTGAGTTGCTCGACGTAGTCGCCATACGACATTCCGTCGTCGCGCAGGACGTTGCAGTAGTTCCAGAGCTTTTGGACCACGTTCGATCTTGACTTTGACATTAAGCCGCCTCAATATGAGTACTCGCCCCCGATATCTAGGGCGTCTAGCACTACCCCCTCTTGATCGGAGAATCTACTCTCTATGATCGCAACATTGTCATGGATTTTTCGCCCTAACTGCAGACACCGTAGTTCGTCTATGTAGGAAAAGTCTTCCCTCACACGAGTCTCGGGAGCCTGCCCAGCGCAAAACCTTAGCAACTCCTTATCGTCACTGCTAAACGTCTCAATTAACGAATCATCAACGTCAGCGACATCAAATAACAGAAGAACGGACAACGCATCAACGACACTTTGGCCTCCGTTCAGCCTCTTTACAATATCTGGCAGCCGACGTCCCGCCTGCTTCAGCAGTCCCGCTCCAGCCGCAAGAGCAGCACCTGGCATATTCAACATCCCACCAACATCATCGTCTAGAAGCATCCTGAGCAAGGCAACTGTCTCCACGAACTCTGGCAGACGGTTGAGAGGCTCAACGAGGAACTTCAGATCGCCAGTCGGTATCAGGTAGAACGCTCTATTTGTCAAGTAACGAAGACGCTGCACGAACCATCTTCTTCTAGTGGCTCCCACCGGGACGTCGGAAGCGAGGAGTCGTTCCAACGCTTCGCCAACCTCCTGCCGGACCACTCGGGCTTTCTCCACCACATCCTGTTCGCGAGCGACCAGGGCGCGTATAGCCACCCACCATCCCCGTCTGGACAACCGATTGAGGCGAGCGACGAAAGAACTACTACGTCCTGCCGCCATGAGGCGTTCTAATGGGATTGCGAATCCATCCTCTTGTAAGCGCTCAGCCAACACATTCTTGGCAGCCGGATGTCGAAGGAGGTAAACCTTTATCAGGAAGACTAGCGCCTCAAACGAATTCGCCTCGACCCGATGTGTGTGGTGAGGCCCGTGCTCTAGCCACTCATCACTTGATACGATGTCAGTCTTGTCTCTGTGAATCGTCAGTTCTTCATCAGCTATGAGGTCGCCTAGAAAGTTGGTGGCCTTGTCCTTCTCCTGCGCAGGAACGGCAACAACGATGTCGTCCACATATCTGAAATAGGCGTTGCCGTACCGCCCCGCAAGCATCTGATCGACGCGAGAAAGCGCAAAGTCGCCTATCACATGGGCGATCGCCGGACCTGTCGCCACACCTCTATAGCCAGCTACGCCGGCAAATAAGTGCTCCAGCAAAGTAGATGCGGAATGCTGAATGTCTTTACTGACCGTACCGTCGCGCAACGCTCTATGAAATCGCACTTTGACAGGACTTCTCAGGATACTCGGATAGAACTTCTCGATGTCGGAAACAACTAGAACAACGTCCCTGTTGTTCTCCAGATACTGAGCAATAGCACGGTTCCGCGCCTTATACCCGTTCACATAATGTTCGAAGTTGTATGGACAGTCTCTCCGCATTGGCCACCAGTAACTGTACACGTTCTGCGGCTTCGCGAACGCCGGAGACGCCGCCAAGTTCGCGAGGACCAGCGCCTCCGTCACTGCTGTTGTTGGGCTCGGTACATAAAACTCTCTATACTCCGGGCTACCGTCGGCTAGTAATTTCTTGAACTGCAAAGACTTTCTAAACCGCCCAAGATTACGCGTCGGATATTTTCGGGACAGCACTGCTTCAGCCCATCCACTATCCGCCCTGCCTGCTGCCGATTCCAACAAAAATCGCGTCGCGATATACGTGGGCAAATCTAATCTGCGCGTCGCTTGAAGTGCCCGCAGGCCCAGCAGACTTGAACTCAAAGCCAATTGCGTCATTTCCTCAGGAAGCGCTGGACCTCGACTCCACTCTCAAACACCCTCCCGTTAAGAGGGTCTTCTATTTGGTAAGTTGCCGAAATAAATCGCGAAGAACCGGATGGTGAAAAGAACCAGCTGATGCGTTCCTTGAAAAACTCGATAATCTTTGGCAGAAACTTCTTCTTGATCTTCGAACTCCTTGGCTCAATCCACGTTAGGGTTGCCTTCTTATCATGCAACCGCCCCAGAATCTGTTCCAGACTTGGCGAAAACTCGACGAATGCTCCCGCATCCGCCAAGGCGCCACTGAAATTCGCTAAGCACACCACATATTCCCCTGCCCCGCTGCTCTCGGCAAACCACTGGTCAATCAGATTTGCTGTCGAATCCCCTCGGGTGGCATCCCACTCTAGGAGCTCCCAATTAACATCAATCCCTACGCCAGCGACTAATGGCTTCAGTTGTTGCATCATGGAACCGTACACGTCCAGGGCCTTCCGAGAACAGTCGCCCCCCACCACAGTGACAGTGAGGGGCAGCTTAGGTAGTACGGCCGTCGCTCTGAGAACACCCAATGTGGACAGGAGCGTGACCGCGGACGCTCCCGTGCCGCACGGAATATCTAAGAAAGTTACGTAGCCGTCAGCCAGACTGCTTAACAATGCATCTGATACGATTGTCAGAGCCGAGTCCGGGGCGAGAACGGCAAATTCCACTCGGCCAACCGAGGCACTAAAGCGGAATGTAAAATGCTCTAAAGTCTCCGCCTGGCTGCATCCGCCATGTATCGACTTCTTATCCGTTCCTTTCCGGGCTTCATCAAGTAGCCCTTCTAGGGCCAACACTTTCTTGTAGCACTGGACGGCGAGCGTTGGTGTCCGCAGCACCTCGGCGCTCCATAACTCATCAGGGATTAGTTCTAGGGGCAAGACTCTCACGCTTCGTTCGCCCCGCATCGAGAGACAACCGACATATCCATAGGGGAGCCCGCAGTCCTTGCGGAAGACCGGCCAGAAAACGCCATACTCAGGATGACCTTGCGTAAGCGTTCCGCGCGCTTGTGGTTGGCGTCCACCTGGGCCTCGGTCTCCCGGATGAGGGATAGGCGGCGATCGACTTCGTCAACAATTCGGGTCTGTTCCGTCTGCGGCGGTAGAGGTACCGGTGTTTCGCATACGTCTTGCTGATTGATGCTTGCTTGGTTGACGGCCCACTTTGCTTGCTTCGTCAATCGAGCCCGTCCCTCTACGGAACGGAGATATACAGCGACGTAAAGTGGACTCAAAGATGACGAAAGAGCCGCTCTCATCATGTTCGACTCAAAGATTGGCATCTCCTGCCCTGCAAACCAGACGGCAACCTTTCCGAGATGCGATGGGCTGTTCACCCGATTGATGACTAGATCTTCACTGCGAAGGGCGTATGTCGCTATGTCTTCCGGCTTGGCACGTACACGCTGTAGTTCTGCAACTGGTCGTATCCAATCTTGCTGGTAATCATCGATTCTGACAATCGGGTGCCCAGAACCATACAGTGACTTCGGCAGGTAAAGACCGTTCTGCGGGCCATAGACGATCAGGCTATCGAGCGATGCCCACACCCACCCCTCCGGCAATTCGGGCAGATCGGTGGTGTCGGGCGCGGCGGGTGCTTTGTATTTCTTCTTCCACTTGTGGTCCTTTGGCGCCTTGCCCTTATCCTTCATCTTGGCCAGTTCGGTCTCTTCCCACTTTTCGCGGCGTTCCTTGAGGATGCGTTGCAGGAGTTGCTCGCCCGTCTCGTAGTCGCGGCCTTCGGTCGCTCCCGGCATCCTGCCTCCCGCGACATTCGCACTTCCCTGTGCAGCACGCCGGGCGAGTTCGGCTTCGGTTTCGACGAGGCGGCCTTCGACGGCGGCCTTGAGGATGGCAGCTTTGTAGCGCTTGAGGTTGGCCTTGACGCGCTTGAGGTTGCCGACGGCTTCGTCGAGGCGGGAGAATTGTTGTTCGATTTCCGAGACAATGCGTTTTTGTTGGTCGAGGGGTGGATGCGGAATCTCAAACGCTCGGATATCTTTCGGGCGGACTGCTGGATACAACGCTCCCTGAACAAGCTCAGACATTGCGGAAATGAAATGGTGTGTCTGGACTGCGTAATACAGCCAGCGCGGCTCCGTATGCTCGTTTGCGCGCAGGACATGGAATCCGGTCGAGCCGACAGAACCATCAAGTTCAGGTGGAACCATGGCCACGGCATTGAGGTTTGGCCTTGTCATTGACACGAGAATATCGCCGGTTTGTAGTCTTTGCTTGGCACGACTTGGGGCTGCGGCAACATCAAGTGTTTTTGGTTCCGTGATGCGCTTGGTCTTGTTGTCAACGCTGCTGATATCGACGTAAACGAACCGTCCGTTGCCGGCAGGCCCGCCTTGTTCCACCTTTGGCGCAGTAACGTCGGCAAAC
>Ga0210097_1000587_pt1 | contig 11706 bp, 8 predicted proteins | sample Joice_CattailNLA_2_FD_185521 | JGI IMG/M metagenome (GOLD analysis project Ga0210097, IMG submission 185521) | Wetland microbial communities from San Francisco Bay, California, USA, that impact long-term carbon sequestration - Joice_CattailNLA_D2... | ecosystem: Environmental > Aquatic > Marine >...
CCGGCTTCCGCCAAAGGCGTCGTCCTGTTCGCCCACGGCAGTGGCAGCAGCCGCTTCAGTCCGCGCAACACCTATGTCGCCGAAGTGCTGCAGAAACGGGGGATCGGCACGCTTTTGTTCGACCTGCTGACACGTGAGGAAGACCGGAATTACGCGACACGCTTCGATATCACATTGCTCACACAGCGCCTGATTGCGGCAACCGAATGGCTGCGATCCAATGCCAAGACACAAACCATGAAGCTGGGCTATTTCGGTGCCAGCACCAGTGCAGCTGCGGCGCTGCAAGCTGCAGCGGATATGGGCGACAAGATCTCCGCCGTGGTATCGCGCGGTGGACGGCCCGACCTGGCCGGTGAAGTTGCATTGCGCAGCGTGACTGCCCCTACCCTGCTGATCGTCGGCGGTGCCGACTATGGTGTGATCGAACTGAACGAGCAGGCTGGAGCGTTGCTGAACTGCGAGAAGAAGCTCACGCTGATACCCGGCGCCACCCATCTGTTCGAAGAACCCGGCACGCTGCAACAGGCCGCAAGTATCGCCGCCGACTGGTTCGTGCAGCATATCTGAGCAAAGTCATTTCTTTGATCCGAAGTTTTCCTCCGATCGCGGATGCCACAGCGAAGGTCCTGATACTCGGCAGTATGCCGGGCAAGCAGTCTTTGCGTGCCGGGCAATACTATGCACATCGCCGCAATGCTTTCTGGAGCATCATCGGCGATCTGGTCGGCGCACCGCCTTCCCTGCCTTATGAATCGCGAACCCGAATCCTGAAATCATCAGGAATCGCACTCTGGGATGTACTCGCCTCATGTTCGCGTCACACCAGCATGGATGCCGATATCGAGGCAGCATCGATCTGCCCCAACGATTTCTCGTCATTTTTCTTGAGGCATCCGGATATCACCCATGTGTTCTTCAACGGCAGCAAGGCAGAGCAATGTTTCCGCAAGCATGTACTGCCTTTGCTCGAATCACTGCCCGGACACCGTCCGCGTTACTACCAGCGTCTGCCGTCGACCAGTCCCGCCCACGCATCCATGTCGTACCAGAAAAAGTTGGAAACATGGATGACGATCCTTCGATTGATCCCTGCTCGGATACAGGATGGCCAGTCAAAAAATGAATCAATACCGTTCGCACCCGCAGAAGTCTGATCATGGCACCCTTACTCCATGCCATCCATACCGACATCACCACACTCGGGGTCGATGCGATCGTCAATGCCGCTAATTCCTCACTGCTGGGCGGGGGCGGTGTGGACGGTGCGATCCATCGCGCCGCCGGTCCGGAACTGCTGCAGGAATGCCGTGATCTTGGTGGCTGCAAGGTCGGCGAAGCCAAACTCACCAATGGCTATCACCTGCCGGCAAAATACGTGATCCATACCGTGGGTCCGATCTGGCATGGCGGCAGCAAGGGTGAGCCTGAACTGCTATCCAACTGCTACCTCAACTCGCTGAAACTTGCATCCGCCAAGGGTCTGCAAAGTATCGCGTTCCCGGGCATCAGCACCGGCGTCTATGGTTATCCGGTGGAACCGGCTTCCCGCATCGCTGTTGAAACTGTCAAAAGATCATTGAATGTTTCTGGCTCGATCCGCGAAGTGGTCTTCTGCTGCTTCTCCTCCGCCGATCTCGCCGTCTATCAGAGGCTCATCGATGCCGGTATATAACGCAAATATCACGGCGATCCTTACCGGGATCACAGACCTGTTTGAGATCCCCAGACTGGGGGCCTAAGCGGGTCGAATCGTTGCTGCCACTTATGTTCGATCGACCATGCAAACGGCTATAACGCACCCGAGACCATCAAGAATTCGGATATTCCATACTGGCCATTTCCCGCAACGCGGTCTCTTCGTGCAGAAAAGTTTCCACCGCCACCGGATCGAACTGGGTGCCCGCCATGCGCATGATTTCCTTCCTGGCAGCGTCAAAGGGGAGTGCCTTGCGATAGGGACGATCGAAGGTCATCGCATCAAGGGTGTCAATGACGGCAAATAGCCTTGCGGCCAGGGGGATCTGTGCACCTTTGAGACCCGCAGGGTAACCCGAGCCGTCGAATCTTTCCTCGTGGCAAAGTACGATATCCGCAGCCATAGCGAGAAAAGGGAGTTTCTGCAAGATCAGTTGTCCGTTACGCGGATGCTCGCGCATGAACCGCCATTCCGCTTTCGTCAATTGCCCCGGTTTCAGGAGCACCGCATCAGGCACGCCGATCTTCCCGATGTCGTGCAGCAGGCTGCCCCAATAGACTTCCTTGAGGTCATTCACATTTTTAAAGTGATGCGATGCCAATAGCAACGTATGCGTCGCGACTCGTTTGGAATGAAGCCCGGTTTCCTTCTCTCTCAGATCGAGTGCTTCAGCCAATGATTCGACGAACATCTCATAAGGGTCGTGTTCCAGACCACTGCCGAGCTTGCGAAAATTCAGCAGGCAATGTTCGCAGGTGTGGCGGTCGTTTATCCGGGCATACAGCCTTTCATTGGAAAATGAGCCGCATTCGGCGCATGCCGCCGAAAAACCGGCAGGTTCCTGCACGGAAGTATCATGTCGTACTTTCATGATCCTGTTCCACAAGATTATTGCGTAATCATATTGGACTCGGCTCTCCGCACGAAGTCAGATACAAACAATATCTTCAGTCGTATGACAAATTTCAAATATTTGTATCAATTGATTTTGATGCTCCATCATCCGGTTAAAGTTAGGCTTACCCTGAAAATTACCAGATCAATCAGTCAATTCAAAATTGATCTGTTCGCCTTACCGGCTTGCACTCGGACAACACTGGAACACACAAACATTATTTGGATTGCTTTCAGAAAGTTATTTCAGGAGCGCGGAAAGCCTCCTAAATTGTGATTTTATGTACCGGACCAGATCGTTCGATTCAGCCGGAAGACTTTGCAGTTATCAGCTCAGTTGCTTGCGCGCCAACTTCGGGTGTTAGGTCATATGCGAAGAACGGAGGCAGGTTTGCAGGATTTCCGGCCATGGTACAAATCCTGGGCGACCGTTTTACTATATTGGCAAACTCTCGCAGTCCGTCTGCGTGGCGCTGCAGCATGAAGCCTCATCGTGTCATAGCCCGCTCAACACCTTGATGTGGCTCATGGCGCTACGTCCCAGCGCATGCAACTCATAACCTCCTTCCAGCAACGAGACGATGCGGCCGTGGCAGTGTTTTACAGCGGCATTTTTCAGTATCTCGGTCACCCATCCATAGTCTGCATCAACAAAGTTGAGCATGGACATATCGTCATCGCGATGCGCGTCGAAGCCTGCCGAGATCAACAGAAGCTCCGGCTGAAACGCTTCCAATGCCGGAATCCAACGGTCTGATACTGCCGCGCGGAATTCTTCGCTACCGCTGCCCGCCGCAAGCGGGACGTTGATCATATGATCGTTGCCACTGTCCGCACCGCAATAGGGATAGAACGGATGCTGAAAAATGGAGCACATCAGCACGCGAGGATCATCATGAAAGATATTTTCGGTGCCGTTGCCGTGGTGCACATCGAAATCCGCGATCGCCACTCGCCGCAGACCGTGATGATCCAGCGCGTGCGCGGCACCTACCGCAACGTTGTTGAAGATGCAAAAACCCATCGCCCGCGCGCGCTCGGCATGGTGTCCGGGTGGTCGGATGTTGCAGAATGCGTTCTCCGCCTCGCCCGCCATGATCTTGTCCACCGCCATCACCGGCGCTCCGGCTGCGCGCAGCGCGGCCGGCAGCGTATAGGCATTCATCAGCGTGTCGCCATCCAGCATAACTAGACCTTGTTCGGGTGATGCGGTAAAGATGGAATCGATGTAATCCGCAGCATGCACGCGCTCCAGTTGCTCGCGCGTCGCTTCCGGCGCCTCGAGATGCAACAGATAACCGAACAGTCTCGACGCGATCAGCTGATCCTCGATCGCATGGATGCGCGCCGGGGATTCCGGGTGGTGCACACCCATGTCATGTTTCAGACAGAGCGGATGCGTGATGTAAGCGGTTTGCATGTGCTATAACTGTAATGCCAAGCTGTTATCATTGGATGTTCAGAATACCAACCAATATCGATCATGGGCAAGCATTACCTCAATCCGCTGTTCGCACCCAAATCCGTCGCAGTGTTCGGTGCCAGCGACCGCACCGATTCAGTAGGACAGATCGTGTTTCACAACATGCTGGGAAGCGGCTTCCAGGGAGCGCTCTATCCGATCAACTCGAAACACGCCGAGGTTCAGGGCAAGCGCTCCTATGCCAACATAGGAGAGACCGGCACACCAGTCGAACTGGTGGTGATCGCCACGCCGCCGCAAACTGTGCCGGGCATCATCGAGGATTGCGGCATCCACGGCGTAAAGGCGGCGGTCATCATCACCGCCGGATTCGGTGAGGCTGGTGCGGAAGGTATGGCGCTCGAGCGCCAGTTGCTCGAGACCGCGCAGCGCTACGGCATCCGTCTGATCGGCCCGAACTGCCTGGGCATCATGCGCCCCTCCATCGGCCTCAACGCCACCTTCAACAAGGGTGGCGCGAACACCGGCAACATCGCTTTCGTCTCGCAATCCGGCGCCTTGTGCACTGCCATTCTGGACTGGGCGCAATACAACGATGTCGGTTTCTCCAGTGTGGTGTCGATGGGTTCCTCGACAGATGTGGATTTCGGCGAGATCCTCGACTACCTGGTTTCCGACTCCAACACCCACAGCATCCTGATGTACATCGAGGGCATCCGCAATGCGCGCAGGTTCATGAGCGCGCTGCGTGCTGCCGCGCGGATCAAGCCGGTGATACTGGTGAAGGTCGGCCGTCACGCGGAGGGTTCCAAAGCGGCGATGTCGCACACCGCCTCGCTGGTCGGCGCGGACGACGTGTTCGATGCGGCGGTGAGCCGCGTCGGCGTGGTGCGCGTGCAGACCATCACGCAGTTGTTCACCGCCGCAAAGGCGCTGTCATGCGGTTTCCGTCCGGTGGGAAACCGCCTTGCGATTGTCACCAATGGCGGGGGGCCCGGCGTGATGGCAACCGACCGGGCTGCCGATCTGGGCTTGACCATCGCCACGTTGTCGGATGTCACGATCGAGTACCTCAACCAACATCTGCCTCCCAACTGGCCGCACAGAAACCCTGTGGACATCATCGGTGATGCTCAGGCAGACCGCTATCAGCATGCGGTAAAGGCCTGCCTCGAAGATGACAACGTCGATGGCGTGCTGGCTATCCTCACACCGCAGGCAATGACCAAACCTTTGGAATCGGCGCAAGCAATGATCGAACTTTCCAATAGCTACAGCAAACCGCTGCTCACCTGCTGGATGGGCGATGTCCAGGTGGCCGAAGCGCGCAAGGCCTTTGCCAAGGCGCGCAAACCGTATTTCCGCACACCGGAACCGGCGGTTGAAGTGTTCTCGCACCTGTCAGCCTACTACCGCAACCAGCAACTGTTGATGCAGATGCCGGGGCCGTTCTCGCACCATGTCGAACCGGATGTCGAAAGCGCGCTTCTGATCATCGAGGGCGCGATGCAGGAACATCGCAAGGTGCTGAGCGAAATGGAATCCAAGGCGCTGCTGTCGGCCTTCAACATCCCGGTTGCGCGTACCATGGTCGCGCACTCGCCCGCCGAAGCATTGCTGATCGCTCAACAACTCGGCTTTCCGGTAGCGATGAAAGTCAATTCACCTGACATCAGCCACAAGAGCGACGCTGGCGGTGTGTTGCTCAACCTGCGCAACGCACACGAGGTACGGGCCGCCTACCAGCATATCCAGGACAACATCAATACCAACCGTCCCAACGCCAAGGTGGACGGCATCTCGATCGAGCCGATGATCGTCAAGCCGAACGGCCGCGAACTGATGATAGGCGTGACCACCGATCCGGTGTTCGGGCCGGTGATCACCTTCGGCGCTGGCGGCACCGCGGTCGAGATCATGGGCGATCGTGCTGTGGCGCTGCCGCCGCTGAACAATTTCCTGGTACGCGAACTGATAAAGGAAACACGCATCGCCAAGATGCTGGGGACTTTCCGCAACATGGCTCCGGCCAATATGACTGCACTGGAAGATGTGCTGTTGCGAGTCTCCGAAATGGTGTGCGAACTTCCGCTGCTCAAGGAGATGGATATCAACCCGCTGATCCTCGACGAACACGGTGCACTGGCAGCAGATGCGCGTGTCGTGGTTGAATACCGCCAGCCCGGGTCAGACAGGTATGCGCACATGGCGATCTACCCCTATCCCACGCACCTGGTCAGGCAGTGGCAACTCGCAGACGGCACCGATATCACGATACGACCGATCCGCCCCGAAGATGCGGATCTGGTCAAACGGTTCGTGCATGATCTTTCGGAAGAATCAAAGTACTTCCGGTTCATGAACAGCGTGCAGGAACTCACCGAAAACACGCTGGCAAGACTGACCCAACTCGACTACAGCCGCGAGATGGCTTTGCTGGCGGTGACTATCGAAAAATACGAGGAAATCGAACTGGGTGTCGCGCGTTATGCGATCAATCCGGACGGCGAAACCTGCGAATTCGCCCTGGTAATAGCCGATAACATGCAGGGTAAAGGCCTCGGTCAAAAACTTATGGTCTCGCTGATGGAAGCGGCACGACTGAAGGGACTGAAGACCATCGAGGGTGAAGTGCTGGGCAACAATCACAATATGCTCAAATTGATGAACCGGATGGGGTTCTCCACACAGGTCAGCGGCGAAGATCATGGCATCATCAAGGTCAGCAAACCTTTGTAAAGGCTTCTTTTACCAAGTTGACATGCATCAAAGTCATTTCACAGCTGCGCTTATATATTGCAACACTTCGATCAACCCAACTTGAGAGCACACCATGATACAGACCAAGATACTTCTGGACGAATCCGAGATTCCCACCCACTGGTACAACATCGCCGCTGACATGCCCAACCCCCCCGCGCCGCCGCTCGGGCCGGATGGCAAGCCGATCGGGCCTGATGCGCTCACCGCGATCTTTCCGATGAGCCTGATCGAGCAGGAAATGTCTCCCGAACGCTGGATCAAGATCCCGGAGAAGGTGCGCGAGATCTATCAACTATGGCGCCCCTCCCCGATGTACCGTGCCCACAGGCTCGAGGCCGCACTCGGCACACCCGCGAAGATCTATTACAAATACGAAGGCGTTTCGCCTGCGGGCTCGCACAAGGTCAACACCTCTGTTGCCCAGGCGTATTACAACAAGGAGGCAGGCATCAAACGCATCGCCACAGAAACCGGCGCCGGGCAATGGGGTTGCGCGATGTCGCTGGCGGGACAGATGTTCGGACTGGAAGTACGCGTCTACATGGTCAAGGTGAGCTACAACCAGAAGCCTTATCGCCGCTCGATGATGCAGACCTGGGGCGGAGAAGTGTTCGCCAGCCCGAGTATGGAAACCAACACCGGACGCGCCGCACTCTCAGCCGATCCTGACAACCAGGGTTCGCTGGGCCTGGCGATCTCCGAAGCGGTGGAAGACGCGGCCACGCGCGCCGACACGAACTATGCGCTGGGCTCGGTGCTCAACCACGTGTTGCTGCACCAGACCGTGATCGGGCTGGAAGCCAAGAAGCAGTTCGAGAAGGTCGGCGATTATCCGGACATGATCTTTGCCCCGTGCGGCGGCGGATCGAATTTCGGCGGCGCGGCTTTTCCGTTCTTTGCCGACAAGGCGGCCGGAAAAAATGTGCGCCTGGTGGCGGTCGAGCCGACCTCCTGCCCGACCCTGACACGCGGCCATTATGCCTATGACTTCGGCGACACTGCCAAGCTCACGCCGATGATGCTGATGTACACGCTGGGCCATGATTTCATGCCGCCCGGTATCCATGCCGGGGGCTTGCGCTATCACGGCGATTCGGCGCTGGTGTCGCAGCTATACCACGAGAAACTGATCGATGCCGTGGCTGTACCGCAGCTCGCCACTTTCAAGGCAGGTGTCACTTTCGCACGCGCCGAAGGCATCATCCCGGCACCGGAATCCAACCACGCCATCGCAGCCTGTATCGACGAAGCGATGCGCTGCAAGGAAAGCGGCGAGAAGAAGACACTTTTCTTCAATCTCTCCGGTCACGGCCATTTCGACATGGGTGCCTACGACAGCTACCTGAGCGGCAAACTGGAAGATTTTGCATTGCCTGAAGCGGCCATCAAAGCTGCGCTGGAAAAACTGCCGGTGATTGCCTGAACTGCTTCTGCCGTCGCTACACCGACTCCAGCAGGAATTGCAGCACCGCGAGCTCGTCGCGCCTTAGTGCGGCTTGCGATTTCGCACGCCTTGCGTTGCCCGGCTCTTCCGCCGAAGAATGCGGTGCGGTAAGGCCGAGGTGATAAGCTTCAAGCAGAGCGGGATGCACATAATACTTGCGGCATACCGTGCGCGTGTTGCCCAGCCGTTCAGCCACCTCGTCCAGCGCGCGCACGATGTTGCGGTCAGCCTCACGGCGGCTGGTCGCCGGGCCCATCGTGCGCAACGCCACGGCGGCCACCATCGTGCCGCCCCAGGTGCGAAAATCCTTGGCGGTGATTTCTCTGCCGCTGACTTCCCGCAGATAATCGTTGACGTCATCCGAAGTGATCGGCTTGCGCTTGCCGAACGCATCGAGATACTGGAACATCTCCTGCCCGGGAAGATCCTGGCAGCGCTGCACGATGCGGGCGAGCTTCAGGTCGTTCAGCGCCACCGAGTGATCCACGCCGCTCTTGCCGCGGAAGCTGAAGCGCAACATCGCGCCCTCCACTTCCACATGCTTTCTGCGCAATGTCGTCAGTCCGTATGAACGGTTCTCCTTTGCATATTCGTCGTTGCCGACGCGGATCAGCGTCCTGTCCAGCAACCGCACTACCATGGCAAGTACCTGTCGCCGGGTCAGTTCGCCGGCACGCAGGTCGCGTTCCACGCGCTGCCTCAGCAAGGGAAGTGTCTCGCTGAATTCCAGCATGCGGCGGAACTTGGATTGGTCGCGCGCCTCGCGATACGAGGGATGATAGCGGTACTGCTTGCGGCCGCGTGCATCCCGCGCAGTCACCTGGATGTGGCCGTTCGGATCGGGACATATCCACACATTGGTCCACGCCGGCGGGATCGCCAGCGAGTTGAGCCGCTTGCGCTCCGCGGCGTCCTTGATCAGGACACCGTCAGGATCGTGATAACTCCATCCTTTGCCGGATCGGGTGCGACTGATGCCGGCAAAGCCATCTGTGACATAGCGCAGACCGGCGCGGGTCGCCGCCTTGCGATACTCATGATTCTTGGATGAACTCACCAGGCGGCGTCTTTATTTTACTTCATCATCTGTTCGAGCTTGCTCTTGTCCGCCGCACTCGGCATATGACTGATATTGAGGATGATGCCTGCCAATTCCCTATCATCTGCGGGTGCAGAACTGTCGTCCATCACCTTTTTGAGCTTGTCCTTGTCCGCGTCGGCAGCGTGATGTTTCAAATTCATGATCGCCCTGGCCAGGACGCGCTCGTTCTCCGTGCTGGCAGAATTATCGGCAATACTCTTCAACTTACCTTTTTCATCACTGGTGGGGTAATGCTCCAGGTGTATCATGATCCCGGCCATCTCTTTCACCGCTGCACTTGCTGCCAGTGCAGACTGTGCGCCCAACAATAAGCTCGTTATCGCAACCATCAGCAATACTATTCTGCTTTTCATTGTAATCTCCTCAAGTGGTAAACCAACACAAAACCAGTCTGTGTCAGTGCGAGCATCTTAGACTTTTCGGCAGAAAATAAAAAGATGATTTGACTGAATCCAATATTTGCCTACTCTATCCAATTCTTTGGCCTATTTCATTTGGCCGCAATCAGCTAAGTCTCTCGCCAGGCAAGGACTTCCGCCGACAGATCGGACAACGGCCCCATCAATTGAATACCTTCCGCCGGACTGCGCATCCGCGTCACACCTGCTCCACCGGCCCACAGCTCGACTTTTTTTGGCAGTGCTTCGCGCGCCAATTTCAGACCAGACTTCACCTGCATGGCTGGAATCGCAGCACTAAAGGACAACACCACTATATCGACCTGATGGGCTTTTGCAGCAAGAACAATCTCCTGTATCGGTGTCTGCACACCCAGCATGATACAACCCGCACCGTACAGACTCAGGATTGCTTCGGCCATCAGCAAACCCAGAGAATGTTCTTCGCCGGGCAGGGTGGTCAGCAACACACGCGGGGTATCGCCCGTCTTGCGGATCATGGCGATCGCATCCCGCAACACATGAGTGATCTGCTCGCTGTAAAGATGCTCCTCGAACACGCGTATCTCGCCGCGCATCCAGGATTCGCCCACCAATTGATTAAGCGGTGTGATTGTCTTGGACAGAAATTCTTCGAGTCCTTGTTGCAACAAGGCCCGACTCAGCGCGACACGCAATTCGGCTGCTTGGTGCCCCTTGATCAGAACAATGTAGTCAAGCAACTCAGCACTGGGCTGTGATGAACTTTCTGGTGTCTGGTTCAGCAAATCATTCAGCTCAGGCGTAGATAAGCCAACCACTTTTACAGGACGCATCCCATTGTCCAGCAAACGTTTTATCAGCCTGAGTCTATCGACCTGATCTTCCGGGTAGAGACGCTCCTCGCGCTCATCACGCTCCGGAACGGGAAATCCATAGCGCTTCTCCCACACCCGGAGAGCATCTTTACCTATCCCGGTTTCCCGCTCCACGCCTGCGATATCGAACTTAACCACAGCTTTTTCCATTTATTTGTCCTAGACAGAGTTGACAATTTCAAACTATTTGGTCTAGTATTGCACCATCTTACTATTTTTGTCTAGGACATTTTAATGAAATTTGAGAAGCCAAGCAAGAAGATCGCTGTCGTCGGAGCCGGAATTTCAGGTCTTTCGTGTGCCTATCGTCTCGTCCAAGCCGGGCATATCGTCACATTATTCGAGGCAAACGACTATTTCGGCGGGCACACGCATACGGTCGATGTCACGATAGACGGCATCAGTCATGGCGTAGATACCGGCTTTCTGGTGTTCAACCACAAGACCTATCCCAATCTGGTAAGTCTGTTCGACGAACTCAAAGTCGATACGTCAGCCTCCGACATGTCGTTCTCCGTGAAGCTGCCGTTGGAGAACCGCGTTCTGGAATGGTCAGGTGGCAACCTCAACACCGTGTTCGCGCAACGCCGCAACCTTTTCGATCCGCGCTTCATCCGCATGCTGCGCGATATTTTGCGTTTCAACAAAGCAACGACAAAGCTGGCGACCGGCCCGCAAGATACCCTGCATGAACTTTCCCTGGGTGATTATTTGTACCGGCAAGATTACAGCACTGAGTTCATCAATTGGTACCTGCTACCGATGGCCGGCTGCATCTGGTCCTGTCCCACTGCACAGATGCTTTCCTATCCTCTCTACACTTTCGTGCGCTTCTGCCACAACCACGGATTGCTGCAGGTCAGCGACAGACCACAATGGCGCACCGTGAAAGGCGGGGCTCGCCAATATGTGGACAAACTGTTGCAAGGCATCCCGGACAAACGTCTCGGCGATCCGGTTCGTTCGGTGAGACGCAACCAGGTTGGGCACCACATGCAGATACTCATCGAAAGTTCAAGTGGCAGCGAACTGTATGACCATGTAGTGATGGCCGGGCACAGCGACCAGTCATTGCGTTTGCTGAAGGACATCTTGCCGGGCGAACACAGGCTGCTCGGCGCCATCG
>Ga0210097_1000591_pt1 | contig 11697 bp, 9 predicted proteins | sample Joice_CattailNLA_2_FD_185521 | JGI IMG/M metagenome (GOLD analysis project Ga0210097, IMG submission 185521) | Wetland microbial communities from San Francisco Bay, California, USA, that impact long-term carbon sequestration - Joice_CattailNLA_D2... | ecosystem: Environmental > Aquatic > Marine >...
CCTGCAAACCTTGACGAGCAACCATCGTCCCAATTTTGCCGTTTTTCTCTGACTGCACGAATACGTTGCTGATGCGATTTGAACCCGCGTCAACATTCTCGATGAAATACACCCGATCCGCCTGACCGGATTCACGGAACATGCCCGGCGTGGCTGCTGTAACATCGTCGCGGCTTTCCAATTTATTCTTGAACTGATCGGCCTTTAGCAATGCCCAGGGTGTCAGCACCATACTGAGCAGCGCGATCAATGCCACCACCGGCAAGGCATACCACAACACCGGTCCAATCCAGCGCGTCAGGCCTATACCGGAACAGAACCACACCACCATCTCACTGTCGCGATAACAACGCGACAAAGTCAGCAATATGGAGATGAACAGGCTGACAGAAAGCAACACAGGCAGATAATTCATCGCACTGAAGCCCAACAGTGCCAGCACCGCATCCACGGCAATTCTGCCGCTGACAGCGTCACCCAACAGGCGTATCAACTGGCTGACCACAACTATGCCTAACAACACCGCAAACACCAACAATCCGTTGCTGGCAAACTCGCCCACCAAAGCCCGCTGAAAGATGCTTTTGCGGATCGGCTTTGACTTTTTACGTCCGGTTTGCGGATAATCGGGCATCTAAGTGTGGAAATATAGATAAGGAGCAACACGTGGAATTTAGCATAAAACAAAGCCTTCCGGAAAAGCAACGCAGTGGCTGCCTGGTGCTGGGTGTATACGAAGGTGGCAAGCTGACTGCTTCGGCACAGCTATTGAACAAGGCCGCCAAGCATGCGCTCAGCGAATTAATTTCGCGGGGAGATATTAATGGTAAATCAGCCTCCACCCTGCTGTTGCAAAAACTGCCGGGTATAAATGCTGACCGAGTTCTGTTGGTCGGTCTGGGCAAGGTTAGTGAAATCAATAACAAAACCAGCATCGATATTTTGCGTGCGGTCTTCAGTGCATTGAATGGTACGCCCGCAAAGGAAGCCGCGTTGTACCTGATCGATGAAGGCTTGGGAAAAGATGCCGCATGGATCGTCAGGCAAGCGGTATTTGTTGCCGCTGAACAAACTTTTCGTGCCGACGGACTGAAAAGCAAACCTGCAAAAGCAGCTTCACTGAAAAATATCACCCTTGCCACGCTGGGCAAACCCACTGCCGCATTGAAATCCGTGCTCGAATATGCCTCAGCGACCGCACATGGCATGGCACTCGCCAAAACACTGGGCAATCTTCCCGGTAACGTCTGTACACCAACCTACCTCGCCTCGCAAGCGCGGGGGCTCGGGAAGGCCCACAAATCCATCAAGGTAACCGTTCTGGAGGAAAAGGACATGCGCAAACTGGGCATGGGTTCATTCCTTTCGGTCACACGCGGCAGTGAACAACCGGCAAAACTCATCACACTGGAATACCGCGGCACGGAAAAGAAACGGAAGCCGATCGTGCTGGTCGGCAAGGGCATCACTTTTGATTCCGGCGGCATCTCGCTGAAGCCTGGCGCCGAGATGGATGAGATGAAATATGACATGTGTGGCGCGGCCAGTGTACTTGGGACAATGCAGGCAATCGCCGAAATGGGTTTGAAGCTTAACGTGGTCGGCGTGATCCCGAGTTGCGAAAACCTGCCCAGCGGCAAGGCAATCAAACCCGGCGACATCGTCACCAGCATGTCCGGGCAAACCATAGAGATACTCAACACTGATGCCGAAGGCCGGCTGATCCTTTGCGATGCATTGACCTACTCGAGGAAATTCAACCCGGACACCGTGATCGACATCGCTACACTTACCGGCGCGTGCGTCATCGCGCTTGGTCATGTAGCCAGCGGCCTGTTCAGCAATGATGAAAAACTCGCCAAGGAACTGCTGGCCGCGGGTGAACAATCCCATGACCGTGCCTGGCAACTGCCATTATGGGAAGATTATCAACCGCTGCTGGACAGCAACTTCGCCGACATGCAGAACATCGGCGGGCGGGCCGGAGGGACAATCACGGCCGCGTGTTTCCTCTCGCGCTACACAAAAGACTACCACTGGGCTCACCTTGACATCGCAGGCACTGCGTGGAAATCCGGCAAGGAAAAGGGCGCAACGGGCCGGCCGGTACCGCTGCTTACGCAGTATTTGATCAACCGCGCACAAAAATCATGACCAAAGTGGATTTCTACACCGGTAGCAAGGACAAACTTCGCACTGCCTGTCAGCTAAGCCACAAGGCAATGCAGAGTGGCGTACGCGTGATCCTCAGCGCACCTGACGCGGCGACAAACGATGCACTGGACAAATTGCTCTGGCATTACCCTGCCACCGCTTTCATTCCCCATTGCCGTGGTAATACTGAAGAGGCAGCGCGATCACCGGTGGTTCTTGATCAGGGAAGCGAACAATTCCCGCACCATGAATTGCTGATCAGCCTGCATTATGAATGCATGCCATTCTTCAGTCGCTTCGAACGAGTCATCGAGGTCATCAGCAGCGACGCTGAAGACAGCCGGCTGGGCCGGTTGCGCTTCAAGTTCTATCGTGATCGCGGATACGATCTGCGACATATCGATTTATCAAGCAACAATGTATCCGAGGCACACAGCGAATGACCTCGACCAAGCATCCCGAAAGTGGACCCGGGGGGAAATTGCCGGTATTAAACCAGGTAGACGGCAAATCGACACTGGCAGACTTGCCGACCCTGACAGAAATCGTCGATGAAACTGTTCTGCATCCTGCATTAAGTGCCAAGGAAAGGCAGCAGTTATTAAGACACATGGAGAAACACCTTGAAACCCTGTTCTCCCAAAAACTTGCGCTGAAGCTCGAACAATTGCAGCGTCATACCGTCAAGCAGGCCATCAGTGAACTGAAAGCTGAATTGCCGGTTCTGCTGAGGGATGCTCTGAAGACGCAACTCGATTCTCGCAAGTAGCGGCATTTCACGAATAGCCCGGACACGATTCCCGATATAATCGCGCGCCTCAAGCGTAGATCTGCCGGTAGCAACGAGCCCGGTTCAGTTTACATCCGCAACATATAGCACCAGAAGGTAATGCAATGGAAATCGCAAAAAGTTTCGAACCGAAACTTATCGAATCACGCTGGTACCCCAAGTGGGAAGAATCCGGATATTTCAACGCCGGGCTCGACCCGAACAAAGCCGAAAACTTCTGCATCCTGCTGCCCCCGCCTAATGTCACCGGCACGCTGCACATGGGGCACGGTTTCAACCAGACCCTGATGGACGCGCTGACCCGTTACCACCGCATGAAGGGCGATAACACGCTGTGGCAGCCGGGCACCGACCATGCGGGTATTGCAACGCAGATCGTCGTGGAACGCCAGCTCAACGCACAAGGCATCACGCGCCACGATCTGGGACGCGAGAAGTTCATCGAAAAGGTGTGGGAGTGGAAAGAAGAGTCCGGCTCCACCATCACCCGCCAGATGCGCCGTCTCGGTACTTCGCCGGACTGGTCGCGCGAACGCTTCACGATGGACGAAGGTTTGTCTCGCTCCGTTACCGAAACTTTTGTACGCCTTTACAACGAGGGCCTGATCTATCGCGGCAAGCGTCTGGTGAACTGGGATCCCAAGTTGCACACCGCTGTGTCCGACCTTGAAGTGGTTCAGGAAGAAGAAGACGGCCACATGTGGCACATCCGCTACCCGCTCGCCGAAAAAGACAGTGTGCATGGGCTGAGTCACCTTACTGTCGCCACCACGCGCCCGGAAACGATGCTCGGCGACGTCGCGGTGATGGTGCATCCCGAAGACGAGCGCTACAAGCATCTGATCGGTAAAAAAGTGAAATTGCCGCTGTGCGAACGCGACATCCCCATCATCGCCGACGAATACGTGGACAGGGAATTCGGCACCGGGGTGGTGAAAGTAACACCTGCGCACGACTTCAATGACTATGCAGTAGGACAACGGCACCAGTTGCCGATGATCAATGTTCTAACATTGGATGGGCGGATTATCGATAACTCAATTATCAGTGCCGCAGAACGAAACAGATCATTCGATTTCGTTGCGCCTACTCTACATGGCGCCAAGATCAGTCCAGTTCACCGCAACCAGGGACTTGCAATCGATATTGGCATTCCCGAAAAATACCAAGGCCTGGACCGTTTCGTCGCACGCAAGCAGATCGTCGCCGACCTCGACGCAGCAGGCATGTTTGAAAAGACCGAGAAACACAAACTCAAAGTACCGCGCGGCGACCGTACCCACGTCGTGATCGAACCGATGTTGACCGACCAGTGGTTCGTTGCGATGAGCAAGCCGGGCAACGAAGGTAATAGCATCACCGAACAGGCGCTGGAATGCGTCGCCTCGGGCGAGATCAAATTCCATCCGGAAAACTGGGTGAACACATACAACCAGTGGCTGAACAACATCCAGGACTGGTGCATATCGCGGCAATTGTGGTGGGGACACCAGATCCCGGCGTGGTATGGGGTGAACGGTGAGGTGTTCGTCGCGCACGACGAAACCGAAGTGCGCCACCTGGCTGACAAAGCGGGTTACGCCGGTCAACTCGACCGGGATGAAGACGTGCTTGATACGTGGTTCTCCTCCGCTCTGTGGCCGTTCTCCACGCTGGACTGGACACCCGAGTATCCCGCGAAATCCAATCCCGCACTCGACATGTATCTGCCTTCCTCGGTACTGGTGACAGGCTTCGACATCATCTTCTTCTGGGTAGCTCGCATGGTGATGATGACCAAACACATCACCGGCAGGATCCCGTTCAGGGATGTGTATGTACACGGGTTGATCCGCGATGCGGAAGGGCAGAAAATGTCCAAATCCAAAGGCAATGTACTCGACCCGATCGACCTGATCGACGGCATCGGCATCGAAGAATTGGTGAAGAAACGCACCACCGGACTGATGAACCCGAAGGACGCCGAAAAGATCGAAAAACGCACGCGCAAGGAATTCCCCAATGGCATCCCGGCATTCGGCACGGATGCTTTACGGTTCACCTTCGCTTCGCTGGCATCACCGGGACGCGACATCAAATTCGATATGCAGCGCTGCGAGGGCTATCGCAACTTTTGCAACAAATTATGGAATGCCACGCGTTTCGTGTTGATGAACTGCGACGGTATGGACGTCGGACTGGATGACACACTGCCGCTGGAGTTCTCTGCCTCCGACAAATGGATTATCAGCATGCTGCAAATGGCAGAGACGGAAATGGCGACACACTTTACCGATTACCGCTTCGACATGGCCGCGCGTACCGTTTATGAGCTGGTGTGGAACTCATATTGCGACTGGTATGTTGAACTGGCCAAGGTACAACTCAGCCCTCTCCCTAACCCTCTCCCGCAAGCTGGCGAGGGGACGAACGTTGTCACGCTTTCGCGTGACGATTCTTCAATCCTTGCCCAGCAACGTGCAACGCGCCGCACGCTAGTGCGCGTGCTTGAAGCCATCCTTCGCCTTGCCCACCCGATCATCCCGTTCATCACCGAAGAGCTGTGGCAATCCGTCGCGCCGCTTGCGGGGAAATCCGGAGCAAGCATCATGCTGCAAACCTACCCGCAGGCCGATGTGGCCAGGATCGACAACGAAGCGATCGAACAGATCAAGTTGCTGCAAGAAATTGTTACCGCCTGCCGCAGCCTGCGCAGCGAAATGAATCTTTCACCCGCTCAGCGCGTGCCGATGACAATCGCTCATGGGATCGCAGCCGGAGATGCGGACAAACTCAAGATACTCGCACCTTACATCAGCAGCCTTGCCAAGCTGAGCGATGTGCAGATGGTATCCGAACTTCCCGGCGGCGATGCGGCAGTGGCGATAGTCGGTTCGTACAGACTGATGCTTAAAGTCGAAATCGATATCGCTGCAGAACGCGAACGTCTGGACAAGGAAATTGCGCGCCTTACCAACGAGATTGCAAAGTCTGAAGCCAAGCTGGGCAATGAGAGCTTCGTCGCACGCGCCCCGGCCAAAGTGGTCGAGCAGGAAAAGAAACGACTGGAAGATTTCAAAAGGACGCTGGAGCAATTGCTGGCACAGCGTAAAAAGCTGGGGTAACCCTTAACGCCGGCGGATCAGGAATATATATTCGCCATCCTGCACCGTTGAAGACAATAATTCGTTGCCGGTCTTGCGACAAAACTCATCGAAGTCGTTAGGCGCGCCCCTATCGGTTGCTACTATCCTGAGCAACTGGCCGCTTTCCATTTGCGACAAGGATTTTTTGGCCTTAAGAATGGGCAACGGACATGCAAGTTGCCGCGCATCGAGTTCCACATCGAAATCATTCATGTCGAAATCGGCAAACCTGCCTGTCCCCAGGCGGATATACCGCCTTGCAAGTTATATGCTTCGACGAATCCGTTCGCGGCAGCGAATGCGGCAGCCTGACCGGAACGCCCGCCCGTCTGGCAGTAAAATACAGTTGCGGCGTTCTTGTCCATCTCGTGCAAGCGCAGCGGCAGCATATGCAACGGCAGCGACACACCCCTGGGGATTTTGCCCCGGGCCACTTCCGCATCCGTGCGGACATCCAGCAAGAGCAGTTCATCCTGCTGCAACATGGCCTGCAGCTCTGCCACAGAGATGATCCTGAAACCGTTGTTGCTCAATATTCCCGGCATTTTTTATTCCTGTTCTGTCTGGCTCTGATCGGCCAATAGTAGCGAGATGCGGGTGTTGGCAACGGACAACCGTTTCACCAGCATGCGCAGAAACGCTTCGCTGAACTGGAACTTGCACCCGGTCGTGGCATGCCCCAGCATATCCGGGTTGATCTCGATCAGCACCACATCGTTCTTGGCGATCACATCCGAACCACGTTTGAAATCCTTCTCCAACAGGTGTGCCATTTCGCCGAAACAATCTCCGCGATTCAGCAAACTCAGCAGTCTGCCCTGTTTGACCACACGCACCGTACCTTGGGCGATAATGTAAAACAATCTGCCGCTTTCTCCGTCACGGACGATGTATTCACCCTCGGGAACCTTGCGCCATTCGTTCGTACGCAGAACCTCCCAAAGTTCCACGTCGCTGAAATTCTTGAAGAACGCAAGACTTCGCAGAGTATCGAACTTCTCTGTATCGAATATCTCGGTCTGAGACGGGGCGACATTGCTGAAAAAACCAACCAGGTCGCTCGAAAATTCGTCCCATTTCTGATAACGCTTTGCCGTGTCCTTTTCCATTGCACGGCGCACGATCCTGTCCAGTTCCGGGGGCATTTCCGGACGGAACGAGCTGGGGGGCGGAGGCTCGATGTTGATGATGTGGTAGATCATGCTGTAGTTGTTGCTGGCATCAAAGGGCAATTTTCCGGTGAGCAGCTTGTACATCACCACTCCAAGCGAATATATGTCGGTCTGATGTGTCAACTTGTGTTCCATGACCTGTTCTGGCGACATATAAGCAGGCGAACCCACGCCGGACACCTGCGTGCTTTGATTGGTCTGGAGTGCGGCTGCGCCGAAATCGAAGATCTTGATATCGGATTCACCCTGAAAAAGTATGTTGGCCGGCTTGATGTCGCGATGTATCACCCCCTGATGCTGGGCGTACTCAAGCGCCTTGCAGCACTTGTAAGTAATTTCCGCGATGGTGCTGATCGGCAAAAGGTGATCTACCTCGGCGTACTTTTCAAGCGTTTCTCCCTCGACATATTCCATCACCATGAAGTTTTCGTCGCCTTCCATCACCGCATCGAGGATCTTGACAATGTGCGGATGGGACAATTTTCCGGCCAGCGAAGCCTCCGTCATAAGCAGTTTGCGGAAAACTTTTTCCCGGTCCGGATCATTCAGTATCTTCAGGTCGAACAATTTGATGGCTACCTGCTGTTTGTTGAATTCGTCGGTAGCCAGATAAACTGTGCTGGTAGCACCGCTGCCGAGCTCGCGCACGATCTCGTATTTGCCGATTTTGTCCATTTTCCAGATTGCAAGTTGATAAACAGCTCAATTCTGCGCACTTTAGCGTGCGCTGTCTATACGGAATCACTTCCCGGTGCTCGTATTATGCCGGGCAGTGTGAACCAGTAGCAAAAACCACTATCATAGTGACCATGAAAAAGATTGTCCTTGCACTGCTGCTGTGCTTTTCACCCTGCGCAGTGAGTGACGGCCTGCCCGACCTCGGGGATGCCTCGCAAACGGTGCTTACACCGCTGCAGGAGCGCCAGATCGGACAACAGAGCATGATGGAGATTCGTGCCAGCAAACAGTTCCTGGACGACCCCGAGATCAACGACTATCTCAACAAGATCGGAGACAAGCTGGTTGAAAACAGCTCCGAGCCCGGCCTGGGCTTCGAGTTTTTCGCGATAAACGACCTCAGTGTCAACGCTTTTGCGATGCCGGGCGGTTTTATCGGCGTGAACAGCGGATTACTGCTCACGGTACAAAGCGAATCGGAATTGGCTGCCGTGTTGAGCCACGAGATCGCCCACGTCACCCAGCATCATCTGGCACGAATGATTGCGGGTCAACAGGGCGATAGCCTGATGTCGATGGCCGCCCTGGCTGTTGCAATACTCGCCGCTCGAACCTCTCCCCAGGTGACTGAAGCCGCAATAGCCACCGTCCAGGCCCACTCGATACAGAAAAGGCTCGATTACACCCGCGCTAACGAACAGGAAGCGGATCGCATCGGCCTTGATATCCTGCAAAAGTCGGATTTCAATATCCATGCGATGCCGGAATTCCTGGTACGCCTGCAAAAAGCCACCCGGCTGCTGGATAACAACGCACCCAACTATCTCCGTACCCACCCGATCACCACCGATCGCGTCGCGGACATTGAAAATCGCGTACAGAAACAGCCGTACCGTCTGGTACCCGACAGCCTGGATTTTCTACTGGTGCGTACCAAGTTGATCTCTTCGCAAAAGACCGCTGTTGATGCCATTGCCTATTTCAGCGATGCGCTGGGCAAGCAAAAACACGGCAACCCGATCGCGCAACGCTATGGACTGGTGGAGGCCCTGTTGCGCAACAACGAAACCGGACGTGCTGCGCAGGAACTAGGGACCCTGCGCAAACTCGCCGGATCCGCGCAGTATTCCAGGAATAATGCAATGTTGGAAACCCTCGCCGGCCGGGTGAAACGCGCCGAAGGCAATCAGGCCGCCACTTTGGAGTTCTACCGCACCGCAGTACAGAACTTTCCTCAGCATCGCGCCTTGATATACGACTATGCCGACTTGCTGATCCAAAACAACCAAGCGGAAGATGCCACAAAGATGCTCGCTGCGCAGATCCTGCGACATCCCAGCGATACCACGCTATACGATCTGCAGGCCAGGGCCTACGCGGCACAGGGCAAGGTGCTTGAACAACACAAGGCACAGGCCTACAGCTATGCATGGCAGGGCAAACTGTATGCCGCGCTCGAGCAGCTCGAACTGGCGAAAAAAGCAGGTGGAAGTTTCTACCAGCTCTCGACGGTCGAAAGCGATATGCGCGAGCTGCGCGAAATACTGGGCGAAGTCAACAAACCATAGCATCTGTATTCGGCAATCACGCCCTTTACTGCGGCAATCAGCAAAGAAAAAGCCCCTCTTGCGAGGGGCTTTGCTGTTGCCAGCCTATGGAACTAAGCAGGCTCAGGCAAGATCAGCCGCAAGCTTTAGGTATCACGTTGGCTGGTATTGTGTTGGAGCCTACATTTGCAACTTGGCTACCATTACCGAGCTGGTCAGCAGAAGCATCACCGTTGTTACAGCTCCAGGAACCGTCGGTCGGGTTGTAGAACATATGTACGCTCAATGGAGTACCGCCTGATACGTTGCCAGACAACAGCCTGCTGCTCACGCCCGCATTCCTGAAGTTGGCCTGTACGCTGGTCACGCTACCCGATGTGGTGGGAACACCATTGGGGGCAGATGGAGATCCGGCGAAAAGATTTTCTACATATTTGCCGGAAGTGATGGCAGAGATACCACTGGCGCCAGTGATCTGGAAATCACCGGTCGATGTGTACAGCTCTGTCAACGGTGTCTTCACGCCGTCCATCAGCGTGAATGCTTCCGCCGCTTGCGCACGGGCCGTGTAGTCGCCGTAGGCAGGGATCGCCACGGCTGCCAGGATACCGATGATCGCGACCACGATCATCAATTCGATCAGCGTGAAACCTTTTTGGATGTTTTTCATGTGATGCTCCTTATGATGTAAAACACACACTGTGTGTGTCGCAGATATAGTCAGCAATAGCCATGCCAGCACCGCCGGATATCAACTTTTAAACAAAATAATACCGTCGCAGAAGAACTACAATTTTGCATAATACTTTGATTAATTGTATTAAATCGTGATGCGCCAGATAACCCGACACATATGTGATCAGCGGTGTTTCTGAACTTTGCTTGATGCAAGGTCAGTTTTTCGCTGGTCAAACCTACCATATCCGTCAACGGACTGACGATTTTCGTCAGTCCGGGGTCATTGGCTTATAGATTGAAAAAAGACCGGCGCGCAAGTCGGCAAACGATAAAACGGTCGTTAAACCTCCGGGTTGACGCCGGGGATATTGCCTAGGTCGACGTCATCGATCTGCTCGGGGGGAAGAAATTGCCCGGCATAGTCGAGATAGACCTTTTCGCGGATAAAGATGTCGAACAGATCCGGATCTACATGGCCATCAAGCTTGAACTTTCCCAGGATGGTCAGTGATTCGGTAAGGGTCTTGCCCTTTTTATAAGGCCTGTCCTTTGCCGTGAGCGCCTCGAATATATCCGCGATGCCCATGACTCTGGCCTGTACCGACATCTGTTCACGTTTCAAACCGCGCGGATAACCATTGCCGTCCATGCGCTCGTGATGTCCGCCCGCATATTCGGGAACGTTCTTGAGGTGCTTGGGCCACGGCAGTGATTCCAGCATCTTGATCGTGACCTCGATATGGTGGTTGATGATCTCGCGCTCGGCGTCGGTCAGCGTACCGGAACCGATGGTCAGATTTTCGGCTTCGTCATCACTGAGGAATTTGATCTCTTTTCCGTCTACTCCGCGCCATCTGTAAGCAGCGATCTGGTGCACGCGCTGCTGTTCCTCGACAGACATCTCCTCGCAGCCGATATTGCAGTGTCGCAGGAAGTCACGGTCCCGGTCTAATTGTGCCGTTCGTTTCTCATGGCCTCGCCTGGCTTCATCGACACGCTGATCATCCGCTCCCGCTTCGGCAACTTCACGCAGCATGTCGATTTCGGCATCGCGCTTGAGCACTTCGAAACGGGTATCCAACAAATCGATGCGATCGAACAAGGTCTGCAGCTTGGTCGCCTTGTCCACCACGTGCACAGGTGTCGTGATCTTGCCGCAATCATGCAGCAACCCGGCTATCTTGAGTTCCCTGCGATCCTGATCGGTCATCTTGAAATCGCTGAGCGGACCCCGCCGGGTACGGTTTACCGCCTCGGCAAGCATCATGGTCAGCGCAGGCACGCGGGCACAATGACCGCCGGTATAAGCGGACTTGTCGTCTATCGCGGTATTGATCAACTGTATGAAAGCCTCGAACAGTTCTTCAAGTTGAACGATGAGACGACGGTTTGTCAAAGCGATCGCGGCCTGCGAAGCGAGCGACTCCAGCAATTGTTGATCATCCGTCGAAAAATTTACGATATCTCCGCTTTCACGGTCTTGCGCATTGATCAGCTGGAGCACGCCGATGGCTTCATCCTCGTGGTTGCGCATCGGCACGGTCAGGAAAGAC
>Ga0210097_1000593_pt1 | contig 11661 bp, 9 predicted proteins | sample Joice_CattailNLA_2_FD_185521 | JGI IMG/M metagenome (GOLD analysis project Ga0210097, IMG submission 185521) | Wetland microbial communities from San Francisco Bay, California, USA, that impact long-term carbon sequestration - Joice_CattailNLA_D2... | ecosystem: Environmental > Aquatic > Marine >...
CGACCCGCACGAGCTGGACGCCTTGGTATGCGCGCGCACTTCTTCCAGCGTGAACAGTTTCTTGTCCAGAATGGTCTTGACGATAGTGCCCTTGCTGACGCCGTTGCAGCCGCAGATCTCCGCCGAGTCCGCCATGGCCGCGACATTCAGCGCGCCGCCGCGGCCCGAATCACCGACATGCATCTGGCCGAACAAAATGTGCTCGCGCATCTCCGACACATCGGTTGCATCGCGCATCATCTGGAAATACCACGGTCCGTCCAGCGTGTCGCCGTACATCACCGCGCCGCGCAACTTGTTGTCGCGCAGCACCAGCTTCTTGTACACACCGCGCGCAGAATCCTGCAACAGCAGCTCCTCGTCGCCCGGCTTGAGGTTGAAGTCGCCCGCCGAGAACAGATCGATGCCGGTCACCTTTAGCTTGGTCGAGACCGCCGAGCCCTCGTAGCGCATGCGCCCGTATTCGGCCAGATGATTTGCCGCCACCTTGGCTTGTTCGAACAGCGGCGCGACCAGTCCGTAAACCTGGCCGCGATGCTGTACGCATTCGCCCACCGAGTAGATCTTCGGATCGTAGGTCTGCATCGTGTCATTCACCACGATGCCGCGATCGCAATGGATGCCGGCAGACTTGGCCAGCGCAATGTTGGGCCGGATGCCTGCCGCCATGATCACCAGATCGGCGGGTATCTCTTCACCACCTTTGAAACGCAGACCGGTGACTTTGTCGTCGCCGAGTATCGCCTCGGTCTGGCGCGACATATAGAACTTCAGTCCGCGTTTTTCCAGCTCGTTCTTCAGCAGTCCGCCGCCCACTTGGTCGAGCTGGCGCTCCATCGGCCAGTCGCACAGGTGCACCACCGACACCTCCATCCCCTGCAAAGACAATCCGTTCGCCGCTTCCAGTCCAAGCAGTCCGCCGCCGATGACCACAGCACGCTTTGCCACTTTGGTTGCAGCTAGCATCTTCTCGACATCTTCTATGCTGCGATAGGCCAGCACACCCGGCAGATCGATTCCGGGTATCGGCAGCATGATCGGGTTGGAACCGGTCGCGATCAGCAGGCGATCATACGGGACAATCAGGCCGTCTTCTGTTTCGACCGTGCAATGCTTGCGGTCGATCTTCGTGACCAGTTTGCCGGCATACAGCGTGATGTGATTTTGTTCGTACCAATCCCAGTCATTGAGCACGGTGTCCTGGAATTTCATTTCGCCGGACAGCACCGGCGACAGCAGGATTCGGTTGTAGTTGGGCTGCGGCTCGGCGCCGAACACCGTGATATCGAATTCGTCCTGTGAAATCTTGGCCGACATCTTGAGCAATTCCTCGATCGTGCGCATGCCCGCCATCCCGTTGCCGATCACGACCAGTCGTGCTTTATGCATTTTCATGATTGCTTCCTTTCAAACCTGTATATCAATTGCCCCGTTGCCGCATCCATGCTTCGGACTAACTATTTGCATAGAGCAATTGGTCATCACGTCTCACCTTGAATCCGGCGGCATATTTCTTCGGGTCACGGCCATCCCACACCGCCCCGTCCATCAGTGTCGAACTGCGCATCACATCAGCGGGCACAGCCACATCGATTTGCGATGCCGCCTGCTTGTACAGTTCGACTTGATTGATCTTCCTTGCGACATCCAGATAGTCCGGATCTTCCTTGAGCAGACCCCAGCGCTTGAACTGGGTAAGAAACCACATGCCATCCGAAAGATAGGGAAACGGTACTTTCCCGTCGTTAAAGAATTTCATGTGATTGGGGTCATGCCATGCTTTGCCCAAACCATCTTCATAATTTCCGCTGAATCGACTTGCGACGATTTCGACCGGTGCATCGACATAACTTTCTCTCGAGATGATCTCGGCCACTATTGCGCGATTGGCACGGGCATCGATGAATTTTGCCGCGTCCAGCAAAGCCATGACCAGTGCGCACGCGGTGCCGGGATTTTTTTCCACAAATTCCGCGGTTGTTCCCAATACTTTCTCAGGGTGGTCCGGCCATACGTCCTGGGAGGACGCCACCGAAAAGCTGACGCCTTCTTGGATACCGCGGGCATTCCACGGTTCGCCCACACAGAAACCATCCATGCTCCCCAGTCGCGCATACTCCACCATCTTCGGTGGCGGAACCGTAATGGTGTTTACCTCGCTGATCGGGTTGATGCCGTAGTTGGCCAGCCAGTAATAAAGCCACATCGCATGCGTCCCGGTGGGGAAGGTGTGGGCAAAGGTGTATTCCTTCGGCTGCGCCTTGACCAATTTGGCAAATGATGGACCGTCGGTTACGCCTTTTTCCTTCAGATGCCTGGCAAAAGAAATTCCCTGGCCGTTGTTGTTCAGCGTCATCAGCACGGCCATGTTTTTCCGGTTGCTCCCGATCCCTAGATGTACGCCGTAAACCAGGCCATACAGGATATGCGCGGCATGCAGATCGCCATTCACCAGCTTGTCGCGCACAGCTGCCCAGGAAGGCTCTCTGGACAGGACGATCTTGATGCCGTATTTCTCGTCGAACTTCATCCGGGAGGCGATCACCACCGATGCGCAATCGGTCAGAGGTATGAAACCCACTTTGACTTCCCTGAGTTCCGTCGCGGCCGGGCTGTGTGCGCTGTCAACCATGTTCGCACTCGGCCAGAAATGTAAGGAGCTGTTCGCGCAGTCCGTAATAATCGGGATGCTCGAGCAACTTCTTGCGCGTGCGCGGACGCGGCAGATCGATGTCGAGTATCTTGCCCACCCTGGCGTTCGGGCCGTTAGTCATCATCACCACGCGGTCGGCCAGCAGGATCGCCTCATCCACGTCATGTGTGACCATCATGGCGGTGACTTCCGTGCGCGTCCACACTTCCATCAGCACTTCCTGCAGATCCCAGCGCGTCAGCGAGTCCAGCATGCCGAACGGTTCGTCAAGCAACAGCATCTTGGGAGAGAGTGCAAACGCGCGTGCGATACCGACGCGCTGCTTCATGCCGTTGGAAAGCTCGGCAGCCTTCTTGTTGCGGGCTTCTGCCAAACCGACGCGGTTGAGGTAGTGCTCGACGATGTCGTTGCGCTCAAACCTGCCAACGTGCGGAAACACCTGGTCCACCCCGAGCGCCACGTTGTCCCTTGCAGTCAGCCATGGCACCAGGCTCGGCGACTGGAACACGATACCTCGGTCGGGTCCCGCGGCGTTCACTTCGCGGCCATCAAGGACAATGACGCCTTCGCTGATTTCGTTGAGACCGGCCATCATCGACAACACCGTGGACTTGCCGCAGCCGGAATGCCCGATGACGGAAACGAACTCGCCCTTGCGAATCTTCAGATCGAATCCGTCGACGACCTTGACCGGACCCTGACGGGACGGATAGATCTTGGACACCTGCGAGAAATCCACATAGCGACCGGCATTGTGAACAGGAGATACAGACAACTTTTTGCCGCCGGCTTCCTGATGTTCACTGGATGTATTGGGCAAAACCGAGGGCAGACTGATGATCTTGCCTGCAAGTCCGGAATTCTTGTCGGCGCTAACCCGCATCAGATACTGGGTCACTTCGCGGCGAATGCGTTTGAACTCCGGCGAATGGTTGATCGCTGCGCGGTCGCGCGGTCTTGGCAGGCTGACTGTGAACTCCGGCCCCAGCGTGGCATTCGGTCCCGGCATCAGCGGGATGATGCGGTCCGCCATGATGATGCCTTCGTCGACATCGTTGGTGATCAGCACCACGGTCTTTTTTTCCTGGCTCCAGATGCGGATGATCTCGTCCTGGAGCTTGGCGCGCGTCAATGCATCGAGCGCGCTCAGCGGTTCGTCGAGCAGCAGGATATCGGGAGAGGCTGCAAGCGCACGCGCCACCGACACACGCTGGCGCATGCCGCCGGAAAGTTCGGCCGGACGCTTGTCCATGGCCGGGGTCAGGTTCACCATCGCGATATATTTTTCCACGCGTGCTGCGCGCTCAGACTTGGGTACATCCTTGAACACCTGGTCGACGGCGAGTGCGACATTCTGGCGCACCGTCATCCACGGCATCAGCGAATAGCTCTGGAATACCACGCCGCGGTCCGGCCCCGGCCCGTCGACCTCGCGGTTGTTGCACAGGATCACGCCATCGTCTGCTTCAATCAGACCGGCGATGAGCGAGATCAGCGTGGTTTTGCCGCTGCCGGAAAATCCGACGATCGCGACGAATTCACCCTCCCTGATCTTCAGGTTGATGTCTTTCAGCACTTCGCTGCTTTGCGCGCCCTTGCCATAGGATTTGTTCACGCCTTGAAGTTCTAGGCTGTATCTGCCGACGGCTGCCTCGGGCTGTGGCACGGGCTGCTCGGCGATTTTGAGTTGGCTGGCTGACATGTCGGTTATCCTCATCACTTATCGTTTTCGATTGTCAGGAACGCTCGCCGAAGCTTGCGAGCTGTTGCAGGGTCTGCATGATCCGGTCGAGCAGGAAGCCGACGATACCGATGGTGAACACCGCCACCATGATGCGTCCCAGCGACTGTGAGCTGCCGTTCTGGAACTCATCCCAGACGAATTTGCCCAGGCCCGGATTCTGCGCCAGCATCTCTGCGGCGATCAGCACCATCCAGCCCACGCCGAGCGACAGGCGCATGCCGGTGAAGATCAGCTTGAGCGATGAAGGGATGACGATCTTCATCACCTTGGTGCCGGTCGACAGGCGCAATACCTTTGAGACATTGAGCAGGTCCTTGTCGATCGAGGCCACGCCGACCGCCGTGTTGATCAGCGTCGGCCATAGCGAACACAGCGTCACGGTGATCGCCGAGATGACGAACGATTTTTCGAACATCGGATCCGTGCTGACGTAAAGCGCGCTCACCACCAGTGTCACGATCGGCAGCCACGCGAGCGGTGATACCGGCTTAAAGATCTGGATCAGCGGATTGAGCGCGGACTGCATGGTCTTGCTGAGACCGCAAAGGATCCCGAGTGGCACCGCGACGACGGTTGCCAGCAGGAAACCGGCGAACACCGTGTACAGGCTGGTAAATATCTGGTCGAGGTAAGTCGGTTTGCCGGTGTAGGTGAGCGGCGTGAACGTCTCGCCGGGGTGTTCGGCCAGGAATTCGACCTTGCGTGCAGCCTGGCGCTGGTAGAACTCCGCCTCGCGCGCTCGTTCGGCGCGATGTTCCTGATAAAGATTTTCGGTCTGCTCCCAAACCGCCACCGGCCCCGGCAGATTACCGAGCGATGTCACGATGTGCCTGGCCGCCATACCCCAGATCGCCAGAAAGATCACGATCCCGAGCAGCGCCGGACCGAAGTTGCGCAGCCAAACGCTGGCCAACGACTCGGCGTTCGCTTTCGGTTTCACCTGCACCAGCAGACGATGCAACAGGTTTTGTGCGGTCATGCTCATATTTACTCTCCTTGAATCTTTATTCGTAACAGGCACTCGCGCCGATCACATCTTGTCCTTGCCCTTGAGACCGATCTTGAACTTCCCCAGATAATCGTTCGGGTGGTGCCCGTCGAATACGACCCCGTCGATAAATCCTTTCTCGGGTCCCTTGAAGCCGGTTTCCTTGGCGAAGTCGGGAAAGTCCGACGCCTTCATCTTGCCTTCCGCGATCAGTTCCTTGGCGGCGGTGGCATAGATATCCGGGCGATAGACCTTCTTCGCCATTTCGATGTACCAGCTATCCGGTTTGTATTCGCCGATCTGTCCCCAGCGACGCATCTGCGTCAGATACCAAACGGCCTGCGAGTAATATGGATAGGTGGCGTTGTAACGGAAGAACACGTTGAAGTCCGGAGCAGGGCGCTTGTCGCCTTTCTCGTATTCGAATGTGCCGGTCATGCTGTTGGCGATGACCTTCTCGTCGGCACCGACATAGTTCGGTTGCGAGATGATCCTGACCGCCTCGGCGCGGTTCTTGTTGTCCTGTTCGTCCAGCCAGTAGGCGGCGCGGATCATCGCCTTGACCACGTGGATGAGCGTGTCGGGATTCTGGTCGGCCCAGGCCTTGGTGACGCCGAATACTTTTTCCGGATTGTTGACCTGTACGTCGTAATCGGTAGCGACCGGAACGCCGATCCCCTTGAACACGGCCTGCTGGTTCCAGGGCTCACCCACGCAGTATCCGTAGATGGTTCCGGCTTCCATGGTCGCCGGCATCTGCGGCGGCGGCGTCACGGACAGCAATACGTCTGCCTTGAGATTGCCGCTGATGTCGCCAGTGGCAGGCGAGTAATAGCCGGGATTCATCCCGCCTGCAGCCAGCCAGTAACGCAACTCGTAGTTGTGCGTGGAAACCGGAAACACCATGCCCATCTTGAACGGTTTGCCCTGCTTCTTGTAATCGTCGACGACCTCCTTGAGATACTTGGGATCGATCGGGTGCACCGGCTTGCCGTCCTTCATCGGCAGCTTCTTCTTGAGCTCTTCCCACACCGCGTTCGAAACGGTGATGCCGTTGCCATTGAGGTCCATGCTAATTGGCGTTATCACATCTGCCTTGGTGCCGAAGCCGATGGTCGCGCCGATCGGCTGTCCGGCCAGCATATGTGCGCCGTCGAGTTCACCGGAGATCACACGGTCAAGCAGCACCTTCCAGTTGGCCTGCGCCTCAAGCGTCACCGACAATCCTTCATCTTCGAAGTAACCTTTTTCATAGGCGATCGCGAGCGGAACCATGTCGGTCAACTTGATGAAACCGAATTTCAGCGAAGTTTTTTCGGGCTTGCCTACCGCTGCTTGAGCAGCGGTCATGCCGACGGGCGCAATACCGCCCAATGCCAGGATGCATATCAGTGCGACAGTGCGCTCGATGAATCTGCGAAATATCGCTTTGCTGCCGATAACAATTTCAGCATCCATACTGATCATGTTTTGTTCAAAGCATCCGTTTTTCGCAACAATCGATGTTTCGGTATTGATATGTTCCATTTTCTGCTTCCCTTCATTAAAAATAACCCGTAGGTCACCTGTACAAAATAGAAAGGCGTCCGGCTGCGTGTTTGCGCAGCGGGACGCCTTTGTCCATTCCAGATTTGTGCCGGACCTCCATTGATCCGCTTTCAGAATATGTTGCAGCAATACTTGTGCCAAATATTCGAAAATGTCCCGAATAGCCTTGTTTCATGCGGCAACACGATCATCTTGCGGCACGGAATCCTTAGTGACAGATCCCTTTTCCCGCAACGAGTTGGTGCATGGCAGGACAGGGATGCACTCAAAAGCAACATTCAGTTGCTCAATTCTTTGGCCAATATGATGGCCTCGGCGATCTCGATCATTCGCTTGCTCCTGTTCATCGCCATGTTTCGCATGCGACTGTAGGCATCAGGTTCGCTGTAGCCATGGTCAGTCATCAGGATAGCTTTTGCGCGATCCACCATTTTGCGTTCGGCAAGCAGGGACTTTGCTTCCTTCAGTTCATCGCGTAGCCGCTTGTGCTCCAAATATCGCGCCGCCGCAACATGGATGATGCCGCGCAGGTCCTCGCTCTTGATCGTATGTGCAACATATGCGCTTACACCGGCTTTCATCGCCTCTTGAATACTGTGCTGATCCTTGCTGGCACTCAACACGACCACCGGTTTTTCCAGGGTGGATGACATCAGGCTGATCTGTTCAAGCGTATCGCGCCCCGGTGCATTTGCATCAACGATGATCACATCGGCCGACGCATCCTGAATCGAGCGTTCGTTCACCTGTTCCCAGCCCAGCACACCCACGACATCGAACTCGGCCAATTCAAGACTGGCTTTCAACCACGCAGCGCGATCCTCTACATCATCGATAATCAGAATTCTTTTCAATTTAAACCCCGCGCAATCCCTTACATTACCCAGCAATAAGTGAGCCAACATGTCGTTTCATCCAGCCCATTACGATTGAATGGTATGCCCGGTAACCAACACGTGCGCAAAGAAAACGATACAGGATAGCTTTGCTCATTCAGAGCACTAAGGTATACCTCGCAAGCCGTTGCCAGGAATGAGGTACATGCCGATGGGTTCGATACTGACCTTAGGGTAGAACGTGATTGGAAGTCGGCTATGAAACGCAGTGGCAGACCGGGCACGCAATCAGTGCGTTACGCATGGAATTGGTGCATATGAATCCACAATATCCTTTCGAAAACGAATTCCCATCAAGTCAGCCGGCTCTTGAATTGACGCTTGTTACGCACATCAAAATGTTGATTTACCACAAAGGCAATTGAAAATGAGCGGTAACAGTCACGCTTTAGAATGTATTGAGCTCGGGATAACCTGCAAGATCGAACGCCGGATTCATTCAGGCATGCAACTTGCTTTTCAATGGTTAGTGGACAATTTGCATCAGCCAGAAAGAGTAAAGGTCACTCGGACATGGACTTTGCAAGGAAGCAATACTTCAGTGAAGAGAAGCGAAATGAACTTGTCTGACAACTGCTTTGACACGCTTCATGACAATCCTCAGGCAACCATGCACATCATGGGTAATCTCATGCTTCCCGATGAACGGATACTGAGGGCTTTGCACAACAGCAAACTGATTGAAAATCTCCGCGACTTCGAAATCAATATTCTGGCCGGACTCCTCACCGTTAAATTCTTTGAGGTAAGCGAACTGGTTGCCGAACTGGACACTACCCTGAAGGATGCGCTGATGATCCTGATCGAGGGCGAGGTCGAAGTAAATGCGATGGTGGGCAATGAATCAGTACTGCTGCATCTTGAAACGCCCGGCGATCTGGCGAGGATCATCAGCTTCGTGGGTGGAAATATTGTAGACATCAGTGCCAGGATAAAGGTCAAGAAGGATAGCGCCGTACTGCTGTTACAACGCTCCAAACTGGAAACCTTGCTATCTACACATCCATCAATCGTGTATTGCGTGTTGCGCAATTTGATCCAGCATGTGCACAGTGTAGCCAGGCGTAACAACGCCGAAAAGGAGCAACTCAGCAATTATGTTTACCGCATCCACGGACGTTACTGATCAAACTGATGCCGGAAGAATTGATTTACATAACCGTGATCAAGCAAGCAAGCGTCGGCACTACAGCAAGCTGCAACATTCTGCGACTGTCAGCAATACTGGAAAGTGCGATTACGCCAGGGGGAAATTATGAATAAAAAGGAGCTCATAGATGCGTTGGCTGACAAGGTGGGTTGCAGCAAAGTAGATGCGGATCGCAATGTTGCAGCACTGATCGAGGTCATCAGCAGCACCCTGAAAAACGGTAAAAAAATCAAATTATCAGGATTCGGCACTTTCGAAGTACGCGAGCGTGCTGCACGCATCGGGCGCAATCCAAGGAATGGCGAATCCCTGCAAATCAGTGCGGCCAAGGTTCCCGTATTCAGGGCTGGCGGCACGCTAAAAGCATCACTGAACAGCAGCTTCAAATAACCAATCATCCGATTTGCGTCTATGTTTTCGCCGGTACTCGCATTTGCAGGCCGGTATATCCCGCTGCAACAAAATCTTGACATTTACATAGTCGGTTTACAGCGGAATCTTTTCCAAATACGCTTGTCGGATACGCTGACTCAATTCTCTGAATCCCCCGGATGGCTGTTTCCCCCCCACCAATACGTATTGGTAACTATTCCATCGTCGATCAGATCGGGGTCGGGGAAAGCTCGAATGTCTATCTAGCCATCGAAGAAGACAAATTCTTCTCGGTCGCCATCAAGCAGCTCCGTACCTCACGTCAGTCCGAACCTTACCGCAAGCTATTGACCAACGAGGTCGAGTTGGCGGGCAGGCTGCACCACAAGAATATTGTCCATATCCTAAGCCCGATTCTGGAAGATCCAAACGGCCCATTTGTGGTGATGGAGTATGTAAAGGGCATATCGCTCGATCATCATCAAAATGACGAGGCGTTGCTTCCGATCAACACCGTGCTGTCGGTGATCGAGCAGATTGCCGGAGCACTGCAATACATCGCCGGCCAGGGCGTGATACACCGTGACGTAAAACCGGAAAATATCCTGCTGATGCCCAATGGCTTGGCCAAGCTGACCGATTTCGGCTGCGCGATTCCGTCGGGAACAAGTGGCGATATGGTGGCTGGAAGCCTTGCATTCATGTCACCCGAGCAATTGGACGGGATGACGCTCGACGAACGCGCAGACATCTATTCGCTTGCTGCGACAATGTATCGCCTGTTGACGGGAAAGAATACATTTGAAGCTGACAGCAAATTCGATGCACGCATCGCGGTTCTGAATTTTCCCGCCATCCCCATCCAGAAATTCCGCAAGGATCTGCCGCCGGAATTGGTGAGTGTCATCCACCGCGGACTTGAAAAGGATATGAACAGGCGTTATCAGGACTGGGTGACATTCATCAGAGATCTGGGCAATGCCGCACACAAGATACGTATGTCCGGTTATGACATGGACCTGTATCGGGGCTTCAGCGTATCGACACAATCGGCATTATCCAGAGTCATGACTACCAATCATGCATTTTCACGTAGTGGATTTTCGCGTAGCACCATGGCGGATTGAATTATCAGGTATTGCTTCTCACTAAAATATCCACTGGTTCAATTTATTAATCTGATAAAAAAAGGGCACCTTGCGGTGCCCTTGAAAAGGAGCTTGGAAGCTCCGGGAGGAGAGGGTTGGAGGCTGGATACCCTATATGGCACCCAAACTCTCCTTATAGATAAATCAGTCCACACGTTCTCCGTGAAGTGCGATGTCCAGACCTTCGCGTTCCTGTTCTTCGCTAACACGCAGGCCCATGACGATGTCCAGCACTTTGAGGATGATGAATGTCCCCACGGCAGTGTAAGCAATGGTGATGCCCACACCTTTTGCCTGGATCATCAGCTGACCCATGCTGCCGGCGGTTCCGCCGATGGATTCCACCGCAAAGATTCCGGTGAGCAGCGCGCCGACGATACCGCCGATGGCATGCACGCCAAACGCATCCAGCGAATCGTCATAGCCCATCATTTTCTTCAGCGAAGTTGCTGCCCAGAAACAGACTACACCCGCTGCTACACCTATGATCAGCGCACCCACAGGACCGACAAAACCGGATGCGGGAGTGATGGCGACCAGGCCGGCCACCGCGCCGGAAGCGATGCCCAATACACTGGGCTTGCCCTTGCTGAACCATTCTGCGAACATCCAGCCCAGTGCAGCAGTACCCGTGGCGATCTGGGTAACCGCCATCGCCATGCCGGCACGGCCGTCGGCAGCCACCGCGGAACCCGCGTTGAAGCCGAACCAGCCCACCCACAGCATTGCCGCGCCGATCACAGTCAGGGTCAGGTTATGCGGAGCCATCGGTTCCTTGCCGTAGCCAAGACGGGGGCCGAGCATCAAAGCGGTGATCAGACCCGCTATACCGGCGTTGATATGCACCACGGTGCCGCCGGCAAAGTCCAATACGCCCATATCCCACATGAATCCGCCGTCACCGGACCATACCATGTGTGCGATCGGTGAATAGATCAACAGCGACCACAGTGCCATGAACACCAGCATGGTTGAGAACTTCATGCGATCCGCGAAGGCGCCGGTGATCAGTGCCGGAGTGATGATCGCAAAAGTGATCTGAAAGGTCATGAACACCGATTCCGGTATGGATGCCGTCATGCTGTCCTTGCCCATACCGGACAGGAACAACTTGCTCAGGCTGCCGAAAAAGGAATATAGGTTGGTGACCCCTTTTTCCATG
>Ga0210097_1000598_pt1 | contig 11561 bp, 6 predicted proteins | sample Joice_CattailNLA_2_FD_185521 | JGI IMG/M metagenome (GOLD analysis project Ga0210097, IMG submission 185521) | Wetland microbial communities from San Francisco Bay, California, USA, that impact long-term carbon sequestration - Joice_CattailNLA_D2... | ecosystem: Environmental > Aquatic > Marine >...
CGTGGTTGAGAGCGGTTTCAGCCGGGTTGCCTGATGGGTGTCAACGTCTGAAACCTGCCTGCCGATTTGCTGTCTTACCTTTCGCTTGCCCTGATAACAGACCTGGTATTTATTATGAGAACAAAACAATTCGCTGCTGTCTGCCTGCTCGCACTGGGGGCGCTGACGGTTCATTTCGTCATTGCCGGAACCGGTGTCGATGACACCATCCGCAAGGCGATCAAAGGCATCCTGCCGGATGTCACCGTGGACTCCATTACCCCGGCGCCGATAGCCGGCCTGTCCGAAGTGCTGATCGGGGCCAAGCTGTTCTACGTCACCAACGATGGCAAGTATATCTTCGATGGCACCCTCATCGAGATGGCCACGCGCACCGACCTGAGCGAAAAGCGCCTGAGCAGTGTGCGTCATGAGCTGATCGGGAAGGTCAGCGAGAAAGACATGATCATCTTCCCGGCCAGCAAGCCGCGCCACACGCTGACGGTGTTCACGGACATCGATTGCGGTTACTGCCGCAAGCTGCACAAGGACATCGCCAAGTACAACGATGAAGGCATTACCGTGCGCTACCTGCCGTTCCCGCGCAGCGGACCCGATACGCCGTCCTACTACAAGGCGGTATCGGTGTGGTGCAGCAGCGATCGCCGCGATGCGCTGACGCGCGCCAAGGCCGGCGAGGAACTGCCGCGCAGCACGTGCGACAACCCGGTCCTCGCCAGCCTGGCTCTCGGCCACGAGATGGGCGTGAGCGGTACGCCGTCGCTGCTCCTCGAGGACGGCCAGTTGCTGCCGGGTTACCTGCCGCCGAAGAAGCTCGCCCAGGTGCTCGACCAGGACGGCTTGTGAAGTCCGGGAAATAACGATTCCCTCGCGCAGAGACGCGGAGCACGCAGAGCAAACAAGGCTCGCGCAAAGACGCCAGGGAGCCAGGAACGAGTTCGATAAGCCCACGTACACCCGCATAGCTGCAGCGTGAACGCGAACAACACTGTTATTCCCGCGTACGCGGGAATAACAAGGCAACAAAATTGATTTCCACTGCGATCTCTGCGCGAGGCGTTTTTTGTTTCTTTGCGCCTTGGCGTCTTTGCGCGAGGTGTTCGATACAACGCACCCTCACAGCAGCGCGGTGGACATCCTCCGCCGGTAGGTGCTCACCAGTTCTCCCTCGTTGCCCAGCAGGGCGAACACGGCCAGCATGGCCTTGCGGCCGGCGTCATCCTGGAACCCGCGGTCGTGCTGCAACAGGTAGAGGAAGTGTTCCAGTGCCGCATCCAGCCGGTCGGCCAGTACACAGGCGGCACCCAGCCGGTAGCGTAGCGCACTGTCGTCCGGCCGCGCCGCGACGGCCTGCTCGAGCGTGGCAAGATCCTCCGTGTCATCGGCCGCCTGCGTGAAATCGAGCAGTGCGCGCAGGCGCATGGCCTCGGCCTCGCTGCGCACGACGAAGGGCAACTCGCCCAGCAGCTGCTCTGCCTGTTCCGGCTTGCCCACCGCCAGGCTGAGCTCCGCATAATCCAGGGTGACCTGGTGATTGTCCGGTTCCTGCGTGTGCAGCGTCGCCAGCAGTTCGAGCGCCTGCGCGTGCTGGCCCTGCTCGAACAGGCGGCGCGCCTGGCCGCGCTGCTTGTCCGATTCGCGCTCGATATGCCGGTCAAGCAGGATACGCAGGGTTGACTCGGTCTGGGCGGCGAGGATTTCCTCGACCATCTCGCCGTTCCTGTACAGCCGCAGGGTTGGCAGGCTGCGGATGTTGTGCTGCAGGGCGAGTTCGCGCTGCTCGTCGGTATCGACCTTGGCCAGTGCGAATTTGCCGGCGTAGTCCTCGACCAGTTTCTTCAGCACCGGCATCTGCATCTGGCACGGGCCGCACCAGGCCGCCCAGTAGTCGACCAGCACCGGCACCTCCCGCGAGCGTTCCAGCACCTGCGCGGTAAATGTGTCGAGCGTTACATCAGTAATATTATGCAACTCATTCATAACTAATGATATTGAAACGCAATATCGGTAATGTAAATGCCCCCTCCCTCGGGGAGAGGGTTGGGAAGCGGGGATCGATGTTTGCCGGACAGTGTTGATCCCGCAAGGCGACTTCAATCAGGTTCCACATTCTAACCCATCCACGCTGACCAGTTCACGGCAGGCGGTGAACAGCAGCCCGACGCGCAGCCGCTGCTGCGGCCAGAGCCGGCGCGCCGCGTTCGCGTAGCACAGCATTTGTGCGCGGTAGTCCTCGACCAGTCCATCCAGCGTGCCGGGTGTCGCATGGGCATGGGTCTTGTAGTCCACCAGCAGGACACCGTCGGCGCCGAGCACCATGCGGTCGATGACGCCGTGCACCAGCCGATCGCCCTCGAGGTACTGCACCGGGACCTCGTTCCAGGCCCGCGTGTAGCGCCCGGCGTCGAACAGCGCCGCCAGCCGCGGGTCCTGGACGACGGCAAGCGCATGTTGCCACCACTGCAGGAATTCGGGATCGTCGCGCTCGCGCAGCAGCAGGCCGGCGAGCCGCATGCGCAGGGCCGCGTCGGCGGGCTGCCGGGCACGGCTCAGGTGGTCGAGCAGGGCGTGGATGGCAATGCCGCGTTCGCGTCCGTCCGGGTCACCCGCGCCGCCGCTTGCCGACTGTGACTGCAGGCTGGGTGCGATGCGTGTCCAGGCCGGTGTTACCGCGAGCGGCCGCGCCAGGCGTGCGTCGACGACGATGTCCTGTTCCGCTTCGGCCGCCTGCGGTGTGAGCGCGGCGGGTGTGCCGCTGCTGCAATACGGGTGGCCGTCCGCGGACCGTGACCATCCCTGCAGCGCGCTGTCGATCAGCGCGTACCAGCTGCTGTCGTAGCCGCGTTCCGGCTGGCTGCCGGAGATGAACAGGTACTGGCGCGCGCGTGTCAGCGCCACGTACAGCAGATTGGCATCCTCGGTGCGCTTGTCCGCGTCGTGCCGGTCCAGCAGACCGCGCGTGGCCGCATCCGCATTCGCGCGGGCACCGGCCAGCGTGAACAGGTCCGGGCGCGCGCTGTCGTCCGCCTGGCGCATCAGCGCCGCGTAGGTGTCCTTGCTGCCTGGCGTCACGGCCGCGTCGGCAAGGAAGACCACGGGCGCCTCGAGGCCCTTGGCGCCATGGATGGTGAGCAGCCGCACGCGTTCGCCGCCGGCTTCGTCCGGCGTGCTTTCGTCGGGCTGGTCCTGGTCGGAACCGCGCAGCCGGTTCAGCTGCTCCAGGAAGCGCGGCAGGCTCGGGTAGCGGCCGTGGTCGATCTCCAGCGCCAGCTCGATGAAGCGCGTCAGGCTCGCGCGCACGCGCGGCAGCAGCGCGGCGGGGAAGGCGGCCTCGTAGCGCTGCACCACCTCGCCTTCGTGAAAGATGCGGTCCAGCAGGTCGTGCACCGGCACCTGGCCGGCCAGCGTGCGCCAGTGCTCCAGCAGGGTATGAATGGCATCGTAGGGAGGCTGTCCGGCGCCGGCAAGCTGCGCGAGGCGCTCGTACCAGTAACCCGTGTCGCCGTCCGCCAGCGGCACCAGCTGTTCGCTGGACAGTCCGAACAGCGGCGCGCGCAGCACCTGCGCCAGCGCCAGGTTGTCATACGGCGCGATCAGGCAGTTCAGCAGCGCGACCAGGTCACGCACCTCCAGGTTCTCCAGCAGCAGGCCCTTGCTGGCGCTGAGATAGGGGATGCCGGCCGCGCGCAATTCATCCTCGATGGCCCCGGCATGGGTGCGCTGGCGCAGCAGGATCATGATGTCGCCAAAGCCCAGCGCGCGCACCTGCCCGTCCCTGACGACGGGCGTGCGTGCGTCGACCAGCTGTTGAATACACTGCACGATGTGGCGACCTTCCGTGGCGTACCGCGCATCCTCCGCGACCGTGCGCGCTTCCTGCAAGGGGTTGCGCAGCCCGGTGCGCGCTGGCGTGTCTTCTGGCTGCGTGTCATCTGCCGTGACCAGCGGCAGTAGTTCCACGTGCCCGTACAGATCCGCGAGATACGTGGTGTGCGGCGTGAAGCCGTTGAGCAGGGAGTTGAGCGGGGGCTGGCCGAACACGGCGTTGACGCAGTCCATGATGGCCTGCGCCGAGCGCCGCGAGGCATCCAGCGGATAACGGCGCGCGTCGAGATGCCGCTCCAGCCAGTCCGACGCCTGGCCCAGCAGCGCCGGGTTGGCGCGCCGGAAGCTGTAGATGGACTGCTTGCGGTCGCCCACCAGGAACACCGAACGCGCTCGCTCACCGCCGCCGGCCGCGAGTTCCTCCAGCAGCGGCAGCAGCAGACGCCACTGGGTGGGATTGGTATCCTGGAATTCGTCCACCAGCAGGTGATCGATGCGTGCGTCCAGCTTGTACTGCACCCAGCTGGCGTGCGCGCTGCGGTTGAGCAGTTCGCAGGCCTGCCATTCGAGATCGGAAAAATCGAGCACGCGCTGTTCGCGCTTGATGCGCTGGAAGTGTTCGAGCAGGCGCATGCCCGCGTTGTACCAGGCCGTGGTGGTCCTGTAGGTGCGGTGGCGTGCGCGGGCATCGTGCAGTGCCATCAGCATGTCGCCGAGTTCCGCATGCAGCGCGAGGTAACGTTGCTCGCCGTCCGCGCCGAGTCGCTGCTGCTGCGTCTTTTGCGATCTGCGTTTGCGTGGTTCGCCATTCTGTGTAAGGAACACCGGCGTGATGGTATCGAGCCATGTCGCTGCATCCGCCGTGCCGGCCAGCGCGTCGGACAGCCTGCCCGCGAGTTCCCTGTCTGTGTTGGTGTTGCGACCCAGCAGGGCGGCGAATTCCGCCAGCTGTGCACGCACCCCGGTGGAAGGAAATCCGGCCAGCGGATCGCTGTCCGGCTCGATATCCAGGAAGTCCGCCAGCCGGCGACAGGCAAACCCGCAGGCATCGCGTTCGTCCTGCACCCAGGCCCACCAGTCGCTGCGCCGTGCCAGAAACGACCGCAGGGCACCGGCCGCGTTGTGCAGGCCGTTGCAGCCTTCCACCAGCGCGGCGAGCGCGTGCGCCAGTGCGCCGTCGGGCTGCGCGGCGGTCTCCGCCAGCAGCGCCTCGCGCGCGGCCTGTTCCGGCAGGCCGGTGGCCTCCAGGATCTCGAAGCCGGGCGTGACGTCGGCCTCGAGCGGAAAGCGCTGCAGCAGTTCCTGGCAGAAGGCGTGGAAGGTGGTGGTGCGCAGCCGCCAGGGATTGAACAGGACCTGCTCGTACAGCCGGCGCGCGCGCGCGCGCGTGTCGGCATCCGCTTCGATGCCGCATTGCTTCAGCAGCTCATCGAGCCGCTCCGGCGCGGCGGACATCAGTTCGCGCAGACGTTCCATGATGCGCTGTTCCATCTCGCCCGCGGCCTTGCGCGTGAAGGTGACCGCGAGGATGCTGTCGGGGCGCACGTCCCTGAGCAGCAGGCGCAGGATGCGCGTGACCAGCAGCCAGGTCTTGCCGGTGCCGGCCGAGGCGTGCACGCTGGCGTTGCGCGCGGGGTCGGTCGCGGCGAGCGGATCGACGGGATGTGCGCTGCTCATCGCGCCGGCTCCGGCCAGGCCTGCCGGCGGCACAGGCCGTCCATATCGCAGTGCTGGCAGGTCTTGCTGTCACCCCGGGCCGGCAGGGGGGTGCCGCGTGCGATGGCATCCAGCAGGGCAAGCAGGCGTGCCTGCACATCCTGCGTCAGCTGCGCCAGTGCCGCGCCCTCCAGTGCCGGACCGGTCCTGACCTTCTGGTCGAGCTGCACGTATTCGACCCGCGCCGGGGGCCGTTCCGCAAGCAGGGCATAGGACGGCAATTGCACGGCCTCGCCGCTGTCGATCTCGTCCTGATGCGGCATGCCGCCGGTCTTGTAGTCGAGGATGGCGTCGCCGGCGGCGCCGCTGTCGAGCCGGTCGAGGCGGCCTTCGAGCACGTGGCCGGTGGCGAGTGTCAGTTCGCCGCCCAGTTCGCCGGCCGTGAAGTGCCAGTCGCGCTGGTGCGCGATCTGCCAGTCGATGTACTGCGGGACCAGCACCAGCCAGCGCCGCAGCCAGGCGCGGTGTTCGTAGTTGTCTTCCAGTTCCCGCCCGAAAACCTGCCGCGATACCGCTTCGAGCTGTGTTATGGCCCCGGTCCGGTTGCGCGTATCGAAGGTCGCGAGGGGTGCCGGAAAGCCGGGGCCGCCCTCGTGGAAGCGGTGCAGGACCGCGTGTACCAGCATGCCGTAGTCGGCCTTCTCCAGCGCCAGTTTGACTTCCTCGCGGGCCTTGAGCCCGAGACCGCTGGCGGCGAAGAAGCGGTAGGGACAGTCGATCAGGTTGCCGTGCGCGGTCACGCTGAGTCGTGCCGGCAGCCGCGCGGCGGGCAGCGACGGCGCGGGGCAGGGCGTGGGAGCGGGCATCGGCAGCGGATGGCGGCCGGCCACGCGTGCACCGGGCGCATCGAGCAGTGCCTGCAACTGTGCGTCGTGCAGCGACTCCTGCCAGGCCAGCTGCTGGATGTCCTGCAGGGCGGCGAGCCAGGCGCTCGGCGTGCGCCGCTCGCCGTTGTCCTCGCGGTGCCAGGTCATCAGCACGCGCGGCGCAGCCTCCAGCAGGCGACGCAGGCGGTCGCGTTGCAGGTGGTAGTGGTCGGGCCACACCGGCAGGCCGAGTTCGCCGCGCACCCGGTCGTTGAAAAACGGCGAACCGGCCGTGGCGGCCGGCAGGTGCTGGCTGTCGCAGGCCCCGATCACCAGGCCGGCGAACCGGCCCAGCCGCGCCTGCTGCAGGGTGAGCAGCGCGACCACGCTGTCGCCGGCCGGGGGGCGGAAGTCGTGCCGCTCCAGCGTGCTGCCCAGCCAGCCGCGAAATTCCAGCCACGTCATGCGCATGTCGCTGTGCCGGGCCGCGGCATCGAGCAGCTGCCATTCCTGCAGGATGCGCTGGCCGGCCGGGTCGTGTTCGAATGCCGCCCACATGCCGAGCTGTTCGAGGCTGGCGCGCAGCGCCGCCAGCAGCCGGGCCGGCGTGTGCTCACCCGCCAGGCAGTCGCGCAGCGGGTCCGCGGCCTGGTCGAGCACGTTCAGCAGCTGGTGCAGGCGCTCCGCGGTGGCGGCCGTCCAGAGGGTCCGGTAGTGCTCGAGGCGGCTGTCGATGTGCGCGCGGTAACGCGCCAGGCCGCGTGCGATGCCCTCGTGCCGCACGATGTCGCGTTCCAGCCGGAACACCGCGTTGCTGAAGGCTGCGGGGTCTTCGTGCGTGAAGGTGAACGGCGATTTCAGCACGTCCAGCAGCGGCTCGTGGGCGAAATCCTCCTCCACGCTTTCCAGCCAGCGTTCCAGCGCGGCGGCCGCGCTGGTGGTGGACAGCGCCCAGCCGCCCGGGTCCTGCAGGGTGATGCCGGCGCGCTCCAGCAGCGCGCGCACGCGCCGGCCGAGACGGCGGTCCTCGGTGACGATGCCGATCGGCTGCTGTCCCGCGATCAGCCAGCGCCGTACCTGCAGCTCGATGGCGCGCGCCTCCTGCTCGGCGGAGACCGCGGCCAGCGTGTGGATGCTGGCGGCCAGCGGCGAGTCGGTATGGCGTGCACGCAGCGCCGCGGCGCGTTCCGGCAGCGCCTGCGCGCCGGTGGGGAACACGCTGTCGAGGCAGTCACCCAGCGGTGTGCTGTCGTGCGCCGACGCGGCGCGGTCCAGCAGCCGCTGCGCCGGGGTCGGGCGTTGCGCATCGGTGACGGGCAGGCGCCGGTACAGGAAACAGTGCGCGCGCCCGGCGTCGAGCAGGCGCTCGATCCATTCCAGTTCCGCGCCGCTCAGTTCGTCGAAGCCGGCGAACACATAGCGCAGGGGATCGTCGGCCGTGTGGCCGGCCAGGCGTTGCAGCGTGGCCATGCCCGGGTCGAGCAGTCCTTCGGCCTGCAGCTGCGCATGCCAGGCCTGCCACAGCCGGTGCACCACGCGCGCCTCCAGCCCGAACGGTTCCGGCAGCTGCCGGGCGATGCCGTAGGCGGCGGCGAGCAGGGCGGTAAAGTCTTCCAGACGCGCCGGGACCGGGATGCGGTTCAGCGTCAGTTCGTCGAACAGCGTGATCAGCACGGCGGCAAGCTGCCACGGGTCCTGCGCGCCGAACACCGCCGGGTGCTGGCGGATGGCCTCGACCAGCAGCAGTTCGCGGCGCGCGCGCCCCGGGATCACCGCGTCGAGCGCGCTGTGCGCGGCCAGCCAGTGCTCCGGCGTGTCGATGCACGGGCCAAGCAGGGCGGCATGTCCCCTCATCGCGGCGGCGGCGAGCAGGGCGTGGCGCAGGTCGGGCACGAACTGCAGGTCGGGCAGCAGGATGACCGTGTCGGTCAGGTCGGGCAGGGATGCGGCGCGCGTGATGACATGCCGCGCCAGCACGGCCAGCAGGTCGTCATGGCAGGGGACCTGGACGACCCGGGGCTGCACGCTCATGCGAGCCGCTTACTGGCCGGCGGTGCCATGCCGGCGGGGTGCGCACCGCCGGCGTCCGCCAGTGACGTGGCCGTGCAGGATCGGGTGCGGCTCAACGCTCCAGGTATTGCAGCTTGTCGGGCTTGTCCTTCCACTCGTCGGCGTCGTCCGGCGGGGCCTTCATCTGCGTGATGACCGGCCAGGTCCTGGACAGCTCGGCATTCAGTTCCAGAAACTGCTCCTGGCCGGGCGGCAGGTCGCCCTCGTCGAAGATGGCGCCGATCGGGCATTCCGGTTCGCACAGCGTGCAGTCGATGCACTCGTCCGGGTCGATGACGAGGAAGTTGGGGCCCTCGTGAAAGCAGTCGACCGGACACACCTCGACACAGTCTGTGTATTTGCACTTGATGCAGTTCTCAGTCACAACGAATGTCATGCAACTCTCCAGTCAGTCAGCGGCGGCGCGTGCGCCCCGCGTTGGTTCCAGTGTCAGGCAGGTTATCACATCCTGCGTGTAACCTGCTGTAATCCATGTGAATGGCTATGGCAAAAACCGGCGCCGGGGTGCCAGTATAACCGTAAATCGGCGCGATTATGAATGCAGTTCCTGCCGTGCCAGCTCCTTCAGGGCATAGAGCTGCGCGAGCGCCTCGCGCGGCGTCAGGTTGTCCGGTTCCAGCTCCTCCAGCGCGCTCAGCAGCGGGTGATCCGGCGCGGCCTGGAACAGCGGCATCTGCGGCGAGGCCGGCGTATCTGCGGTCTGCGGCTGGCGCTCCAGGTCCGCCAGCCGTGCCTGGGCCTGGCGGATGACCGCCTTCGGCACGCCGGCCAGCGCGGCGACATGCAGGCCGTAGCTGCGGTCCGCCGCACCGTCGCGGACGCTGTGAAGGAACACGATGCGGTCCGCGTGCTCGGTGGCGTCGAGGTGGACATTGACGATGCCGTCGTAGTGTTCGGGCAGCCGGGTAAGCTCGAAGTAATGGGTCGCGAACAGGGTGTAGGCCTTGATGCGCACGGCAAGATCGACGGCGCAGGCCCACGCCAGCGCCAGCCCGTCGTAGGTGCTGGTGCCGCGGCCGATCTCGTCCATCAGCACCAGGCTGTGCCGGGTGGCGTTGTGCAGGATGTTGGCCGTCTCCGTCATTTCCACCATGAAGGTGGAGCGCCCGCCGGCGAGGTCGTCGGCCGCGCCGATGCGCGAGAAGATGCGGTCGACCGGGCCGATCACGGCACTGTCCGCCGGCACGTAGCAGCCGATGTGCGCCAGCAGCACGATGAGCGCGGTCTGGCGCATATAGGTGGACTTGCCGCCCATGTTCGGGCCGGTGATCACCAGCATGCGCTGGCTGTCGTTGAGGCGGGTGTCGTTGGGGATGAACGGATCGTCCATCAGCTGTTCGACCACCAGGTGGCGTCCGCCTGCGATGCTGATGCCGCTGCGTGCATCGAGCTGCGGGCGGCACAGGTTCAGGGTGCGGCTGCGCTCGGCGAAGTTGGCGAGCACATCGAGTTCGGCGATGCCCCCGGCTGCGCGTGTGAGCGGTTCCAGCACACCGATCAGCTGTTCGAGCAGCGCGTCGTAGAGCGCCTTCTCCAGCGCCAGCGCACGTTCGTGCGCGCTCAGCACCCTGTCCTCGTGTGCCTTCAGCTCGGGTGTGATGTAGCGTTCCACGCCCTTCAGCGTCTGGCGGCGCTGGTAGTTGTCCGGCACCCGGTCGGCCTGCAGGCGGCTGACCTCGATGTAGTAGCCGTGCACCCTGTTGTAGCGGATCTTCAGGTTCGCGATGCCGGTGCGTTCGCGTTCGCCGGCCTCCATGTCGAGCAGGCAGGCGTCGCCGTGTTCGCTCAGGTTGCGCAGTGCGTCGAGTTCCGCGTGATAGCCTGCGGCCAGCACGCCGCCGTCGCGGATCAGCTGCGGCGGAACTTCCCTGACGGCGCGCACCAGCAGCGCGTGGATGTCCGCGTGCACGCCGATGCGCGCGGCCAGTTCGCGTGCGAGCGGATCATCGCTGCGCGCCAGCGCGTCCTGCAGTTCGGGCAGCAGCGCCAGGCTGTCGCGCAGGCCCGACAGGTCGCGCGGGCGCGCCGACTTCAGCGCGATGCGCGCGAGGATGCGCTCGATGTCGGCGCAGCCGCGCAGCAGCTCGTGCAGGGTTTCGTGCAGGCCGTCCTCCGCCAGTGCGGACACGCACTGGTGGCGCTGTTCCAGCAGCGCGTGATCGCGCAGCGGGCGGTGCAGCCAGCGCCGCAGCTGGCGTCCGCCCATGGCCGTGGCAGTGTGGTCGAGCACGCCTGCGACGGTATGTTCCCGCTTGCCGGAGCCGGCGGTTTCCAGTTCCAGGTTGCGTCGCGTGGCGGCATCCAGCACCAGGCTGTCCTGGCGCGACTCGACGCGCAGGCCGCGCAGGTGCGGCAGGGTGGTGCGCTGGGTGTTTTGCACGTACTCGAGCAGGCCGCCGGCCGCGCCGATCGCCGCCGGCAGCTGCTCGCAACCGAAGCCGGAGAGGTCGCGGGTGCCGAACTGCCCGTTCAGCTGGCGGCGTGCGCTGTCGGTCTCGAACAGCCAGGGCGCCTGGCGGCGCAGGCACGGATGCGCGGCCAGCTCGGGCGGCAACTCGACGCCTTCGCCGGTGATCAGTTCCGCCGGGTCGAGGCGCGTGATCTCACCGAGCAGGGCTTCAAAGCCCTGGCATTGCTGCACGACGAAGTGGCCACCGGCGAGATCGAGCGCGGCGATGCCCCAGTCCAGGCCCAGCGGGTGGATGGCGACCAGCAGGTTGTCCTGGCGCTCGTTCAGCAGCGCCTCCTCGGTCAGCGTGCCGGGCGTGATAATGCGCACCACCTTGCGTTCGACCGGCCCCTTGCTTGCGGCGGGATCGCCGATCTGTTCGCAGATGGCGACCGATTCACCCTGGCGCACCAGCCGGCCCAGGTACTGGTCGACGGCGTGCACCGGCACGCCGGCCATGGGGATGGCCTGGCCCGCGGACTTGCCGCGAGCGGTGAGGGTGATGTCCAGCAGCCGGGCGGCGCGCCGGGCATCGTCGAAAAACAGCTCGTAGAAGTCGCCCATGCGGTAGAACAGCAGGATATCCGGGTGCTCCGACTTGATGCCGAGGTACTGCTGCATCATTGGGGTATGCTGCTCGTTTTTTCCTAATGAACTCATGCCGTTACTCTGATCTACTTATTGATTTATAAACA
>Ga0210097_1000599_pt1 | contig 11545 bp, 14 predicted proteins | sample Joice_CattailNLA_2_FD_185521 | JGI IMG/M metagenome (GOLD analysis project Ga0210097, IMG submission 185521) | Wetland microbial communities from San Francisco Bay, California, USA, that impact long-term carbon sequestration - Joice_CattailNLA_D2... | ecosystem: Environmental > Aquatic > Marine...
GGAATCGGTTAGGCGCAATTGTCGTGTTGAGCGTTCCAGCAACCGCACTCCAAGCTGATCTTCCAGTTCTGCGACTTTACGGCTGACTGTCGAAGTCGGCATCCCCAACCGGCGTGCCGCTTCCGAAAAACTTTTTGCTTCAACAACTTTAGCAAAGATCAAGAGTGCATTTAGGTCGGACATTGATTTACCCATATTTGAGAAAGTAATTCTCAAAAATACCATCTAATCCCATTTTTGAAAAGCCATTACAGTATCAATGCGTCACCGAAAACTTATTTAATTAAAGGAGAGAGATTATGAAAACACTAAGCAATGCTATTGTTGCCGCAGCTTTGGTTTCTGGAGCAGGTTCCACTGTGGCAGCTCAGGATTTTGACCGCACGAAAATCGAGGTAGTTCTATCCACCTATGAGAAGGCTCTGAATGAATCAAGTGTTGATACTGTGATGACGCTTTATGCCAATGATGGAGTATTCATGCCGCAACATAGTTTACCCAGTGTTGGCAAAAATGCGGTCCGTGCGGCTTACGGTCGTGTATTTCAGGCCATCAAACTAAACATCAAGTTCACTATAGATGAAATCCTGCAAATTTCTCCGGAGTGGGCCATTGCCAGAACCAGGTCTGCTGGCTTTGTGACGATCAATGCAACTGGTGATAAAGGTCCCGAAGCCAATCAAGAGCTATTCGTTTTCCAGAAACCAGAAAGCGGAGAATGGAAGATTGCCAGGTACATCTTTTCAACCACCAACCCACCACGCCAGTAATTGAGTAACTGCCATAATTGATAAAATATCTTTATAGTTGTCTTGTGTTTGGTTAGAGAGCGGGGGCTTAGGCTCCCGTTTTCAATCTTGCTTGGGATGATATGGGGACGGAGCCCAATTCTTGTTAACTGAAACCAACAAGGCAATGGGTCGGTTCAACATTGAATAATGTTAATGACGCTTGCCTACCGTCAGTGAATGTCCGTTGTCTGCAGGTCTCAGTCCCAGCAACCAGGGAACGGCGGTTTCAGCCCATGTTTCTGCAGAAGGGTAATTCAATGCCTCATCGCCAAAAGTGCTGCGCAACATATCGGTGTTAATGATGCCCGGATTCAGCGGGATGGCAGCCATACCCTTCGGCAGTTCCTGCGCGAGCGATTTGCTCAGTCCCTCGATGGCCCATTTGGTTGTGCAATAGGGGCCGACTTCGGCGTCGGTGGCGCGCCCCCAGCCTGAACTGAAATTGACGATCACCCCATGCTTCCTGGCCACCATGGCAGGCACGAAGTGACGTATCACATTCGCCACGCCTTTGATGTTCACGTCGATGACATCCGAGAATTCACGGGCAGGGACCTTCCACAGCGGCGCATTGCGATTGACGATGCCCGCGTTGTTCAACAGCAGATCGGGCGGCCCGGCATGCTGCAGACATTGCGCGGCCCAATCGCGAACCGCATTATCGTCGGTGACATCCACCACGCTGTAGCGGTGGTCGGGTCCGTACCGCGCATCCAGTTCGCGAATGGCTTCCGCCGAACGTCCGCAACCCAGCACCCGGTGCCCCAGCCTGATGAACTCCTCCGCCATTGCGCGGCCAAGCCCGCGGCTGGCGCCGGTAATGATAACCACCTTTGCGCTCATTCGTCGTCGCCTCGTAACAGTCGAATGATGCCAGTTTATAATGAATAACAGGGGACAGACCACGCTTTGATATCGTGATCCTTCACTTCACTCCCACCCCCAACCATGCATCCGAAGTCAACTCGGTCGGCAGTGATGGCAATCTCTCTTTCAGGTGATCCAGCGCGAGCGTTTCCTTTTCGCGCCACGTTACTTCGCCCATATTTTTTTTCAGCATCTGGATCGGGGCGCTGCCCTTGACCATGAATTCCCAGAACTCGGTGATCGAGATGACGGGGAAAGGTTTGGTGACGAGCCGTATCTCGACGTTGCGGAAACCGGCATCCTGCATCTCTTGCCGAAAGACATCGGGGTTTTCCAGCGTGGAGATGGAACGCTGCGGTTGCGGCAGGTCGGGTTTGATCGCGCACAGTGCGCCGAACATGGTCTGCATCGCGGGCGACTGGTCCACCGGCGCCCAGCTGGTGACGGCGACACTGCCGCCGGGTTTGAGCGTGCGGTATATCTCCGCGAAGCCGCTCTTGCGGTCGGGGAAGAACATCAGGCCGAACATCGAGAATGCGGCGTCGAAGGTCGCGTCTTCGTAGGGCAGGGTTTGGGCATCGCCGCAGTACAGTTCGATGTGGTTGTGTCCGGCCTGTTCGATCTTTTGCCTGAAGATGTCGATCATGGATTCGGAGAAGTCGATGCCGTGCACCTTGCCCGCGGTGTGCGCCACCCTGAGCCCCAGCGTTCCCGGCCCGCAGGCGACGTCGAGCACGGTCGCGCCGGGTTTGAGGTTGCAGGCGGAGATGACTTCGTCGGCATATTGCTCGAACACGATCATCGTCGTCTCGGCGTAGCCATCGGCGACGAGGTTCCAGGGTTCGCTGGCGGAGAGCGGGTTGGCGGGCTGGCTCATGGCTCCCTCTTTATAAGGACGCAACCATATTATCACGCACCTGATTCATGTCCCCGGCATCAAACCGCGACCGTCACGCGCAAGAATGTTGCAGGTATGGTGGTCATGTCCCTGCGTTGATTCCTGTTCTGCGTTTTGAAAAGATCCTCGAGCTCTTCTTGCAGTTCTTCTGCGCGCCCGTTCTTTTCGGCAGCTTCAAAGGCATTCATGGTCGGCCCGTAGTAGTTCCTGAAAAGGCCGACGAGCTCTTCAGGCGAGTCAGGCGAATGGAAAGTGAACGTGTCTCGCTTGAAGGTTATTTGATTTTCCGGAACGCCTGCAGCAACAAAACGCTCGGTGACGCTGCCCTCGACGCCCCAGGTCATCGGGCTGACGAAACCTTCTGGAGGCGGCGGTGTGTATGCCGAACTGATCTTCAGAATCTGCGCGACCAGTGTCGGATCATTGGGGATCCAGTTGCCCATGATGATGCGCCCGCCGGGCCGGGTGACGCGTACCATCTCTTTCGCCACATCGAAAGGCCTCGGCGCGAACATCGCACCGAAGATACTCACGCTGAGATCGAAAGCATCATCCTCGACATCCTGCATGTCGGAGGCATCGCCTTCCTGAAATTTGCAGTTGGAGAGCGCATGTTCCTTTGCGCGCCTGTTGCCTGCAGTGACGAGGTTGCTCGCGATGTCGACACCGAGTACATCAGCGCCGCGTTTCGCCGCGGGTATGGCTGTGGTTCCGTCGCCGCACCCAAGGTCGAGCACCTTGTGGTTTTTGGCGATGCCGAATGTGTCGACGAGTGCTTCTCCGCTTTCGCGCATGGTCGCGGCAATGCGCGTGAAGTCGCCTTTTTCCCATAATGCCTTGTTCGGATTCATGGTGTCTCTCCTTTCAATTGTTGGTTATCAGTAACTGCTTACATGCCGACCAGGCTGGCATTGAATCCGGATTGCGCAAGCTGGTTGATGATCGCCCGTGCGCGTATCTTTCCGGTGTGGTACGACACCCAGATGACGCGCGGTATTCTCTGGCTGCGCGTGATCTGCTTGATGCCCTCGATGTTCCGGACCTGCCTTGCGACTTGATCGAATTGCGCATCGCTCAATACGCCACGGGTGGCGATCATTGCATCGGTATAGTGATTCATGATGTTCTCCTTGAATGTGGTTGTTTGGTGACCGGACCAGTTCCGATGACCTGGAGCCAGATTATTCGGATATACCTTTTGAAAATAGTCAGGAATGTGTAGTATCCAACTACACAAAATGGAGTAACCAACTACACTTCTTTAGGTTGACCGGGGTGAACCCGAAGGAAGGAAACGATGGAATACGGCCAATTCTGCCCTATCTCCAAGGCTTGCGAGGTCCTTGGGGAAAAGTGGACGATCCTGATCCTGCGCGAGTTGCTGATGGGTTCGACCCGCTTCAACGAACTGCAAAGAGGGCTGAGCCTGATCTCGCCGACCCTGCTCTCCAAACGTCTGGACTTTCTCACTGCCCATGGCCTGGTAATGAAGAAAAAGATACCCGGCCAGAAAGGCTTTGAATATTTTCCCACCCAATCCTGCATGGAGTTGTTGCCCATCATCCAGTCGATGGGTGAGTGGGGACTGCGCTGGGCGACTTCTTCGCTGACGCAAAAGGACTACGACATCGAGTTGCTGATGCTGTACCTGCAACGCAGCATCCAAGTGGACAAGCTGCCCGGCAAGGAAACTGTCATCCGGTTCAACTTTACCGACGTGAAAAAGTTTCCGGACTGGTGGCTGGTGGTCAGCGGCGACAAGGTTGACGCATGCACCAAGGATCCGGGCAAGGATGTCGACGTTTATTTCACGACGACGATTAAAATCATGGTGGAAATCTGGATGGGCAACACTACCTATCGGCAAGCGCAGAAGGACGGAGTAATCAAGATCGTCGGTAATCCGCAGCTGACCAGCAACGTCACGAGCTGGATGGCAAACAGTGTCTATGCCGATCTGCGGCCGGCAAGCGAAATTTAGACGGCCGAGAGAATAATTGAGAGAATAATTGGGGACAGACCACGTTATCAAATCAAGCTGTTCGTTGGTTCGTTCCACCTCCGAGCATCCCGTCGCAAAGTGATTCTCTTCTCCCGGAACACCCCCCTGACAGATCGCAACCTGCCGTCCTGAAGGCTGCGCCGCGCGATGCCGGCCTTTTCCGATAGATTGTCGACGAACACCGACAGACCCGGTTGTTCCTGTGTAGTGGCTGCGGGCGCTGTGCTCACGATTGCAATACATCCCTTTTCAATGGATTCGGACCCCATTGAATAGCGCTATACTGGCAAAACACTAGACCTTTCCCCTCTGTCCTCAAACCAACGAAAGGAGACTCGATCATGGCTAACAAGGAAATCATCGCAGTGATGGGTGCGACAGGTGCGCAAGGTGGCGGTCTGGTTCGCGCGATTCTGGCCGATCGCGACAGCCCGTTTAACGTGCGTGCGATCACCCGCAAGCCCGATTCCGAAAAGGCGCAGGCACTCGCCAAACTTGGCGCAGAAGTCGTGGCTGGCGATACCGACAATCCGGCCAGTCTGGCGGGGGCTTTTGCCGGCGCACACGGGGTCTTTTGTGTGACCAATTTCTGGGAACACTTTTCTGCGGAGCGCGAGGGTGATCAGGCTGCGGCAATGGCCAGGGCAACCAAAAAGGCAGGCGTCAGGCACGTCATCTGGTCGACGCTCGAAGATACGCGCAAACGCGTGCCGCTGGACGACAAACGGTTGCCGACGATACACGGCAAATACAAGGTGCCGCATTTCGATTCCAAGGGGTCGGTAGATCATGTCTTCGCCGAGGAGGCAGCGCCGACCACTTATCTTCTTGCCGCATTCTACTGGGAGAACTTTATCTATTTTGGCATGGGGCCGCGCAAGGGTGCCGATGACGAGCTTGCGCTCTCAATGCCGCTCGAGGGAGCCAAACTTCCGGGTATCGCTGCCGAGGACATCGGTAAATGCGCCTATGGCGTGTTCCGCCGGGGAAAAAGCACGGTCGGCCAAAGGATCGGCATCGCCGGTGAGATACTGTCCGGCCCGGAGATGGCGGCAAAATTTGCGAATGCCCTCGGGCGCAAAGTCGGTTTCAATGATGTGCCGTTCGATGTTTATCGCGGATTGGGTTTCCCCGGCGCAGAAGATCTCGGCAACATGTTCCAGTACCAGGCTATTCTCGGCGATGAGTTCACGCGCTCACGAGATGTTGCGCTTTCCCGATCGCTGAATCCGGGGCTGCTCTCCTTCGACGCATGGCTCGCCAGTAACAAGGGAAGCATCCCGCTCGAATAGCAAAGCGAGCCATCTCACTCCGAGATGAATCTGTTGGCGGAAATCTGATCCTGATTTAATAGAACAATGGGAATCAGCCCACGATTTCAAATCAAGCTGATATCGTTAGCTTGTTCTTCCTCCGCGCATCTCGACGCTAAGTGATTCACTCCGCCCGGAACACACCCCTGACAAATCGCACCCTGCCCTCCTGAAGGTTGCGCCGTGCGTTGCCGGCCTTTTCCGCCAGGCGATGACTGTAATTAATTGCCCCACCTCATCCGGTTTGTTACGATGCGCCACGATTATTGAGATCGCATAAATATATGGCTGAAATCCTCACCCCAAATCCCGATTGGAAATCGGTCGGAAGGACGAGCAACACCAGCTACTATATGGCCGATGATGATGTGCTGATCGTGCTGCCGGATGCCGGGTTAAAAGACAATGCCGCTTCGGCAAGGGAGAACACTGCATTCCAGATCGATGTCGCCAAGCGCCTCGGCCACCCGCTGGGATTGGTCGTCTACCTGACATCGCTGCTTGGACAGGATGCGGAAGCACGCAAGGTTTATGCGGCATTGGACAAGAAGATGTTCAGCGGCAGTGCTTTGGTGGTCTCCAACCCGCTTGCGCGGGCGATCGGCAGTTTTTTCCTCGGGCTTTCGCGTCCGGCATTCCCCGCAAAACTGGTCGGAACCATCGAGGAAGGGATCGCATGGATATCCGCACTACCCCAACTTGCGAATGGCAAATGAACAATCTCGATTTCACCATGATGAAGTTTGACGATCTTCGGGAAGTGCCCTGTGAAGACTGACCCGCTATCGGCCACGGCAAAGAGAGTCATGCTTCCCGCGACATTCGTCGAGGGGATGACGCATATCCGCCAGGGGGATTTTAACTATCGCGTATCGCGGGAAGGACTGAGCGGAAAGGATGATGCCGCCGCTTCGCTGGTCAATTCGATCGCCGAGGAACTGGATCGGCTGCAACGTTCAACAGTTGAAAAGGAGCGGCGACTTACCTCGTTCATCGAGACCCTGTCAAATACTCTCACACATGTGGCTTCGGGAGACTTTTCCGCGGAGGCGCCACGCGACTACTCGGGCGATCCTGCCGATGTGCTGGCGTATCTGGTGAACACGACGATCTCCGAGATCGCCGCGATGATGGAGGGGACGCGTCAGCACGCCGAAGAAAACAAGGACCGCCTCGAGCAAATCGTCGAAGCGCGTACTGCGGAACTGAGGATACTTGCCACGACCGATTCGCTCACGAATACGCTCAACAGGCGTCGTTTCTTTGAGGTGGCCGAAGCGGAATGCTCACGCTGCCGTCGTTTCAACCGGCCGATGGCGGTCGCCATGCTCGACCTCGATCACTTCAAGGATATAAATGACCATCATGGCCATGCGGTAGGTGACGAAGCCTTGAGGTTCACAGCAAGGGCAATGCGCAGGATACTGAGACAACAGGATCAGGTTTGCCGATACGGCGGCGAAGAGTTCGTGATACTGATGCCCGAGACGGAAGCGCGGAGAGGATTCAACGTGCTCGAACGGGTTCGCGGCGAGATCAAGAATATCGAGCTTCGCTCCGGTGAGGAGTCCGTGCCGATACGCGTAAGCATCGGCGTGACCGAATGGCATCCGCCCGAATCGATCGAGCAGGCCATCAAGCGTGCCGACGAAAACATGTATAAGGCGAAAGCGGGGGGCAGAGACCGCGTGGTCATGACACCTTGATTGTTCGTGAGGCTTCACCCGCGCATCTCGTCGCAAAGTGATTCACTCCACCCGGAACACACCCCTGACAAATCGCACCCTGCCCTCCTGCAGGCTGCGTCGTGCGTTGCCGGCCTTTTCCGATAGATTGTCGACGAACACCGACAGGCCCAGTTGTGCCTGAGTTGTAGATGTGGACGCAGTAGTTGCGGGTGCTGCGCTAACCGGGGGCGGACTGTTCAATATCATGTCGCTGGCATCCTCGAAACATTCCGCGACGAACCCGCAATCCCCGAGCAGGGCATGCATCTCGTCGGCGGAGATCAGGAAATTGTCGGCAGGATTGGTGGCCCAGGGCAGCGGAAAATAGATGGTTGCTTCTTCTCCGGCGCTCATCTCCTGGAAGGCGAATTTCCCGCCCCGCTTGAGCACGCGGCAGACCTCGGCGTAGAGCCTGCGCTTGTCCGCGATGTTCATACCGACATTCTGCATCCAGACGGCATCGAAGGTGTCGTCGGGAAAGGGCAAGTCGAGCGCGCTGGCCTTGTGCACGTCGATCCGGTCGTCCAGACCGGTAAGCCGGTTCAGCAATTTTGCGCCTGTGCAGTAATCGGGTGAGAGTTCGACGCAGTCGACTCGGCAGCCGGGAGAGTATGCGAGCATCCGCGCGGCACCGGCCAGCCCGGCACCGATGTCGAGTACGCGGTCTGCGGCGCGGATACCGGAGAGTTGCAGCAGGTCGAGCGAAGCGCGGAATCCGCCGGTATGAAAATGGTCAAGCGCCCCCAGCGCTTCGGGCGTCAGGCGCTGTTCCGGGTCCAGACCGGCTGAACGCAGCGCGGCCATGATGCGTGCTTCGATATCACTTGCCGAATAGTGTGCGTCCAGGCTGGCCATAAATATTTCCTCTAAAGTATTTATCATTTGAAAAGTACCGGAATAATATTAATTCAGTTTGAGGTGGGCGAGATTGGATTTAGAATCGATTCCGGTACATTGTTCTCGCTACTTTCATATGGGTGAGTCAATATCAATAATTAAAAGAGTCTGGCTCCATTCAGAGTCCTATCAACCGATTGATCCGGAAGTTTGCGAATGATCGAGGGAGAAAGGTTCAATACCTACACGCATCTGGTCGGCGCGTTTCTCGCGCTGGCCGGCGGGATCGTGCTGGTAGTTCTGGGCGCACTCAGCGGCGATGCGTGGAAGATCGTCAGCTTCTCGATATACGGCACGATGCTGCTGTTGTTGTACAGTTTCTCCACGCTCTATCACAACGCCGCGCACGGCAAGGTCAAACTTATCCTGCGCAGGCTCGACCATAATGCGATCTATCTGCTGATCGCCGGATCCTACACACCATTCACTCTGGTCACCCTGCGCGGGGGCTGGGGCTGGTCATTGTTCGGAGTGGTTTGGGGGCTTGCGCTGCTGGGTATCTTCCAGGAGTTTTGGTTGAAAAGGGAAACGAGGATGGTGTCACTGGTGATCTATCTGCTGATGGGGTGGGTTGCGCTCGTTGCAGTGGTGCCGCTGGTTGCCGCGCTGACCTGGTCCGGTTTTGCATGGCTGGCGGCGGGTGGAGTTGCCTACACGGTCGGCATCATCTTCTATGTCTACGATGATAGATTCGCCCATTGGCATGGCATCTGGCATTTGTTCGTGCTGGCCGGCAGCGCGTTGCATTACTGCGCGATCCTGCTGTACGTGGTTTAGTTCGACCTCGTCGGCCAAAGGGGCCGGAGTCGTGAACTAACGCAACTAAAAAATCAAAGGAAGTTAAAGGGTCTAAATTCCCAGTATGTTCAAACCAGAGTGAACGCCCCCGAAGATTATACTTTCCACCACAAGATATGGCGTAAATCCGCTTCTACTGAATTTTTACTTTGAACTGGATAAAGAACACTGCGTTATTGCACCCTGATGCTCCGCTGAATGAACCTGCCGGTTTTACGCGAATATGTCTGACAGCGCTATCGATCCCACTTACGGGGGTCGCATCTAAATGGGGTCCGCATCTAAATGGGGTCAGCATCACATTTCAATTCAAGGTGCTGTGATCTTCGGGGCCTGATACTATTGTTTCATGCTACATGAAGGTGAGGATACATGAGACGCTGGCTTGTGTTGGTCATGGTTGTGCTGGCGGGCTGTGCCAGTGCCAAGAAGGTCACGGGGCCCAATGGCGACATCGCCTATCTGGTGCAGTGCGGTAAAGCCGCAACCGGTGCGTGCACATCTAAAGCTATCGACCTTTGTCCGCATGGCTACAATGTGATCGATCGCAATTCAAGTCTTTACGATGACCTGACCAAGGTGGGCGATCTCGGCAAGCTGGAAATCAAGGCCGATACCACAGAGACCCTATTGATCCAGTGCAAGTAGCCAAAGAGTCCGTATCACGAAGTATCTGTCAGCGGTAACAGGGTTTACGCCAAATTGTTTCAACTGATCACTGTTCAATTGCATAACAATGAACAACCGCAGGGCAGCATTTGATGAGATAGATGCCGTATATTAATTTTTAGAAGGGCTACGCATGAAAAAAATTGCATTTGTTGTTGTTCTGCTGATATTGGCAGGTGCGCTGGCAGCACCAAAACTGATCGGTGACAAAGCTCATCAGGCGTATCTGAAAAGAATCGCGGATTATCCACTGGGGAAATCCGGGATCAGCTTTGAACAAAAAAGCTATGAACAGTCATGGTTCTCCTCCATGGCTGTTACGGTCTTGAAAATCCCCGTCGGCAGCCCTGATCTGAAAGATATCAGTGTCGTGCTGACTTCACGTATCGCGCATGGCCCGGTCTTGTCTACCGACGAAGGCATCGCATTCGGTATTGCGTATGTGAAATCGAACATCACGCTCGCGGATCTTCCTCCCGAGTCACAAAAGTTGGCAGACCAATATCTGCCGGCGGGTACGGTCACGATCGCCTCGCGGATCGGCTTCAATCAGCTTCTCTACGATGTGATGCATGTGGGCAGTATCACTTTTGAAAGCGACAAGGCCAGTGCGGTGTTTGGAGGATTGAACATAAAGGGCGTGTCGAAGCTGGATTATTCCCTGATGAAGGGCAAGTTCGATCTGCCGGCTTCACATTTCGCTGCCGGTAATATCATGGTGGATATTGCGGACGCCTCGGGAAGTTATGACCAGCACAAGTATCGCAGCGTAATGATGCTGGGCAAGACCGATTTGAACTTTCCACAGATCCAAATCGTTGCCAAGCAAGGCGCTGTCACCCTGGAGGACTTCAGTATTGCCTCGAATGCAGAAGAGCAGTCAGGGAAGCTGAACTTGGCCGCAAATATCGGCGTACGAAACATAATCGCGCCCGTTCCCGTCACCGCAATCCAGTACGATTTCGAGTTGAAACAGGTCGATAGCAGGGCCATTGAACTATGGGGCGAGATTGCCAACGACATGAAAGCCCAACCGGCTTACCCGGCAACGGCCTTGAACAACCCGAAATTGCGCCAGTTTCTGGAATTATTGTTGCAGAAAGACCTGGAGATGAACCAGCTGTTCACGCTGGATGGCATGGGCGGCAGACTGAAAATCGACTGGAATACGCATTTTACGGGTTTGCCGGATGGTGTGCGAATTGACGACAAGACCGATAAAACGCAACTTATAAAAGCCGTGGACATGCATGTGTCCGTGAACATCGACGAGAAGGCGCTGATGGCAACGCAGTTGGCGAGCATGGTCGCACCCTATGTGCAAAAAGGAATGCTTGTGAAACAGGGTGAAAAGCTGGTGGCGGATATCCGGCTCGTCAAAGGTGTGTTGACTGTCAACGGTATTGTTGTACCGATGGGGAAAACAGGTACATAGCTGGGCCGGGCTCGATTTAGGGTTATTCCGATAGAATGCCTGCATGAACAAGCCCGATAAATCACGCGCCGACAATCCACCTCTGGATACGGTTGCCGAATTTCAGCGGCGCCGCAAGCTGGCCACCCGATATGGTGCGCCGCCCCTG
>Ga0210097_1000600_pt1 | contig 11535 bp, 12 predicted proteins | sample Joice_CattailNLA_2_FD_185521 | JGI IMG/M metagenome (GOLD analysis project Ga0210097, IMG submission 185521) | Wetland microbial communities from San Francisco Bay, California, USA, that impact long-term carbon sequestration - Joice_CattailNLA_D2... | ecosystem: Environmental > Aquatic > Marine...
CGGACTGGGACAGGGCGTAGAACACCTGCATCGCGACCGGCGCGGCACACTCATCTGCGGGCAGGATGTTTCAAACACCATAGCGTGCGCGATAGGCGAGTATTTTTTCGACATCTTCAGCGCGATTGGCCCTGTCCAGCAGATACTGCACCAGGTGCTCCAGTTTCACGATACTGATGACCCTGATTCCCAGGGTTTCCTCTACCTCCTGGATGGCCGAGCGCGCATCGCGACCTCGCTCTTGTCGGTCGAGCGCGATGACCACGCCGGCCGGAGCGGCGCCAGCGGCCTGGATGATGTCGACAGACTCGCGGATGGCCGTTCCCGCGGTGATGACATCGTCGATGATCAGCACATCACCGGTCAGTCCGGCCCCGACCAGGTTCCCGCCTTCGCCATGGTCCTTGGCTTCCTTTCGGTTGAAGCACCAGGGCACGTTGCGGTCATGGTGGTCCGCCAGGGCGATGCCGGCCGCTGCCGCCAGGGGTATGCCCTTGTAAGCAGGTCCGAACAGGACGTCGAACCGGATCCCGCTGTCGACGATGGCCTGAGCATAGAAACGCCCCAGCCGGGCCAGTTGACTGCCGGTGTTGAACAAACCGGCATTGAAGAAATAGGGACTGACGCGTCCGGATTTCAGGGTGAAATCGCCGAAACGCAACACGCCGGCCTCGATGGCAAATTCGATAAATTCGTATTGGTAGTCCTTGATCATATGGCTGGTCGGTTCGTTGAATCACCGCTTGGTGATGGAGGTTAGCACTTACTTAGTGTCTGTTCATTATGAAATAAACCCACCGCAAAGCCGCAGAGAGCACGAAGTGTTTGATTGTTTGTGTTAAAGAATTTCTCTGCGTCCTCTGCGCCTCTGTGGTGAAAGCGGTGGTTATGGATGAATCCTAACCAGGTAAGTGCCATGCGGATCAGGCGAAGAAATCTTCCGACGGGCTGCTATCATACACGCGCTACCGGATCGGGGAAAAACATGCGCATCATTACTCTCAATGTGAACGGAATACGTTCGGCGGCCGGAAAGGGGTTCTTTCAGTGGATGGTTCGCCAGCAGGCGGATGTCATCTGCCTGCAGGAAACCAAGGCGCAGCGGCACCAGTTGGATGACCGGGTATTCCTGCCGCGCGGCTGGCATGCATATTTCCACGATGCCGAGAAAAAAGGTTACAGCGGCGTTGCCATCTATACCCGGCGCAAGCCCGACAGGGTCATCACCGGTCTCGGCTGGCCGGACATGGATGCCGAAGGTCGCTATATCGAGGCGCGCTACGGTTCGCTCAGCGTGATATCCCTGTACCTGCCCTCCGGCTCCTCCAGCGAGGAACGCCAGGCCATCAAGTTCAGCTTCCTCGACCGCTTCATGCCCTTCCTGCGCAAGCTGCGTCTCAAGCGGCGTGAATATATCCTGTGTGGTGACTGGAATATCGCGCACCGGCAGATCGACCTGAAAAACTGGCGCGGCAACCAGAAGAATTCCGGTTTTCTTCCGGAGGAGCGCGCCTGGATGGATACGCTGTTCGGTCCCGCCGGCTACGTGGATGCCTTCAGAGTGGTGAACCAGGAGCCGGACCAGTACACCTGGTGGTCAAACCGCGGGCAGGCCTGGGCCAAAAATGTCGGATGGCGCATCGACTATCAAATAATCAGTCCGGGGCTTGCCGCCCTGGTGCGGGGTGCGCGCATCTACAAGGCGAAACGCTTCTCCGATCATGCTCCGCTGATCATGGATTACGATTATCCGTTACCGTGAACAGGCAGGAGATGCGCTTCGCTTATGGTTGTCCAAAATCCTCCTGCCGTTCCGTGTACGCCATCATCTTTTTGACCCAGGGCAGCAGCAGGTAGGCAGGGAAGGCGAGAAAGAAGGTCAGCAGAAAGTAATCGGCATAACCCATAGTCTCGGCGCCGTACCCCCCGGCCCAGCCGGAGACGGAACGACTCAGCGCGAACACGGAAGAGAGCAGCGCATACTCCGTGGCCGAACGCCGCTTGTTGACGATGGACATGAGGAAAGCGAGGAAAGCCGCGGTGCCCAGTCCGCCGGTGAAGGATTCAATGGCGCTGGCGAGATACATCAGCGTCTCGTGGTACGCCGTGACGGGAGCGCCGGTCGCTGCAGCCGGGATAATGCTTGCGGCCCATGCGTAGCCCAGATTGGAAACCGCCTGCAGCAGCCCGAGCACCCACAAGCCCCTGAAGATTCCCGCCCTGTCAGTGAACCAGCCACCGGCGATGCCACCGGCAATCGACAGACCCAGGCCGATGTTCACGGAGACCAGGCCGATCTGGGTAGCGGTAAAGCCGCTGTCCACCCAGAATGGCTTGATCATGAAACCCATGGCGCTGTCGCCGAGCTTGAATATCAGTATGAACAGAATGACCGGCAATATGTGCGGTCGCCGCAGCATTTCCAGCAGGGCGCCGAACATCGGGCCTTCGGCAAGCGGTGTGCGTGGCGCGCCCGTGCGGTTTGCCCGGTGCGCATATAGACTGCCGTACAGGACCAGCAGCGCCGCAGCGGCAAACACATACCACCAGAAGTAGTCGATGGTGAGGGACCATGCCGTTGTGCGGTCAGTCAGCCACAGTACGCCCAGCAGGAACAGTACCACACCGGTGAAGGCCGGCGGGTGGGTCAGAAAGCCTTTCAGCTCACCCGTCAGCGTGATGCCTTGTGCCACGTGTATCTCCCGCTCGCGGGGTGCGTTCAGGCACGCAAGTCCGGCAAGCAGAAAAATGCCGGTACCCATCGTATAGGCGCCTGCCCAGCCAAGCAGATCTGTGCAGATCAGGATGAAGCCAGCCGTCAGCATGCCTACGCGGTAGAAAGCGATACGCAGCCCGTTGGCCCGTCCCAACTCGTGCTTGTCGAGCATTTCGATGGTGTAGCCGTCTATGGCGATATCGTTGGTGGCCGAGAGCAGGGTAAAGGTGCCGATCGCAATCCAGACCCAGGGACCGTAACCCGCATGAAGGGCAAATATCAGCAGGATGGCGCCCATAAGGATATCGGCGCCGAACATCCAGCGTCGGTGATGCCGGTAGTGATCTACCGCCGGCGCCCACAGGAACTTCAGGGTCCAGGTCAGTCCGAGCAGGCTGAGAAGGCCAATATCGGCGAGGTTGACTCCCTGCTGGCGAAAATGCACCGGAAAGACATCGTAGAAGACGCCGAGGGGGAATCCTTCGGAGAAATAGAGGACGCCGACCCAGAACATCTTCGACTGCAGCAGTGAGGGTTTGATGCGATTGCTCTCGGTCACTGTGAAGAGTCTTTCCTCAAGAAAAACGCCCGGACTCGTTCGAGCCGGGCGCCGTAATCGCCGCTGCCGTCTTCAGGGTTCAGTGGGTGTAGAAGTCCTGGCTGAACTCGACTTTGAGGTCGCCCGGGTTTCCCTGGGGTCGGACACTGGCATCGAATTTCACGGTTTCCTCGTTGGTGACGCCGAATTGCCCGATATAGTAGATAGCGTTGCCCTCACGCACTTCCCGCATGTTTATCTTGCGGGTCTGACCGGTCAGGTTGGTCGCCGTCACTTCAACCCGTGCGTGTACCGGCTGACCGGGGCTGCCCAGCACCTTCTTCAGTACCGTGATGTTCACCATGCCGTTGTTCTGGCTTCGGGTGATGTGGTACTCGCGCGCCACCTCGGGAGTCAGCATGTCGGTGGCGAGCGCGTTGAAGTGGATGACATAGTCGCCAAAATCCTGTGAAGACTCCGCGTACACGCCTGGTACGGTGAGGCTCAAGGCCAGACCGAACAGCCAGACAACCCCGATACGTTTCAAACTCATATTTTATCTCCTCTCTGGTTTTTACGCGGCTGGTCACGTCCAGCAGTCGTAGCTGCAACCTGGCCGCTTGCCCGAATGGATAACTTATCAGGCACACCCGCTCAGGTACAGTCTAATCACTCACCGGTTCAGTGGGAGTCGTCCCCGGTGTTCCTCGCCACGGCGGAGGCCGGGATACGGTTCAGGTTGCAGCGGCCCTGATTTCATCAGGCAGTCGCCCGGGCCGATGTATGCGTACGCGTTTGCTGCGGCTGGTGCGGCCGGACAGCAAGTCGACCCGGCTGCACGGCACGTCGAACAACCTGGCCAGGTAACGGATCAGATGGTCGTTGGCCTTGCCATCAACCGGTGCGGCGGTGATCTTGATTTTCAGGCGGTCGCCGTGATTGCCTGCCAGTGCATCCTGCGCCGCACCCGGCTGCAGGTGGATTGCCAGGACCAGGTCGTCGCCCTTCCAGTGATACCAGGGCGCTGTCACCGCGTGTCAGGCAAGCAGCGGCAGGAGAAACATTCTCAGTACCTGCAGGCCGATAATCGCAAACAAGGGAGCAAGGTCGATTCCAGCTATGGGCGGAACAAGATGCCGGATCGGCCGCAGCAGCGGGCTGGTAAGACTGTGCAGCAGTGAACTGACGGGATTGTAGCTGCCCGGATTCATCCAGCTGATGATGACCTCGACGATAATAGCGAACATGAAAACATCGATCACCAGCGAGACCAGTGTGGCCAGTGTGACAATGATCAGAACGGTCGAGGATATCCCTTCCCCGCGCAGTAGCAGGATCAGGGTGACGGCTGCCAGCTGCAGGACGATCATCAGTAGCATGGCCGCCGAATCAAACTTGCCGATGCTGGGAATGACCTTGCGCAGGGGAATCAGCAGCGGGTTGGTGATGCGTACCAGGAACTGGCTTATTGGGTTGTAGAAATCGGCCCGTACCAGGCCGAGGAGAAAGCGCAGCATGACAGCTACTATGTACAGGCTGAACAGGGTGCTGATGAGAAATTCCAGCGGATTGGTTAGGTAATCGTTGCCCATCATCTCTTGCCAAATTCAGCGGCGAGTTCACGTGAGCGGTCGGCTGCAGCCTGCAACGCTTGCAGCACTATCCCTTCAAAGTTGTTTTTCTGGAATTCACCGATGGCGCGTTCCGTGGTTCCACCCGGGGATGTCACGCGGCGCCTGAGTTGTGCGGCATCATCGGCGCTTTCCAGCGCCATCTTTGCCGCACCGAAGGCGGTTTGGAGCGTTAGCAGGCGGGCCGTGTCTTCAGGCAGGCCCATCCGGCTGCCGGCTGAGGTCATGGCTTCCATCAGCAGGAAGAAGTAGGCCGGGCCACTGCCTGACAGGGCAGTGACGGTATCCATCATGGCTTCATCATCAACCCAGATGGCAAGCCCGACGGCGCGCAGGATGGATTCGGCCAGGTTGCGTTGTTCTTCGCTGACGGCTGGATTGGCGTACAGGGCGGTAGCGCCGCTTTGCACCAGGGCCGGTGTATTCGGCATGGCACGGACGATGGCGGTGTCCTTGCCCAGCCACTCGCGCAACGAAGTCTCGCGTACGCCGGCGGCGATCGAGATGACCAGCAGATGTCGCTGTTCGATGAGCGGCGCCAGTTCCCCGGCAACGGTCCTGATGACCTGCGGTTTGACGGCTAGCACGACCGCATCGGCGTGTTTCACGGCTGTCGAATTGTCCGTTGTAGTGACAACGGAAAACCGTCCCGCCAAACGTTCAGTTTGCCGTGAGTCGGGGTCTGCAACGTGTATCCGCGCGGGTTTCCAGCCGTCGGCGATTAACCCTCCGACCAGGCTACCGGTCATATTGCCGCCGCCGATAAAGGCGAGAGTGGTCTCGGTCATGGTGAATGACAATACATGATGAAAGCAGGGCAGGACAAGCCGTAGTCCCCGACGAGTCAAAATGCCGTATGTGGCCCTGCGCGCCTCGTTCGCAGGACTGAGGGAATGCGGAATGATACCATGACTAATTGCATCGGACTCGGTTACGCTTGTCAAAGCGACAGTTATCGGCATACTCACCGGACGGGGGCGTATTTCAAGTATTCAATGCCAGTGACGATATGCTGTGAACGGCAATTAATGGTAATGGAGCAGGCATGGACATAGCTGAATTACTGACCTTCAGTGTCAAGAACGGCGCTTCGGATCTTCATCTGTCAGCAGGATTGCCACCGATGATTCGCGTTGACGGCGATGTTCGAAAGATCAATGTTCCCGCGCTGGACCACAAGACCGTACACGGTCTGGTCTACGACATCATGAACGACAAGCAGCGCAAGGACTATGAAGAGTTTCTGGAGACAGACTTTTCCTTTGAGATTCCCGAACTTGCCCGCTTCCGCGTCAACGCCTTCAACCAGAACCGCGGCGCCGGGGCGGTATTCCGCACCATTCCCTCGGATATACTCACACTGGAAGATCTGGGCACACCCACAATCTTCAAGAAAATTGCCGATAATCCACGCGGTCTGGTACTGGTTACCGGACCGACCGGCTCCGGAAAATCCACCACCCTGGCGGCGATGATCGACTACATCAACAACAAGTCGTACGCGCATATACTGACCATCGAAGATCCCATCGAATTCGTTCACCAGAGCAAGAAATGCCTTATCAACCAGCGTGAAGTGCACCGCGATACCCATGGGTTCAACGAGGCGTTGCGCTCGGCTCTGCGCGAAGACCCGGACATCATTCTGGTCGGCGAAATGCGCGATCTGGAAACCATCCGTCTGGCGTTGACCGCGGCCGAGACCGGCCACCTCGTGTTCGGGACGTTGCATACCAGCTCGGCTGCGAAAACCATAGACCGTATCATCGACGTGTTCCCCGCCGCCGAAAAGACCATGGTGCGATCCATGTTGTCCGAATCGCTACGCTCGGTTATTGCCCAGACACTGATGAAGAAGATCGGGGGAGGGCGCATCGCGGGCTGGGAAATCATGATTGGCACGCCGGCGATACGTAACCTGATCCGCGAGGACAAGGTGGCGCAGATGTATTCATCCATTCAGACCGGGCAGGCACACGGGATGATCACCATGGACCAGTATCTTCAGGACCTGGTTTCGCGTGGCCTGGTTACGATTCAGGATGCGCGCACCAAGGCTGTCATGAAGGACACGTTCCAGTAATTTATTCGCGGAGAACACCGATGGACGTATCTTCACTACTCAAGCTGATGGATCAGAAAAAGGCCTCGGACCTCTTTATCACAGCGGGTCTGCCGCCGAGTATCAAGGTCGATGGTCGTCTCGCGCCGGTGACTCCGGCGCCGCTTTCGCCTCAGGACACCGCGGAGATCGTTGCCGGCATGATGACACCGGGACAGCGCGACGAGTTCGAGGCGACCCATGAATGCAACTTCGCGATCAGCGAATCCGGTGTGGGCCGCTTTCGTGCCAGTGCTTTCTACCAGCGCGGCCAGGTTGGTGTCGTGCTGCGGCGCATCGAGACCTACATTCCGAGTATCGAGGAACTGAAGCTGCCGCCGATTCTCAAGAATCTGTCGATGACCAAGCGCGGCCTGATCATCTTCATCGGCGCCACCGGCACGGGTAAATCCACCTCGCTGGCGTCCATGATCGGTTACCGTAACAAGAACGGGTCCGGGCATATCATCACCATCGAGGACCCGATCGAGTTCGTGCACAACCACCAGAACTGCATCGTTACCCAGCGCGAGGTGGGCATCGATACCGAATCCTACGAGGTGGCGCTGAAAAATACCCTGCGCCAGGCGCCGGATGTCATCCTGCTCGGTGAGGTCCGCGACCGGGAAACGATGAACTACGCGATCGCCTTTGCCGAGACCGGACACCTATGTCTCGCGACGCTGCATGCGAACAATGCTAACGGCGCCATGGACCGCATCATCAACTTTTTCCCCGAGGATCGCCGGCCCCAGCTGTTCATGGACCTGTCCATGAACCTGAAGGCCTTCATTGCCCAGCAGCTCATTCCCCGCGCGGATGGCAAGGGGCGGCGCGTGTGCGTGGAAATCCTGCTCGGTACGCCGCTCGTGCATGACCTCATACGCAAGGGTGAGGTTCACAAGCTGAAGGACCTGATGAAGCAGTCACGCCAGCAGGGCATGATTACCTTCGACCAGGCCCTGTTCGAGCTCTTCAAGGCGGGTGAGATCACCTACGATGACGCCCTGCATTACGCGGATTCCGCCAATGAAGTCCGTCTCATGATCAAGCTCGACAAGGGCGACGTCGATCAGTACGCGGCCGCGATGGATGGCATCGAACTGATCCAGGAAGATGATGTGATGAGACGCCGATGAGGCGCTCTTCTACCAGTCGATAATCGAGGCGTCGAAAACCGGACCGTCCACGCAGGCGCGCTTCATGGCGGGACCCTCGGGCGTGGTGATTCTGACTGTGCATCCCGCGCAGCCACCCACGGCACAGGCCATGAATTCTTCCAGCGAGACCTGGCAGGGCAGATCGAACTCACGCGCCAGCCGGGCAGTCGTCTCCAGCATCGGGTGCGGCCCGCAGGCATATACGCCGACCTCGGCGCGTTCCCCGTCCGTCAACGCTTCCAGCCAGCCACGTGCCAGGTCGGTGATGTAGCCCTGGTGGCACCCAGGGTATCCCTGCAGGCTCGCCAGCCGGCTGGGTATGCCCCAGTCGTCTAGCAACGGCATGGCAGCGATGACACCGTCCTTCATTCCCGGCACGAGGATGCGCGACGGGTGGGCGGAAAACGGGAACGGCGCCTCAGAACCCATCAGAACGAGCGGTCGCCAGTGACTGTCGGTGCGCAGGTTGTCGGCCAGAAAAATCATTGGAGGGATACCGACGCCACCGCCCAGCATCAGGGCGCGCGGGCGCGATCTGTCCAGCCTGAACGGTGTACCGACGGGTCCGATCAGATTGATCGTCTCCCCGGTCTTTCTGCGGGAAAGCGCGTGGGTGCCGTTACCCACGTCCTTGTAGAGAAACTCGATCCATCCCTGACCGGCATCGGCACGCATGATGGACAGGGGCCGGCGAAGGGGCAATGTCGGGGTGCACTGGATATGTGCGAAGCTTCCCGGCTGCGCATGAGATGCGCAGCGCGCCGCCGATACCCGCAGGACATACTGGTTCCCCGCATAGCTCTCATGGGAAAGGATGACGGCGTCTTCAACGAACAGCGTGTTGCGATGCGCCTTGACGCCAGTCCGGGATGGAGATGAATCTGTGCTCGGCATCGGATGGTTTATCCCGCAAGGCTATGGACCAGTTTGCCGGCCAGCAGCGTGTGGATGACGCGTCCTTTCATTTCCCAGTTCATGAAGGGCGTATTGTGCCCGTTGCTGAGTAGGGTGTCGGTATTCAGTTGCCAGGTATGGTCGGGGTCGAAGATGCAGACATCGGCCGATGCCCCGACCGACAGGGTCCCGTAGGGCAGGCCCAGGATGCCGGCGGGGCCCGCGGTCAAACGGTGTATCAGTTCGCCGAGTTCGAGAACATGCTCGTCGACCAGGCGCAGTCCCAGCGGCAGCAGGGTGTCGAGCCCCGAGATGCCGGGCTCTGTTGACGGGAAGGAGCGTAGTTTTGCATCCGCTTCATGGGGTTGATGGTCCGAGCAGACGGCGGACAGGGTGCCGCGCTTCAGGGCTTCGCGCAGGTGTTGCCGGTCCTGCGTCGTGCGCAGCGGCGGAATCACATGGCAGAAGCTATCGAAATCGCAGATGTCGACTTCCGTCAGATACAGATAGGGGATGGCGACATCCGCTGTGACTGGCAACCCGTCGAACTGGGCGCGGGCCACCATGTTAACGGCGCGTGCGGTCGTCAGGTGACAGAAGTGCGCGCGTATCCCGGTTTGTTCGATCAGCGTCAGATCACGCGCCACGGCCGCTGTTTCGGCGGCTTCCGGGATGCCGGGCAGCCCCAATCGCGTGGCCACCCGGCCTTCGTGGGCGCAGCCGTTGGCGGACAGCCAGTGATCATTGGGATGGAGAAAAACGGTCAGGTCGAAGGTGGCGGCGTATTCCAGCGCGCGTCGCTGAACCAGTGTATTGGCGAGCGGTCGCAGGGCATTGCTGACCCCGACGCAGCCGGCATTCTTCAATGCCGCCATCTCGCTCAGGCGCTCGCCGTCCAGTCCATGTGTCAGTGCTCCCAGGGTGACGATGCGGGTTTTCCCTGTTTTTTCGGCGCGCAGCCGGATCAGTTCGATGTCGGCCGGTGTTTCAACGATCGGATTGGTATCCGGTGGACAGCACAGTGTGGTGATGCCGCCGGCGGCGGCGGCCACGGATTCCGTCGCGATGGTCGCTTTGTGTTCCTGCCCCGGTTCGCGCACCCGCGCGCACAGATCCACCAGACCCGGACAGACAAAGCAGCCGCTGGCATCGATTTCCTGCGCGGCGCCAAAGCCTTCGGGGGCGCCGCCCAGCGCGGCGATCCGGCCATCCGCTATGTACACGTCCAGAACGTCGTCGACCTTGTTGGCCGGATCGATCACCCGTCCGCCTTTCAGGCGCAGGTTCTGGGTCAGGGTTGCCGGTGCAGTCATGAGCCTATTCCGTCACGGGTTCCTTGTGATGCATCGCCATGGACATTACCGCCATGCGCACGGCGATGCCGTGAGTCACCTGTGCCAAAATAACCGAGTGGGGACCGTCGGCGACCTCGGAGTCCATTTCGACGCCCCGGTTGATCGGTCCAGGGTGCATAATGGTCACATCGGGTTTGGCGGCGTGCAGTTTTTCTTTCGTTACTCCAAACAGCTCGTAATACTCATGCTCGCTCGGCAGAAGGGCGCCTTGCATGCGTTCGCGCTGCAGTCGCAGCATGATGATGACATCGGCGCCCTCGATACCCTTGCTCAACTCGTGAAAGACATGAACGCCAAGCGACTCCGTATGGGCCGGGGTGAGGGTCTTCGGCGCCACGATCCTGATTTCTCCGGTATTCAGCAGGTTCAGAGCGTGGATCTGGGAGCGCGCCACGCGCGAATGCATGATATCGCCGACGATGGCGACACGCAGTCGCCCGAAGTCCGGCCCCTTGACTCGCCGGATGGTGAACATATCGAGCAAGGCCTGGGTGGGGTGTGCGTGCCGGCCGTCGCCGGCATTGATGACACTGACGTGCGGCGCGACGTGAGCCGCGATGAAGTGAGCGGCCCCGCTGTCGGCATGCCGGACCACGAACATATCTACATGCATGGCCTCCAGGTTGCGCAACGTGTCCAGCAGTGTCTCACCCTTGACCGTGCTCGACTGGGTGATGTTGATGTTGAGAATATCCGCGGAGAGTCGCTTGGCGGCGAGTTCGAAGGTGGTGCGCGTGCGTGTGCTCGCTTCGAAAAACAGGTTGACGATGGTTTTGCCGCGCAGCAGCGGAACCTTCTTGACGGTTTGCTCGGTAACCCCTGAAAAGGACTCGGCCGCATCGAGGATGTCGGATAGCAGCTTGCGGTTCAGTCCCTCGATGGACAGGAAATGGTGCAGCCGCCCGTGTCTGTCGATTTGCCGGCTGTTGTTCATGGGATCTGTTTTATTTCCAGCTTCAGCGTGTCCGGCCCGAGCAGCTTGATGTGCTGCAGAGGTGTAAGTCTGACATGACTGCCGACAACATTGGCCTGAATGGGCAGTTCACGTCCATCGCGCTCGACCAGCGTGGCGAGCAGGATGGATGCGGGGCGGCCGTAATCGAAGAGTTCGTTCATGGCGGCGCGTATGGTGCGACCGGT
>Ga0210097_1000601_pt1 | contig 11534 bp, 10 predicted proteins | sample Joice_CattailNLA_2_FD_185521 | JGI IMG/M metagenome (GOLD analysis project Ga0210097, IMG submission 185521) | Wetland microbial communities from San Francisco Bay, California, USA, that impact long-term carbon sequestration - Joice_CattailNLA_D2... | ecosystem: Environmental > Aquatic > Marine...
ACAGGGAAGCGGGTGGTTTCTTCAGCACCGGCGACGACACGGAATTGTGGCTGCGTGACAAGCCGGCCGAGGACGGCGCCACGCTGTCCGGCAACGGCATCGCCATCCAGCTGCTGCTGGACCTGGACCGTTTGACAGGGCAGCAGGGCTATCTCGACAGCGCCCGGCGCGCCGCGGCCTGGGCCGCCGCGCAGCTGGCGGATTACCCGGCGGCCATGCCCGCCATCCTGCAGGCCTGGCCGCGGCTGCTGATTGTCAAGGCTGAATGAAGAGTTCCACCTGTTGCGGTATATATGGCTACAGTCGGCACCCGAGGTAACGCAAGATGTCTGCTAACCAAAGAATTGCAGCTAACTCTCCCGGGCGATTCGCCCTGCATCATTTCGCTTCGCTGGCGCTACTGATCCTCGGACTCGGATTATTCGCATTTATCGGCGTCGCCGATGAGGTGCTGGAAGGCGACACCTTGCGGCTCGACCGATGGCTGCTGCTGGCGTTGCGTGCACCAGGGAACCCCGACGACCCGCTGGGCCCTGCCTGGGTGGAGGAAATGTTCCGGGACTTCACGGCACTGGGCGGCATCGGTGTGCTGAGCCTGCTCACCCTGGCGTCGGTTGGTTACCTCTGGCTGCAGGGTCTGCGCCGTATTGCGTTGTTTCTGCTGCTGGCGATACTGGGTGGCCTGCTGCTGGGCCTGGCACTCAAGACCGGCTTTGACCGACCCCGCCCTGACCTGGTGTCTCATGGTTCGATGATCTATACATCCAGTTTCCCCAGCGGCCATTCGATGCTGTCGGCGGTGGTTTATCTCACCGGTGGGGCCTTGCTCGCGGTGGTACACGCCGCGCGCAGGGTAAGGGTTTACCTGATCGGTTGTGCAGTTCTGGCCACGTTGCTGGTCGGGGTAAGCCGGGTCTATCTCGGGGTTCACTGGCCAAGTGACGTGCTGGCCGGATGGGCCGCCGGAGCATCCTGGGCCGCCGCCTGCTGGCTGGTGGCCCAGTGGCTTCAGCTGGGTGAACGCATTGAGGGAGGCGCAGCCCGTCCCGATGCCTGAACCGTAAATGCGAAATCACGGATCATTTCACCATGTGGTTTGCGACGTGTTCGCTCCGTGGCGGCAGCGAACATGAATGTTTGAAATGTCGAGACAGATATCAGCCGTTACCTGTGCCTGTTATTCAGCCATACATAACCAGGTGGCAAAGTTCATAAATAGCGGTCGTCATTTCCGTGCACGATGTGGAGGAATGCACAAGTGGGCGTGCGAGGGCACTACTGCCGGGATGCGGGCGGTACGAGTCCATGGATGGATTCGGTAGCGCGAAGCCGGGGCAGTTGCCGGGTATTCCCTCAGCGGCAGGGGAATCCAGGATGTTCTTGCTGTGTCTGGATCCCGGGTCGCACTCGCTGCGCTCGTCTGGCCGGTATGGCGATGAGGGGGGCTTGCTTGTTCATGTAACCGTCAACAGTACACACCGCGAGTTGGTTACCATCCGAACGGGATTACATGTAGTAGCCGCGACTTGATCTGACAGTTACCGGTTTGCTGGCGGTAACTGTCAGACCCTGCGTGGATTATTTGTCCGTTGCGAGTGCTGAAATATTACTGTTGCCACTGGCGCCATGAAATTTGTGCGTACCGTACATCCGGTTCCTCACAGTTTCTCGAGAAATTCCTCGGGCATGTCCACCGCCAGCTCCAGCGCACCATCCGCACCCGCATACAGCGGGTCGGTGATGCAGGTGAAACTGCACGGCCCGAACTGTTTGGTGGCTTCGCCGAGATAGGTATCCAGACCGGTGAGCTGGCTGCCGCCACCGGCCACAATGATGTTGTTGCGCACGCTTTCCTGGAACTCGGGGTCGAAGCCTGCGATGAGGTCGATGACGGTCTCGACGATGGCGGGCATTGGACTCTCGCACGCCTTGCGCATTTCATTGGTGATATCGAATTCCGTGAATTTGCCGTCCACCGGGGCCTCGATCTTGACCCGCCGCTTCGACTCCCCTACGAAACCGTGTTTTTCCTTGAACTTGCGTACCATGTTGAGGGAGAAGTCGGCTTCGGGATGCTTTTCGGACAGCAGTCTGAGCAGCTGCTCGTCCACGTAGTCGCCCGCCATGAGTATGCTCCGCTGGTCCTCGTCCGTGGGGACCGTGCCATGCATGATGCAGAAATCCACGGTACCGGCACCGATATCGATGATCATGGCGTTGTCCAGTGTGCCCAGACCATAGGCCACGGAGAAGGGTTCGGAGACCACCATCAGCTTCTTGGCATGCTGGGCTACCGCATTCCTGATGGCGATCTTGTTGACCTTGAGCGCCTCGGCCGGCACGCCAACGGCAACGCAGACCTCGTCGTCCGGACCCGCCCCGGCCATTTCGATCAGGTGGTCGATCAACTCGTGCACGGCGGCCTCGTCCCGCTCGGTGCCTTCCGTAATGATGCCGTTTCGCAGTGGACGGGTAAGATCAAGCGCAAGCCGGTGCTCCAGGGCCTCGCTGCCGAACAGCACGCGCTTGCCGAGCATCTTCTTGGCAACGAAATCCTTCGGCCAACCGACATAGCTTTCCACCCATTTGCGGTTGCCATTGCTGGCGGATACCACCGACCTGGAAGTACCCAGGTCAATCCCGACGTATAGCATGTTGGTTTTCTTGCTTTGCGACATGTTGTGTTTTTCCTCTCTCTATCGACCTTCGGTATGTGCGCTGTTCCAGGTATTCGGTAATCCCCGTCTTCAGGTAGTCCGCGACATCGTCCCGGTATGCCGGCATGCTCAGCCGGGTTTCCTCCGCCTGGTTGCTGATGCAGGAAATCTCCACGAGTACGCTTGGCACCTCCACGCCCAACAGTACCATAAACGGTCCTGTCTTCGACCTGGCATCCATGAGATCACGGTTGCGGCGTTTCAGGTTGCTGTAGAGGCGCTTGTGTATGGAACTGGCAAGCTCTTTCGATTCCTCGGTCTTCACCGTGTCGCCAATTCTGGCAATGACCTCGCGAAAGTCCCCCATGAGGTAATCGGAGTCATGGTTTTCCTTCTCCGCCAGTTCCAGTGAGCGTTGATCCGTGTGCGGCCCGAAGTAATAAGTCTCGACATAATTCAGATGTTTGACCTCGGGCGGGAGGGAATTGATATGGATCGAAATGAACAGATCCGCGCGGTTTTCCTTTGCGAAGGCCACGCGCTCCTTCAAATATACCTTTTTGTCCTCGTCGCGGGTGAGCAGGACACGATATTTCCCGGACCTGGCCAGCTTGTCCCTGAGTCGCCTGGCGATATCCAGAACGACGTCTTTCTCCTTCAGGCCCTGAGGACCCGTGGCACCCGGATCGATTCCGCCATGTCCCGGGTCGATGACAATCGTCTGTATCCTGAGGTTGAACAGATCTGCCAGAGGTATACCGAGACGGCCAAGCATGGCGTCATAGTGACCGGTCGTGGCGGCGGCGTCCCTGATGGCCTGCAACGGCTCAACCCCGGCCGGTCTATCGCTGTCAGTGACGGGATCATCCCCCGTGCTCGCCAGCAGGTTCATCGGGTCTGCCGGCAATGGCGGGAACTGCCTTTGCACGACCTGCATGGCGACCGGTCCGGCCCCGTCTACCGTGACCAGTCGGAAATTGATGCCGAGCAGGGCGACAAGGGCCAGCAACGCAACCAGGACAGCCTTGCGCCGATACCCCGACCCCCGTTCGGCGGGTTGCGGCCCGACGGCGTGTCTTGACCGTCCCTTGCCATGACAGGAACGGGGGATGCCCGCGTTATCCTCATAGACACCCCGTAGCACCGTCCATTTGATATCCGAATGACGACTCATAAGCCCGTGCGGACGCAGGCAAGACGAATCCTGCGTGTACCGGCAAAAGGTACACTGTGGATAATGATGTTAATCTGCAGTAACAATGTGGCACACCTCGGGCGCAAGATTATTACATCTTTAAACACAGTGTTACAGCCTGCGCATCTGGCATATCCGGTATCCGGTCTCTATACTTCCGGGTCACGGGCGTGAGGCAATAAGGTATTAAAAAAATAATATAAAACAATATAATAAAAGGTAAAGCTATTGAAAAGTATCAAGCAGTACTGGGGTCTGGCGGTTACCAGTATAAACAAATCATTCAGGCCGCAGGCCGGCTCAAGGCTGCGCCAGGAAGAACTCGAGCGGGAGATACTGACGCTCACCACAGAGTATCAGGACCTCGCCGGGAAGCTGGAACACATGCGGGCCGAATCCGGGCGCCGCCAGATGGAAGCCATTCAGAAAATCGAGGCCCTGGAGCAGAGCCAGCGGCAGACCGGGTCCGCCAGAATGGCAGACGCAGCAAGGCTGGCCGGGCTGGAGCAAAAGCTCGCCGAGGCTGAAGCCGGGCGTAGCGCGGAGCATCAGCAGGTCACGGCACTTGAGGCCTCGCTGGCAGAAACGACACACCGGCTTGAAACCCGGGGCAACCAGCTCAAGTTCCTGCAGGATTCCGCACGCGAGCAACTTCAGCTTCTCAAGACCGCACTGGCCGAAGCATCAAGCCGGCTGGAGTCCCGGGACAACGAGCTCAGGCACCTGCAGGATTCGGCACAGGAGCAGATCGTGGCACTCGAAACCTCGCTGGCTGACACAGTCAGCCGTTTCGAAACCATGGACAGCGCGCTCGGGGAATTGCGGTTGGCAAAAGCGGAGCAGGCGCAGCAACTCGAGACCTTTCTCGATTCCGTCACCGTTCAGCTCGAAGCAACCGGTAACCAGCTCGGGGCAGTGGAAAAGCGGCTCGATGTGGAACACAGACTCCAGCAGAACATGTTCGAGGACACGCAGGCGCAGTTGCGCAAGCAGAATGAGCGCCTGAGACAGATCATGGTGGCCGCTGTTTTCGCGCTGCTGCTGGCGGCCGCAGCAGGCGCAATCCTCTTCTGGGGGGTGCGCTAGGCTGCGGTATCAGAGACGTGCTGTCCCCTGAAACTGCCGCAAGTCGGAAATGTGTTGAATGAACCGTCAACCAGAGGCAATGCGTGTACATACAGCCTGTTTGTTGCGTACGCCGGGCCGGAACTTTCAGTATCGATTATGATAGACACATTTAATGAACCTCTGATCAAGTCGTCATTGCGACGACTGCATGGAGAAGGTGAGACCGGGAACCGGTCGAGAGGCTGGCCTGGCCCCATGCAGGAGGTGGAGTACAAAAGCAGGCGCCTCAGGCGACGCAGGAGAAGTTGCCGGGGAACGCAATGACGAAGCAATCTCCAACTGACTGTTTCCCTGGTTATGAGATTGCTTCGCTACGCTCGCGATGACGTGCTGCATGACGCGATCAGAGTCCCCTTGGCAGGCTGTTGAAAAACCGTGTTGTGCTCGACCCGTTGTGTAATCTTCAGTAACCGGGCGCTACCGGTATCTGGAATATGGCGTGCTGCAGGCGATAGCGGTGCCTCCTGGTAGCAACAATAACACTGCCGGCTTAACGGCAACCTGTGACCCAAAACGCCATGTATCGCAGTCACGTGATCAATAACAGGCTGGGTAAACCTGCTGGCCGCAATGTGTGGAAAGAGGAAATAATTGCATGACGATTGCTCGCAAAAATCGATTTATGATCAGCCGCAGGCAGCTTGTTCGATGAACAAGGGCACTCTGGGGCTGTTTCTGCTGTTCCTGATCGGGGGAATAGCGCTGGCGGAGGTCTACAAGTGGGTAGATGAGTCGGGAAAGGTTCATTACGGTGATGCACCTCCGGCGGAATCTGGCGCAGAGTCGGTAGCACTCCCCGAAGGACCCTCGCAGGAGGAGGTGGAGCGGGCGCGGCAACAAATGCAGGAAAGAATCGAAAAATATGAAAAATTGTCTGGAGACGCCAGTCCACCGGAGCCTCTGCAAGAGCCATCACCGGCGGCGAAAAACCGCGTCTTTAAAACGGGTAATGTCGCATGCTTCAGTCCGCTATCCGATGTTGTAAAAGGGCCCTTGGCGGAAACTGATGCATCTGTTACGCCAGACTCGCTCACCGAGTCACAGCAGAAGTCGCTGTATGGTCTGTTCGACAAGGCGGGAGCTCGCTGGCAGGGTACGATCACCGATACAACGTGTACGGGCAGTGCTTCAGCGCCAGGAAGCAAGATCATGCACCTTGCGGCGCGAACGACCGTGGACTGGGACGCTCGGCACTCTCGACTTACCATCGAGACTGATACCACCGGAAAGGAAAGCCGGGCGGTCGAGCGGCTCGTCCAGAGGTTCGAGGTGGGAGCCGCGCTTTATTTCGCTGATTTCGAGACAGAGGACACTATCGCCAGGGATGGTAACAAGGTAGAGCTGTTGGCGCTGGACAGGAACAGCGTGTCGTTTCTCATCAAACGACGGTTTCCGGTCGCGCTTCGGTTTCGTTCTCTACGTGAAGAAGTACGATATCTTGAAATCACTGACAGGACACTGAAGCTGACAGAGCTTTATTATTACAATTCACTGCTTGCGGGATCCAGAACCTGGGATCTTGGCAGGTAGAGGTCTGCATTGCTGTAATTGATTCTCCGCGCGGCAAGTACTGGCTGTACCACGTCAATTACGGTGTGGATTCTGTAATTGCGGCTAAACGGCGAAGAACGGCCTCAACGGCAATCGGCGTTCAGCGCGCGATGAAGGGCTGTAACCGCCAGAAACAGGGCATTCCCTGGGCAAGCTGCTGTATTTCAGACGAAACGACTGAACCCGCCATGCCAAGTGGACCAATTATTACCCGTGCTCAAATCCCGGCGAACGGATGTTTTTGTCCAGACCTGGGTATCCTCCAGCCATCCACGGTCCCTCGATGAGATCCATCCTGCCTCTGCTGGCATTGCTCCTGGGGACCACAACGGTCGCTGCTGTTGAACCGGCGGACGGGCGCACCCAGAACACGGTCATCTCCATGGATATTCAGGCACAAACTGTAAGTCAGGTGATCGACAAGGCCATGCTCTGGCTGGACGGGCATCCGGCAAACGTCCGGGACAATGAACTCATGGAAGTGGTCGAGGAGGTCATGTTTTTTTATGCACTGTATTCAACTCCAGGCTATGAAGCGGAGCGTCCGTATTTCCTGCGGGAGATAGCCGGCCGCAACCGGGCGATCGAGGCGTACCTCGCTGAAACCGGTGACAGGCAGAACCACCTGCAGGGGGATTGGGACGCGTTAACCTATCCACCGCTGGTATATATCCTGTCCGAGGTGGGTCTTGAGACGGATGCGTATCGCATGCTCCTGGATGAGGTGATCTCCCTGAAGTCTCATCTGGAGCCGCAAAGAAACGCCATGCGGCTGTGGATCTCGATTTACCTGGCACGCCTGGATCTTGTGCCGGATTCCACGGTGCAATATCTGCTCAACAACAGTTCTCTGCAGCAGGACCCGGAGACACACGTCCTGCTTGACTACTTTTCCGATCATGCCGAAGCCAGCCGGGATGTGCACGCCACTATCCAGCTCGTCTACAACATGACCCATGAGATCATCGCGCTGACCGATTTCGGCGCACTTCCGCCACCGCCCGTGATGAACGCCCAGCGTATGCATTATGCCCGCCTTGTCAATGTAGCCATTGGCTGGGCGACGCGTGAGTCCGCGCTGGACGTACTGGCCGAGCTGGTATTTTGCGCCCATCTGCTCAATCTGGGTGAATTGCCGGCACTGCCCGCCGCGCTTGCACTGATAATCAGTAAACAGCAGGCAGACGGATCATTCGGCGTCACCAATCCGGATCGGCCCAATGGCGTGCGGCATGGTGTCCTCACCTCTCTTCTGGCCCTTAAGACCCTGGGCGCAGGCACGCAGGTCGTGGACAGCAAGCATCGTTAATCGGGACCTGCGCGCACACTTGAATGTGCCTGCCTGGCGGTCCTGGCCTCATCTCCCGGGCATGCCTGACCCGCTAGCAAGTGTGTTTGCTTGCATCGTGCCTTTAATCCAGGCTGATTGGCACAGCAAGACGCAGGAATCCAGCCTGTCGGGTAACAGACGACTCCTTCGGGAACCGTTGTTATCAATTATGAAATGTCCGCAATTGACCGGAATACGATCTGGAGACTGATCGTGAATATGAATTCACTAAATATCGGGAGACGACCCTGCAGTGGTCCTTCGGGCAGGCAATACTCGATACTTGCTCTTCTATAAAACAGGAGAGGTACGCGAAAGCACCTGGCGGCAGTGCCATTGTCTGCCATTTCGAGTATCGTTTCCGCATGACAGATGAAAGGTTATTTCCCGCCACCATCATGCCCGACAGCGACTGGTGGCATGCCCTGTGGCCGGACCCGGAAGCGGTACTGCGTAGCGTCGGTATGGATTCCGGCATGAAAGTCGTTGACCTGTGCTGTGGCGACGGGCACTTCACCAGGCCCATGTGTCAGCTGGCCCATCCCGGCAAGACCTGGGCACTGGACCTGGACGCCAGACTGCTTGCCGAGGCTGAGCAAGCCTGCCTGGGCAACCCCAATTTTATTGCCGTACGGGCCGATGCGAGGGAGTTGAGTCGTTATATCAGCGAGCCGGCAGATTTCGTCTTCATCGCCAATACGTTTCATGGGGTGCCCGACAAGACCGCCTTGTCAAAGGCGGTATTCGCCGCACTCAGGCGTGGCGGACGCTTCGCGATCATTAACTGGCATCACCTGCCGCGTGATGAAACCAGGGTGCTTGGCCAGCCCCGGGGGCCGGATACGGCGCTGCGGATGGAGCCCGACGCGGTCCGGCGTCTGGTTGAGCCTGCCGGATTCACGCTCGAAAAGGTGGTCGACGTGGGGCCGTATCACTACGGAGCCGTATTCCTGAAGTAAACAGTGACCTGGCGCCCGGAGAAAAGCTCTTGAGCACTTGCGATAAACATGGCGCGGAGAAATCGCACCTGGAGCAGATACAAGCCCTGTATACAGGTTTCGCCGAAACCCCGATAAAGACTTCGGATGGGGGAAGGGAGAACGCCCGATCGCTCGGTCATGCGGACGACTGGCTGCGCAGAATCCCGGACGTTGTGTGGGAATCAGCGGCAGCTGTGGGCAATCCCTTCGCGGTTAGCCCCGTCGAAAAGGGTCAGACTGTCGTGGATCCCGGCTGCGGTGCGGGTGCAGACGCTTGTGTCGCCGCGTTGCTCGTAGGCGATGCGGTCGTGTTGCTGGCATAGACTGCACGCCAGCCATGATCAGCAAGGCGCGCGGCAATGCGGTGGCTTCCGGATTCATGAATCTGGAGTTTTACCAGGCAGACATGACCTGTCTTCCTGTTGCAGACGCATGCGCAGATCAGTGAATGGCGGGTTTGAGGCCGATCTCGGACCTGCCACGGCCAGAGTCGTCGGTATCATTCATGCAAGAGCCGGGGGTGTTCCATATTATCTGATTCGGACACTTCCAGTTTTTTCAGCTCCACGTCTTCCGATGAAGGTGCGCGACAATTGGAAATTGCACCCATTTTTTCCAACAGGACGTAGACGATATTCATCGGGTCCCACTCGCCATCGATGGCTGGAGACAAGGCCCTGGGGAAGGCATGATGATTATGGTGCAGGGTTGTACCGAGTGTGAGCCAGGAAATCCTGCCCAGATTCATGGGTTGTCCTTTTGTTTTAAATTTGGATGTGCCAATACTGTGGCATAAACCATTGACAACGAATTCTGTAAAGAAATAACCGGAAAATACCCTGAATGCGCCAAAATAAGCAAACCACTTTATGGCCAATTCCATTCCGCCCGCGACGTAACCAATGACAAACGGGATCACGAATCCGGAGTAGGAAACGACGACATAATTTTTATCAAACCAGTCTATGACAGGGTCGCGAAGCAGTTCCTTGCTGTAATAGGCCTTCGATGTTGACGTCCTTGAGAACTTCCAGCCAAATGTGGACCACGCCAACCCTAAAGTCAGCATTACCCATTTGTTATCACCAAACTGGCGCGGTGTATGCGGATCCAGATCAACAGAATCCGTATGGCGATGATGACGCTTATGATTTGAAACCCACTGGGCAATCGAGTCTTGACAGGTAATGGAACCCAGGTAGGCCAGCAGGTACTTGAATGCCGGAACTGCATCAAAAGAATGATGCGAAAAATACATGTGATAGCCGGTGTTCACTCCCAGGGCGATAATCAATAAAGTGATCGGTAGTGCATATAAGGCATCCAGCGGTGACGCCACAAACTCACCGATGGCAATCATTGTTCCGCCAATCACAATCAGGGTAGTGACGGCAAAATATAAAACACGCTGGATGTATGCATGGGCTGGTAAGCGGTAGATTTCCTTGCCGTCAATTTGCTTCATTGCCACAAGTCCCTGATGATGTTCTGGTGCGAGGGATGGTAGCAAATACCCTGTTATTTGTGTAGTAATAATGATTTTCTGTACGTAATATCGCATCGCTAGAAATCAACAGTTTCACACGGTTATGAACCCGTGGTCACAGCGCATGCGGAACCGAGACTCCTGGCCGGTTAGCGAACTAAGATTGCACGGGGGGAACGTCCGGATAAGCTGCGTCTCTGAAGTTCACCCGAATCCCGGGAGGTCCACTCCAGTTTCCCATTGGCCGTCATCGGCCCTGAATCGCCATCCGCGACGAGTGGCCGTGGTATCTGTCCAGGACGCATTGCGGGACGTCGCGGTGAGAACAGGGGAGCCTCGGGAATCGCAAAGACACATGGAGATGACCGATTGTGAATGCTATTCGGCTTGATGAACAATTTAAGTAAGTTTATAAAGGCACTTGTCAGGCTATAGTGTCCACACGACAATGAAGCGCATGCGGCGTGGTGCCAGGAACTGCCATGCCGTATCGTCAAAATTACATGGAGGAATTAACCGATGTTGAATCTTAAGCAATTCCTGTCATTCGGGTTGATGGTGGCCCTGGTATTACTGACAGGCTGTGCCACCACGGGCGGCAGCCAACCCGGCGAAATGGAAATTCGTAGTGGCGTGATCGAGCAGATCGAAAACGTACAAATCCAGAGCAATCACCATCGCGGAGTCGGCGCCGTTGTCGGCGGTCTTACGGGCCTCGGTCTTGGCAGCTTGATCGGTGGTGGCACCGGCCGTGATGTCGCGATGGTGCTCGGAACCATCGGGGGTGCTGTGGCGGGCAACGAGGTGCAGAAGAAATACGACGCACCGCAGCCCGGCCAGCAGATTATTGTCCGCACCACGAGCGGCGTATTGGTCTCCGTGACCCAGTCTGTGGCCCCCGGTTTGCAGGCCGGTGAAAAGGTCTATATCGAGGGCAGTGGTGAGGACGCGAGGGTCACACCCCGGTAGCGATACACTACGCACCTGGCGTTCACGCGACGAGCGCGACGGGCTGTTTATCTGGACGCACGTTGCAGCCTGCCGGGCGATGCGGGGCAAGGTCATTCCAGGCTGCAGCCCGCCTGGCACGTACGAGATTCACATCGCTGCCGGGCAACCGAAAGGGGTGCCTCCTGCGGAGAACTGGCTGCCGATCAAGCACGATGCTCCGGGAATCGAGCCGTCATGCGCGTCTACCAGACTGACC
>Ga0210097_1000603_pt1 | contig 11499 bp, 17 predicted proteins | sample Joice_CattailNLA_2_FD_185521 | JGI IMG/M metagenome (GOLD analysis project Ga0210097, IMG submission 185521) | Wetland microbial communities from San Francisco Bay, California, USA, that impact long-term carbon sequestration - Joice_CattailNLA_D2... | ecosystem: Environmental > Aquatic > Marine...
CGTAGTAATTGCTTGCGCTGTACGGCTTGATGAACTCGCCTCGAGATCGGCGCATCCCGAGTCATTACACGAGCTTTGCGTTGGTGTCGCACTGGCTACATTACTCCATTGACCGCCTACCATCGACCCCCACGCTCGCGAATCGCTAAATGATGCTACTGCATTGACGTTAGTTCCACTCGACGGGGCAATAATTCCATATACTTTCGGCGAAAAACCACCGCTTACATCTGACCCGGTAGTCTTTAACAGAGTCATGGCGTTCCCGCCAAGCGTAACTCCTGTAAGATCATTCATAGTGTCGCGCTGTACGAGCACAAGCACTAAGTCGCCAGCCGTAACAGTGCCGAATGTTACCGTTAACGAGCTGGTTAGTGAGTATCCAATATTTGCAACAGTCGAATATCCCTGAAAGACTGGATCAGCCATTACGCCGCCTCCACCCGGCTGATGCACGGTGACATTAAGATCCTCTTGATCTGCTGGGACAATACTTGAAAGCGTCGCCCAAGCTGACGGCTGATAAAGATTACCGTCTGGATCGAGCGTGCCATCAGCAGGAACCGCCCGCACCTGCGCATTAAGCACGCGCGAAGCATTGAGCGGAACATCCAGAGAATAGCTTGTGTCGGTGATACCGTCTGCCGAGACGTTATTCGCATTGAACTCATATGTAGTTCCTGCTGGATAGTCGCCACCTGCATCCCAGGCGAATGAAAAGACCCTCGCATCAGCCGAAGCGGATACGAGGACCGCGAGAGCAAATGCGAGAAGTCTACGCACATTAGTGCCTCGTAATGGTGATCACTAGACCGGTCTGATCGCTCGGGGTCGTCGCCGCATAGGACAGGGTAGCCGTCACCAGCGTGGTCCAATTACCGTTAATCGGTCCCTGCGTATTGATGGCGCGCACGCGAACCGCTACCGTCTCGCCTGGATTGCCAACAATTTCAGCGGTGAAGCTTGGAGCTGGCACTTCTACCACGGTTTCGCCTCCACCAGCTACCGCATATCCAACCTCGTATGTCGGGGTATACCCAGGACCTGTCGGGGTCGGATCGGTCCATGATCCGCTCATAGTGTAGTCGTCAGCTAGTGCGACGGCGGAAAAAAGTGCAAGCGCGAACGCAAGAATAAGCTTCATTTATTACCTCATTGGGCTTGAATCAAGTCAATAACAGATTGCAGCGCGGAACGATAACCTGATAGCTGGGACCCGGTAAACGATCTCCACACAACAGTTCCGCCTGTCAGTGTAGCCGCTAGCACGTAGCCATTGGATGACGGGAAGTTACTCTCAATCCACGACAACACTGAGTTTATAGCCGATACAAGAGCGGCGTATTCCGCTTGCGTATCGTACCCTCCACCCTCCACTGAATCCCCGTATGCCGCAAGACCAGCGATAGACGCATAATCGACAATCTGATCCCTAATAGAACCAATCGTCAGGTAGTCGTCTATAATTAGGCGTCCAGATCTCCCTGATGCCGCGGCGTTATATGCGCTCTCCAATGTAGAGCGCAACGAAAGAGCAAGGGAACGCAGGGAGTTGTAATCCTCCTCTAGTGTCTTTGCCGTATGTACCGTCATTAAGCGTTTCCAGCGGTAAGGGTGAACGTGCTGACAACGACTGTCTGAGACTCCGCGATAGACACGTTGTCAACCGTCATATCTCCACCACCACCTGTTACAGTGATCGTGCCCTGCATGTGGGTAGTCGTACCACCTGAATCCTTGATCCTGAAGTGTCCCGCATCAGTACCCGTACTAGCACCAGCATCACCAGTTCCTGACCACGTTCCGCTCTTTGCCTTAGACCCAGATGACGCCGCATCCATCCAGTCCGTTGGAAGCGTGATAGCGCACAGGAGCGTACCAGAATCAGCGGTGGCGCAGTCAGCAGGCGGCGCGCCGGATCTGATCTGCAAAATAGCATCGGTGCCAGTCGTCGATTCAACCTGATCGAGCTGGTTGTTCCTAAGCGTGACTGAGTATTGAAGTGCCACAATGTCTCTCCTTAATTAACGATGACGCTGGATTGCGATCCAGACATACGGCGAGCCCAAAGCTTCCCGCCAGTCCCAATTGCATCGATGGAGCTGTCTGGAATTGAGTCACCGGACAACGCCCTGATACCAACTGCAGATGCCGCAGGTTCACTCGCAGCCGCAATAAACTCTACGAGTGAGGAACCTGGAGACACGACTTGTATGATGCTGAGGGCAGAAATGTCGGCTGCCACCTCAGTCCATCCGCTACCAACTGCGGTTTTCGTTGCCATAACATACCCCCATAGAAAAACGGGGGCATTGCGCCCCCGCATAATTTGCGAAGATCAGTTGGTCACCTTAAGCGTAGGCAACTTCTGTCACCGGGAACTTGCGGAAGATTACGCGGTACTTTCCAGCCGCATCATCAGCAGTTTCACTCGTCACGGCAAGGTACTGAGTAGCGCCAGTGACATTGATATACTGCGTTCCAGTCGCGCCAGCGGGGTAAAACGTGTCAGCGGCAACGTCAACAGAATCGAGGAAGTAGTTCAGATCACCCTCAGCCGCAGCGGCGGTATATACACCAATGTTGATGACGGCATTGGTAGATCCAGCGGTCACGCCAACAACACCGACAACCTCAATCCCTTCGTTGTCGTAGATAGGCACGAGTTGTCGCGGAGCGGTCTGTGCCACGGTAGACAGCGAGGAGTCAACCTCGACTGCCTGGTATTCCCTTCCAGGGCGCGCCTCGTAGTTAGTGGACACGAGGTACGTAGTTGCACCAAAAGCCATAATTCAATCCTCCTGAGATAGAGGGGGACTAAGCCCCCTCACTTTATTTAGCTAGCCGCAGCAGTCGCGCCGGTAGCAAGAGAAACCCAATTGGTGCCATCGTAGATCACCAACGATTCTTGCCCGGCATTGCCGTCGCTACAGTACACGATGGTCCCGGTAACCCGGTTAGTGGGAAGCGTCGCAACCGTATAGGTTGGGAGCACCAGTCCACCTACCACCAGCGAATCACGATAAGGAAGTGGTTTCGCAGCCATGTGTGAATACCTCCTTAACCAGCAACGATGTAGCCAACGGCAAGAGCTTCGCTATTTACGACCTTGTAGCCAAAGATGTTCAGACCACGGACCAAATCACCGAAGTCGTTAGGGTTGCGCAGGTTCTCAACCTTGGCGATCTGAGAAGCGAACGCGAGCCCAGACGGGTGTCCGGCGAAAATCTTGGTGTACGTAGAGGTCTTCGGCAGCAGGTTGCTGCGATAGATCTCGAACCGGTCAATCATGCCAATGCGACCATTGCGAAGGATAGACGTGCCGTCCCCAGAAAGGGAGGCGTCCTTCAGGTCGGACTTCTTGATGAGCGCGCACGCCCAAGCGGGAAGCACGAGCCAGCGCCCGGTCTCGGGAATGTTCACCTCATCGAGCACCGTTCCCATATCGACGATGTAGTCCAGGATGGTGGCGGATGTGAGAGACTCCGGAGTACCAGACACCCCGAGGTCAATGCTGGCAGACTCAGCGCCAGCCGTTTGCCCCTTGTTGGTGCTAGCGATATTGGCGTCAGACGTACCGGCGAAACCTGTTCCGAGGCGCCCGAGGAAGCGTTGGTCAACACGGATCTTCATCTGCTCAGAGGCGTCCTCAGAGAACTTGCTCATGAGCTTCAGGTCGCTTTGGTGAGCGTCAACGTCATTCACCTCAAAGCCGAACGAAATAGCTTGGTCAACAGGCATCTCGATCTTGGTGCTTGAAGGCTTTTGGTAGCTGATACCACCACCGACGACATAGTCGTTGACAGCGATGTCAGGGATAACGCGAATTTCAACGATGTCACCAACGTTCTTTACTTCACCCTGCCAGTCAGTGTTGGAAATTGCAGCACAAACAGTGGCTTCGTAGAACTTCTACAGATCAGTGACCTAGCCAATGTCACCGTCAGTCAGACTATAGCATCACCTTTCGGTGTAGACTCACTTAGTCGTTGCGGCTTGGCGTTAAGGGCTTTCAGTATGCGGATCAGTTCTTCGCCTTCGCGGAAGTGTTTTGATCTAGCATGCCCAAGGACGACATCTATCTGGTTTCGCTTGACAACAGAGTGTGCTCCGAAGAATTCCAAGAACTGTATTGCCTTGGATGCGTCCATATCGATGTACCATTGGAAGTTAGATCCTTGATGTCTGATCGATCCACCAAACGCTTTTTGCGCTAGCTCCAAGCCTTCAGTGTCATACTCCCACGCGCCGATATGCGCTCGCACTCTTGCTGTCCCGCTGCGTAGCAAGGATCCCGATAAGCATCCGTCTCCATCGAAATACCCGGCAAGCCATTTGCGGGTTGGATGCTTCGGTATCGGAAGTGACTTCACTTTTCGCTGCTCCTTCATCATCGTTCGCAGCTCGTCCTTTCCGATTTTCTTGCCTAGCGTACCCAGTATAACCCCGGCATAATGCCGCTTTATTACCAGATACTGTTGTATCCTGCTGAGGATCTCCTTGGCGTCTTGCTTGATCTCTAGGTAAGCATACTGCCTACCATCTGTAACTCTCTCTGTAAGCGATCCGCCATAAGTCCCTTGGATACATTCCAGGATGTTCGCCCTGTCTCGCCTTTGACTGAAATTCAGACTGATCCTTGGTGTTACACATGTCTTCGGTATGAAGACCTTTACGCATCCGTCTGCGTCCAAGAATCCAGCGAGATACTTTTCGGAGATATGCGCGTTTACCACGCTGATTAGCTCCTAATTTGCCATTGCCTCGTGTTAGCTGTTACGCCTCCACGTTATTCAGAGTCAGTTTACCGCGCCCAAGTTTATTTAGGCGCCATGTTGCTCGACCAGATCGCCGGAATGAATCCAACGGTACCAGTCGAAGAATAGTCGGGGTGACCCCCCGCACGAGTAGGACCTGCCATAGTGAATACTCCTTTCTTTATTTACCCCGGGGGAGCCTGTCTGACTACCCTCGGACTCTACCTTCCCTCAGAGCATTGAGAAACTCAGCATGGATCTTATCGACCTTCGCCATCTTCTCGGGCGTCGGCGGACCACCGCGGATCGTGTTATGAACCGCTTGCTGATACTCCTTCTGAGTCCAGATTCGCGCCCCTGTGTTTGTTCTTCCGGGCTCATTCGCGGCACCAGACCCTCGTGGAGTTACCTGCTCCTCTCTGCTCGGAGGCGCTATTGACGATTTAAACTCGCTGTAAATGGATGCCATGCGCTGCACATCCCAGGAGTTTTTTGCGGACGTTCCGAGTTCACGGCGGGTGCGACCAGAGAATTTGTCTGCAGCATTCAGGAATTCGGCAAAGCGTGGATCAACATCAATCTCGTTTGCATCGGGCACGATCTCCCTGACCTTAGCCCAAAAATCGTTATTCGATCTGATCTCAGCCTGCGCTACTTCTTGCTGCTCACGTTCGTTTAGCTTGCTCGTGAGCACTCCTAAACGCTGTTCATACTCTTTCTTCTGTCGCTCGATCTGCGCGTTGACAATCTTCGCGATCCGCGTTGCGTTATCTTCCCCCAGAGTATCCAGGTCCTCTTCGGAAAGAACGCCAGGTGGGATATACGATTTCGGGGCTACAGACTCCAATTCCTGAATACGAGCTTGCAACTGCTCAATGGTATGTTGCGCTAACGCCCTATCGGTATCGTTCTTCGCAACCAGTTTGCGTAGCTCGTAAATAGTTTGGTCCGACTGTTCCTTATACCCTGAGTACCGCTTCTTCCAGAATTCGGGAGTGTCCTCATTTGGGACAGCCTTCTGTTGCGGCTCCGCTTGCACGGCAACCTGAGTTTCATCAGGCGCTTGGCTTGGGTCTTCGGTATCCTCAACGCCGGGCGCGGCGGCAGCTTGTGCCGGATTGCGCATCTCCTGCATGCGTTGAAATTCAGCCTCGATCGGTCCCGGAAGTTTCACCATAGTGCTCTCCAGCCGCTATATGCGGGGTTGGTTAGGGGTTGAAATTTCGAGTATTTCCGCCAGAACGATAGCCGCTCCTTGAAGTCTCGCCATCTCCACGCCTTCTGCTGTGCGAAGATCGATAGAGATAGAATCTAGACTTGCCGATAGATATCGCTGTGTGAAGGATCTACCCTGCAACTCATCCCTGAGCAAATCAAGTTCCACTCTTGTAAGTGGCTTCAGCATTAGAGACAATAACTCCTATGTCAGAGTTCAAATACCGCTACCTTGTGTTCTCTTTACGTCCATCTCTTGATTGAATTGAGCTTGCTTCTGCTTCAAATCAAGCATGCGAGCAGTCATATCCATCTTTTTCGCCTCGAACGATTTATTGCCAGCCTGTTCTGACTGCATGCGAAGACCGTCAAGCCTCATTGTCTCAATCTTGAGCGTATGCTCGCGTTGCTTCTCACGGTCTTCCATCTCAAGCTTCTGGTCTTCAATGCGAGACTTGTAAGCAATCATCGCAGCCTCTACGCGCGGATCTTGCGGTTGCTGCTGTTGCTGCTTCTGCTGCATGTACTGATCAATCAGCTTGTCAATGGTATCGTTAGTCGGGAAACGATCAGCCTCAATATCAAGGTCTTTCGCTGTGTCAACAAGGATAGCAATTCTGATCTTTGCTATCAACGCATCCATCCCAGGCATTTGTGATTCTGGCGAATTGTTGATAGCCTGAAGCAACTCAGTCCTTCGCTGGCGAATAGAGGCGCGCTCTATAATACTTGACGACCCTCTCACTACAACATCAATATCGCCCTTGATCTTCTCATCGTTCTCATATATCATGTTGATGAGAAATTGATCGTATATGCGTCGGCGCAATACACCCTCTTCAAGGTTGGAGACGGCTTGACGAATTACCTTGTTCGAGTTCTCCAGCAACATAGACAGCCCGATAGCCGTCTGCGCTGCTCCTTGCATCCCTTGGTCTGCCCCATAGTTCCATCTGTAGATGCCAGTCACATCCCCAGCAAGCTCCCAATAGTGCTGAAAGACCCCGATCAACTCCTTTGCGTTCGAGCTAGGCTGAAAGAATGTTACTGGCGCCTGTGATACGCCAGCCTTCGACACCATCTGCCAAACCTGAAGCGGGTATATCGACGTTATCTCCTCCTGACCCTTGGGGAGCTGGTCGATCATAATGACTACTTGTGGACCAGCGGCAACGCTCATGTTCTTGATGAGCGCACGCATTGCCCCATTGCAGACGTGTTGCAGGTGCTTAGCCTGGCTCGGCGGGGCAGAGCCCCAGAACTGCCCTGGGATACTTCTCCAGGTTGCTTTGTAGTATGGGCGGTGATCGAGCGGATGAGGATTCCTTGCCACGCGAAGCACATCGCTCCCGCATAGCCATATCTCAGTATCGTAATACTGACCATCCTCCACGTCCTGTATGCCCCATCGAGCAAGCTCACTACCTTCGATTTGCCCCCAGTATCTCAGCACGTCGATCAGATCGTCCTTTGACTCAGTGTTCAGAGCTGAGTTATCCTCGGCGTCATTTCTGATCGCATCGTTCGCGTCGAACAACCAGCGTCCTGGATGGTACGATAGCACGCGATCTATTGCATCTGAATCGAATCCCTTGACGCCACGGTGCTTGGCAAGCTCGTAGTCACGCAAACGCAGGCGCTCGATAATCGGTCCATCATTTACGTCAGTCATGCCAGGGCTTGGGTAGATGTCGAACGGCGAGACACGAATGTCAACATCCTTCACACGTTCCACTCGCTTAGGCTTTCCTCCCCTCCATTCCAGTACAGGCTCGCGCACCGTCACGCGCTTCAGGACAGCGTAAGGGTACGTTGCGAAGTCGTCGATGATCTGCACCATCGTGTTGTAGAACCCGCTGTCTACAAGTTGATCGTCGATCTTGCGCGTCATCGCTTCAGCGCCAGCCTTAGCTTCGGCGTCTAGCTTCGCGCGTTGCGCCTTCTCAAGCTCTTCCTTGCGGGAGGGAATCATTGGTCCAGGGGTTATCGTTCCGCGCTCAGCGTTTAGCTGCTGAGCGATCATGGATACGACTTCAGGTGGCAGCTCTGGGATTGGGGTTGGAGATATAGACCAGCTACGCTCGTTTGGCGTAAGGACAACCTGGCTAACGCTCGCTGCGCCTGAGATAGACTGCATCGAAGCCAAGGGGGCATATACGCTCTCACCGCCAGTAGCTAGTATCTCCTGCTCCTTGCGGTCGCTATACCTTGCAGCGCGCATCAGGTGGCATTCCTCAAGCTCGCCGTCGATCTCATCGTTGCGATGCCTTGAGTTGATCTGCCACTGCTGCCAAACGATAGCAGCGAGACCGGATAGGGTCGGGGTCTCGTCAATCTCAACCTCCGATGCCAGCGCCTCTAGTTCTGCTGTCTTATCCATGTTATAATCAGTTACTCCACCATCCGGTTCTCGGGGCTGAACGAACTGGTAGCGCAGTTACTTGCGCGCTGCCAATAGCGTCAGCAGCGAAGGTTATGACGAACGAGTCAGCCTTGTCTGGCGATAAGCCCAGGCGTTGGCTGGTGTACTTCTTCGGTTCCAGGCGTATCTGCATTTTCCCTGTGTGGTCGTACTCTGGAGCGATCAGTTCGCCCCTAAGCTCGTCATCAGGGTCCAAGTCTACTGATCCGCGCAACCACTGCCTAGCACGCCCCCAAAGCTCAGTACGCAGGTTTGCGTACTGGGCTGGGTCAGTGCTCTGGCTACCAACCATAACGTCTACAGTGGGGATGTTAAGCTCTCGTAGGCGGTGCACAACGCCAGTGCCAACGCCAGTTCCGTCAACGCACACAATGTCAGCCTGCCACGAGTGATATTCGTCGATGATCTCGCCAACCAGTTCCATTGTGTCGATCTCGATGAATGCCCTCCCTGCCCACGCCTTCCTACCCTGTCGGCGGGTGATGACGTGGCGGGCTCCAGACCCGCCTCCCTTCGCCACGTCAACCCCTAGTACCTTTTGATCGCGCACGTATTCGCGCGGCTGCAGTGCGGACGCCATAGCCGCATCAACGATCTCTGCTGAGATAAACTGAGACGTGCTCTGCCTGGGGAATTCACCACGGACACGAACGCGGAAGAAGTCGCTATCCTCGCCGTAGTCTTCCGCCCATTCCTGCAGCTTCTTCTTGTCGGTAAGCTTCGCCGTGCGCGAGTCTACCTTCATTGTCCACCAGCGATGGGCTTCCTTGCCCCCATCAAAGCATTCCCTGAATCGCCCTGTATTGCGCGTCGGGTTACCGAACAGTATCCAGTGCGCGCCCTCAGTGGTCATTGCACCAGCGGTAACTTCGTAGATCGTATCTGAGATTGCGCTTGCTTCGTCGAACAGCATAAGCACGCCAGTCGTTTCGTGGGTACCTGCGAACGCTTCTGAGTTTTGCTCACTCCATGGGGTTGCCTGAGCGAACCAAGTCTCGGGGTCTCCACGATGGTAGAACCTTGTCGCGGTCCACTTAAAGTGCCCACCGTTGATCGCGCGATCGTTCCACTTCTTCAACTCGCGCCAAGTCTTGCCGCTGAGCTGAGCCGCGGTGTTGGCGGTTACGACGATCTGCGGATGATCGCGTGTAGCTGTGAACCAGTGGATAATCCATGCGGACACTCCGCTCTTGCCGCATCCGTGTCCTGAAGCGCATGCGATCTGCGGATTCTTATTCAGCGCGTCCAGAACCTCAGCCTGCCACTTATCTGGCTCGACCGCGTGCCCTGGGCGCATAGGATCTTCAAAGACATCACAAACGTATTGCAGCGGGTTGCTGTAATACAATCCCCGCTGCAATCTGTCAAGGTACTGTAGCTCGCTTACTGGAGCAACCATATTGCTATACTAACTCTGATCGCAGTAATATAGCTTCGCGTGCTCATACCCAAAAGGCGGATTGATCTCCTCAATGATCTCGCACTCATGAGCGCCTATCCCGCACTCCCATGGACCGCAAACCTCATACTGATCATCTCCAACCTTGAGAACAACAAGAATTGAACCGTCAGCAGTTGACGCCCAGTAGTGCGCGCCTTTATTCGTGTCATCATGATCAATCATAACGCCACCTGTTATCCATTCACGCCAAGATCCGCGACCGTATTCCGAATCTCATACAGCTGCTCATGCATGTTATGCAGTTCTACCTCAAGGAAAGCAAGCTCGTCCAAGTCAACGACCACAACATTGCTCTCAACCTGACTCGGTGCATACCAGTCGTAAGCCCACCGCTGCATTAGCGCACCAACAAGAGCGCCAAGAGCGAACGCTCCAACCCCAACAAGGATTACCTCAACTGCCATTTTATACTCCAACGCCACTTGGGCGGTTTGACCGGATGACGAATAGGATGTTTGCTATTCGTTCAGACAGGTTGCTGATCTCCTGCAGCCTGCCCCAATCACTATGATCAGCGAGGATCTTCCCTTCCGCGCATAGTTTCTTTACTGTGGCATTGTGCATTGTAATGCCGTTCAGTACCCCATTCAATGATTGAGCGGGAACATCATTCTTTGGTTTCTCTTCAGAGAGAACCTCGAATTGGTTTTTACTTGCCACGCTTCTTGCTACGCTTTCCCGTAACTGGGTTGTCTTTATGGGTCGAGTTGTAGATGGCTGCCGCCTTGGATTGACACTCATTGTATTTCGCACTTTTCTTACTGGCGCCTTTCGCGCATTTGTCACGGATCGCCTCGTATTCTTTCGGCATTTAATAATCCCTCATCACAGGAATCGCATTGCTCCAATGCGAACGTTGTTCAACCATCCCTTTGCTATTCGCTCCTGCGCTGGACTCATATTGTCGTGGATGTACTGGTCAGCAGAGATAAGCAACGCATCGACTGCTAGCTGCTCACTCATTGGAAGCTTTGAATAGCCAATCTCATACCTGATTCGATCTCCAATACCATGTAGGTTCCCTGAATTAACAGCCTGGTCTACAGCATCGATTAGCTTCTGTGCTGTCTCCTTCTGATCAGGCGATCTCTCAATTACCTTCGCGACTAGAATCTGCACGCCTACGTTAGCAGCCATTGAAGTCACAGCCAGCTGACGCTCATCGCAGCCTGCAGCCATTATCGTGGCAACGAGTGCGAGAGTTGTAATAACGCGCTTCATTCAACCTCCTGAGTTATTGGTGGAGAGGGTAGGATTTGCACCTACACAGTCAGAGACGGGGGTTTTACAGACCCTTGGGCTCACTAATGCCTGCCTCTCCGATTGGCATGCCGGGCTCCAACCTTCGATTTTGGAGAACGCTGCTCTACCAATTGAGCTACCGACATAAATCATATTAAGATACCGGGTGGGATTCGAACCCACAACTCTCTGATTATAAGTTCAGCCGCTCTGCCAATTGAGCTACCGGCACAAATCATAACCACATGTGAACCTTGCTTTCGTCGAATTCATCGACGCCAATCTCATTCATCCATCTGCGCCTAGCCATTAGCCACAGGAAGTGCGCATCTCCATCGTGACCATCGTTTATCACTACCGCTTCCACGACAAGCCTGCTCGCCGCTCGCCGCCAAATGGAT
>Ga0210097_1000604_pt1 | contig 11494 bp, 7 predicted proteins | sample Joice_CattailNLA_2_FD_185521 | JGI IMG/M metagenome (GOLD analysis project Ga0210097, IMG submission 185521) | Wetland microbial communities from San Francisco Bay, California, USA, that impact long-term carbon sequestration - Joice_CattailNLA_D2... | ecosystem: Environmental > Aquatic > Marine >...
TCGCTATTGAAGTAAAAGCTTCGGCCAATGTGGCAGATCGGACGAAGGGCCTGCACCTATTTCATGAGGAAAATAAATGCCGCAAAAGCTTCATCATTTCAAAAGAACAAAGACCGAGAAAAATCTCTCCCCAGCTCACCGTGCTTCCCTGGCAAAACTTCTGTGAGATGTTGTGGGCAGGTGATATTTTATAGCCTTTTTCAGAGAAAAGGAGTGAAACGGACTTGTGCGCCTCTGGAGCATTAAACAGGGCAATAAACACGCAACCCGTAACCCGCAACTCGTACCTCGCACCTCGCAACCCGCAACACTTAACATTTGACATCCCTGCGGCTTTATAATATCTTCCATCCTGAATTCCATTAAGTCTTTGTTTTTCTATTTAATTTCTATTTAAATTTCTCTGACACTTATTAACACCCGGGGGGGGAGTGAAAGAAAAAATAAGAATCGTGGACGAGCGGACCGTAGAAGTAGATCTTCCGAATATGAATGGTTACGAGCGGATTGCCATGGAGTGCTCGGCCTCGTTTGCAAAAATCGGCGGGCTCTCCAAAGAACGTATCGAAGATCTAAAGACGGCTGTTTCCGAAGCCTGCCTGAACGCCATGGAACACGGCAATAAGGGACGCCCGGAAGCCAGAGTTGTAATCAGCATGCATCTGGGCGATAAAGACTTCAGGGTCTCGGTGAAAGATGAAGGCAATGGAATCCCGCATGTACCCCAGAACATTGACATCAGGAGAAAAGTGGCGAAGCTCGAACCTCCCAATGGCCTGGGGCTGTATTTAATTCAACAGCTGGTCGACCGGGTCGATTTTAACGAGAAAACCGACGGCGGCCACGTGGTCAAAATGGTTTTGAAGATGGAAAGTCAGACAGCGCCCTGCCCTTGCGATGAAGATCAAACTCCAACGGTTATAGAAGGTAAACGCTGATCATGGAACAAACAAACCAATTCCAGCTGAAACAACAAAACGACGTTACCGTTTTACACATCAAGGGCGATATTACTGCCCAATCGGAACCCGTCATTAATGAAGCCTATAAAAAGGCAGATGACCAGGGAGCTGCGCAAAAGATTCTCGTTCAATTTGAAGAAGACGCCTATATCAACAGTGGTGGTATAGCGGTACTCATCCAGATCCTCGCCCATACGCAAAAGAAGAACCAGCAAATCGGAATCACCGGTCTCTCTGATCATTTCAAAAAAATCTTTAACATGGTGGGGATTTCGAAATTTGCAGGCATCTATAACACAGTTGAAGATGCCCTGGAAGCGATGTCCTAGAATTTTCAGCCTAAAGATAATTGGGATCAGGCAGAAGTAGAAACCTTTGAAATATGTTTCCGTCTCAGTTTGGTCGGAATAAACTTCGAGGAGGTGATCTCATGCCGTTATCATCAAGCTTCCTTTTCAAGGGACTATCCGAGTCCCAGTTGCAGCGTCTGACCACCACCGTAAAAGAAATCCAGATTCAAAAAGGCCAGTGGCTGTTCCAGGAAGGCAAGACGGCCGATCGGGTTTATATCATTAAAAGCGGGGCTGTGGAAATGTTGACCAAAGTCAACGGGGAATATGAGCTGCCGATAAAAATCCTTCGTTCTGAAGGCGAGTGCTTTGGCACATCCGCCCTGGTTCCGCCCCACGAATACAGTCTTTCCGCCAGATGCGCCGAGGAGGCCAATTTACTTGAAATCAAACGGGAGGATCTTGAAAAAATCTCCGCAGAAGACAGCGCCCTGGGTTGCGCCATCATGAAAAATCTATCCCAGCACCTGCTGGATCGGCTCAAGGAAACCCGGCATGAGTTGAAGATCCATTTTAAAACCCTTTTCCGCGCCATGCACACGTGAGAGATAGCTATTGTGATTGGCATTCGTGAGCCATTATCACCATGGCATTAACCTTAAATAATCACCAACGGCAAATGGAGTATTGGAGTATTGGATTTGAATAACTGAGCGACGGCTACTTCACATCCAATACTCCAGCACTCCAATACTCCAGGGCTAATTTATCGGCTCGGGGCATTTTAGTTCAACACTTCAATGAAAAGTACTTAGTAGATTAGAGTTAAAATGAACCCTCAAGAAGAAATCAAACAACTCAGGGAATCTCTCAAGCAGGCTGAAAGTGTCCAGGCGGAGCTCGATCGACGCGTATTTAACCTGAAAACCCTCTATGATGTCAGCAAGGATATTACCGGCACAGTGGAGTCGGAAACGATTATCAGGAATTTTCTATTGATGACCATGGGAAATTTCGGCGTCATGGACGGCTTTGTTTTGCTGGTCGATGAGCCCTCCGGGACAACCAGCCAGTTTGTCTCGATAGGGTTTCAGGATGCAGACCATGATGCCCTTGAAAGCGGCGGCTTAAAGCTATTGGAACAAACAAAACCGGTGACTCCAGCGAATATTTCCGATAGATCTGATCACCAAAAATTTCTTCCGCCTTCAATTGAATTCTCAATGCCGTTCACTTTGGCACCGGAATGCCCCGGCCTGTTGTGCCTGGGAGGCAAGCTTATCGGAGAACCCTTTAATGCCAATGACGTCGAGCTGCTGGACACCCTGGTCAACAACCTGGTCGTGGCCCTGAAGAACGCCAGATCTTTCGAACAGATCCGAATGCTTAACAAAAATCTTCAACTGAATAATATCGAGCTCAAAAAAACCCTCGATGAACTCAGGACGGCCATGCACAAAGTGGAGATCCTTGAAAGCGTCAAAGCGAGTCTGAGCAAATTTGTGCCCGCCACCGTCAGCCGGATGATTGAAAAATCCCCCAACGGCGAAATGCCTCAAAGCAAGGAAAAAGACGTCTCCGTCCTTTTCCTCGATATCGAGGCCTATACCAAAATCTGTGAACGGCTCGGCGACGCCGAGATGAATGACATCATCGAAAAGCATTTTTCCGCCTTTATGGATGCCATCTATGCCAACAACGGCGATGTCAACGAAACCGCCGGCGACGGTTTGATGGTATTGTTTTTAGATAAAGACCAGGAGAAAAATGCCCTGGATGCCGTGCGCACGGCCCTGCAGATCCGTGAAGACACCATTAAAATCGGTGAAGAATGCAGTTCGCTATACCGCCCTTTGGAAATCAACATGGGCATCAATTCCGGAGCTGCGTTTGTGGGTGCCGCCAAGTTCGACAGCATTACCGGTTCTCGCTGGACCTACACCGCCCGGGGAGGAATCACCAACGTGGCCGCGCGGATCGGCGCCCAGGCCAAGGGCGGCAAAGTGTTTCTCTCAAAAACAACTGCGGAAAGGATTAAAAATCACTTTAACCTATCCCCGCTGGGAAAATTCAATCTGAAGAATGTATCGGAGGAAGTGGAGATCTACGAAATTTAATCCGCCTGCGGCGGACCAATCCCACTGAGGCGGATAAACCCTTCAGAGGCGGGTAAAGGTCTAATGCCCCGCCTCTTGGGGCGATTAAATGACAGAAACAGACAGAAGGGGTCAAATCTGCTCTTGGCTCTTGGTCAAAGCTATCAGTTTTCTTTTTACCGGTTCCCTATATTTGCAATCGCAATTTTCCATCATAAAGAATCAAGAGCAGATCTGATCCCCTTCTTTTATATGGGAGAATTTGAAAATGGCTTCCTCAGCTGATGTGAAGTTTTTGAAAAACACCCGATTTTTTCAAAGCCTTCCAGATAATGCCATGGGTGCGGTTCTGGAAAACTTCAACTACCGCGAAGTAAAATCCGGCGAGCGCTTTATCAATCAGGGGGAGCCGGGAGACCGATGTTATATCATTCAGCGTGGTACCTGTGCCGTGAGGGTGGAGAAAGAAGGAGAATTTCACACCGTCGGACGCATGGCCGAAGGTGATATTGCCGGTGAAATGGCCATCTTGACCGGGGAGCCGCGCAGTGCCCACGTGGATGCCGAAACCGATATGGAAATTCTCAGCATTACCTGCAAGCAATTCGATCGGATTGCAGGAATCCAATCCGGGCTCAGAACCGTTCTGACTGAAATTATCGCGAATCGTTTAAGCTCCCGCAAGCATATGGCCGAGAGAACCATCGGCAAATATGTTGTTACCGACATTATCGGCCAGGGCGGTTATGCCATTGTGTACAAAGGGGTGCATTCGGGTCTCAACATGCCGGTGGCCGTTAAGATGATGAAGCACGATATGGCAATGGAGGAAAATTTTCTTACCAAATTCCGCCAGGAAGCCCGCACCATTGCCGGCTTCAACCATGAGAACATCATCAAGGTATATGATTATGAGGAGCTTTTCCGAACGGTCTTCATCATCATGGAACTTGTCGAAGGTGAAAGTGTTCAAGATTGGCTGGAGAGGGAAAAAATTCTGCCTATTCCGCGCACCATCGATTTTCTGATCCAGATATGTTCCGGCCTGGATTACGCCCACCAGCGCGGCATCGTTCATCGCGACATCAAATCCGCCAACATGTTTGTCAGAAACGATGGTCTGTTGAAATTGCTCGACTTCGGGCTCTCCTGCCCGCCCGGAACCGAAAACGTTGATTTTACTGGGTCCATTCCTTACATGAGCCCCGAAGAAATAATGGGGGAGGCCGTTGACCAGCGAACCGACATCTATTCACTGGGCATCACGGCCTATGAAATGGTTACCGGCCAAAGACCCTTTCCCGAAGTTGACCTGATGGCCTTGGGCAAAATGCACGTCGAGCAGGACATTCCGGATCCCGCCGGGTTCAGACCCGATCTGCCGGAGGCTTTGAAGGCATTTATCCTGAAAGCCTGCGCCCGAAACCCGGACCAACGATTTCAAAATGTAAAACAGATTATCGAGGTACTTCAGCCTCTGGTCGCAAATCAGGGGCCCGAGCGCCAACAGAATGCAGCAGGCCGCCAGCTGATGACGACCCTGCATTTACTCTATAACGAAGACCAGCAGCCGGCATTAAAGTACCTCATGGAAAAATTCAAACACGAGGCCCAGGAACTCGGGGTGGATTTAAAAGCATCGACTTTTGAGAACGTTTGATATCGGCGCAATCATTGAAATCCCGCAATTCAAATTCGATATCAAAGCCTCCGACACGACAAAGGGGTCAGGTCTGCTCTTGACTCTTATGGGTGTTTGCAGTCCCAATTTCAGAAAGTAGCAGGCCATTACATATAGTCATGCCAAGACATTGTACCGAATCAGGAGCTGTGCCCGGGGGAAAGCCTGTCTTCATTACACAGAAGTATTTCAACAGCATAATTTACACAATAGCGATCGTGCTGCAGGCGGATGACTTAGTATTCGCATCGGTTAAGAGTCAAGAGCAGACCCCTCATTTATAACAGACGGGAGTGTGGCGTGAAGATTTTAAAGTGGATAGCATCAATCCTGGTTGTCCTGATAGTTGTCTTTTTCACAGGTGCTTATCCGTATCCAATATCCCACTATTACGTCATGCCGGACAGATATGTCAGAATACAGGAAATGCTTACCGCCAAGGAAAAATATGACATTAAAGACTTCGAAAATATGCAGGCTGACCATTATATGGTTCTGACCAAAGAATGGGCCCCCCTGATCGTAAAAACATTGTCTGATAAAAAATTATCCAGAAACGAGAAAAAGGCACTTTCGATTCTTCAAGAGTGGGATTTTGTGGCCTGCTCCGACGGTATCGCCCCCATGGTTTTCCATGCCACTGTGAACGAGATGGTAAAAAACAGTTTTGTTGTCTTTAACTCCCTGCGCAGCCTGATGGCCCCGGGCCGTTCCCCCTGGTTCGACGACCCCGATACCCCTGAAGTGGAGGGGCTTGAAGATATGATCGGCAAAAGCTTCAGGGAAGCAGTTGCCTATCTTAATGGTCAAATGGGCGATAACGTGGATGACTGGCAATGGGGAAAACTTCACACCCTGGCCTTTTTCCATCCCTTCGGCAAGTCGTCATCCCTTATGGGATACTTTATGAATATCGGACCGTTTCCCATGGGAGGGAGCTTCGCTACCGCCAACCCCCAGCCATAACGCCTGTCGAAAACCTGGGGGGTGCATCACGGCGCATCGCTGCGCTACATTATCGATTTTGCAAATATGAAAAATTCACTGCGGGTGATCCCTGCCGGAATTTCAGGGAATTTCATGAGCCCCCATTACGACGACCAGGTGAGATTGTGGCGCACAGGCCAGTACCGGCCTTTTGTGCTGGACAGAGAAAGCGTTGAGGAGGACGCACGCTTTAGACTGACCATGCAACCCGGTTAAAACAATTTGAAATACGCCATAACCGAACGGTTTAATATCGAATAATACCGTCAAAAGCCCGTATTGCCCCTCGTAAATCAAAGCCAGCCTACCCGATTTATTATCTATAATGGTATTCATACCGTGAAAATCAGATCAGGCACTCCAAGGTAGAATAACTAACTTAATTTAAAGAGAAAAAATTGAATTTTAACAAAATTATTTTCTAAATCCAATTTATTAGGTATATTTGGTATTGATTATAAATTATTTTTAATGTATCTTTTCTGACACTGATCGTGACGGCGTTACGTTCAGCGGATAGGCCCTGCAATAGTACTCCCGCTTGCGGGATGGAATTAGCCCGACAAAAGACAGTAGCAGCAAATTCTTTCGGGGGGAAGAATTCTGCCGGGATAATGAAGTTTCGTGAAAAGCGAGAAAGCCAAATCCCGAGAAATCGGGAGGCGGAGAGCCACGGGCCTATGGTGTTAGTTAAATAGTTAAATGGTTGAATGGTTAATTAGTTTTAAGCGGAATATTGCCCGCTGCAGGATTCGACGATTTTACTATTTTGCGTAAAAAAGCATAGCCGGGTGGCCTTAATTGCAAAGAATTCAGGGTCGCCCGGCTTTTTTTTCGGAACTTACACTGGTTATCCAATATTTGTGAAAAAAAATTCCCATGGGTAAAAATTTCCACAACGTGTAAATTCATAACTATATGTAATTAATAATAAATATATAAAAGCGAACTGGCTTGCATTTTGCATATATAATACTAAATTCACTTTAATTAATAAATGTGTCCACCCTGAGGTTTTGAATACGAAACCTGCTTTACCGATTGCTGAAGGTATTGGGTCAACATCAACGCTGCAACGGCGTTAGAAAATATCCAAAAAGCGGCTTGACAGGGGAATTGAATAATAGCCGCGGTTGCATCCAACAGGCTTTGCCTTACACGGGAACTTTATTCCCATAACTTCTTAAAAAGGGGAAGTATTCAAAAACCACCAGATAGGCCTTTATGCAGCCACTGTGGTGTAAACAGGGGGGACACATTCAGGTTTTATATTCTAATCACCAATTTTTTTTTACTGCGAGAGTGAATTCGGTCGTTTTAAATCCCGCTGGCTCTATCTCACATCTGCATTCTTTAATAAATAATTGGTGCTATAAAACCTCTGGGCAAGATTCATCCCGATCCAGTCAGTCCTTCCCGCAACAGTCTTTTACAAAACGCAGTCTGAATTACAGGAGGAACCAATTTGGAATTCAAGGGGGGGAGGCATCTGCATTCCGGGGGGAATTAAACAGCACTTTTCACACCACCTTCCTTTAATAATCCAATCAATCCATACCGTTTGATTTCTGGCCCGATGAAGTTTTGAATTATTTCAGGGGGGCAGAAAGAATTCTTCGGGTATATTTAATTTCAAAGCTTTAGCAGACCTCAAGTGGTCTTATAACCTTTCACAAGGAGCCCAGCACCGTGAAAAAGATTGCATTTCCAATGGCCCTTGCTGCACTATTGTGCTTTACGGTACCCGCCTATACGGCGACTACTGCCACCGTAAAAAAATTGGACATCCGCACATCGGAAATATCTTCCGGTTTTTATGATGTCCTTGTTTTTAAAGACGACCAATGGCAGCATGCCGGAATTTTGCTATATGGCAGTCACTTCCAGGACCGGCAATTAGATTTGAGTCCGCTCCTGCCGACCGCAGGTGAGGTAAAGGTCCGGCTGTTTCAAAATGGCGGAGGTGCCGCTCATATCGACAGCGTTCAACTGGGAGATCAGGCGCCATCTGAAGTAACAGGATGCAGCGATCCACTGGCCCTTAATAAACTGTTAAAGAAGGATTTCGACGTCCTCGACGCCTATTATAAGACCCTGGATCTATCCTTCGCTTCGAAGGGTGACAATAAGACTCTCGCAATGACCGCCCGGGTTGAACCCGAGGTCATCAGTAAAATCCCCTTCCAGTTCCCGAAACACAACCTGTTCAGGCCGATCACCGCCGGCTCCCAATTTTATCCCTATAATCTGAAACCGAAAAACGGCTCCCCGGCTGATAAAACAACGAAAACTTCGGCCAAAACCTTTTTCAAGGAATACTGCCTCACCGGCTCGGGTCATCCCTCCGGCTTTACCTACGGCTGGGTCAGCAACGACGAAAAGAACCTGTATGTCAAACTTGACTTCACCCCGGACAACACCCGGGACGGCGATAAAGACTATGCCAAACTCTATGTTCGCAAAGGCAGCAATCTTAAAGAATTTAAAGTTTCCGAGGTAAATAAAAAATGGGGCAATCCTGAGTTTACCTACACCGATAAAGCCGCCTATCAGCACAAGGTCTACAATTTCACCATTCCACTAAAAACCCTGGACATTGAGCACCCGGCAGCGGCCGAAAACATTGATCTGGCCTTTGCGGCCTACGGGACCGCCACTCCGGCCTATCTGGCCACCGACACGGCCTTTGATGAGGAATTCAGGCGCTATTTGATTGTATTTGTCAATACCAGTGGATATGTCGCCGGTCAGATGGTTGACGAAAACGGCAGCCTTTTCGGGACTGAATTCACCATTTCAGAAAATCAATACAACTATTATCCCTCCATCGTCCACAATCCAAACAACACAAATTTTCTGGTATTATTTGAAGGCAGTGCTTCCTCCGGGTACGGTATCTTCGGGCAGATCGTAGTTTCCAACGGCACCCTCCAGGGCGGTAATTTTCAAATAAGCGAAAGTGAGGCGGTCACACCGGCAAACGCCAGGGGGGCCCACGATGACGTATCCAACCAGTTTCTGGTGGTCTGGGAAGACGAACGTGTTGGGTTGGATAAGGACATCTACGGCCAGGTGTTAGATGGCGACACTGGCTCACCATTGGGCGACAATTTTCCTGTCAGGATCGCCAGCTGGAACCAGTATGACCCCGCGATTGCCTTTGACGGCAATGCCGAAAAATATTTGGCCGCCTGGTCCGATGACAGAACCGGTGGCAGCTATTGGGATATATACGGCCAGGTGATCGATTCCGACGGCACCCTTAACGGCTCTAACTTTGCAATCTCGGCCGAGGATCTCACCAGACAAAAGAATCCGGCAATTGCCTATGACCCGGCCAATCAGCTATTTTCGGTCGTATGGGAGCACGGCTCACCCGATCCGGAAAATATTTTCGGAAAGTTTTTGATTATCCGCCCGTCAACCTATACCAACAGCAATTACGTCACGCTGCGCTCGCCTGCGCCCTGTGACCTCGACCCCACCAACGGCTGCATCGTGATGGGACTCGTCGATGGCTATTTCCCGGTTACAACGGCCTTGGATTACCAGCAAAATCCCTATACCATTTACGGCAATTCGGAATTTTTAACGGTATGGGATGATTTGCGATCTGCGGGCAACAATGGCCAGGATATTTATGGCCGCTATATCGGGGTCAACGCAACCGGTTTAACACCTGATCTTAGCTCATCAGAGTTTACGATCATTACATCCTCCGATGATGAATCCGATCCGTCCCTGGCCTATAACCCGCTGCTGGATGACACCCTTCTGGCCTACCGCAACTTTACACCCCCGACGGACACCTACGAATATATCATTTCCGGTGCAAACCAAACGAGCCGCATTTCCGGCTACGTGGTTGATAACCTCGGGACCGGAATAGCAAATGTTTACATTTATGCCTACAATGAGACCCTGGATGAAAACTTCTCAGCCACCACAGACACGAACGGTTACTATGAGTTAACGGGGATTCCCCCGGGCTGTTACGACCTTAGTATTGATGCCTCGCCCCTTCCGTCTCCCAATGATGATGAGGAATTTTATCTCGGAATGGCCGAAGAGAAAATCATAGATGATTACATCCTCATTTCCGGGAGCCTGACCCTGGACGGGACGATTACCTATGACGGTAATCCCCTGATCTCCAACGAGGTGCTGGTATTCAGCGAAATTTTAGGCATCCACCGCCGTGTTTTTACCAACGGTAGCGGCTATTATCAGGTCCCCAATCTTCCGGCCGGCGATTATGTCATCCGGGTGCAGCACTCTCTATCCGGTTATGCCTTCTACGGTCAAAAAATAAATGTATCGGCCGGCCCCGGTCCCACCACCCGTAACATCGCCCTGGCCGCCGAGGTCCGTGCCACCGGCCGCGTGGTTGATCCCAACGGTCAGCCGGTGGCCAATGCCTGGGTGAATTTTGAATACGACCTCTACGAAATTGAACTGGGAACCAACGCCAATGCCAATGGGGAATTCACCATCTACAATCTTCCTGAAGGGATCAGCAGTATATCAATCTATCCGAATTTCAACACGGCGTTGTGTACAACCAGGGATCGTGCATTTTACGTAACCGGCGGAATAACCAACGACCTGGGCACCATTGCCTTAGAAAAATGTGGGCTGGTGCAGGGAATTGTAACCGGTGATGTCCCCGGAAAATTTTGCCAGACCGGAGTGCAATCGGATGGGTTGTCCTTTTCAGCCGAAAGCAATATTCAGGATGATGGGTCTTATGCGCTCAGAATCCCCGAGGGCACCTATAAAATTTATCTCGATCCGGACAGCGATGGCCCCTATGACACAACCGCCTATCCGGTGACGGTGACGGTGACGGCCGCCAATGTGGCATCCGGCTCACCAGTGATTGCACCGGCCATGGTGATGATTACGGCTTCCAGCGCGGATGCGGCCCAGGTCAGCGGTTCGGTATTAAAGGGCACCCCGGGTGGTCCGGATCCGAACGGCAAGATCCTTGTGACCCTTTTGCCGGCCGGTCACCTCGACAATGTCACCCCTGAAACGCTGATGAATACCAACGGAATCCAGGAGGTGCCCATTCAGTCTTTTGCAGCCGCCGGATCGGATACCATCCCCTATGGCCTGGATCCGGTTCCGCCGGGAGCCTATGACGCTTTCTTAATAGCCGTAAATGAAGGACCGGGTAACCGCGACAACATTACCGTCCTTGATTTGATAAAAAATGTGGTGGTCGCTCCGGCCGGATCCGTATCCGGGGTCGATCTTACTTACGAGTACTCCGGACGCGATCAAATCAGCGGCGTGGTTCTGGATGACGTCGGCGCTGGAAGACCGGTCCTCGGCGCCCTGGTAATGATTACCGATTCGGCCGGCGACCTGGTGGCGTTTACCGAAACCGATGAAAACGGCGCCTACACCATTTACAACCCCCCGGGTGGCACACTTACCGTCAGCGCCAGCCATCCCGATTTCAGCGGCAATCCG
>Ga0210097_1000608_pt1 | contig 11478 bp, 10 predicted proteins | sample Joice_CattailNLA_2_FD_185521 | JGI IMG/M metagenome (GOLD analysis project Ga0210097, IMG submission 185521) | Wetland microbial communities from San Francisco Bay, California, USA, that impact long-term carbon sequestration - Joice_CattailNLA_D2... | ecosystem: Environmental > Aquatic > Marine...
TCGCGGTGGCCTATTTCGACCAGTTGCGCGCGCAACTCGACGATGAGGCAACGCTGGCCGACACGATCAGCCAGGGTTCGGATTTCATCGAGATCAGCGGGCAGAAGAAACACGTCATCAGCTACCTCGGCGAATTTCTATTCGCACCGGAGCGAGCGCGTTCTCCTGTCAAGAGTTGTTCCGGCGGCGAGCGTAATCGATTGCTATTGGCAAGATTGTTCACCCAGCCAGCCAACGTGCTGGTGCTGGACGAACCGACCAACGACCTCGATATCGAGACGCTGGAATTGCTGGAAGAATTGCTCGCCAACTACGACGGCACGCTGTTTCTGGTCAGCCATGACCGTGCCTTTCTCGACAATGTGGTCACGCAGGTGATCGCTTTCGAGGGCGACGGCAAGCTGATCGAATATGTCGGCGGCTACGAGGACTGGGTTCGTGTGAAGAAATATCAGGCTGGCGTTGCGGCGAGTAAGCCAACTGCTCCCCTGCCTCAGCGCCCAGTGGTAGCAACGGTTGAAAAATCGAAATCTGCCGGCAAACTAAGTTTCAAGGAAGTCCGTGAATTGGAAGAATTGCCCAAGCACATCGAGGCGCTGGAGCGCGAGCAGAACGATATTGCAGCGATTCTGGCTGATGGATCGATCTATCGTTCAGATGCCAAACGCGCAAAGGAATTGCAAATGCGCAACGAGCAGATCGATGTGGAAGTAGTGGCCTATATGAAGCGATGGGAAGAACTGGAAAAACGCAATGTTTGAATAATATTCCATATTTGGTTTATTCAGATTTTCTCTTCGATCTGTTCAGCCAAATGCGAAAGACTGTTTGCTGTCAGAGTCGGCTCGATACCCCACGGATCGAACAATGCATCCGGAGCACGCTTGACCCAGGCCGCCTTCATCCCGGAAGAAATGGCCCCGATCACATCAAACGGATTGCTTGAGATCAGCCAGGCATCCGTTCCCGATGCCCCGGCCCTCTTTAAAAAATGACGATAGACATCAGGATCGGGTTTGAAGGACTTGATCTCATCGACACTCACCACGTCGATAAAATAGTCCCTGATGCCGGCATGCTTCAGCAATGACTCAACCGCATCGCGGCTGCCGTTGGAAAACGCGAAGATCTTATAACCGGATTCCTTCGCCCGGGACAACCCTACGGCTACGTCGTCGAATGCCGGCAATACACGATACAAGTTCAACAATTTTTCCCGGTCTTCACGACTTAACGTGGCTTTGAATCTGTCACAGGTATAGTCGAGCGCATTGCTGGTGCAAATCGCAAAGTTTTGATAGTTCCGCATCAGGCCGCGGCGGAACGAATATTCAAGCTGCTTTTCGCGCCAGGCGTGGGAAAATTCTTTGGCTTTGTCGCCGACATGCTTTTCAAGTGCAGCGATGACACCGTGTGTGTCTATCAGCGTGCCATAGACATCAAACGCAAGTGTAATAGCCATATCATTCCTTTCGATTAATACACCCTGAGTTTCAATTGCAGGGAAATCGCGCCATACAGCCTGTCTTTATAGCTGGGAACAAACAGCAGGTTTGCCCCGATGCGCTTGTACTCGAAACTGGCAGTGGGTATCACCGCGATAAACCAGCCGCCATCCAGCATGTTCGGATAGCCATCGATCGCCCCAACCACGGCCCCGATATGAAAAGGTCCGGATTCCAGCGGTTGCCAAAACCAGCCGATGTAGCGCGAAGTTTGATTATCGCTGTTATCAAAAAAACCGAGCATGACCGAGCTTGTTGTCGTATAGCGGTATTCTCCTCCAAAGCCGAAATTGCTGTTGTTGAATCCCTTGTCTGTCTGGAAGTGGTAGGAATAAAACCCGGGATTCAGCCATAGCTCACTGATCGGCTTCGACTCACCGATCGAAATAATATCCGAGGTTTCAGCGGCAGATCCCGAAGAGGATATAGTCAGACCAATGACAAGCAACGATATGCAAACAATATGGCGTGTCATTTTAGGAAATGTCGAGTTGCAGCATTTGGAATTATAGAAGAGCCAAAGGTATCAGGGAAAATTCCTGGATACAACGCGAATCTGATTTCGGAGAGTAAAAAGTTACTCTGCCATGACGGGAGTTGGTACAGCAGGGGGCTTCTTCGGGGTGCGTACCAATAACAGCAGCGGCAGCATCGCGACGAAGTTGAGCGTGGCGAACCAGAAGCTGTCGATGTAGCCGATGTTCTGCGCTTGGTGCCACACGGCCTGCGCGGCGGTCACTATGCCGTGCGGGTCGCTGGCGCTGAGATGCAGCGGCGCGAGATATTGTTGCAGCGATTCATTGAATGGCGTGATATTGCCGCGCAGGAGGCTCCAGTTTTGTTGCGCGTCGCGCGAAAAATAGGTGACCAATATCGAGATACCCAGCGCCGAGCCGAGCGCGCGAATCAGGCTGTAGATACCTGCCGCTTCGGCGGCTGTCTCTTTCGGCAGCGTGGTGAAAGCCAGCGTCGAGATCGGCACGAACACCAACCCCATCCCGAAGCCCTGCAATATCATCGGCAGCAACAAGTAATTCGTTGAAATCACGTCGCTGAATTTTGTCATCAGGTAATTGCCCATGATGCTGCAAAAGATACCGGTGAGGATGAAATTACGCGGCGCTATCTTTCCCGAGAACTTGCCGATGAACATCATCATGAAAAACGACGCGATCCCGCGCGGTGCCATATACAGTCCGGTATTGAAGGTGGGGTAGCCGAGGAAGGTCTGCATGTACAACGACTGCAGCACCATGCCGCCGAAAAATCCGATGCCGATCGCGGTCATGATCAGGCTCGCAACGAGAAAGTTGCGGTCCTTGAAGATGCGCAAGTCGAACAGCGGATGGTGCTTGCCGGTCAGCGAATAGATGATGAAGAAGATGAACGAGATGGTCGAAACTATAGCGGCTAGTGTCAGCGCCTGCGAACTGAACCAATCGTCCTGATTGCCGCGATCCAGCACCAGCTGCAGGCAGCCTATGCCCAGCGCCAGCGTGGCGAAGCCGGTCCAGTCCATGCGCCGCTCTTTTGTCGGTGTGTCGTGCACATAGCGCGACGCCAGGATCAGCGAAGCGATGCCGACCGGCAGGTTGATGTAGAACGTCCAGCGCCAGCTAATGTATTCGGTCAGCCAGCCGCCCAGCGTCGGCCCCAGGATAGGCGCGACCATCACGCCCATCGCCCAGATCGCCATCGCCTTGCCGCGTTGTTCGCCGGGAAAGATCTGCAGCATGATGGATTGGGACAGCGGCACCAGCGAGGCGCCGAACACGCCCTGCAGGAAACGGAACAGCACGATTTCGAAAAGCGAGGTTGCCATGCCGCACAAGGCCGAGGTAATGACGAATCCGGCGACGCTGATCAGCAGGAAGCGCTTCTGCCCGATGCGGTCGGTGATGAAACCGGTCAGCGGCATGACGATCGCCGAGGCGATCAGGTAGGAGGTCAGCACCCAACTGATGTTGTCCGGCGTCGCGTTGAGCTCGCCGGCCATGTTGGGAAGCGCCACATTCACGATGGTCGTGTCCAGCACCTGCATGATGGTTGCGGCCATCACGGCAAAAGCAGTGAACATACGATTTGTGTTCATCGGCCTATTTCAGTTGCACGGTAACCGTTGCTGTTGCGCCAATGCGCAACGGATGGCTGGTATCGGTCGGGGCGAGTTTGATGCGCACTGGCACGCGCTGCGCGATCTTGACCCAGTTGCCGGTCGCGTTCTGCGCAGGCAGCAGCGAGAAGGCCGTGCCAGTCCCGCCGGAGATGCTTTCCACCTTGCCTTTGAAATGCTGGCCGGGGTACATGTCGATGCTGATGTCCACGTCCTGGCCGGGATGGATGCCCGGCAATTCGGTTTCCTTGAAATTGGCATCGATATAGAAACTGTTTTCGGCGATCAGTGCGAATAGCGGTTCCCCGACAGAAACCAATGATCCAGCTGCAAGCGTAAGGTTGCTGATCTGTCCGTCCTGCGCCGCCGTGACAAGGGTATGCTGCAGATCGAGCTCTGCTTGCCCGATCTCGGCCTCTGCCTTCAGCATGTCGCCGCGCTCATCGGGTTGCTGTGGTGTTGCTAGCGCCTTGGTCAGTTTGGCGCGTGCCTGCTCCAGCGCGGCCTGCAGGGATTGCTGACGGGTCCTTGCATCATCCAGCGATTGCTGCGACAGAAAATTCTTCGCCACCAGTTCCTTGTCTCGTGCATAAGTGTCCTGTGCATTGGCAAGATCGCTTTCCATCTGGGCGACCTGAGCGCGCGCGACTGAGACTTCCGCGCTGTCCTGCCGGGCCGATTCCCTGGCCAGCGCCAGGTCCGCTTTGGCGCGCGACAACGCGATCTCGAACGGTTCCGGGTCGATATCGAACAGCGGGTCGCCTTTGTGTACATGCTGGTTCTCCACGACGTATACGGCAGTGACGCGCCCGGAAACCTGCGCTGCAACATTCACCACATTGGCATTGATATAGGCATTTTCGGTGCTGCGGGTTAGCCCGGCGTAATGAATGTAGGTGAATCCGCAAAGCAGTACGATGAGTGCCAATGCGACAGCAACCATTCTTTTATGTGCCTTGATAAGTTCCATTTGTGTGTTTCCTTCTGCTACTGATTTTTTGCGAGTTTGTTGCGGATGCGGCTCAAAACTTCGATACAAACTCCGATGTCATGCTTGCTCGAGCCGGATAGGATCTCCTTGCGCAGCACGGCGGCATGGCTGCGTATCAGATCAACCGCCTTCTTGCCCGCGGTAGACAGGTTCAGGTGTTTTACCCTCCGGTCGGTTTCGCTGCCGCAGCGTTTAAGCAGGCCCTCTTGCTCCATGCGGTCGACCAATCTGACCAGGGTCGCGGCTTCTATGCCCATGTGCTGCGCCAGTTCGCGGTGGGTGCAGCCGTCGTGGCGCGACAGGTGCAACAGCAGCAGCCAGCGCGAGTGGGAGAATCCAGACGGCCGCAGCCTCCGGTCCAACTCCGTGCGCCAGGCATGCGCCACCATATGCAGCGACTCGGCGAATTGTTCGTCCTGTGGTTTCATGCGATAGTTTGAAGCCTAATAGTTAGTAACCTAACTATTCTCATGCAAAACGGCCGTCTTGTCGAGTACAGCCTTGCTTCAGTAAGGGGATTTCAGAGGGTAGGGAGGGGGATCGGCGATAGCACGCCCGAGCCTCTAATCGGGAAAATTTATTTAGCGCTGCGTTCTGCAGCCTGCACAGTGTTCGCCACCAGCATCGTGATCGTCATCGGGCCGACGCCGCCGGGCACCGGAGTGATCCAGCCGGCCACTTCCTTCGCGGAATCGAAATCCACATCGCCGCACAGTTTGCCTGCCGGTGTGCGGTTCATGCCGACGTCGATCACCGCAGCACCCTGTTTGATCATGTCTCCGGTGATCATTTTCGCCCGGCCGATCGCGACGACGAGGATGTCCGCATCGCGCGTGTGTTTGGCGAGGTCGACGGTCTTCGAGGTGCAGATCGTGACGGTGGCGTTAGCCTGGAGTAAAAGCAATGCCATCGGCTTGCCGACGATGTTGCTGCGGCCGACCACGACAGCGTGCTTGCCTTCGATGCTGACGCCGCTTTTTTCCAGCAGCTTCATGCAGCCGTAAGGCGTGCAGGGCGCGAAGCGCATATTGCCGGTGACCAGTGCGCCAACGTTTACCGGGTGGAAACCATCCACATCTTTTTCAGGGTTGATCGCGTTCAGTACCTTGCTGCTGTCGATGTGCTTGGGCACCGGTAGTTGCACCAGGATGCCGTGTATCTTCGGGTCATTGTTGAGCGCCGCGATCCTAGCCAGCAGCGTGGCTTCAGGGGTGTCGGCTGACAGGACGATATGCTCGGAATGCAGACCGAGTTCTGCGCAGGCCTTCACCTTGTTCGCGACATAGACCTTGGAGGCGGGGTCTTCGCCGACGATGATCACCGCGAGTCCCGGTGTGATGCCGCGCGCCTTCAGCGCATCGGCGCGTACCTTCCATTCTGCGCGTACTTCCTGGGCGATGGCTTTGCCGTCTATGATCTTTGCGGTCATATAAAATCCTTTGTTGCGAAATCAGAACTGGGGCTTTTCCGGCGCGTTCTGGTAGTTCTCGACACCGGACATGATCTCTTTGCGCGCTTCGTCTATGCCTTCCCAGCCGCCGATCTTCACCCACTTGTTCGGTTCGAGGTCCTTGTAGTGCGCGAAGAAATGTTCAATTTGCTTCGGCACGATGGCGGGCAATTCGGTAAGAGATTTCAATCCGCGATAGAGGGTGGACAGCTTGTCCACCGGCACCGCCAGTACCTTGGCATCGAATCCGGATTCATCCTCCATCTTCAGCACCGCGAGCGGACGGCAACGCACCACCACGCCGGTGTTGAGCGGCACAGGTGTGATCACCAGCACGTCCACCGGGTCGCCGTCTTCGGAAAGGGTGTGCGGGATGTAGCCGTAGTTGCAAGGGTAATGCATCGCGGTATTCATGAAACGATCGACGAAGATGGCGCCGGATTCCTTGTCCACTTCGTATTTCACCGGTTCCCCGTGCATCGGGATCTCGATGATCACATTGAAATCGTCGGGGAGGTTTTGTCCTGACGGGACTTTGTTCAAACTCATCGTGCTGCACCTTCCAGGATTGATCCCCGGGCTAAAATGAAGGCGCGAATTGTAGCATAGAGCTCGTGCAGGACTGCTGATGTTGGAGTCTTGCGAAGCGCACGCCGGAACTGGCGTTGTCGCTGAAACCCGCAGCAAAGGAAAGCGGCATGCCAAGACTGCGCCCTCATTCCTACGTGACAAGCCTGCGCTGACCCTATGCCTGTTCCGAGGAGAAGCGGGTTAAGCCATGCAATTGATAAAACTAATCGATGAAATATATAGAACCAATTTGATTGATCGTTGTGCATACTGTACGTTGACCATCCAATTCAAACAACCGAAGGAGATAGCCATGACAACCGAATCGAAGTGCCCGTTCAACCACGTCGCCGGTGTCGGCAGGACGAACCAGGACTGGTGGCCAAACCGGCTGCGGTTGGAACTGCTGCACCAGCATTCCTTGAAATCCGACCCGATGGGCAAGGGATTCAACTACGCGAAGAAATTCAAGAAACTCGGCTACAAGGCGCTGAAGAAGGACTTGGTCAAGCTGATGACCGACTCGCAGGACTGGTGGCCGGCGGATTTCGGCCACTATGGGCCGTTCTTCATTCGCATGGCCTGGCACGCTGCCGGAACCTACCGCGTCGATGACGGCCGAGGAGGCGCGGGCCGCGGCCAGCAGCGCTTCGCGCCGCTAAACAGCTGGCCAGATAACGTCAACCTCGACAAGGCGCGCCGCCTGCTGTGGCCGATCAAGCGGAAGTATGGCCAGTCCATCTCCTGGGCCGACCTGATCATTCTCACCGGCAACGTCGCGCTGGAGACGATGGGCTTCAGGACTTTCGGCTTCGGTGGCGGCCGTGCGGACGTCTGGGAGCCGGACGACGACGTGAACTGGGGTGATGAGCTCGCCTGGCTGGCCGCCGACATGCGCTTCAGCGGCGACCGCGATCTGCAGCCGCCGTTCGGCGCCACCCACATGGGCCTTATTTACGTCAACCCGGAAGGCCCGAACGCCAGCGGCGATTACATGGCCGCCGCCAAGGACATCCGTGCCACGTTCGGCCGCATGGCGATGAACGACGAAGAGACCGTCGCCCTGATCGCCGGTGGTCATACCTTCGGCAAGTGCCATGGCGCCGTACCGGAATCACACAAAGGGCCCGAGCCGGAAGCCGCACCTGTGGAAGCGCAGGGCCTGGGCTGGATGAGTAACTATCGCACGGGGCGCGGCGGGGACACGATCTCCAGCGGCCTTGAAGTGACTTGGACAAAGACCCCGGCGCTGTGGAGCAACAACTTCCTCGAGAACCTGTTCAATTACGAATGGGAGCTGACCAAGTCGCCCGCCGGCGCCAAGCAATGGGTGGCCAAGAACGCGCCGGCGATCGTTCCCGACGCGCACGATCCGAACAAGAAACACAAGCCGACCATGCTGACCACCGACCTGACGCTGCGCTTCGATCCGGAATTCGGGAAGATCTCGCGCCGGTTCCTCGACGACCCGCAGGCCTTTGCCGATGGCTTCGCGCGCGCCTGGTTCAAGCTGACGCACCGCGACATGGGCCCGCGCGCCCGCTACTTGGGACCGGAAGTGCCGAAGGAAGAGCTGATCTGGCAGGATCCGATTCCCGCGGTCAATCACAAGCTGATCGGCGAGAAGGATATCGCCGACCTCAAGAAGATAATCCTTGCCTCTAAGCTTTCGGTGGCGCAGCTCGTAGCGACCGCCTGGGCGTCGGCGTCCACCTTCCGCGGTTCCGACAAGCGCGGCGGCGCCAATGGCGCGCGCATCCGCCTCGCTCCGCAGAAGGACTGGGCAGTGAACCAGCCAGCGCAGCTCGCGAAGGTGCTGAAGACGCTCGAGGGCATCAAGGCCGACTTCAACAAGAAGGCCAAGGGCGGCAAGAAGGTCTCGCTCGCGGACCTGATCGTTCTGGGCGGCTGTGCAGCCGTCGAGGCAGCGGCGAAGAAGGCCGGCGTTGCCGTGAAGGTTCCGTTCTCGCCGGGGCGCATGGATGCGTCGCAACAGCAGACCGATGTGGACGCGTTCGCCGTACTGGAACCGATCGCGGACGGCTTCCGCAACTACGTCCGCAAGGGATGCGAGGGATCGGAAGCTGAACTGCTGATCGACAAGGCGCAGTTGCTGACGCTGACCGCTCCGGAGATGACGGTCCTGGTTGGCGGCATGCGCGCCCTGAATGCGAACGTCGGCCAGTCCAAGCACGGTGTCTTCACCAAGCGGCCCGGAACGTTGAGCAATGATTTCTTCTCGAACCTGCTCGACATGAACACGAAGTGGCAGAAGTCCGCGACGTCCGAAGGGGTGCTGGAGGGGAGCGATCGGAAAACGGGCAAGCTTAAGTGGACCGGCACCATCGCTGATCTGGTGTTCGGTTCCAACTCCCAGCTCCGGGCACTGGCCGAAGTCTATGCAAGTGCGGACGCGCAGGAGAAGTTCGTGCAGGATTTCGTAGCGGCCTGGAACAAGGTGATGAACCTGGATCGCTTCGATCTTGCATAAACTCAGAACATAGGTCTTAATGACCCTGTATCACGCAGCCTCTACCTGCATTGGGTTATCCCGGTTCAGGTAGGGCCTGAGTTTTTTTAGAGTCTCTTTCCGCACGAGGGAACAGCTGCCTGCTGACAGTCAAGCACCCGCCGCATCGCGCCGCAGATATCCAGCCGTTCACTGAATGCCTTACAGCTCGACCGGGCGCTTAGCATCCGCGCACCATTCGCTCCAGCTGCCGGCGTACAAGCGCGAACCGACTAGCCCGGCCTGTTCCATGGCCAACAGGTTCGCGCATGCCGTAACGCCGGAGCCGCACGAATGAATCACGTCGGAAGCGCGGGTGTTGGCTAGTAATCCGGAAAATTCCTTCTTGAGCATTTCCGGAGATTTGAATTCAATTCCTTGCAGATTGTTTTTGAAAAAGCGATTCAGAGAGCCGGGAATATGCCCTGCCACCGGATCGAGTGTTTCGTTTTGTCCATGGAAGCGATCAGTCGGACGCGCATCGACGACTGTTCTGCGCCGCGAGGCAAGATTATCAATAATCTCATCGACCAGAACCAATCCCTGGTACGCCACGGGTTCTGGTTTCCTTTCAAGCGGGGCAGGGGCATGCATCGTTGTGTCGATCGGCCCCTTCCAGGATTCCAGTCCGCCATCCAATACTTGCACCTTGTCGTGACCGATCGCTCTTAACATCCACCACAAGCGGCTGGCAAATGCAGCGCCCTGGCTGTCATACGCGATCACATGGATATCTGAATCTATGCCCAGACGTTGCCTTGTCGTAGCCCAATTATCAGGGCTGGGAAGCGGATGGCGACCATTGGTTCCGGTCTTGGTGCCGGATAGATCGTTGTCCAGATCGACATAGATCGCATCTGGAATGTGGCCCTTGGTGTAAGCTGCCCTTCCGGCCGATATTTGGGCCAGATCAAAGCGACAATCGCAAATCAATACGGTCGCACCGCTATTCAAACGTTCCTGCAGCTGGTTTGTGCTGATAAGTGGATTCATGTTTTCTTAGTTACCTTTCGGTAAGATGTCCGCTTAGTACCCAAAGCAGACATTAGAAGAGTATTAGTTAACCAATAAATTATGAACGTCCGCATGGTCTTCATGAATAATTAGGAGCATCCAAAATTATTGGATCGGATATTCTGGGGGAATTCACGATATGAGTATCGCTTTATTCGTATGGCAATTTTTCATTTTCTTCACGATATTTTTTAGCGGAAAGTATCGGGGTTGGACTTCTGCATTCTGGTTCATATGGACTCTAGTCCAGATATACAGCATCCCACTAAGCATCGTTCAGTTTTTCACAATCCTGCTTGCTTACATGGTATCAAAACAAAATGAGAAAGATCGATAGGGGCAACGCTTATGTCTCGTCCGTACCCTTGGCGGACACCTGTTCAGCCAATCACTTATATTGGCTTTGTGCCAACTTATGCCATTCAAGTTTGCATTAGATTGCCACTTTAAAAAATGGTAGCACTTGTATTATTTGTTAATAATATATGCGTAATTTACTTAGTTGAAATATTTATTTATGGGTATATATTAGTTTCACTTAGAAGCAAGAATTCGGCTCGAACTTTATGCTTACAAAATTAACCAGGTGGCGGGGAGAAGAACAATAATATTTTAGCAACTTGATTTATTATCATCGTAACATTTAGGAGATTGACATGAATGCGCCAATGACACCAAACCTGTCGGCAGTGGAACAAGATTCCAAGGAAAGGCTGATGGAGGATTTTAGGAGGGTGGTAGCTGATGCCGAGGAGTTATTGAAGGCTACAGCCAACCAGAGCGGGGAACAAATCACGGCGATACGGATTAAGGCAAACGAATCGTTGCGTGTTGCGAAGGCAAGAATGGCCGAGGCTCAAGCTTCGGTAGTAGAGCGGATAAAAGTGGCCGCTCAGAAACCCGACGCTTATGTGCATCAGAATCCCTGGCAGTCCTTGGGTATTGCAGCAGCAGTTGGTATAACTATCGGTATGCTAATTTCGCACCGTTGATCCGTTCCAAGATTCCAATAGTGCCATAAAAGTTACCGAATTCACGTTAGCTGCATTTGATTAGTAGGTTGTGGCTGTTCGTCGTACAACTTCGAAAACATTTAGGGTCTGCTGTGTGACCAAAGCAGACGTTGAAACAGCTATCTGAGTACGTCCGCTTTTCGGTCATATCAGACATTGCAGGCCGGAAGGGTATTATGTCCGTTATGTGCCCAAAGCGGACGTTAACATTTTCGGTTTGGATGACAAACTGAATGAACAATTATGCGACCTCAAATCCACGAATGTTTTTTAGTTGTACCTAAGTACAATTGAATTCCTTATCGAAAGGTAT
>Ga0210097_1000610_pt1 | contig 11371 bp, 8 predicted proteins | sample Joice_CattailNLA_2_FD_185521 | JGI IMG/M metagenome (GOLD analysis project Ga0210097, IMG submission 185521) | Wetland microbial communities from San Francisco Bay, California, USA, that impact long-term carbon sequestration - Joice_CattailNLA_D2... | ecosystem: Environmental > Aquatic > Marine >...
CATGGATGTCCGGACTGATCAACCGGGCTGGCCTGCCAGGCTCTTGCGCGGGCCGGGCCACCTGGTCATACCCGCGATGCCTGCAGGCCGAGGAATGCTGATGGAATATCTTTTCTACCTGTTTGCGTTGCTGAGCGGCTACAGCTATTTCCTTTATCCGCTGATACTCGGCTTGTTGCCTCGCCGGGCACCGACGACAGACGCCGTTCCGGCGGCCGACCGGTTGCCCGCGCTGACCCTCATCGTTACCGTGCATAACGAGGAGGCCCGCATCACTGACAAGATCGAGAATACCCTCTGTATTGATTATCCGCACGAGCTGCTCGAAATCATCGTTGCCTCGGATTGCTCGACGGATGCCACTGACAGGATGGTCGAGGGCTATGCCGCCAGGGGTGTGCGCCTGGTCCGCGCCGACGAGAGGAAGGGCAAGGAATATGCCCAGCTGTGTGCTATCAGGGCCGCGCACGGAGAGCTGCTGGTGTTTTCGGATGTGGCGACCATGATACCCGTGGATGCCGTGCGCATCCTGGCCGGCAGGTTTTCGGACAGCAGCATCGGCGCGCTGTCGAGTGAGGACCGGTTCGTGAGCGCGGACGGCCGCGTGGTCGGCGAGGGGCTGTATGTCAGGTATGAAATGTGGCTGAGGCGGCTGGAATCGGAGCGGGCGGGCCTGGTCGGGTTGAGCGGGTCGTTTTTTGCGGCCCGCCGGGATGTCTGCGGCACCTGGGATATCCATGTACCAAGCGATTTCAACACGGCATTGAACTGCGCCCGGCAGGGCCTGGTCGCCGTCAGTGTCCCGGAGGTCGTGGGCATATACTCCGATGTGCAGGATCCCGGTCTCGAATTCCACAGGAAGGTACGCACCGTGATCAGGGGAATCACGGCACTCGCTCGACATCCGGAAGCACTGAATCCGTTCCGGCTCGGGTTGTTCTCATTTCAGGTCTGGAGTCACAAGATCATGCGCTGGGGTGTGCCCTGGTTTCTGCTGGTATTCCTGGTGCTGACGCTGTCACTGCAGGGGCGGGGTGCGGTTTATCAGGTGGCGCTGGTTCTGCAGGCGGTATTCTACGCGCTCGCGGCCGCCGGCTGGGTATCGGCCAGGATGCGCGAAAACAAGCTGGTCAGGATCGTCTTCTTTTTTGTGCAGACCAACCTGGCCCTGGCACAGGCGGCGCTGTCTTTCCTGGCAGGCAGGCGCATGACGACCTGGACACCTTCGAGGCGATAAATGTTTTACCAGCTGCCTCCTGCCGGTGAGCGCATCTGCCTGGCGGCCGGAGCGGATGCCGGGCGAGCGCCGGATGACCTGTTTCATCCCTGGCAGGCCGGGTTTTTCAATTCGGGAACGGCCGCCCTTGCGGCGGCCATCATCGCAGCCGTCCGCCGCAAGGGTGTGCACGCCCCGGAAGTCGTCCTGCCGGCATACGGCTGTCCGGACCTGGTCAGTGCGGTGTTCCATGCCGGCGCCAGGCCGGTACTCGTCGATCTCGAACCGCAACGTCCGTGGATGGACCTCGAACAGCTGGCAGCAAGCGTCGGGTCGCAAACCGCGGCCATCGTTGCTGTCAGCCTGTTCGGTATCCAGGAGCGGATGCCAGCGCTCAGGGTGATTGCCGAGCGGTCTGCGGTGACCCTGATCGAGGACAGTGCGCAGGCCTTTCCGAAAAACGGCGTGGAATCGTTCTGGGAGGGTGACCTGGTGGTGATGAGTTTCGGCCGCGGCAAACCGGTCACCCTCCTGGGCGGTGGCGCGGTTCTCTACCGGGATGAACAATTCCGCGGCTTGTTGCCCGAGTGCCGCCATGGCATCGACGGTCAGTCCCTGCAACGGTTTATGTTCCGCCTCAAGGCCATGCTCTACAACCTCATGAGTTCACCCCATGCCTACTGGATTCCTGCCGGTCTGCCGTTCCTGCACCTGGGCGAGACCCGGTTTCATCCCCTGTCAGGGGTGCAATGCATGGATGACACCAGGCTGGGGCTGTTGTCTGTCAACACCGCGGCCTTCCGGCGGCGTACACTGCGCGTTCAATCCGCCCTTGCCGGTCTGATCGGGGAACTCGCCCGGGCCGCCAGCCTGGTAGACCTGCCCGCCGTCTGTGCGGTACCGGCTACGCGTGCCCTGTTGCGTTACCCCCTGCTGCTCGATGCGGGCAGGCGCGACGAGGTTTATAACTGCCTGAATGGCAGGGGGTTAGGGGTTTCCAGGATGTATCCGGCCGCATTGCCCGGGATTGCGGGACTCGAACATCATCTGGGTCCAGCCGGGACTTTCCCTGTGGCGCGGGATTTTGCGAGTCGGGTGCTGACATTGCCGGTTCACGAACGGGTCCGGGAGACCGACATTCGGGCTATCGCGTCCGGTCTGGAGTCGGCTGTCAGTTGAATATTCGTTAATCTATGTACACCGAATCAGTTAGTTATGGTAAGGTTTTTGTTGCATATCCATTTCCGCCGCTTGTTCAGCCAGCGAGACGCCAGCAAGGAGAAACAAATGAAATATTCAGTCAAGGAACTGTGTGTCGGCCTGATAATCATCGCGCTTGCGGGCTGTGCCTCCGGTCCTCCGAATTTGCCGGACCAGGATGCTGGACACGGTGTGACGCTGGATGCCTACAAGATCGAAGTCGGGGACCAGGTCAACATCAGTGTCTGGAAGAACCCGGAGCTGTCGATTGCCGAGCCGGTGCGTCCGGATGGCAAGATTGCCGTGCACCTGGTCGGCGATATTACGGCTGCAGGCAAGACGCCGGAAGAGTTGGCCGATGATATCGAGACGAAGCTGTCGAGCTACATCAAGGATCCGAATGTCACCATCATCCTTACCTCGCTTTCAGGGCATGATTACCTGTCGATGATCAGGGTGACCGGTGCGGGCAGTGCCACGACCTCATTGCCCTATCACTATGGCATGACCGTGCTGGATGCGGTGCTCGGTGCAGGCGGTGTCAATCTCTATGCCGATGCAAACCATACCAAGCTGCACAGGCGGACAGCAAACGGCGGTACGGAAACCTACGAAATCCGCGTCCAGGACATGCTGGAAGACGGCGACATGTCGACGAATGTTTTACTGATGCCGGGTGATATAATCACTGTCCCCGAAAGCATGTTCTGACGGTAAAACGAAATGCGTCGCGAGGTTTCACGGTTTATATGCCAGGCAAAATCCGGCTGGCGTACCGCAACCCTGCTCGGGTTGCTGCTGTGTTTATCCCCCGGCGCCAGGGCCTTGGAGACAAGCAGTAATGTGGGTATTGATCTGCGCTACACAGACAATGCGACGTTTGCATCGACAAACACGACGGACGAACTTATTACCACCGGCACTATCAACGCATCCATAAGGGAAGATCAGGGGCCCCTGACCGGCAGCGCCAGTGCATCATTGAGTTACATTGACTACCTTGACAATACATTCGATACACAAACCTACCCGCGACTGGCGGGTTCTGCCACGTGGGTGCAGTACAGGAATGTGCTCAGCTGGAATTTCAACGACTTCTACACGCAGACACGTGTCAACAGTCTTGGTAGGGACACACCGACCAATACAGAAGACATCAATGTAGCCAATCTGGGCGGCAACCTGACCTTAAGGCCGGCGGACAGACATACTGTTGTCTTGACGCCTTCGTTCAGTGATTATTATTACCAAACGAGTGATAGCGATAATCAGCAGACCGGCATGACTGCCCGGTGGTCATACCGGATCAAACCAACGATAGGCATGTCACTTAGCGGCAGTTACAGGCAGGTTGATTATGACAACGACCTGACGAATGCCGACTATACCAATACCAAGCTGGATATCGGTGTAAGTGTGCAATCTGCACGCGGGAATTATGCAGCGTCGATTGGTACAACCAAAGCAAGCCGGGATTCCGGTGGTGACAGCAACGGTCTCTCTGCCAGGTTGGCTGCCAGCTACAAGTTCACCGGGCACTCGAGTATCAATGCGAGTGTTTCCACGGATCTCACCGATTCCAGCACAATCTACCTGACAAGTTCGCTCGATCCAAATACAGGCGATTTTGGCACCGTCCAGACATCAGATGATGTCGTGCGTAACAGCGTTGCGCGTTTTGCCTATAGTCGACGCGGAACGACAAACACCGTGTCGGCCTGGATCGAATTGCGGGATCTGGATTACCAGACGACGCTTGACGACCGCAAGGTTCATGAAATCGGCGCCAATTTCAGTCGCAGGTTGTCCCCCACTGTGTCGGCGACGATCACCGGGTTATATACAGAGACTGACATACAAAATGTCGCATACACCGACAAGCACTACCAGACAGACGCGCAATTTGGCTATTCCCTGTCGCGGAAACTGAGCGCAAGCGCGGGTGCGCGATACCAGAAAAGGGATACTGGTGACCCAATAAGTGAGTACGATGAACTATCTGTTTTTGCCAAACTCGGTTACCGGCTGAACCCCTGATGGGCAGCGTGGCTGGCTGAATTCAAGGGTCGCAATCAGATTCAGGTCGGAAGTTGATACCCTGGCGCGGGCACCGCCTGGTACTTTTGTATGTATTGTCCATTCCTGTCACAATGGCTATATTTGTAATCTGCGGAAGCAGTTATGGCGATCAAGGCTCTACCCTTAGATTTGCAGGATCTGCAGACAAGATTTAATGAAAAACAAGAAATATCATACAGATAGAATGGAAGTTGCGAGATATCTGGCGGTTGCCAGACAGATCTGGCCGCTACCAACAGGTCCGGTATAAGGGTCGATGCAAAAACAATCCTCAAATTCCAGTGATCCGGGCAGCCGGTACGGTGATGCCGCTACAAAAAGCAATGTAAGGTTCTTTTCGCATTCCACCGAGGTGCTCAGGCATCATATCCCGACCGAGTTCATGCTGCTGGGCGTGATTGAGGTGATCGCGCTGATTTTCTCCTTCTACATCGGTATTGAACTGCGCCTGGACGAAATGCCCTGGCATGAAACCGTCAGTTCCTATTTCTCCAGTGCCGTCGTATTCTGCCTGGTCATGCTGTCCAGCCTGATCGCGTTCGGTGCCTACCAGCGACAGTCGTGGAAAACACTCAGCGAGCTTGCCGTTCGTATCGCCAGCAGCCTCATGGCTGGCCTTGTGGTGCTCAGTTTGACCTACTACATTGTGCCACACCTCTTCCTTGGTCGTGGCGCGCTTGCACTGGCGGTATTCGTAAGTTTCGTCAGCATCATGGGCATCCGCCTGCTGTTCATGCGGATTATGAGCGCATACGACCTGCGCCTGCGGGTCCTTCTCCTCGGCGCCGGAAAGTCAGCAAATCTGGTTAAGCGGGCGCAGGCCGCCGGCGAGCTGGACGGGCTGAATATTATCGATTTCATGCCGATGCCCGGCGACTTCGAGAACAACAAGGGTCCCAGTCTGGTCAATACACAAGGTGCGCTTGCCAAGTATGTCGCAGAGAAACAGATTGATGTCATCGTCCTTGCCATGGATGAACGTCGCAAGGGTCTGCCGGTGCATGACCTGCTGGACTGCAAGATGGGGGGCGTGGAAGTTGTCGACCTGCTGACATTCTTCGAACGGCATACCAACAAGATCCGGCTGGACATCATGCAGCCCAGCTGGTTGTTTCTTTCGGAGGGCTTCAGGGTGAGCCACTTCAGGAGGTTATGGAAACGGATCTTCGATATTGCCACGGTATTGGTGCTGACACCGATCGTATTACCGATCGTTGCCCTTGTCATCATCGCGTTGCTGATAGAGTGCAAATGCAGGTCTTCGGTGTTTTATACACAAACACGCGTCGGCGAGCATGGCAGGCTGTTTCAGATCTACAAATTCCGCAGCATGGTGGTCAATGCGGAGCAGGACGGGATTCCGCGCTGGGCGGAGAAGAACGACTCGCGCGTCACCCGCGTCGGTGTATTTCTCAGAAAGTTCCGCTTTGACGAGATACCGCAGCTATATAATATTCTCAAGGGCGATATGAGCTTCGTCGGACCACGTCCTGAACGTCCTGAGTTTGTACAACGTCTGGCCGAGAAGATTCCGTATTACAACGAGCGGCACCGGGTCAAGCCGGGCCTCAGCGGATGGGCGCAGATTCGATATTCCTACGGGGCTTCCGAAGAAGACGGTGTAGAGAAGCTGCAATACGACCTGTTTTATGTAAAGAACTACAGTATTCTGCTTGATGCGCTGGTACTGCTGCAGACGGCGGAAGTCGTCCTGCTTGGCAGGGGCGCACACTAGAACCTATCTCAAAATTACGTAATCAGCAAAATCTCGTATAATTGTCTGCGTGCTACGACTAAGCGATGACCAGTGGGAGCGTATCCGGGAACATTTTCCGGAGGAACATATTCCTTCTGATCGCAAAGGCCGCAAACCGATACCTGCACGCAAAGTTCTCGAAGCCGTTCTCTGGATACTCAACACAGGAGCGCAGTGGCACATGTTGCCGCAGTGCTATCCGAACTACAAAACAGTACATCGCCGCTTTCAACACTGGTGTCGCAACGAAGTGCTGCGCGAGGCGATGACCGATCTGGCCAACACGCTGCGTGATGAAGGAGCGCTCGATGAATCGGAGTGTTTTATCGATGCAACCTTTGCCTCGGCCAAAGGCGGCGGTGCTGAGATCGGCCCGACGAAGCGCGGTAAAGGCGTGAAAATCATGGCAATTGTGGATCGTCACGGTTTGCCGCTGGCGGTCAGCACGCACGCGGCCAACCATCATGAAGTCACCCTGGTACAACTGAGTTTTGACTTCTACATGATTGAGGCGAAGCCGGAAAACCTGATTGGCGATCGCGCCTACGACAGCGACAAACTGGATGAAGAACTGCGCCAGGAAGGTATTGAAATGATCTCGCCACATCGGCAGGGACGGGTTAAACCCAGAACACAGGATGGTCGCCGGCTGCGCCGCTACGAACGTCGCTGGCTGGTGGAGCGCTTCTTCGCCTGGCTTCAGTGGCAACGTCGACTCCTGGTTCGTTGGGAATACTATGCCGAGAATTTTCTCGGCTTCGTGCAGCTAGCAACCATCGGAATACTGCTCAGGCAATTTTGAGATAGGTTCTAGCCACTTTTCTCCCCTTCCGCGCACAGCGAACTGACCGCTGCGGTCATCGCGTTCGTTTGACAATCCATTCCGGGTTGGCTCCAGAACAAGCAACAGACCACCCCTGAAAAGACCTGTCCTGTCTTTTATCCCCTCGTTTCAGCTGTTTTATCATTTATTGTGACCAGTGCACGGCGCCACTGTGTCTTTCAACACGTCCCTCATCGTCGATTTTCCTGAAGATACCCCAAGAGTTCACCCGGTATCGAATGTCCTGTCCGACCGGCCATACCGGACTGATGGAGATAGCACAGATGATGATACGGCAACACATGCGGAACCTGCTGAAAAGCGTGGTGATGGCGGCGGTGCTGACAGTTCCGCTGTCAGGATGTCTTCCTCTTGACGAGTGGGGTTCTTCAAGCCCTGCATCCTCAGGCGTCTCTGACGTCGTGATCAGTGGCAGCGTCGGTGATGGCCCGGTGACGGGTGCAACGATCACGGTCTACAGCGTCGATGGCGAGGTGCTTGGCGCCTTGGTCAGCGATAGCACGGCGTCTTACAAATCCACCCTGAAGATCAAAGGGAACCAGTATCCGCTGCGTCTGGTCGTCAGTGGCGGCATCGACCTGGTCACGGGTACGGCGCCTGATTTCGCGATGGTCTCGACGATGCTGCATCCCTCCGACAAGCAGGTGAACATCAATCCGTTCACCACGCTGATTGTCATGCTGGCTGAAAAGCTGCCCGGAGGGCTGAACAGCAGCAACGTTGATGCCGCACGTCCGGTTGTGCTCGATCAGCTGGGTTTCGGACTCGATTCGGGCGTCGTCTCCGATCCGATCACCACCACCATTACCAGTGACAATGCTGCGAACCTGGTCAAGGCCAGCGAGGCGCTGGGTGAGATGGTACGCCGCACGCGCGACCTGATCGCGGCCACCGGCAAGTCTGCCAGCGGCGACAGCGTGCTGGCGGCGCTGTCCGGCGACCTGACCGACGGTGTCGTCAACGGCCTCGGTGGTGTGGGGGCGAATCCTACCGTGGCATCCGTGGCAAACGTGGTCACGGGCCAGGTGCTGGTGGAGGCCATGAGCAACAATCTGCGCGTCGGCGGGGTAATCGCCACCTCGATCATTGACCAGGCCCTCGTCACAACCCATTCAGGGATCAGCAGTGCGCAGCTGACCGACAGTGTAGCGATCGACGCCCGGATGATCGACCAGGCCCGGATCACCGTGACTGCGGCGCAGGTGCTGGATTCTGGCAGCGCCGTGATGGAGATCGTTGCCGATATTGCCAGCCTGAGTCCGAACAGCATGCCCTCCGAGGTTGAACACGTCCTGCCCGCCGACAGCACCCTGGCCCTGGACAATGCCGTGTACCAGGTGGCCACGGCCGGTTCCACGGATGTGTCGGCAATCAACCAGGTGGTGGCTTCGGGCGGGACACCTGCGCCGACGCCGACGCCAACGCCAACGCCAACGCCGACGCCGACGCCAGTCAATACGCCCCCGGTGATCGGTGGTACGCCGGCCGCCTCGGTGATAGCAGGCAACGGCTACCAGTTCCAGCCTGTCGCATCGGATGCGGACGGCGACACCCTGAGTTACAGCATCACCAACAAACCGTCATGGGCGAGCTTCAGCGCGGCTACCGGCCGGCTCAGTGGTACGCCCGCGAATGCTGGTACTTACAATGGCGTCGTCATCATGGTCACGGACGGTACGGACACGGCCAGCCTGTCGCCCTTCTCGATCGTGGTGAACCCTGCGCCGGTGGTCAATACGCCCCCGGTGATCGGTGGAACGCCGGCCACTTCGGTGACTGCAAACAACGGCTACCAGTTCCAGCCTGTCGCGTCGGATGCGGACGGCGACACCCTGGGCTTCAGCATCACCAACAAGCCGTCCTGGGCGAGCTTCAATGCGGGTACCGGCCGGCTCAGCGGCACTCCGGCGGCGGCGGATGCCGGCAGCTACGGCGGGATCGTCATCTCGGTCACGGACGGCACCGACACGGCCAGCCTGTCGCCCTTCTCGATCGTGGTGAATTCCCAGACCGGCAGCATGAACGTGAGCTGGGTTGCGCCGGTCGCACGTGCCGACGGCAGCCCGCTTTCATTATCGGACATCGACGGTTACCGGATTTACTACGGGACAACCGCGGGAGCCTACCCGAACTCTGTTGATGTTACGGACGGGTCTGCAAACTCGGCGACAGTCGACAACCTGCCAGTCGGGAACTACTATGTTGTAATGAGTACCTATGACACGAACGGGCTGGAGAGTGCGCAGTCATCGCCGATTGCAAAGACTGCACAGTGACGCAGCAAGCAGCTATTCATCCATAAGGCGGCTGCCGGCTACTCAATGCCGGCAGCTTCCTGTTCCTCCACTTCCTTGATTTCCTTGCGTACTTCGGCCACATGCAAGCCGCCTGTGATGAAGTAGATTGCACCGGCGATGGTTACGGGAACCCACTGGGAAACAAGAAACATGATACTCGCGGCGAAGGCCGTTTCCTCTGAAACGCCGAACGGCTTCAGCGCGAAGACATAGGCAGCCTGGATGGCGCCGATATAGCCGGGGGCGTTCGGCACGGCGGCAGCCAGGGCAAGTACCGCCATGAGTACCAGACAGATGCTCGGTGAAATCGAGGTCCCGTAGGCAAACAGTGTCAGCCAGATCATGCCACCCATGAGCAGCCATTTCAGTATTGACCAGACGGTCATCGAGGCAACCAGCGCAGGCGACCTGAGCGAGGAAAAGGCATTGATAATGTTTTCCAGCACGCCGGTCAGGCGATGCCGGAAATGCTCCGGCAGGAACCTGCCGAGACGGTTGCCGGTATTCAGGACCAGCGATGGCCTGTAGAGGATAACGGCAATGGCAGCGAAGAATCCTGCCATCAGAAGCATGATGAACCAGGCACCGATTTCCAGAGATTCCGGAGGGGTGCCGATGGCTGCCATGGCAAGTGCATAGAGCGACAGGATTGCCACCAGATCGAAGATACGCTCCACGAGCAGGGTGATCGCGATACTGCTGACCGGTTTCCCGAACCTGTGTGAGAAGATACCGGTGCGTATCAGCTCGCCCAGATGGGCAGGCAAGAGGTTGTTGGCGGCAAAGCCGATGATCATGGACGGCATGACATCGCCGGTCGTGAACTGTCCCACCGGCCTGAGGATGTACACCCAGCGCAGCGCCTTCATCCAGTAAAACAGCACCAGCAGTAACATGAACGGGACGAGTACCCAGTAGTTGCCTCCGGACAACAGCGCGCCGAGTTCGGCAAAATCCACGTCCCAGAGCGCGTAGGCCAGTGCCAGTACCGTGATGAGTATGACGGTGATGAGAGAGAGGATTCTTTTCACTGTAAATTCTCGTGCTCGTTATGGTGGAGGTTGTGCCATGCATGGCACAACATGGTTAACATGATTGCATATTTAGTACATGTCATGGGGAGCCCCGTTGCCGCAGCGTACTGTCGGCTACATTGCGAGAAAGACGGCCAATACGCAAATCAGCGCAACGAAGCGGCTGCCCCTGTCCCGAACGGTGAAAATCAGAGGGTCGTCGTGCATTTCTCCACGTCCGGTCTTCAGCCAGACCCGGCTGACCCAGAACAGCAGGGTGGGGCACAATATCCAGAGCATCTGTGGATGGGTGTACTGCCCGACAACGTCGGGACTGTTTATGAACAGGGCCACGATCAGTATTGAAAGGTAACCGCTGGCTATCCCCATCATCTGCAGGTGTGACAGGTCGGAGACCCGGTAACCGCGCCCACTCACGGTGGTCTTGTCCATTGCCGTCATCATGAACAGTTCCGAACAGCGTTTGACCAGTGCCAGGCTCAGGAAAATGAATATGGAAAAGGCGAACAGCCAGAATGACAGCGTGACCTGGATGACGACGGCACCCGCAAACACACGCAGGGTGTAAAGTGCCGCGAGCAGCAACACATCCACCACCGCGTATGCCTTGAACCTGATGGAGTAGGCGGATGTCATCACCAGGTACAACAGCAGGGTGCCGAAAAATTCCGGTGACAGGAAATAACCGATGCCAAGGCCCAGCAGGGGCGACAGGCCGGCCATGACAAGACCGTGCGACAGCGGCAGGGTGCCAGCGGCAAACGGGCGCTGGCGCTTGCGGGGATGCGCACGGTCAGCCGGAAGGTCAAGCAGGTCATTGAGTACATAGACCCCGGATGAGCACAGGCTGAAGGCGGCGAAGGCCAGGACCTCGTTTGAGACGAGGGCAAGGCTGGTAAATTTGTGTGCAGTCAGCAGCGGCACGAACAGCAGGATGTTTTTCAT
>Ga0210097_1000612_pt1 | contig 11336 bp, 10 predicted proteins | sample Joice_CattailNLA_2_FD_185521 | JGI IMG/M metagenome (GOLD analysis project Ga0210097, IMG submission 185521) | Wetland microbial communities from San Francisco Bay, California, USA, that impact long-term carbon sequestration - Joice_CattailNLA_D2... | ecosystem: Environmental > Aquatic > Marine...
AACCACCAGCCGGTGGCGAGCACCGCCAGCGGGTCGATTATCAGGGTGGCGATGACCGCCAGGGCAAGCACATGGCCGGGTCTGGACCACCGACCCGCCAGCAGTGCCGTCATGCCCACGCTCAGCATGATCAGCGCCCGCCGGCTCGGGATGCCCAGACCGGTAAGACAGGCGTAAAACGTCGCCGAGAACAACGCCACCACCGCGGCAACCCGAACGGCCGGGACGGTTTCAGGCCAGCTACCCAGCCGTGACCAGACACCTCGGGTCAACCAGAAAACCAGTCCGGCCACGAGACTGATGTGCGTGCCCGAAATAACCATCAGATGCGTGGTGCCTGTCGAGCGCAGGACATCCCACTGGGCGGGCCCGATCGCGCCGGCGTCCCCGATCGTCAGCGCGCGAACAAAAGCCAGCCCTGGCGGCGCAGGCTCCCTCGAGTTGAAGTAAGCCGCCACGGAATTGCGTAGTCCATCGATAAATGATCGGGACCGGCCTTCGAGCCGTCGGTTGTGCGTGTCTTCCCGCACATAACCGGTTGCCGAAATGCCCTGCTGAAACAGCCAGCGTTCATAATCGAAGCCACCCGGGTTTGCGTTGCCATGGGGACGCTTCAAACGCACCGCCAGCTGCCAGCGTTCACCCAGTGCCGGTAGTTCCCGTGTCTGATACCAGCCGAGCCGGAGTTGCCTTGCGAATGTCTCCCAGCCGTCCACCGCGCCGAGCCGCTCCGCCTGGAACAGGAAACGGATGCTCCGATCTGACAGGCTGCGGGGAAGATCTGCAACAACGCCCTCAACCAGGACGGTCCGGCCCTCGAGACGGGTGTCCAGCACGGCATCGAGGGTTGTCTGAGCATGGTATGCCGCCCAGAAGAAACCGATGAGAAAAATGGCCGGCAAGCGCGCAAGGCGCCAGCACAGGGCGAACAGTGCGGCGAAGACGCCGGCATAGCAATACCAGGGAGGGAGTTCAGGCAGGCACTGAAGTACGAGAACACCCGCAAGAAATGCGCAGGCCACCTTGATCATGTTCGTCCCTGAACACAGTTACAGCCCTTCCATAAACACGATTTTCACCGCGGAGCCGCAAAGGACGCAGAGAAATCCATTAACGAAAACAATTAACGGACTTTGCGTTCCTGGCGGCTTTTCGGTGAATTCATTTCTTTATAAATGGGCACGAGTCTTCTGAATTACGACGGCGTACTTCAGATGCCGCCGGGTTACATGCCGTTAAATTCCAGACGAGTTCTCCGCGATATAACCGTCATTGAGTACCATAATCCGGTCCATGCGTTCCGCAATCTGCGGATCGTGTGTCACGACGAGATAGCTGGTCGAAAATTCCCTGTTCAACTCCAGCATCAGGTCGTAGACCTGATCGGCATTTTTCCGGTCCAGATTGCCGGTCGGCTCATCCGCCAGCACACAGACGGGACGTGTGACCAGCGCGCGGGCGACCGCCGCACGCTGCCGCTCCCCGCCCGAGAGTTCGCCCGGCTTGTGCGTCAACCGGCCGGACAAGCCCACGCGGTCCAGCATGCGGGCAGCTTCATCGGCGGCTTTCGCGGAGGAAACGCCGCGCACCAGCAGGGGCATAGCCACATTCTCCAGGGCGGTGAACTCTGGCAGCAGATGGTGGAACTGATAGATAAAACCCAGCGCCCGGTTGCGCAACCGGCCCAGTTGCACGGCGTTGAGACGTTCGATTGGCTTACCGTCAATGCGAATCTGTCCCCCGCTGGGAGTATCCAGTCCTCCCAGCAAGTGCAACAGGGTGCTCTTGCCGCTGCCGGAGGCGCCCATGACGGCGATCTGCTCGCCCTGCCGGATCGTCAGATCAATATCGCGCAGCACATGAAGCGTCGAGTAGGCATCGGTATAGCTCTTCGCCAGGTGTGAGCAGGAAAGCACTTCACTCATAGCGCAGGGCCTCGGCCGGATGGGTCCGTGCAGCCCGCCATGCGGGATAAAGGGTCGCCAGCAGGCTGAGCACCATCGCCACCGACGTCATGACGAACACATCATGCCACTGCAGGTCGGAAGGAACCTCGCTGATGTAATAGACATCCTTTGAAAGAAACTGCACGTGGAAGAACGACTCGATAGCCGGCACGATGGTCTCTACATTCAGGGCCAGCGTGACCCCCCCGAGCACGCCCAGCAAGGTCCCGAACAGGCCAATGACGGCGCCCTGAATGACGAAGATCACCATGATGCTGCGCGGCGAAGCGCCCAGCGTGCGCAGGATGGCGATGTCGGACTGCTTGTCCGTCACGACCATGACCAGGGTGGATACAATATTGAATGCCGCGACGGCGACGATGAGCGTCAGGATGATGAACATGACGCGTTTTTCGGTCTGTACGGCACGGAAAAAATTGGCGTGCTGGCGGGTCCAGTCTTCCACCCGGTAATTGGCCCCCAGTTGCGTCTGCAACTCACCGGCAACGCGTGGCGCCTCGAACAGGTCATCGAGCTTCAGGCGGACACCGCTGACATTGTCCCCAAGACGGAACAGCCGCGCCGCGTCCTTCATGTGAACGAGCGCCACGCCCCGGTCATATTCATACATACCGACTTCAAACAGCCCCACCACGGTGAAACGCCGCAACGTGGGCATGACCCCGGTCGGACCCACCATGACCTGGGGTGAGACCACCGTGACAGAATCCCCCAGCCCCACCCCCAGTGCATAGGCCAGGTCGCTGCCCAGTATGATGCCGTAGCTGCCGTCCTTCAGGCTCTCGACAGAGCCTGCCTTGATGTGGGCTATCACATCGGAAACCGTTCCTTCCTGATCCGGGAGGATGCCGCGGATGATCGCCCCGCTGACGCGGTTGCCGGCGCTCAGCATGGTTTCACCGCTCACGTAAGGCGCGGCGGCGACAACGTTGCGGTGTTTCATGACGGTCTGCTCGACGTCCTGCCAGTCGCTCAGATAGCCGTTGTAGGTGGTCACCGAGGCATGGGAAGCCATGCCGAGTATGCGATCACGCAATTCCCGTTCAAATCCGTTCATGACCGACAGCACGGTAATCAGCGCCGTCACCCCGAGCGCGATGCCCAGCATGGAGGTCAGCGAGATAAACGAGATAAAGTGTGTTCGCCGTTTGGCATGCGTGTAACGCATGCCGATGAACAGTTCAAGGGGTCGAAACATAGTGGTGGGCATTAAATCACATCTCCATGTGAATTACGCCGGAACGTTTAAAAATTATTTGAGTGCGGCATGACCGCCGCCCTCATGAATTTACCGGGTATTCAACCGTTCCATGTCGTGCGGTTTTCAGTCAACCGCCAGTGCGGCAAGGTGACGGTCCTGATGAATATCAATGTCACCATCGAGCGTTGGAATCGCCGGATGACACGCACGTGTGTTTCACTGATAGTCCACGCAGGATGATCGGTACAGGAGAAAATTCACGCTCATCGTGTCAGACGCCAGCCCCAGCCCCTAATGTAACTTCAACCAGGAGTTGATAGCGGAGGATTCTCTCCCGACAAGCAAGGGATCTTCCCTGTTTATCGCATCCCTGAACGAAGCGAGCAGGTCCCGGGGCATCCAGACTTCCCCCTGGTGAACCCGCCTGATGGCCTTGCCAAGCAGTGGCAGCAATTCGCGCTGCAGTATTACCCCGCGCACACCCCGGGCGATAGCCCATAGCATCCTGTCTTCATTGAAATTTTTCATGATCGCAAGGAACTTTACACCCGGGTTGCCGGCGAGCAGCACGCTCAGGGTCTCTCCGCCATCGTCGTACTGCATGCTTTCCTCATCAATGACCGCAATATCCGATCGGGACAATGCCAGCCAGATGCTCCGCCGGTCGACACCGGAGGCTAGCGCCACCAGTTCGATATCCGGATTCTGTTCCACCAGGCGATCACACTCCAGCCGGGCGGCCTTGCGTGACGACACATAAGTCATTGTTATTGTTTTCATAACGCATTGTTTCCTCTGACCTAATGCAGTCTATGAGGATAACCGGCAGTCTGCAATCAGACTTAGGTACCAATCATTCAGGCGGTCATATCGTTCAGCAACCCACCGGATAACAGACAGATTATCAAAGGGTCCGCTCATCCATGCCGATAGTCCCGGGTATAACCTGGACAAATCAACTGCACTTGAGCCTCTCCCTGTGACTGTATGGCCAACAACCACGATTCGCCGTTCTGCGGCGAGGCGGTCACTCATCCGGAGGTCAACCGGCCCGTACCCCAGGGATTCCACGACCTCCAGTCCCACTGAATACACCGCGATACCATTAAGGTGGTCACTCATTACCGCAATCATCATCGGGATGCTTGTCAGTACTCTGTGCACGGCAGGTGAATTCACCCTCACGAAACAGGCCATTGCCAGGATCTATCAGGAGCACGGCGAATACGCTGGCCAGCGCGTCGAGAACTGGCAGGCACTTATCCGTTCGAGTACAGGTTTATCCGACCTGCAGAAATTACGCAGGGTAAATGACTTTTTCAATGCGCTTGAGTTCGTCAATGATATTGACCACTGGGGAAAGAATGATTACTGGGCAACACCGCTTGAAACCCTCATATCCAACGGTGGTGATTGTGAAGACTTTTCGATAGCGAAGTATTTTACGCTGCTGGAGATGGGTATCCCCGCAGAGAAAATGAGACTTACCTACGTAAAGGCGCTACGCCTGAATCAGGCGCATATGGTCCTGACGTATTTCCCCTCACCGGATGACGATCCGCTTGTGCTGGATAATCTGGACAAGAAGATCATTCCTGCCGCCATGCGTGATGACCTGCAGCCAGTCTATAGCTTTAATGGTGACGGTCTGTGGCTTGCAAAAAAACGGCTGGCAGACAGCAAGCAGGTCGGACGGGCGGATCGTCTTGCCCCGTGGCGCGAAATGATCGCGCGAATCAGTGACGAGCTTGGGCAACAGGCCACGCCGAATCATGCATTTAATCCGGTCAAATCCTATACTGCGTCAAATGCAGGGGATGCGATAAGCCGATGACACTATACCGACAACTCATTGTTATCATTATCGCGTTGTTCACTGCAAGCTTTCTGGTCTCAGTAACCATCAGTACCGTCAACTTGCGCAGCTTTCTCGAGGAACAATTCCAATCACACGCGCAGGATACGGCGACCTCGCTCGGTCTCTCGCTTTCGCCGTACATGCATAGCCACGACATGGCGGTCATGAGCTCCATGGTAGATGCAATTTTTGACCGTGGTTATTACAAGACAATCAGCGTAAACACGGTCAGCGGCGAGCCATTGATCGAACGCAGCAATCCCGGGACTATCAATGGCGTTCCTTCGTGGTTTGTCGATCATATCGACCTGCGATTACCCGCCGCGGAGGCCATGGTCATGTCCGGCTGGAAGCAGGCTGCCACAGTCGCGGTTGTCAGCCATCCGGGCCATGCCTATCAGGAATTATGGAAAAACTGCCTCGACACCTTCTTGTTGTTCTCCCTGACGGCTGTTACCGCCATCCTGCTCGGCATACTGGCAGTCTATCTGCTGCTGAAACCGTTAAAGCGGGTCGAGGAGCAGGCCGAGGCGATATGTCAGAAAACCTTTGCAATCCAGGAAAAGCTCCCGCGCACCCGTGAACTGCGCCGTGTTGTCGAGGCCATGAATCGCCTGGCCGGCAAGGTCAATGAAATTTTCACCGACCAGGTCTCCTTGACTGAACGGTTGCGGGAGCAGGCGTACAAGGACCCGGTTACCGGCCTGGGTAACCGCCGTTATTTTGACCGCCAGTTGCAGTCCTGCCTGGAATCACGGGAGGAATCTTCGGGAGGGACCGTCCTGTTACTGGAACTCTCTCATCTGAAACAGATCAATACGGCATCCGGATACCAGGCCGGCGATCTCCTGCTGCACAGAACCGCGGAACTGGTACAAACGCGTCTTGCCGATTTCAGGACATATTTTCTGTCACGACTATCAGGCGCGGGGTTCGGCATTGTGGTCGAGGACATCGACAGCCGGAAGGCCGACGCACTGGCCAACTCCCTTAGCCGGGATCTCCTGCAATTGCATACCGAGGATCTCGTCAAGGATGGAAATATTGCCCATATCGGTTTAACCATGTGGAAACCCGGTGATTCCATGTCAGGCATACTTTCGGAAGCCGATAACGCGTTGCGCTCTGCCCAGGTCAGTGGAGACAACACATGGCATCGCTACGAACCGATCACTGAAGCACCGCGTTCAATACCGGGCGCCGTACAATGGCATTCATACCTGAAGCGGGCTATCAGTTCTGCGAGCGTCGCCCTCTGCGTCCAGCCTGTGTTTGAGTTCACCGGCGCAGGTGACAAGTTGCTGCACAAGGAAGTCTTCCTGCGTCTGCCTGACGAAAACGGCAACAGCATGACTGCAGGAATTTTCATGCCTGTGGCCGAACAGTCAGGGCTGGCCGCTGATCTGGACAGACTTGCCATTGGAAAATTACTGGATTATCTCTCCGCCAACCCTGCCGATTCCTGCCGGTATGCGGTCAACCTGACAGCATCCTCTCTGCACGACACGACGTTGGTGGAGTGGCTCTGTCGAGAGTTACAGGCGGACAAGGAAAGGAACCGACGGATTGCTTTCGAGTTTCCCGAGTCAGGCGTGCTTAGAGATATCGAGACCACTCGTACCGTCGTCGACAAACTATCGGCGCTCGGCTGCAACTGCGGAATCGATCATTTCGGACGTGGCTTCAATTCATTTGGCTACCTGCGCAGTCTCGGGGTTCAGTATCTTAAAATTGATGGCGGTTACACCCGTAACATCCACCTTGAATCCGATAACCAGTTCCTTATCAAGGCGCTTGCCTATACGGCACACAGCGTGGATATACGGGTAATCGCAGAGGCCGTGGAATCCAGGGAAGAACTCGATGCGATTAGATCGCTGAATATCGATGGTGTACAGGGATACCTGGTCGGCAAACCAGAATTCCTTTAATGACATCGGCTTGCACGGCATATCAATTTGCCCATGGCGATCGCATTAATCCTGCGATATCCATTTAACACCTCCCCTAAACTCGAACATATAAGCGCCGATACCCTCACTGATGTTCAGGGTGACGGGTTCTATCTTATCAGGATCAAAAGTGATCCTGAACATCCGGGTGCAACAGCACCATAAAAGATCGTTTCAGAAGTGGCAGTAGTTGTTGATAGCGTCAATGAGGGAAGATTTTTTTGATCTGCCGCCGATACGGATCGTTGAAACACATGGAACCGGCAAACGCCAGAGATTGCCATTACAGACATCCATACGACAGAGATGCATCTCCGAATGAAGAATGATAATGCCAGGATCCTGATTGCGAGTAGCGACAATGAGCTTGCCCTGCGGTTCACGGGGATTCTTGGTCCGAGCTGCAGCGTCACCTGTGTCACTGCATGGCCCGAGGCAGTAGGGTGTATCATCTCCGCCACCCATCACGTGGTGATTCTTGAACCGGAACTGGCCCGAGGCGGCGTCCTGGACGCGGTGGCTGAAATCTCAACTGCTTCCGGTGAGACGCATATCATCGTTGTCGACAACCCCCCGCTCCCTGAAAATGACCAGGTCGAACTTTTCAAGCTGGGCGTACATGGCTTTTGTCAACGCGACATTTCATCAGAACTTCTCGTAAAGGCAGTCGAAGCTGTGTTGAACGGCGAACTCTGGATGCAGCGCAGCCTCGTTACCCGGATCATTGACGAACTTACTCAAGGCGGATCATCCGCGAATCTGACTAATTCACTGTCAACCGGTTCTCCGATTGAATGCCTTACGCCTCGGGAGCTTGAAGTTGCGCAAATGGTTCACAAGGGCGGCAACAATAAATCCATCGCAAGAACGCTTGATATATCCGAACGAACGGTCAAGGCACACTTGAGTTCCATTTTCAGAAAGCTCAATATCGAGAATCGCCTTCACCTCGCCATCTTCTTCCACAATATCGTTTGACGCTATCCAGGCTGACCCGGCAACAGCGCCGTCAGCAATTTGAACAAATCGTTCAATCCCCCCTTGTGCAAATGAATCTGCACTGGATTCGAGTCCTACCTCACCCCCCTTTTGCCTCACCGACTATCGTCTGTCACCTGAAGACGGTGGATTTCTGGTTGCCTGTACGGGGAGTTAAATGAGCATGACGTAGTTTACCAGCCATGTGCGCCCCAGGCTGGATTACGGTAGTATTCATCGCTGTTCATTGACTGTCCGGCCCCCTTCATGCATGAAGATTCGCTGATATTTTCCATATTCCTGATCTTTACCGGGGCTGCCATATTTGCCGCCCTCGCATTATTCGCCCGCCAGTCACTGCTCGTCGCCTATATTTTTCTCGGCGGGGTGGTTGGTCCTGCAGGTTTCGGGCTGGTCAAGGATCCTTCAGTGATCCAGCAGATCGGGCATATCGGAATTATCTTCCTGCTATTCCTTCTGGGGCTGAATCTGCAACCAACACAGCTCATGCGCATGTTGCGCGAAGCGGTCGTGGTAACCGCGGCGAGCTCGGTCGCATTCGGGGCCATTGGCGCCCTGATCGGGCTGGTTTTCGGATACAACCTGTTCGAAAGCCTGATCATCGGCTCGGTCACGATGTTCTCCAGCACCATTATCGGTCTGAAACTGCTGCCCACGACCGCCCTCCACCATAGGCATGTCGGTCAGGTCATGATCAGCATTCTGCTGTTGCAGGACATACTGGCCATCATTATCCTGCTGGTATTGGAGGGTTTTTCCCGTCCCGAAATGCAATGGGGGCAGATTATCTCCTTTACCATTGCCGTACCGATGCTGGTGCTTGTTGCCGTCCTGTTCGAGCGATACATTCTTCTGCGACTCATGCAGCGGTTCGACACCATACAGGAATACATTTTCCTTACCTCGATCGGCTGGTGCCTTGGAATGGCGCAACTTGCCCAGTCACTGGGACTCTCCTATGAAATCGGCGCCTTTATCGCCGGAGTATCACTTGCGAACAGTCCCATTGCTCTTTTTATTGCGGATAGCTTCAAGCCGTTGCGTGATTTCTTCCTGGTGATGTTTTTCTTCTCGCTGGGTGCGAGTTTTGATATCCGGATACTGCCCGCTGTGTTCCTGCCAGCCGCATTCCTGGCAGCGATCATACTGCTGCTTAAGCCGGTAATTTTCGCCAGATTGCTGACTTCATCCGGTGAGTCCCGAAGTCTCGCCAGCGAGGTCGGTGTGCGGCTCGGACAGGTCAGTGAGTTTTCATTGATGATCGCCATACTGGCGCTTAATGCGGGTGCAATCGGGCCAAAGGCATCCTCCCTGATTCAAACGACCACCCTGATTACATTCATAGTCTCTTCGTATTACATCATGCTGCGCTACCCGACGCCGATTGCGGTCAGCGCGAGGCTCAGAAAAGATTGAATAATGTCACCTCCGCTTTGCAGCGAGTTTATTTCCTTGATACCTGCAGCACAGTCCGGGCGTCCGGCACTTCTGAGCCACAAGCACCACCATCCTTCATTGACACCGTGGCGGGCGGCGCTAACCTGAATAGCCATGAGTCCGCTTTTTTCAACACACAGAACCAGGAATACCATGTCGAACGCAGCGCGCCTTGACAACTCGCCCCTCCCCTATCTTGGTTTCGGTCTGGGGCTGCGTACCCGGCACTATCAGGAGATTCTGGAACATCACCCGGCCGTCGACTGGTTTGAGGCGCTGACCGAGAACTATCTCGTACCCGGGGGGAAGCCGCTGTACTACCTGGATCAGGTGCGCGCGCATTATCCCGTGGTATTGCACGGCGTCTCGCTCTCGATTGGCAGTACCGATGCGCTCGATCAACAGTATCTCGCCCAGCTGAAGACGCTTGCCACCCGTATCGAACCGGCGTGGATCTCGGACCACTTGTGCTGGACGGGACTCAACGGCCGCAATCTACACGATCTCCTGCCTCTGCCCTACACGGAGGAAGCCGTACATCATGTCAGCGAGCGCATCATGCAGGTGCAGGAGTTCCTCGGTCGACGCCTGCTAATCGAGAACGTATCGAGTTACGTCACTTATACCGATTCACAGATGAGTGAGTGGGAGTTTCTCAACGCCGTGGTGGAACGCGCGGATTGCCTGATGCTGCTCGATGTCAACAACATCTACGTCAGCGCCTTCAATCACGACTTCGACGCACGTGACTATCTACAAGGCATTCCCGCCGGGCGCGTGCAACAGATCCACCTCGCCGGCCATCGCAACCACGGCGAGTATATTGTCGACACACACGACGAACCCATCATCGATCCGGTGTGGGATCTGTATGCCGAGGCGTGTCGCCTCTTCGGGCCCGTGTCCACCATGATCGAGCGCGATGACAACATTCCGCCTCTGGTGGATCTGCTCGCCGAACTCGACCAGGCGCGCCGGATCGCCGCCGATGTGGACCGGACGAGACTGGCTGAGGGAGACGCCGCATGAACACCGACAAACTACGCTCGCTTCAGCAACAGTTCCAGTCTTATTTACTGCATCGCGACGAGCACGTGGCGCAACGGATCGAAGGCTCGCGCCGCGTGGACAACCGCACCCGCCTCGGCATCTATGCCGATGCCTATCGCCTGCGGTTGCTGGAGGCCCTGCGCGTGGACTTTCCGGCGTTGCATACGCTTGCCGGCGACGCCGATTTCGAGCGCATAGGACGCGCCTACATTGAGGCGCATCCCTCCGAACATTTTTCCATACGCTATTTCGGACGTCAGATGAGCGCATTGCTCACAAGTGATGCACGTTTCTGCAACACCCCGGTATTTGCGGAGATGGCGGCCTTCGAGTGGGCACTGGGCCTGTCCTTCGATGCAGCCGATAGCGCCTGTGTCACTGTCGAAGAGGTTGGCGCAATTCCCGGCGAAGCATGGCCGGACATGCAGTTACGCCTGCATCCCTCTGTGCAGCGTCTCGATCTGCGCTGGAACGTGCCCGGACTCTGGAAAGCAATTCAGGAGGAGCAACCCCCGCAACAACCGGTTGATGCCGATCGCCCGCAGGCCTGGGTGATCTGGCGCCACGGCTTGCAGAGCTATTTTCGCTCGGCAACGGTCGACGAGAGCTGGGCGCTCGATGCCCTGGGCGAGGGACAGTGCTTCGCCATGCTGTGCGCGGGCCTGTGCGAGTGGATAGACGAGGAACATGTGGCCGCACATGCGGCGCAACTGATACGGCGCTGGGTCACGGACGGGCTCATCGCCCACATCGATCTGGCCTGACCGCAGCCGGAGAGACATGATCAGTAATTCAGATGATATCTTGTTTGTACTGAGTTGCCGTTCCCGGGCAGGGCTCTGGACGAAGACTATCGACCCGTCGCTGTCATT
>Ga0210097_1000614_pt1 | contig 11279 bp, 7 predicted proteins | sample Joice_CattailNLA_2_FD_185521 | JGI IMG/M metagenome (GOLD analysis project Ga0210097, IMG submission 185521) | Wetland microbial communities from San Francisco Bay, California, USA, that impact long-term carbon sequestration - Joice_CattailNLA_D2... | ecosystem: Environmental > Aquatic > Marine >...
GGCGGGTTGACTTCCAGGCTGAACCAGTCTGGTCAGCACCCGTTCGATTTCCTGATAATTTTTCTTCAAATCGTGCCTGTTGCGCACATAGGCGGCTGCGGCCTGACCCATTTGTCGTCGCAGTCCTTTGTCGCCCAGCAGGCGCTTAACTGCATCCACAAAGGGCGCCATTTCAAAAACCGGCACCAGAAAACCGGTTTTCAGATCTTGAACGGCTTCCGGAACCCCGGCGTTGTCAAAGGCGACCACCGGTAGTCCGCAGGCCTGGGCCTCAAGAAAGACCATCCCCAGGGATTCTCCAATACCGGGAAACACAAACAGGTCGGCGGCACTGTAATAGCGGTAAAGTCCGCGTCGCGGAATTTTACCGACAAACCGAACCCTGCCCGGTATCTGCTCGGCGGCCAGTTTCTCAAGGGTTTTCCTTTCTTTGCCATCGCCGGCAATGACCAGCTGAAACGGATGCCCCTGGCGGCCAAGTTCACCGCAGGCCCGGATTACCCACTTCAGACCCCGGGTTTTGACATCCCGTCGAAACATGGCAGCTGAAAAAATGACGGGTTCATCGTTTGGACACCATTGACCTCGCAATTCATCCCGGGCCCTTCCGTCAAAGGTGAATTCTTCCGGGTCCAGGCCCGGGGCCACATAGGTTATCCGGTCATCGGGTATCAGCCTTTTGAGATTGATCAAATCAACCTTTTTATTGGTAAATACATGGTCGGCGGCAAGCAGAGTGGCTTTATTTAAATAAAAGCCGGGCCGGGTTTTAATTGTGCGTCTGCGTTTGGTGGCGTATATTCCCTGGAAAATAACATAGGGGATTTTCATTTTTTTTGCAGCCGGCGGCCCCAGAAGGTCCGGCGCTTTATAATAGCTGTGATAGGTAAACCATAAATCCACGGGGTTGGCCGCAAACTTCCGGACCGCCTGTTTTCTCTCCCAGAGCAGCCGGGGCCAAAGCCAGGGTTTCCAGTATATCCAGCGGCACCTCAGGGTGCTGGCCGTCAGGACCTGATGACCGCCGTTTAAAAGGTAATCGCAAATACCTGTGGCCGTGACCAGATCGCCGGATGGATGCGCATGGCCCAAGGGCTTGAAGGGTGCGTAAAAAGCGATTCGCAATGGGTGCCGGTCGCTGGTTGCTTGTCGCTGATCTCTGGTCACTGGTTGCTTGTCTCTGGTCACTGGTTGCTGGAAACACCAGATAATAGTGTGCTGTCCTACAAATAAGTTACAAAACGAATGTCACTCCCGCGAAGGCAGGAGTCCAGTTTGAATCCACCTGGATTCCCGACTGCCAGACTGTGCCGTAATTTAAAAACCGCTTAAGTTCTGCCCGTCATGCCGGACCTGATCCGGCATCCAGTATCCAGTATCGATTGCTCCGCATTCCCCATTCACATACCCATCCCCTGGCGAAATATTTCGGCAAGATCCTGAATAAGCCGCCGGTTGTCAAACCCTTTGGCCACCGCTTGCCTTGCTGCCGGTATGACCCGGTTTCTCAACTCCTGGTCGGTCAACATTCTCTGGATGGCTTCAGCCAGTCTGTCGGGTTGACGCGGCGGCACCAACAGGCCGGTTACGCCGTTTTCCACAAGCTCCGGAATGGCTGAAATATTGCTGGACACCACCGGCACTCCCATGGCCATGCTTTCCAGCAGAACATTGGGGATGCCGTCGCGGTCGCCATTCGACGCCACTTCACAACCCAGAACGAACAGATCGGTGTTGCGAAAATGCTTAAGGACCTCATGGTGCGGCTGGGTGCCAAGCCATCGGGTGACCGACGTCAACCCCAGCTCATTAACCAGGGCCAGGATCCTTTCACGATCCTCACCGTCGCCGATCAGGATATGCTTTAAGGACAGTCCCTGGCGGGTTAGCAGCTTGAGCGCCCGCAGGACGGTTGGCAGGCCTTTTTTGGCTGTCAAACGGGCGATGGTCAGAATCCGGTAGGGCGGGTCGGGCAATTGCTGATTTACGCCGGGATCCGAAAACAGATTGACATCGATGCCGTGGTAATTGCGGTGGATCGGCGTTTGATGGCCGTCGGCAATTTGCCTAAGATGCCTGCGGTTATATTCGGTACAGGTGACCACAAACCGGGACAGCTCGATTTTTTCACGCAGCTGCCGGGGATCGGAAGTATAGATGTCTTTGGCATGGGCGGTAAAGCTGAACGGCAATCCCGTCAACTGGCTGGTAAACATAGCCACCGAAGTGGGCGAATGGGCGAAGTGGGCATGCAGATGGGTCACACCGCTTGCGGGCAGCAGGCGATTGGCCAGGTAGCCGGCCTGGAGCAGGTGCTTGATAGTGGCGGATTTGCGGGTTCTTAAAAATCGGCGTCCGGCTGTTTTAAGGGCGGCGGCATACACACCGGGCCTTTTGGAGGCCAGGATCAGATTGTGGTACAACAAACGGGGCAACGGCTTTATCAGGGTTTCCGGCAGATACCGGGCCTTTTGGAGGCCAGGATCAGATTGTGGTACAACAAACGGGGCAACGGCTTTATCAGGGTTTCCGGCAGATAGTCCACCCGCGCCCGGATTTTTTTAACACTTTCATGGGTAAAGTCTTCCCGGGGCTGGCGCATGGAAAACAGATGGAGGTTAAAACCGAGCTTTTCAAGCAACCGGATCTCATTGGAGATGAAGGTTTCGGAAATACGGGGGTAGCCTTTCAGGATCATACCCAGAACAGGGCCGCCGGATGCGTTCATGATTTGTGGCCCCTGAATTCACGTAGGCGCTTCTGCATGGTTTCGATGCCTGTCAGCCGAAACCGGGAAATGGCTTCATGATAGGGTCCGGGTTTTTCCAGAAGGGCGAACAGTTTTTGACGCAAACGATCAGGTGTAAATTCGCTCCAGGGAATGTAATCGACCAGATTTTGACGGTGAAAGGCCCGGGCCCTGATGATTTGTTCCTGGCGGGGGGTTTCCCTCGGGATGACCAGACTGATGGTTCCCTGGCCGAGAATCTCACACAGGGTGTTGTAGCCTCCCATACTGACAACGATGTCGGCCGCTGAAAAAATTTTTTCCATTTGCCGATAAAAATGATAGGTTCGGATCCCCAGCCGTCTGGCCCGTTTGAAAACATCCTTTCTCTCCTGCTTCGGCATGAACGGACCGGTGATCAAAACGCTTTTAAACGGCGGGGTGCCGGCAAAGGATTCAAGGGTCGCTAAATAAGTATCCATGACCCGGTACCCGTCGCCGCCGCCGCCGGTGGTCACCACCACCAGTTTCTCAGGATTTTTCAGCCCGAGTTCTTTTTTGATTTTATTAACCGCATCCTTGCCCGGAATTTTGCGTGGAATGTAACCGGTAAAATGTATTTTGCGGCTGATGGCTTCTGAAATATCGTATTCTTTTATAGGATCATAAAAATCCTGTATTCCGTATATCCAGATCTCGTTGTAAAGTTTCTCGAGGAGCTCGTAAACCTTTTTTTCCCGCCAGTCTTTTTTAACCGTTTCCGCATCGTCCATTATATCGCGCAATCCGAGGATAGATCGTGTGTCCGGTCGGCAGCGCCGCAACCATTGCAATGTGGGCAATACCTCTTTTTTCAGCCCGAGGGGCTCCTTATCCACGATAAAAAGATGGGGTTGAAATGTTTTGGCCGTGGCAGTGATGATATTTTTACGGATATCAAGGGCATGCCGGGGGTTGATCTTGATGGACAGCGGCAGGTATTCATCGTTGGTTTTTTTAATCATTCCCGGTATCCGCACAAAATCGATCTGGTCTGCAAAGGAAAACCGACCGGCGATCGGCGAACCGGTCAGGATCAAAATATTGATGCGAGGCCCCAGCAGATGGGATGCAATCGCCATGGTCCGGCGGATGTGACCCAGACCATAGGTGTCGTGGGAATACATCAGGATGTTGTAGATTGAGTTTTTTGCCATTTGTTTTTCGAAAATCCATCCGAAATTTTTTGACGAAAAACCTATACCACATCCAATCCACCGCATCAAACAATCCCGTAAAATTTTCAATCGACGCCCGCAAAGGCCCCGAAAGTCCATTGAACCGCTGTTCAGTTTCATAATTGACATCTATATTATAAATAGATAATATCCTTACCAAAACCCAGTATTCCATCATTCCATTATTCCATAATTGGGGAAAATTCAAAGACACCGAAAAGGTATATATTTTCAGTAAATTGTAGAAAAACCAGAACACTTAATTGACCATGCACAGCCGGAAGCCAGATAATGAAAGTTGAGACCCAGCGCCTGATCGACCGCACCGTCGGAACGATTATTTGTCGTATATTTTCAGTATATTATAAAATTTTTCGAAAAGAGTCCCCTCCGGCTGAAACCCGCCGCATCCTCATCATCCTGCTATCCGAAATGGGCGCCCTGGTGCTGGGATACCCCATGTTTCAATGTTTAAAGCAAAAATTTCCCGGGGCTGCGCTGCATATCATGTTGTTTGAAAAAAACCGGGAAGTGGTGGAATTGCTGGGAGTCATCCCTCCTGAAAATATCATAACCATAAACGATCGATCGATGCCGGTTTTCGTCAAATCCGCGCTGGCTGCCCTGGTTGATATGCGAAAACTCAAACTAGATACGGTGATCGACTGTGAGTTGTTTTCAAGAATCAGCAGTATCTTTTCCTTTCTCAGCGGCGCCGCCACCCGGGTCGGGTTTCATCCCCACACCCAGGAAGGGTTGTACCGCGGAAATTTTATAAACCGTCCCGTACTTTATAACCCTTACCACCATATTTCCCGGCAGTTTCTCACCCTGGTGGATGCCATTGACTCCCCCACCGATCCCAAAGCCAAGCGCCTGATGGCAGAAGAAAAATTGGAGATACCGGCCATGAAATTGGGAGCGCAGGAAATCGAAGATGCTAAAAAGCGCCTGTTGGATAAGGCGCCGGCTGTCGAAGGCCAAAAAATAGTTCTCATTTATCCCGGCGGCGGACTGCTGCCCATTCGCGCCTGGCCCCTGGAATATTACTGCGGCCTGGCTGAAGAATTGCTCAGGCGCGGATACGCAGTGTGTATAATCGGACTGGCCGAGGATAAAAATGTGGCCCGGAAAATCCTATCCCATACCCAAAGCGAAAAGTGCGTGGATTTGACCGGATATACCAAAACCATCCGGGAATTGATGCTGATATTTCATTTTTCATCACTGCTGATCACCAACGACGGCGGCCCCGGGCATTTTGCAGCCATGACGCCCATCCCGACCATGATTTTCTATGGCCCGGAAACACCGCTGCTCTACGGCCCAATTGATGAAAAGGCGCTGACTCTTTTCCTGGGCCTTTCCTGCTCACCCTGCGTAACCGCCTACAATCACCGCAATTCTCCCTGTGACGGCGACAATGTGTGCCTGAAAAAGATTGAACCGGAATTTGTGCTGGCAAAAGCGCTTAAAATATTAGAAGCTTAAAGACCGTGCAAATTGGGCGGGGTCAGTGGTCAGTGGATTGTTGTCCGTTGTTTGAAGGCGGGAGGAATTCCACTGAAAAATTGTATGACAGCAAAACGCGATACATGTCTTCTTAAACCAAAGGACCACGGACGACAAACAACGGACACGTTCGCTCTGTTAATAAATAATGTAAAACTCAGGCTGCAGGAATGCTTTTAAAAAACACCAAAATGAACCAGGCAACCTACCGAACGCTGTTCTGGTGCCTGTTAATCGCCTTTACGATCTTTCGCCTGTTACTGGTCAATAAATTCGGTTTAGGGGTGGATGAATCCCACTATTTGCTGTATTCCCGGAAACTGGCCTGGGGCTACTTTGATCATCCCCCCATGGTAGCCTTTCTGGCGGCCCTGACGACCCTGCTGGGAGACGGTATTTTTTTTGTGCGCCTAGGCCCGGTCATCTGCACCGCTGTCAGCCTGATTCTATTGCGATATCTGGCGCTGGCCCTTTACCGGGATGAACGCATCGCCTTCTGGGCGGCGCTTGCCCTGCATCTGATGCCCTACCAGCAGGTGCTGATGGTGGGATTGCTGCCCGACGCCACCTTGAATCTTTTCTGGTGCGCCACCCTTCTGGCCGTTTGGCAGGCAATGAAAACCGGCCGGTGGCTGCTGTGGATATTAACCGGCCTGCTGTTCGGGGGGGCGCTGCTCAGTAAATATCATGCCGTATTGCTGGCCTTTTGCCTGCTGGGCTATTTGGTTACATCTTCCGAACACCGTTTCTGGTTGGGTAAAATTCAGCCCTGGGCGGCGGTGCTGATCGGCGTGGGCGTCTTTGTTCCGAATATAATCTGGAACGCCCGGCACGAATGGATTTCTTATTCATATCAATTAGGCCAGGGCTCCGGTGACGGCCTGAGCTTTGGTGATTTTTTTACAGCCATCGGAGGGCAGTTTGCCGCCTGGTCGCCCCTGATTTTCGGTCTGTTGATTGCCGCCGGCATTGTTCTCGCACGGCAAAAGAAACCGGGCAGCAATGATCGCTTTGTTATTTGGACCAGTATACCGGTTTTTGTCTTTTTCTGCCTGGCCGGGCTGACAACCAAAATTCTTCCGCACTGGACAACAGCGGGGTGGTGGACAGGCTCAATTGCGGTTGTCACCGTGGTATTGCAAAAAGTTTCCCCGCAGAACCCATCGGCCGCGCGTTGGCGCCGCTGGACCGTTGCGGCCGCTGTCAGCGGATTGCTGATGAGCGCCCTGCTCTACCTGGCGCTCTATCTGCCCGTGGCCGCACCCGTCTACAACTGGGCCCGGGATGTTTCCCTGAAATTGAACCGGCAATTTCCGGCCGTCAAACCCCTGGGACCGTTTGAACCCGGGAACGACCTATCCAACGACCTTTTCGGCTGGCCGCAAATTGCTGCCAGGGTGGAAGCCATCCGGGCTCAAATGCCCCATCCGCAAAAGACATTTGTCTTCTCCCATCGCTTTTTCAAGGCCAGCCAAATAGGGGTTTATCTGCATCCCGACACGGCGGTCACTTCCCTGCTCCGCAAATTCGATCAGTACCATTTATGGTTCGCGCCGCAAGCCCACAGCGGCTGGGACGCATTGCTCGTTGTCGATCACCGGCGTCATCTGGAGCGTGCCCGGCGGTATCAGCCCCTCTTTGAAAAAATGGATCCGCAGCCCGAATCCATTCAGATTTTGCGCAAAGGCCGGCTGGCGCAGGATTTGATGGTTTATAAGTATTATGGATTTAAGGGCCGGTTTGAGAAATAAAAGGTTCCCTCCGCGCACAGACTGTATCGCAATTGACAAAACGACTCATATCAGTCTTGTCGTCATTCCGGACTTGATCCGGAATCCAGTTTTTTTCCAAAGCATTACGCTACTGGATGCCGGATCAAGTCCGGCATGACGGGCAGAATTTAAGCGTTTTTTTGAATTGCGACACAGTCGGGCAGTGAGAGGGAATTAATGGGACCGGTCGGGCAGCCGGAATATAAAAAACCATGTGTCAATGTCCCCAAGCCAACCGCCAGTTGAATTAGTCTTGACTAAACAGATTCAATTGTACATTATTCAGGTTTTAGACGGCATCATCAACGACCCCCCGGCTGCAAGTTGGAAGGATTATTAATGGAATTTGAACCGGTTATCGGGCTTGAAGTTCATGCCCAGTTAAAAACCAAAACCAAGATATTCTGTGCCTGTTCAACATCCTTCGGAGCACCGCCCAATACCCACACCTGCCCGGTATGCCTCGGGATGCCGGGAGTGCTGCCGGTGCTCAACAAAAAAGTGGTGGAATACGCCCTGCGCATGGCCCTGGCCACTCACTGCGAAATAACCCGCGAAAGCCGTTTTGCGCGCAAAAACTACTTTTACCCGGACCTGCCCAAAGGCTACCAGATATCCCAGTATGAATTGCCCATCGCCCGGCACGGCTTTGTCGACATTGAAGTAGCCGGCGACCTGCGCCGCATCGGAATTACCCGTATCCACATGGAAGAAGATGCCGGCAAGCTGGGCCATGATCCGGACCGGCCCGTCAGCATGGTTGATTTCAACCGCACCGGTGTTCCCCTGATTGAAATCGTCAGCGAACCCGACCTGCGCCGGCCGGAAGAAGCCGGGTCCTATCTGAAACAGCTCCGATCCATCGTGCGCTACCTGGGGATTTGCGACGGTAACCTGGAAGAGGGAAGCTTCAGGTGCGATGCCAATATTTCCATCCGCCCTAAAGATACCCAGCCCCTTGGCACTCGGACGGAGATTAAAAACCTGAACTCTTTTAAACACGTCGAGAAAGCCCTGCAATATGAAATCAGTCGCCAGAGGGAAGTCCTCATGGACGGCGGTCAAATAGTTCAGGAAACCCGCCTGTGGGACCCGGACAAAGATAAGACAACATCCATGCGCGGTAAGGAAGAAGCCCATGACTACCGCTATTTTCCGGACCCCGATCTGCTGCCCCTGGTGATAGACGAAGCGTGGATCAAAAACGTCAAAACGAACCTGCCCGAACTTCCCGATGCCAAAAAGCAGCGTTTCATGGACCAATATGAACTTCCCTCCTACGACGCCGAACTGCTGACATCGGACCGGGAGCTGGCGGATTATTTTGAAAATTGCACCCGGGAATTTCCCCAGCCCAAAAAAGTCAGCAACTGGGTAATGGGGTCTTTGCTGGGACTGTTAAATGCCCGGGGAAAAACCATCGAAGATTCACCGGTCGCCGCCGTTGATCTCGCCCGGCTGCTTGCCCTGGTGGAAGAAGGCGTGATTAGCGGCAAGATTGCCAAAACCGTGTTTGATGAAATGGCCCAGACCGCAAAGCCGGCCAAACAGATTGTGGCGGAAAAGGGCCTGGTTCAAATTACCGATACCGGCGCTCTGGAGGATGTGGTTTTAAGAATAATTGCCGGCCATCCCAGGGAGGTCGAAGCTTATAAAACCGGTAAAACCCAGCTCCTGGGCTTTTTCGTCGGACAGATCATGAAGGCAACCCGGGGCCAGGCCAATCCGAAGATGGTCAACGATATATTGAAACAGAAACTTCAAGGTTGAGGCTGATTGCTGGTCACTGGTTGCTGGGCTCTGGTGCCTGGTTGCCGGGCGCTGGTTAAGGAACTGGATTCCCACGTTTCAGACTGTGTCAGAAAGTCGGCAAACACCTGATTTCTGGTCGTCATGCCGGACTTGATCCGGCATCCAGTATTGTAAAGCGTTGAAAATGACCTGGATTCCGGGTCAAGCCCGGAATGACGAAACAGCAACAAATGCAGTATTGCCAATTACGAAACAGTCTGGAAGGCGGGAATCCAGAGAGAGGCTTGGATTGGAAGGATCTTTATAAAGAAATTATTTTGCAGGCTGGTTTAAGTCCAATTATTTGAATTCGGTCTTATTCCTCACCCGACCTGGTAAGTATAAATACACGATGCTGGAGGACTATCACTTGAATCTATTCAACCTTAAAATATTTCGTCCATATCTGCTAAGCCTAATGATCGTTTCCTTTGTTCTCATGAATTTTTCCTCGATGGCCGCCGAGCCCAAGCGCATTGCGCTGCTGCCTTTTAAAATCAACTCTGAAAAGGATCTGTCGTTTTTAAGGGACGGCATTTTCGACATGCTCTCCACCCGCCTTGCCGGGGAAGGCCGGGTGGAGGTGATCAGCCGGGAACAGGCCGAGGCGGCGCTGCAATCCGCACCAGACTCCGGGATTATCACCGAGACCAGCGCCCGCAGCATCGGAGCCGGCCTGAAGGCCGACTTCGCGCTTTTCGGCAGCCTGACGGTTTTAGGTGACAATGTGAGTATCGATGCCAAAATGGTGGACATCACCGGCGACAAACCGACCATGACCTTTTATGACCAGAGCCAGGATTTAGGGACCGTCATAACCAAAATCAACCTGATTGCGGCCGAAATCAATGACAAAGTGTTCGGCCAAACCCCGGTCGCGGCGGCGCAGGCGCCGGCTACCGCCGCCACGCCGCAAAAAGCCCCTAAAGACAGTATCCATACCCATCCGGAAAAGGTTCTGCAGGACGATGGTTTCATTGCCCACGGCCAAGCGGGCGCCTCCGAAGACCTGGAGATTTTGCGGGGAGCAGGCCAGGAAATCCAGCCCAGTTTTTGGAAAAGCGCCAGCTTCAATCATCTGATCAACGGCATTGCCGTTGGCGATGTGGACGGCGACGGCCAGAATGAAACGGTAATCGCCGCCCCCCATACGCTGACAATTTTTCGTTCTGACGGGGGCCCGTTTCGCAAACTTGCCGAGGTTGAAGAAAGCACCAATAAAAACATATACGCTCTGGATACGGCCGATATCAACGGCAACGGGTATGCCGAGATCTTTGTCACCAGCTTCAATGCCGACAAAACGATCGTAAATTCATTTATCCTTGAATACGACGGCCAAAATTATGTTAAAATTTTAGATAACAGTCGCCTGATTTATCGCATCGCCGAAACCCCCAATCGCGGCCGGATCCTGCTTGGCCAGCGACCCAAAAAGGGCAGCTCCGATTCAGGCCCGATTTTTGAAATGATCTGGCAGGGCGGCGAATATGTCTTTAGCGATGAAATCAAAACGCCCCGATACACCCACACCAGCCTGCTGGGATTGACCATCGGAGACGTGTTAAACAACGGCCAGGAAAGTGCCATCGGGTACAAGGGCAACGATCATATCCAGATACTAGATTCGGCGGGAAAGGAAGTATGGGACAGCCCCGAAGACTATGGCGGCAGCATGCTGTTCTGGGATGCCCCCTGGGATGACCGCGGACAGGTGGCAAACAAAAAATATTTTCCCATGCGGCTGGTGGTGTGGCAAAACCGGGCTGCAAAAGAAACCCAGGTCATTGCCGTTAAAAATTATGATGTCACCGATAGAAAAATGGAATACCGGATGTTCACCAAAACCCACATCGAGGCCTTGACCTGGGACGGCCTGGGGCTGAGGTCTATCTGGAAAACCCGCACCATAAAAGGCTTTATCCAGGATTATACCGTCGGTGATTTTGACAACGACGGGCAGGATGAACTCGTGGCGGCCTTAGTGATTAAAGAGGGGCGGGGCGTTGTGCAATCCGAAGCCAAGAGCACCGTTATCGCCTACGACCTGGTCAGGCCGGCTCAGGAATGAAGAATTTCGACTGGAGAATGACGAATACGAACGTCTCGGGATTTCTATTGCTTGTTAAAAATAGGGTGTTGTGGCACCCGCACTGGTAAGCCAGTCGAATGATGGACAAGTGGAATGGTGGCCCAGCGGTTAATCCGGAACGTTTCTTTAAAATCCACAAAAATAGCGGCAGCTATTTAGACATAAAA
>Ga0210097_1000615_pt1 | contig 11263 bp, 7 predicted proteins | sample Joice_CattailNLA_2_FD_185521 | JGI IMG/M metagenome (GOLD analysis project Ga0210097, IMG submission 185521) | Wetland microbial communities from San Francisco Bay, California, USA, that impact long-term carbon sequestration - Joice_CattailNLA_D2... | ecosystem: Environmental > Aquatic > Marine >...
CACCGTTATCGTTTGCCATTTGAATCAATTGTTCGATGGCCATGGGTAAATTGCCCTGCATTGCATACATCGTGGACTGAATATCTTCATCCTCCACCATGTCATTGAGACCGTCGGAGCAAAACAAATACACATCACCGACCATCACGCCATACACCTGGATTTCACAATTCACTTTCGCATCGATACCTACCGCGCGGGTTACCAGATTCTTGTTCTTGGACAATCGCGCATCTTCGACGCTGATCATCCCGCTATCTATCTGCTCGCGCAAAAGGGAATGATCCCTGGTGAGCGCCTCCAGAGATTCCCCACGCAGCCTGTACAGGCGTGAATCGCCCACGTGTGCGACTGCGACTCGATTGTCATAGAATAGTCCGGCCACGACGGTCGTCCCCATCCCGGCATACTGCGGCTGACTTTGGGCGGCATAATATATCGAAGCGTTGGCCCGTTGAATATTGTCGCGTAACAGCAACACCCCATACTCTTCGCCGGATTCTTCATCGATCAGAGTCGGGCTGACATTATGCAAACTCTGACCGACTTCCGTCGTCACCACCGATACGGTAATTCCGCTTGCTACCTCTCCCGCATTGTACCCCCCCATTCCATCAGCGAGCACCACCAGCCCGTATGAAGGCTCACAGGCGACACTATCCTCGTTGTGCGAGCGAACCATACCCGGGTGAGTTTGGCAAATCATTTCCAGTGCATCATTTACTTTCATGGTTACCCCTACAGAGCGGCTGCGCATCGCCGCAGATCCTCGGCCATTTCTGCGCCACTGGCATAACGATCTTCGATCCGCTTGGACATCGACCGGTTAATGATGACCACCAGACAAGCAGGCAGATCAGGCTTTACACCAAGGATATCGATATGCGGTTCGTTCGCAATCCGGTACATCAATTGCGCCAACGAATCCCCCACGAACGGGAGCTTACCACAAGCCAACTGATACAAACTTGCCCCCAGGGAGAACAGGTCGGAACGTCCCTCGATCTTCTTGCCGGCCAGTTGCTCGGGAGACATGAATGAAGGCGTGCCCAACACCATGCCAGTCTTGGTTTTGCTCGAGTCTGTGATGCGTGCTATTCCGAAATCAGTCACCTTGACGGCATCCGTCTCCGGGTCGTACATGATATTGGCGGGCTTGATATCGCGATGCACAACGTTCTGCTTGTGCGCGTAATCCAATGCATCTGCAACTCTGGCGATGATGCTCATCAACTTGGGCAACGGCAGCAGATTACCGGGCCGGGTGTAGGGGACCAGGTCCCTGCCTTTGAGAAACTCCATCGCGATATAGGCCAGATCATGTTCTTCGCCGGCATCATAGATCGATACGATGTTCGGGTGATTCAGACGTCCCGCCGTTTCGGCTTCACGAAAGAATCGCACTTTGACATCCTCCAACTCATCCGCCTCGAACTCTTCCGACAGTGCCAGGGTTTTGATCGCGACCGTGCGCCCGATCTTGGGGTCTTTTCCGAAATAAACCACGCCCATCGCTCCCTTGCCCAACTCCTTCTCTATTTCATAACGACCCAGCATCGGTTTGGACATGCCCGACTTGTTCAGCACCATGGTAGTGGTGCTGACCCGGCCGCTGCCACCCAGGATCATTGTCTCGGCCATGGCTCGGGTCTGCATCAGGCGGTTCTCCAGATCACGGAATTTCGGATTGAAGTCGGACATGTAGCGGAACACCGACTCCGCTTTGTTCATCTGGCGTTTACGTTCGTAGTCCAGCCCGAGGTTGTAGAGCACCTCCATCAGGCTGTCGTCGATCGGGACTTTACGGAATTTGTCGAACGCGATATCCAGTTGACCCTGTCCCTGGAAAGCCAGGCCGAGCATACGATTGCTTTCGGCAGACTCGGCGTCGGATATCAGTTTGCCCCGCTCGGTCATCAGAAAACGTTTGGTGGTAAGCAACAAATGACCTACCAGCAACAAACTGGCGGGCAACATCAGCTGCAGCCACATTGCCTGGGAAGTCATCAGCACAAAATGTGTGGTCAACAACGCTGCAAACAGGACACCGGTAATCAGTGCGGCCAAGCCAGCTTTCATTCGCGGCAGCAACAAAATCAAATAAAGCGCTATCAGCAGGAACATTGTCATTTCTGCCATCCCCCCCCACTGGGGTGAAACAAAATAATCTCCCCTGAGTATGCTCGACACAGAATGAGCCAGAATCTGCACCGGCGCCATACCGGCCCCGATCGGTGTAACCTGCAAGCTCCCCACTCCGGCAGCTGACGCACCTATCAATACGATCTTGTCGCGGTATTTCTCTGCCGGAATCTTTCCGCTCAGCACATCGTAGAAGGAATCCACCGGAAATGCGGGGCGCCCGTCGTGATCCTTGTAAAAATAGGTATGCATCTGCAAATCAGCATCGGTGGATATCTTCTGGTTTCCAAGCTGCACACCTTCGCCCAGCCTTACCCTTATATCGCCAGGTTCCAGATTAAGACTCTTGGCCGCCAGCATCAATGATAGTGAAGGGTAATACTGGTCGTAGTAGCCAACCACAAGTGGCTCGGTACGCACAGCACCATCCACATCGGGAAAACTGTTGAGATGACCGATTGCCAGCGCCTTGCTGCCCAGCAGCGGGATAGGCGCCAAAACGCTCTGAGTTTGAAGCGGCAATGCAAAGGAATCGCCCGAATTTTTCACATCAAGCAGGTTGTTGCGCTGCACATATTCCGGCAACTGCTGATCCGGATTTCCTTGAGGCTCGCCCATTTCAAAAAACATGCCGAGCAATACATCATTCGCTCTGGTCAGGCTTTCGCCGAGCTTCTGATCGTTATCCAGACTATCCAGCGCCTCCAGCAACAGCGCATCCAGTTTTGCTATTTCGGCCTGATGTACCGGATTCGTGGTATTCCTGAGAGATGAATAAGCGATCAGATCAGCAATTTTGTTGATGTAGGCCAGTCCGGCATCGACCTGCGGTTCAAAGAAGAAAACCGTGTAACCAACAACTTTCGCATGGCCTTCGGCCAGGACATCCACCATTTTGGCGTGTATCGCCCGGGGCCATGGCCAGCGGCCGAGATTGGCTATACTTTGATCGTCGATCGCGATCACCGCGATCTTGTCACTCGGTGTGCGAAGAGAAGCTAAAACACCCAAATCATATGCCTTGCGCTCCAGACTCCGCATCAGATCACTGTTTGCGCCCAAGAGAAAAACCAGCGCTACAAGCAATCCCAAGAACCAGTCCGATTTCCAGAACGACATTTTATTCATGTTATTCCATATCAACTGCTTGCCTATAAATAAATGGGCCAACAAGTCACATGAGCGATATTAATGTATTTTGCTAAATCAAGCCACAATCCTTTTGATTATTATCAATCTACATTAATTTCCCCCGCTACATGGGCGATCTAATCCAGCTGCGGGTGCACTCATTTCACCAGCAGCACCGGACATTCCGCAAGGTGCAGGATCTTGTTCACCACCGATCCCAGCAACAGTGTTTTCACAGCACCTTGCCCGTGCCTGCCCATCACGATCTGGTCCACGTCCTGTTCATGGGCATATTGGGCAATCGCTTCCGCCGGTGTGCCGACGCTGATATGGTATTTATAGGGTAATCCGGCAGCATCCAGCGCTGCGCGCGCCACTTTCAACGCAGCCATGCCTTGCTCTCGATAATTATCATTTATCGCTTCCTGATCGATGAACAGTTTTACATTGCCTGCAGACACATTCCACTGAACGTTCAACAACAGCAGCTGCGGAGTTTCCTTCAACGAAGCGACAATATTGATTGCGTACTCGACCGCGTGTTGCGAGTTGGCAGAACCATCTACCGGTAGCAGTATTATCATCATCACTCCACTATTATTTATTGTCGATTGTGCCAGTAGCTTGATGCGGCTTACCGGCCACCCCTGGCGAAACCGCCTCGTCCACCAAATCTATTACCTCAGGCTCAACCGCCTTGCGCACCGTCAGCCACCTGCCTACCACCACCACCAGTGCGGCGCAGCAGACCGGGACCTGCCAGTGCAGATAATGGCGTTGTTCGACCAACGGTTTGAATAACAACTCACCGACCAGCATCTCGCCCGCCACATATCCAAGCAAAGCACCACCGGCATAAATAATAAAATGAAAGCGATCGATCAGTTTGAGCACCAGCTGGCTGCTCCACGCGATTATCGGAATACTGATCACCAGACCGAACACCAACAAAGGCACATTACCCTTGGCCGCGGCCGCCACGCCCAGCACGTTGTCCAGACTCATCACGAGGTCGGCGATGAGGATGGTTTTGACCGCCCCCAACAACCTTGTGTCGGTCTGGATGCTGACTGTACTGTGTTCCTCTTCTGGCACAATCAACTTGATGCCGATCCACAGCAACAGTAGCGCGCCAACCAGCTTGAGATATGGCAAAGCAAGCAGGCTGACTGCAAAGAAAGTCAACACGATACGTAGCACGATCGCGCCACCGACTCCGAACACAATACCTTTATTGCGCAGTTCAAGAGGCAGATTGCGACATGCCAACGCGATCACCACCGCGTTGTCACCAGAGAGCAGCAGATTGATCACAATGATCTTGAATACATCCACCCAGAACTGGCCAGTGGAAAACATTTCTATCATTTTTTACCGTTCACAATTCTTGGAAAGGGGAAAGGAGATCGCAACAACAGTGTTCAAAAATATAGGGTGGAAACCAGCGTCACCTGGACCTTTTACCCTTTTAGAACTTTTTGCATCGTGCGTCCCATCTCGGCCGGATTGCGCGTGATGTGTATGCCGCATTCCTCCATCACTGCGAGCTTCTCGTTGGCCCCGCCCTGGCCTCCCGAAATGATCGCTCCCGCGTGTCCCATGCGCTTTCCGGGCGGTGCCGTCACCCCGGCAATGAACCCGACCACAGGCTTCTTCATGTTGTCCTTGATCCAGCGCGCGCACTCTTCCTCGTCGCTGCCGCCAATCTCGCCGACCATCACCACCGCTTCGGTATCCGGATCGTCATTGAACAACTTCATCACATCGAGATGCTTCAGGCCGTTGATCGGATCGCCGCCGATGCCCACACAGGACGATTGCCCGAGTCCCAGTTCACTGAGTTGCCACACCGCTTCGTATGTCAGCGTGCCGGAGCGCGACACCACCCCGATACGTCCCTTGCGATGGATGTGTCCGGGCATGATGCCGATCTTGATCTCGTCCGGCGTGATCAATCCCGGGCAGTTCGGTCCGATCAGCAACGTGCGTTTGCCCTGCATCCTGTAACGGGTGCGCAACATGTCATGCACCGGGATACCCTCGGTGATGCAGATCACCAAATCCAAATCCGCTGCCACTGCTTCGTCTATAGCAGCCGCCGCATAAGGCGGGGGCACATAGATCACCGACACGGTCGCGCCGGTTTGTGCCTTGGCCTCCGCTACGCTGTTGTAGATCGGAATGTCTTCGAAGCGTTGGCCGCCCTTTTTCGGAGTTACCCCGGCAACAAAACACGCCGCTCCATTCGCGTAAGCCTTGCAATGAATAGTATGGAACTGGCCGACCTTGCCGGTCATGCCTTGTGTCATCACTTTGGTATTCTTATCTATGAGGATGGACATTATTTCCCCTTCGCTGCGGTAACGACTTTTTTTGCCGCATCCGCCATGTCGTTACCGGAAATGATGGGCAATCCGGATTCAGCCAGTATTCTTTTGCCCAACTCCACATTGGTACCTTCCAGTCGAACTACCAATGGCACACCCAGATGAACTTCGCGAGCAGCCGCGACAACGCCTTCCGCGATCACGTCGCACTTCATGATGCCGCCGAAGATGTTGACCAAGATTGCCTTGAGGTTGGGATTCTTCAGCATCAATTTGAACGCTTCGGTGACTTTTTCCTTGTCCGCCCCGCCGCCCACATCGAGAAAATTAGCAGGACTACCGCTGTATAACTTGATGATGTCCATCGTCGCCATCGCCAGCCCCGCGCCATTCACCAGACACCCGATATCGCCATCCAGAGAGATATAACTGAGGTCGAATTTCGACGCTTCGATCTCGGCCGGGTCTTCTTCATCCAGATCACGCAAAGCGATGATTTCGGGATGACGATACAGCGCATTGCTGTCAAAATTGAATTTGGCATCCAGGGCAAGTATCCGTCCATCTGCCGTCAAAACCAGCGGATTGATCTCGGCCAGCATCGCATCCTTCTCGACAAAGGCGCGACACAGACCTTGCAGCACGGTCACCGCATCCGCAATGGCAGTATCGGGAATTCCGATAGCGTGCGCTGCCTGCGCCGCGTCCTCTGTGCTCAGCCCGGCGACAGGATCGATGCGCACGGTGATGATCTTCTCCGGACTATGCGCAGCGACCTGTTCGATCTCCATACCGCCCTCGCTGCTGGCAAGCAATGCCACCCGCTGCCTGCTGCGATCGATCACCATGCCCAGATAAAACTCTCTGGAGATTTGCGCACCCTCTTCGATCAACAGGCGGTGAACTACCTGGCCGTCCTTGCCGGTCTGGTGCGTGACCAGATGCATGCCCAGTATCTGCTGTGCAGCGCTGCGCACCTCGTCCGGTGAACGCGCCACTTTGACACCGCCGCCCTTGCCGCGTCCGCCTGCATGGATCTGTGCCTTAACCACCCACAATGTACCGCCCAGTTGACGGACGGCCGCAACCGCCTCATCGACACTGAAACATGCAACACCGCGCGGCGTCGGGACACCAAATTGACGTAATATTTCCTTGCCCTGATATTCGTGAATTTTCATGATAGTTGATCACCAGTTTGAAAGTGCCGCCATCGGTACAGATGATTATTCATATCGAATTCATCCCGGTCAGGCAGAAATTCACTTTACAAGTTATATTTCAGTTACAAAACAACGAAACCATGCGCCGAATTATAGAGTGTCTTTCGCCGATCTTATTGTCTTCATTACTTAGAAATAATCCGGAAACCGTATTTCGTCGATATGTGACATCATCCTGACTGTCAAAAAAACGGAATTATCAAGATGCGAGAAGATAACCTGCGGCTCCAACCGATGACATATTATTTGTTCAACAGGGGGATAATGAAAGAGATGAACTCATTGATAACAATTTCTTCGTGTCCGGCTTCCTTCATGTCCCACTTGATCGTATTCAACAGTTTGGCCTTTTTATATATATTCAGTTTATTCTTTACAACAAAGGCATGAGTGCGAGCAACCAGACTATCGAATTTTCTTTTGAATTCTTTTTTGGGTATTGCCTTTCCCTTCTGATCCGAAGGAGGAAAAAGCCTGTTAACTTCGCGTACAATTTCTTGTGCAAATTTTACCGCCGCTTCAGCGTTGAACCAATCCAGCATCATGTTGTTACTCCGGACACGTTTCTGAAACTAAAATATTTTCCTGCTACAAGCTGAATCAGGTAGTTCATAATACATATCATGTTCAACCATAATCCGAGTCGGATCAGTTTATCAAATATTATCCTTGGGGAGTTACAAGTTGGCGATATTCGATCGATTCCGTTCCGGCTGTAAGGCTGTCTTCGACACTAACGAGAGCAATACAGTCACTTCCGAACTGGGTGCGACGCGTATGATAGACGAAGGGCATGTTCTGGAAGCGGAAGGCCGGCTCGACGAAGCGATGCAGCGTTATCTGGAGGCCGTCCGTCTGGCACCAAACCCGGCACGTGCCCACCTGAATCGCGGCAACGTGCTGATGCTGAAGGGCGACCTGATAGGCGCGCTGGATGCCTTCAGGACTGCGATCAAGCACAAACCGGATTATGCCGGCGCTTATTACAACATCGGCAACGCGCTGCTGGGCAACGGCCAATTCGAGGAAGCGGCGGAGAACTATGGCATGGCCCTGGAAATAGCTCCCGATTATGCAGAAGTTCATTGCGTTCTGGGTATTGCCCTGAAAGAACTCAGACAATATGAACACGCCGAACGTTGTTTCAGGAATGCACTGGAAATCAATCCCGAATTGGTGGAGGCTCATTTGAATCTGGGATCGTTGTTGCTGGCACAGGGTCGCTACAAAGAAGCTTGGCCCGAGTATGAAGCTCGCCATGACCCTAGCTATTCAGGACGGCAATCTATACCCCCTGATCTTGCTTTTCCCCGCTGGCAAGGCGAACCTTTATCTGGCAAGTCCATCGTAGTATGGCCCGAACAGGGCTTTGGCGACGAGATACAGTTCGCCCGTTATATTCCAATGCTCAAGACTCGCGGTGCTTCCAGAATCACTCTGGTCTGCAAACCGCCGCTCAAGGCATTGCTGGAAACGCTGACTGGAGTGGACGCGGTAATCCTGCATGCGGAATCCTCATCCTTGCAGCCCCACGATTACTGGACATTCCCGGTGAGCTTACCGATGTATTTTGATACCACGCTCGACACAATTCCGGCTAGCTTGCCTTATCTGAGCGCTCTGCCGGATCGGTTGAAACAATGGCATGGCCGGATGCCCGTAGGAAAGCTGAGGGTGGGGTTGGTCTGGAAGGGAAACATCTCCCCAAATCCACACCGCTCGCTGCCCGGTATTTCTTATCTGGCGAGCCTGTGGTCCGTGCCCAATATCAATTTTATAAGCCTGCAGAAAGGACCGGGCGAAGAAGAAGCTTCTAAGCCGCCAGTCGGACAGCCGATCATTGACTTGGGTTCAGACATACAGGACTTTGCGGATACCGCCGCCATTGTGGCTCATCTGGACTTGGTTATCTGCATCGATACGGCCATCGCCCACCTGGTAGGAGCGTTGAATAAACCCTGTTGGGTACTGTTGCCTGCCATCGGTGTTGATTGGCGTTGGTTTCAGGAACGAACCGACTCACCCTGGTATCCGGATGCGATGCGACTATTCCGCCAGACCAGACCAGGCGATTGGTCGGAAACCGTCAGTGAGGTAACAACATCCCTGAAAGCCTGGGTTGACGAGCGATCAAATGCAAACTGAGTAAAAGCATTACGTTTAGACACAAGTCCGGAAAATATGCCTGCGTAACTCGAAATGGAGTTTCGACCGAATATATATCGGAATATTGTTTTTACAGTAGCGCCTGCATAGCGTAGTGTGCAAGTGAAACAAACAACCTTGGAAAGTTTGATGGGAATTTTCGATCGATTACGTTCTGCCAAACAGACCCCGGAGGACTTAAGTAATAAAATGACTGGTACGTCCGATCTGGATGCGACGCGTATGATCGACGAAGGGCATGTTCTGGAAGCGGAAGGCCGGCTCGAAGAAGCGATGCAGCGTTATCTGGAGGCCGTCCGTCTGGCACCAAACCCGGCACGTGCCCACCTGAATCGCGGCAACGTGCTGATGCTGAAGGGCGACCTGATAGGCGCGCTGGATGCTTTCAGGACTGCGATCGAGCACAAACCGGATTATGCCGGCGCTTATTACAACATCGGCAACGCGCTGCTGGGCAACGGCCATTTCGACGAAGCAATGGCTAACTACTACCGGGCACTCGATATCGACCCAGATTACGCAGAGGTACATTGCAGCCTGGGTGTCGCACTGAAATACCTTGGGCAGATGGACCGCGCAATTGCCTGTTTCCAAACTGCACTGAAGATCAATCCCGATTTACTCGAGGCGCAGACCAATCTGGATGTTGCCATGCGAGATATTTTCAGTTTTGGAAATGACCTGATGGGCAAAGGACAACCAGAACAAGCTATATCAAACTACCGTCGGGTACTGGAGATCAAACCCGATTACGCTGAGGCACATATTACCCTGGGTGTTGCTCTGAAATACCTCGGTCAACTCGAAGGAGCGATTGCAAGTTATCGGCGTGCACTGGAAATTGGACCTGATTCAGCCGAAGCTCATAGCAATCTGGGGAATGCACTTAATGAACTCGGACTACTTGATGACGCGGTGGCAAGTTTCCGCAGGGCGCTGGAGTTAAAACCTGAATTTGCCGAAGCTCATAGCAATCTGGGGAATGCACTTAATGAACTCGGACTACTTGATGACGCGGTGGCAAGTTTCCGCAGGGCGCTGGAGTTAAAACCCGAATTTGCCGAAGCGCATAATAATTTGGGTCTTGCCCTGAAAGACCTCGGTAAGTTTGATAATGCGATAGCCAGTTTCAATCGCTCACTGGAGATCAATCCCAAATTCGCTGAAGCACGAAGTAATCTGCTGTTTTCTCTAAATTACACCGCCAGTAATACACCCTCGTATCTCCTTGAGCAGGCACGCCAGTATGGTAGGGTCGTTGCAGAAAAGGCGGGTTCGCGTTTTACTTCCTGGCTGTGCGCCGCCCATCCCGAACGCCTGCGTGTCGGTCTGGTGTCGGGTGATTTGCACAATCATCCCGTAGGGCATTTTCTGGAGGGTCTATTAGCTCATATCGATCCTGCCCGTATCGAACTGATCGCATATCCGACCGATCACCAAGAGGACGAACTCACTGCACGCATCCGTCCATATTTCTCTGAGTGGAAACCTTTGTTTGGTAAAAACGATGCTTCCGCTGCACGCTTGATCAACGCTGATGGCATTCATGTCCTGATCGATCTTTCCGGCCATACAGGACACAACCGCCTCCCGGTGTTCGCCTGGCAGCCTGCTCCGGTGCAGGTGAGTTGGCTGGGCTATTTTGCCACCACAGGTGTGACGGAAATTGACTACTTGCTGGCAGATGATGTGGGTGTCCCAGAGACCAAGCAGCAGCAATTCACCGAATCCATCTGGTATCTGCCCGACACGCGATTGTGTTTTACCGCACCCGCAATGGATCTGCCGGTCTCTTCCTTGCCTGCATTAAAAAATGGTCATATTACCTTCGGCTGCTTCCAGAATCTGGCAAAGGCAGGAGATGGCGTACTCGAGTCATGGGGAAATATTCTGGCAGCGCTGCCAAACGCCAAATTACGTGTACAGTCCAAACAACTTGACGAACCGGCACAGGTGCTAAAGCTGCTTCAACGTTTGCAGCGATACGGAATTGGTCCTGAAAGCGTGTCGACTTTCCCATCAACTCGTCGCGAAGACTATCTGGCAGCGCATGCGGAAGTTGATATCATTCTGGATACCTTCCCCTACCCGGGCGGAACTACCACCTGTGAAGCACTTTGGATGGGTGTGCCTACCCTTACCCTTGCCGGTGAAAGCATGCTGGCCAGGCAAGGTGCCAGTCTGCTATCGGCAGCAGGATTGAAAGAATGGGTTGCGGAGAATAATGAGGAATACATAGCCAATGCGATTTTCTTTGCAAGCGATAATTCCAAG
>Ga0210097_1000621_pt1 | contig 11208 bp, 10 predicted proteins | sample Joice_CattailNLA_2_FD_185521 | JGI IMG/M metagenome (GOLD analysis project Ga0210097, IMG submission 185521) | Wetland microbial communities from San Francisco Bay, California, USA, that impact long-term carbon sequestration - Joice_CattailNLA_D2... | ecosystem: Environmental > Aquatic > Marine...
GGAAAATGCGAATAAGGGTTTGCCATAAGCGCCAGGCTCATCACACCGCTGTTTTTGCATATTTTACCGGCTTCAGCCACACCCTCGCGATATAAGGCATCCGGCTGGTACCAATTCTTATTCTGCGGCCTGTAGGAGGCATAGATTTTATTTAATTTGTAAAGACTCATCTGCTCTATATTGCGCAGATCGCGCTGGATTTCCCGGGTGCTGTGCCAATTTTTGAATGCAAAAGCACGGCCCAGAAAATCCGGATAATCGACAACGGTTGCATCATGGTAGACGCATTTATCCTTATCAAAGAGTTGGACCGTTGTTGCGGCGGCATAGTAGTTAGCAATGGGTGTCGCTCCCATTAAAAATACAATATGACTGTTGCCGGTCTGCGCGGCCTTGATGATATATCCCTGTTGTTTGTCACGAATGAATTGCAAAGGAAGATCGGGCTGGATCTGATCATAAATCTGGTTACGGCCGATACTGAAGACCAGCTTGGCGTTTAAAATTTCCTTGATGGAAAAATCGCTTTCCACCACCAGGGCTTCTACCGTCTTGTATTTCCGGGTGGCCGTGACTTCACGCAAAACCGCGTTGATTTTTTCCTGGATTATTTTTGCAGCCGTCCGTTCGGCGGGTGCGGGGTTTTCAGGCAGCACAATCACCGGAGGACGGGAGCCTGGAATTCCGGCATCAAAATAGACCACCGCGCTCAGGCTCCGGATGTTTTTGGGGGCTGGAATGATTTTTTCTTCCAGATCGAGTTGCCTGCCGAAATAGGGCTTCATGCGCTCCAGGGCCGTAAAATTCCATTTCGAGTAGCGATAGTCGATATCGTCTATCCACATCGTCCCGGTGCCTTTTAGGCCCAGAAACAGCCGGACGTAGCGGGTGCTGTCGGGAACATCACCCTCCGAGAACGGATAATTGTAGGACCTTGCGTGCACCCTGGCCCATGGGAAATCATCTATTGTCCAGTAATTGGAAAATGAATAGCTTTTGTCTGAGTTGTCAATCAAGGCGTTGCTGACCGGGTTCAGGTAATCCGGTTCAATCGGCTGCTTATCTTTATCAAAATACAATGCTTTGACCACCACGGCATCATACAGTTTTACTCCCAGCCGGCTTTTGTTGCTTGCCAGGTTTTTTAATTGAATATGATAGGTGAAGTAGTAGTTGCCGGGAATCACGCGAATATAATCGCTTATCAGCCCCTCGGCTTCATCCCTTTCACCGGCGGTTGCCCTTTCAATTTTTATGGCGCGCGCGCCGCTGTTCACCTCCTGGGCGGCATCGGGGCCGCTTTGTTGATAGACCCATTTTACATTGCGGCCGACCCTCTCCCATCCCGGGAGTTTAAAGCTGTTGTTCCCATCATTTGTCATGACGAGGCCTTCTTCCAGGGAGGGATTGGTGACAAGGTTACCCTTTTCGAATTGGGCCCGCCGGGTATCATAGGGGATACTCAGGGGATCGGAGCTGGACCATCCCCTTGAGCTGAATTGGTCACCGAATCTCTCGACAGTGGCACAGGCATTTAAAATCAGGCAGCAGCATAAAAATGACAACAGGATTGATTTCATTGAATTCTTTTAATTCCCCATCCGCTTGCGGCGGGGTGGTTAATTATCAGCACTCGCCTAATTGTGACAGTTACATACCTGCCGTATTGGAAACAGTTTATCACAGGATGGTTTTTACAGCAAAGACAGGCCGATTTCCGAAATACGGCGATAAGAAATTAGGTGAATTCCGTTTACCGATAAAATCCCCAAGCAACCGAATACAGTATAAAAACGATATCACCGGTTCGGGACCTATTGAAAAAAAGTCTGTCCCTTGCAAGACAGCCAATACGATCTTACTTTTTAGTTATAAAATGTACTTTAGAGGGAGGAACCCATGCCCATCTACGAATATACCTGTGATCACTGCAGCTATAAATTTGATAAACTGGTGGTATCCGGCAATGCCCGGGTCGTGTGCCCGCTGTGCCAGGGCAAAGTTAAAAAGTTGATGTCCACCTTTTCAGTCGGTGCTTCTCACCCTACCGTCGGCGGAATGCCGGATATGGCGGGCCCAAAGATGTGTACCAATTGTGGTCCGCCGTCCGCCGGCTATGATAGAAATTAAAACCACCGAAAGCAGAACGGTATGGGGGGCATTATAATTGCTTGAGTTTCCACAAAACCGCATCCCCCGGTCCGCGGTTGTTGCCGGCGCCATCCCCGGCACTGAGGTGTTTTCCGCAACCAAAGTCATCATCTGCTAGACCTTGCAATAACGGCCGGGCGGACGTAGAGAGCCCCGTGGCAAGAATCAGAGCGTCACTTCTTCCCGGAAAGCGAATCGAATCTGATTGTCCAGGTAGTAAACAAGGGAGGGGATAAAGCCATAAAGTTTGACGCCAAAGCGTTCTGCAAACGTATCTAAATCCAGGGTTACATTTTCTTTAAAAAAATCGGTGGTAAACGGATATTTTTTCAGATAAGCTCGCAGCACCTGGACAGCTTCCAGGCCGGGTTTAACCGCGCGGACCCTGCCGGTCATCTGAAGACCTTTGATTTGCTTCCAGGTTGAAGCCGCAGCATGCACCGCCGCAGACGCCTGACCGTTTCTCAGGGCTTGGGTTATGTGTCGTGAACTGGGGCTGGACAAAAAATAAAAGGTCGACTTTACAGATACATAATACACCGGAGCCGCCCAGGCCGTATCACCTTCGGCGGTGGCCAGGGTCAGGGTGTTTTGTTCGGCCACCAGCTGACGGGCCATCGCGTTCAGTTCCCGGCTGGTGGGCGTTTTTTTTGTATCGCTGGTCTTAGTCATGTTTATAAAGGTTCAGCGTTCAGGGTTCAGGGTTCAGGGTTGTGAGTATCAGAGGTATTCAGATTTTAAGCCGCATTTTCTTTTTCCTCATGCTCGCTATTGACTATTTCATTTATATCAATGGCAATGAGAAGGCTAAAGGCTTGAAGTTAACCTTAACCTCTGAACCCTGAACGCTGAACCTTTGAACCTTTTGATGCCCGACGGGCACCAAAATTTGTTATCACCCCTGGTAGACCTGATCAACGATATCGGCCAGTGTATAATCGATGCCGTTCCGGTGCAATAGATTTACTATTTCTGACATCCGGCCGGCGCCGTCAATGGTAATTTCAAAGCCGCCCGACTTTTGCAGCACCTCGAACTTTTTTTCTTTCAGAATCCGAAGGGCCGCGTCCAGCCGGCCCACCACCAGACCCAATACGGAATAGTCCGACATATAGTTGGCCGGTAGATTTTTGTTTCCCAGGCAGGCCCGCTGGTTTTGGTCTTTTTGCAATATCGGTAAAGCACCCATTGACTTCCCCTTTGCGCTGGATGACCGGATCCGGTATATCCATTGAAACCACAATAACAGAAAGTGAGCACCGATACAACAGCCCCCAATAGCTTCTAATAAGATTGACAGGGCAGAGGGAATTGGATTAATTGAACCGATTAAACCAATTTAACCCGATACCCGAAATTGGAAACAAGGTTGAAATTTTTATTTTTGGAACCTTTTTTTGGCGGGTCCCATCGTGAATTCGCCCAAGGCCTGGTTGCTCACTCCCAACACAGCATCGATCTTCTGACGCTGCCTGCCCGATTCTGGAAGTGGCGCATGCGGGGAGCCGCACTCTATTTTATTAAAAAAATCCCTTCGTTTGACGGCTATAACGGTTTGATTACAACCGACCTGATGAGCCTGTCTGATTTCAAGGCGCTGTCAAACGGCGACTGCCCCCCGACCCTGGTGTATTTTCACGAAAATCAGCTCACCTACCCCCTGGCGCCCGGCGAACAAACCGACTTTCAATTCGGATTTACCGATATCACCACCGCCCTGGCAGCCGACCGTATCCTTTTTAACTCCCGGACGCACAGCGATGCGTTTTTTGAGGGTCTTCCGGGGTTTTTAAGCATGATGCCCGAATACCGTCCCAATTGGGTGGTGGCTGAAATCCGCTCCAAAACCGGACTCCTGTATCCGGGATGCCGTTTTGCCGCCGGGAGTGTATCCCTTCGGGAGCTACCACCGGAATCACCTCCCCTGATCGTATGGAATCACCGCTGGGAGTTTGACAAAAACCCGGAAGCATTTTTTGATGCCCTGGACGCGGTGCTGGAAAACGGGTCGGAATTTCGCCTGGCACTGCTGGGCGAGAATTTCCAGGCCGTGCCCAAGGCTTTTATTCGGGCCCGCAGCCGTTACGGCCGGCGGATCGTTCAATACGGGTATGTGGAATCAAGGGCAGAATACATAAATTGGCTTCAGCAGGGTTCCATCGTCATCAGCACTGCCGGTCAGGAGAACTTTGGAATTGCTGTTGTTGAGGCAATCCGCTACGGATGTGTTCCCCTTTTGCCGGCAAGACTTGCCTACCCGGAGATTATACCGGACGAATTTCATTCCCGGGTTTTGTACCGGGATCAAAAAGAACTGGTCCAAAAGCTCCTGCAGCTGATCAAAGATTATGCCCAACTCCGGGCTTTTCGCCTCAGGCTATCTGATGCAATGGGGCGATTTGCCTGGGATAATATCATAAACCGCTATGATGAAGAACTTGAAAAGCTTGCTCGTTGATATTTGGCAGCGAATCTGTGCCCCTTCCATCACTGCGCTAATCATGGTGCTCAGCCTGTTAGCGGCCGGCTGTTCCTATCTCGCAAAACAGCCGCTGGAAACCGCAACTTATAGTACCGTGCCGGGAAGTGAGCGCCGCAATCTGATTGTATTTATCCGGGCCCTTTACGGCAATCATAAAACCTTTGAAAAGGAAGGGTTTGTGGCAATGGTGCGCGCTAAAGGCCTTCGGTATGACATGGTGGCGCCAAATGCCCATATGGCTTATTACTACGGGCGAACTTTGGACAAACGCCTCAAAGAAGATGTGATTGAACCGGCCCGGGCCGCCGGCTACACCAATATCTGGCTGGTGGGAGTTTCCATGGGCGGGCTCGGCTCCCTAATGTATCTGCTGAAGTATCCCGAGGACAGCGGCATTACGGGAATCGTTCTGATGGCACCGTTTCTGGGAGAACGCGAGATTTTGAACGAAATTATTCAGGCCGGGGGTGTGCGCAAGTGGGAGCCCGGCGGTTACAATGAAAATGACTGGCAGCGGCTTTTATGGGATTGGCTGAAAAGATACGATCAGCAACAGGCTCGTCTGCCCCCCATTTACCTCGGTTACGGGGATAATGACTCCTATGCCATGGGGCAGGGATTGCTGGCAACCATTCTGCCCCGGGATCATGTGATTGTCATCAAAGGAACGCACTCCGTGGACACCGTCAAGCAAATCTGGGCCATTATGCTTGATACGGTCCCTTTCGAATAAAGTTGCCTGGCGCCGGTTTATTTTTTTCCGGCTTTTAGGGTGTCGATGTGCCGCATGTGATTGTCGAAGTGCACGTCGATAAAGCGCATTGTTTCGGCTATGTCCAGCGGACCGGCGAAAGGGTGTCGGTATACCAGATCCCCCGCATTTTCAGGCTTAATTCCATCGATATAGGCGCGGGTTTTTTGGCGGGTATCATTCCAGCGCTCCAGAAGTTCGGCCAGCCCAATTTGGCCGAGGGGCTGCATACTTTCATCCGGCACATCCACCGGGATATCCTGGGTCATTACTTTGATGACGATGTGATAATTCTTGGCCGATCGATCCTGGGGGTCACGGGGTGGGCCTGAAGCTGCACCGGTTAATTGCCCCAGCATATTTTCTTCAGCCATGACAAGATGTTCGATGACTTCTACGATCGACCATTTGTCGGTTCCGGCCTTAAAGTGCAGCACGTCGCGGTTCAGTGAATTCAGGTGCTGCAAAAGCTTTCCGTATTTTGTTTCCAATTGCCGAAATGTTTCCTGGATTTCTGAGAGCATCGTTCTTAGCCTCCCCGTCGCTAATAGGTCAGTGGACAAAAACCACCCGCTTCGCTCGACGCAAAGATCGCCGGAAAAAGAACTCTTTTTTCCTTGGCCGTGGTCAAGTCCCCTGTATCTATTTTTCCAGAGCCGTAAACCCGGATCGCGCCACTTCGATGATTTTGTCCGGCCCGATTTCCGCCAAAAAATTATCGATCATTTGCGAAGTCCCCGCTACCTGGGCGACAATCACCTCATGGTTCTGGCGGTCGAGAATTTCAAAGTTAAAGTTCCGGCCCAGGCGCTCCAGGTGTTCACTGTCGGCCTCAAATTTGGCAATCGCCACTTCCCGCCAGAAACTCTGATCGATGTCAAGCTCCTTGGCCGAGATCACCTCGGTTAATTTTTCGATCTGTCTGACCAACTGAAGGGCTTTGTCGTCGCTATTTTCGCGCAGGGTCAGCGTCATCGAAGTGATTCCGGGCTGCTGGGTCGGGCACGCGGTAATGGTGTCGACATTTATCATCTTCCTGCGGATCAGACTTGATATTTTGTTGAGCACCCCCGAGCGGTCCAGCATTACAGCCAGGATGGCGCGTCGTTTCGTCTGTGCTGTGGTCATCATCAGGTCCTCCTGGATACGATCATATCGCCGATGCCGCCGCCGGCCGGTACCATCGGCAATATTATTTCACTGGGGTCACACAAAAATTCCACCATAAATGCGCCTTTGTGCCCGGCCGCCGTCTTTAGGGCAGCTTCTATCTGATCCAACTTCGTAACCTTTAGATAAGGAATTCCGTAAGCACCGGAAATGGCTTCGAAATCAGGATTTTTCATCGGGGTTCCGGCATAGCGGCCGTCGTAAAACAGGGTCTGCCACTGCCGGACCATTCCCAGATAGCCGTTGTTCATCAACAGAATTTTGACATCGATTTTATGCTCCATAATGGCACCCAGTTCCTGGATATTCATCTGGAACCCCCCGTCGCCGCTGATGGACCACACGCGCTCGTCCGGACGGGCCAATTTGACACCGACCGCCATGGGCAGCGAGCATCCCATGGTGCCGGCCCCACCGGAAGTGAACCAGCTGTTGGCGGTCTGAAAATTGTAATAGCGGGCCAGGATCATCTGGTGCTGCCCAACATCGCCGACAATGATATCTTTGCCCCCGGTGATGTCGGACAACCGGGTCACAATGGTCTTCATCAAAAGTTCGCCTTGCGTGCCGATGCCGGTGTCGATCTCTTTTTGGGTGGCTTCCCTGATTTCAGAACGATAGACGTCTAACTGTTCGAACCAGATCCGCCGGGGCCTGGATATCAGCTCATGGTCGTTGGCCAGGATGTTGAGGGCCATTCCGGTGTCCGCGTTAATGGCAATCGAGGTCTTGACGTTTTTATCGATTTCGGACGGATCGATTTCGACATGGATGACTTTGGCGTCGCCGCCGAATAGATCCAGGTTGCCCGTTACGCGATCGTCAAAGCGCATCCCGAATGCGATGATCAGATCGGTGTTGAGCAGGGCACGATTGGCTTCCACGGTGCCGTGCATGCCCACCATGCCCAGGCTCAGGGGATGATCCACCGGAATCGCTGACAGCCCGTGCAGGGTAAATGCAATGGGAATGTGCGCTTTTTCAGCAAATTTTTGAAGATTTTTGCCGGCAGTGCTGGTTATCACGCCGTGTCCGCATAGAATAATAGGCCGTTCACTCTTGTTGATCAGGGCCACGGCCTGTCTGATCCGGTCGCGATCCGGAACGGGTGAATATAAGAAGCCCGGCAGCTCCGGTTCATAGGTTTCGGGGTTGAACTGGTAACTGGCGTCTGTTTCCTGAAGCTGAATGTCTTTGGGAATGTCGACGACCACCGGCCCTCCCCGGCCGGTCAAGGCGACATACATGGCCTCGTGGATGGTCTCTTCGATTTTATCAACGGACAGGGGCATATAGGTCTGCTTGGTAATCGGCATCATCACGCCGACCACGTCACTTTCCTGGAAGGCGTCTGTCGCTATCACGCCGGTGGCCACCTGGCCGGTAATGGCCAGAAGGGGACAGGAATCCATAATCGCGTCGGCAATGGCGGTTACCAGGTTCATGGCACCGGGGCCCGAAGTTGCCATGCAGACCCCGGTTCGAGGGTGGGAGGTGCCCACCGATGCACGCGAAATTCCCTGGGCCATGAAGGCTGCTCCCTGCTCGTGTCGCGACATGATAAACTCGAAGCATTTCTGTTTCTCCATCTCGTCAAAGATCGGCATAATGGCACCGCCGGTGTAGCCGAAGATATATTTAACGCCTTTATCTTTCAGGGCCTTGAGGACCAGTTCTGTGCCTTTCATGATTTAATGTTTCCTTCTTTCGGTTGATTTTGTTATCTGATATAAAAATGAATAGATTTAAAAAATCAATATAACCACGAATTGAACTAGCACAATCTGATTCGATGACTTGACTTAGACCGGCATCATAGCCATTTTACCTAGAAACTATCTCAAAGAGGCATCTTACGCTCAATAGCTGCGTTGCGATTCGGTTTTAAATAACAGCTCATCCGCCTCCGGCGGACTCCGCTTTAAAACCAAATCGATCCGCCTGAGGCGGACCCCTTGAACGTAATCTACTTCTTTGAGATAGTTTCTATTGATTTTTTTTTAATACCGCATCCGCTTGCGGCGGGCGGTTAATTAAATTTAAAGCCTTTTTTTTAAACTTTCAACCAAAAGAGAAGCAATCATGGGAAAAACTCTGTTCGAAAAAATTTGGTCCAAACATTTGGTGCGAGAGTTACCCGACGGCTCATCCCTGTTGTATATCGACCGTCATCTGGTTCACGAGGTCACCAGCCCCCAGGCCTTTGAGGGCCTGCGACTGGCGGGCAGAAAAATCCGTGCACCCGAACTGGCTTTTGCCACCATGGATCACAATGTACCCACCACCGAAGATCGCCTGGAAATCAAGGATCCGATTTCCAGAGACCAGGTGGAAGCATTAAAAAGGAACTGCGAAGATTTCGGGGTCAACCTTTTTGGACTGGGCCATGACCACCAGGGCATCGTGCACGTTATCGGGCCGGAGCTGGGAATTACGCTTCCGGGGCTTACCATTGTATGCGGGGACTCACATACTTCCACCCACGGCGCTTTCGGCGCGCTGGCCTTTGGAATCGGGACTTCGGAAGTAGAGCATGTTTTGGTAACCCAGACACTGGTGCAGCAAAAGCCGCGGACATACAAGGTGGAGTTTACCGGTCGGCTGGCACCCCACGTGTTTTCCAAAGATATGGTCTTGAAATTAATCGGCACCATCGGTACCGCCGGGGGTGCCGGCCACGTATTTGAATACTGCGGTGAGGCCGTGCGCTCACTTTCCATGGAAGCCCGCATGTCCATATGTAACATGAGCATTGAAGCCGGTGCCCGGGCCGGAATGATCGCCCCGGATGATACGACGCTCGACTATATTACCCGGCAGGAGCGCCCTTACGCACCCAAGGGCCAAGAACTGGAACGCGCCCGGGCCTACTGGCAGACGCTGCCAAGTGATGGAGATGCCGAGTTTGACCGATCCCTGACCATTGATGCCGGCAGTATCGTGCCCCAGGTCACCTGGGGAACAAATCCCGGCATGGTGATGGACATCGACCAGCCTGTTCCGGCGCCGGATTCCGCTGCAGGCTATAGCCGGACGGACGTTGAACATGCTCTGGCCTATATGGGCCTTGAGCCCGGCAAAAAATTGACCGATGTCGATGTCGATGTTGTATTTATCGGCAGCTGCACCAATTCCCGGATTGAAGATCTGCGGCGGGCGGCATCCATTCTGGACGGTCGCAAAAAAGCCGACCATGTGCAACTGCTGGTCGTGCCGGGTTCTCATCAGGTGCGCCTGCAGGCCGAGGCCGAGGGTCTGGACAAAATATTCACGGCTGCCGGAGCCGAATGGCGCTATGCCGGATGCAGTATGTGCCTGGGAATGAACCCCGATCAGCTGCGTCCCCAGCAGCGTTGTGCATCAACCTCCAATCGTAATTTTGAGGGCCGGCAGGGAAGAGGCGGGCGCACCCACCTGGTAAGCCCCGAAATGGCGGCGGCGGCGGCTGTGGCCGGCAAATTTGTCGATATCCGCACGTGGTTGGAGATTGGATAATAGGGGGTATTCGTTAGCTCAATTAGAAAACATGAGGTGCAAAATTGAAACCATTTACCACCCATACCGGTATCGTTGCCACCCTTAATCGGGCCAATGTGGATACCGATGCCATCATTCCCAAACAGTTTTTAAAATCAATCAAGCGCACCGGATACGGGCAGAACGCTTTTTTTGACTGGCGTTATACCTCCAGCGGTGAGCCCCACCCGGAATTTGAGCTCAATCATCCGCGATTTGATGGCCGTTCCATCCTGGTGACCCGCCATAATTTTGGGTGCGGCTCCAGCCGGGAACATGCCGTCTGGGCCCTGGTTCAGGACGGCTTCCGGGTGATTGTCTCTCATTGGAAAGAGGCGGGAGGCAAACGCCTGCAAGCCTTTGCCGACATTTTCAGAACCAATGCCACCAAAAACGGGCTGCTGGTGATTGAGTTATCAGAAGATGAGGTCAATGCAATTTTTGACCTGGTCGATGCGCACCACGGATTGCAGGCGGCGGTTGATCTGGATAAACAGCAGGTTGTTTTCCATGGGACAGCCCCGATGGTGTGTGAATTCCACATCGAGCCCGGGGCCAAGCAACAGTTGCTCAAAGGTCTGGATGATATCGACCAGACCCTGCTATATGAAGCTGATATCACACGGTTTGAAAAAGAATATGACCCCTTCGGCCGCTAGAGGCTAAATCGCAGGCTTTCTTTGACTTGCTCACCGGGAACGCTTCAACACGAAGGGCACAAAGTTTACCCAGAAACCATAGAAGCCTTTATTCTCTGCTTGAGATAGCTTCGCGAAAGGGCAATGGGGGACTATAGGATGTCCCATAAATCCCCCGAAATTTGATAGTATTGCTTTCAAATATCAATGAGTTGGCGGCGGCATTAGGCCGCAGGGTCATGGGGATCCGTATTGACAACTTGTTTATCAATCTTAACGCCCTAATCTTAATAGTGCTCAAAGCTGTTGTTTATGGAAGCAGACAGCCTGTTTATCCGTTTTGAAAATCATGTCTAGTATACTGTCCCGGAAATATTGTATAAAATTTTTCCAAGTAATTTTGGCCCCTACCTACTCGTCATTCCCGCACAGCAGACTGCGTCGTAATATAAAAAAACCTGAATTTCTGCTTGTCATGCCGGACGTGATCCGGCATCCAG
>Ga0210097_1000622_pt1 | contig 11191 bp, 14 predicted proteins | sample Joice_CattailNLA_2_FD_185521 | JGI IMG/M metagenome (GOLD analysis project Ga0210097, IMG submission 185521) | Wetland microbial communities from San Francisco Bay, California, USA, that impact long-term carbon sequestration - Joice_CattailNLA_D2... | ecosystem: Environmental > Aquatic > Marine...
AAGGTTGCAGCGTGGGAGCAAATGTTGTCATCGGCTGCCGTGCCCGGTTATATCCGCGAGTAGTGATATACCACGATTGTATGATAGGAGATGACCTGATCGCCCATTCCGGTGTTGTGATCGGGGCCGATGGATTCGGTATTGCGATGGATCAGGGTCGATGGATCAAGATCCCGCAAATCGGCCGGGTGGTGATCGGCAATGATGTGGAGATCGGGGCGAACACCACGATCGACCGCGGCGCGCTGGACGATACTGTGATAGAAGACGGCGTCAAGTTGGACAATCAGATCCAGGTGGCTCACAACGTGCGTATCGGGGCACATACTGCGATAGCGGGATGTGTCGGCATCGCTGGCAGCACCAGCATCGGCTGTTACTGCCGGATCGGCGGCAGTGCCGGTATCCTGGGCCATCTGAACATCGCTGACCATGTTGAGATCGCGGCGTTCACGCTGATAGGCAAGTCTATACACGAAGCCGGTTCGTATGCCGCAATCTTCCCTTTCTCGACGTCCGCAGAATGGCGCAAGAATACCGTGCACCTGCGACACCTGGATGAACTGGTCAGGCGCGTCAAGGCATTGGAACAGGAATTCGAAACAATAAAACAGAAACCATAACAGGGAATTAAGATGAGCATACAAATGGATATCAACGAAATCATCGAGCTGCTTCCGCACCGCTATCCGTTCCTGCTGATAGACCGTGTGCTGTCCATGGAACCCGACAAGAGCATCGTGGCCCTGAAAAACGTGACCATCAACGAGCCCTTCTTTCCCGGGCATTATCCGCATCATCCGGTTATGCCCGGCGTGCTGATCATCGAGGCGATGGCCCAGGCCTCCGCGCTGTTGTCTTTCAAGTCCATGGGAGCAGGAGCCAGTGATAAGTCAGTGTATTACTTCGCGGGTATCGACAGAGCGCGTTTCAGGCAGCCGGTCGGACCCGGCGACCAGTTGATCATCAAGGCGACACTCATGCGCAGCATGCGCGGCCTGTTCAAATTCAGCGCCACAGCCGAAGTGAACAACCAGGTTGTTGCCGAAGCTGAACTGATGTGCACGGTAAAGTCGGTCGCTTGATGATACATCAGACAGCCATCGTCCATCCCGGCGCCAAAATCGCCAAAGATGCCGAAGTGGGTGCCTATTCGATTATAGGCGAGCATGTCGAGATCGGCGCGGGAACCTGGATCGGTCCTCATGCTGTCATCGAGGGGCATACCCGCATCGGCAAAGCGAATCGTATATTCCAGTTTTGCTCGGTGGGGGCTATCCCGCAGGACAAGAAGTATGCGGGCGAGCCGACACGGCTGGAGATCGGGGACAACAACACGATACGCGAATTCTGCACGCTCAACACCGGCACGGTTCAGGATGCAGGTGTCACTCGCATCGGCAATGACAACTGGATCATGGCTTACGTGCATGTGGCACACGATTGCCATATCGGTCATCACACGATCATGGCGAACGGGGCAACCCTGGGAGGTCATGTGCATATCGGAGACTGGGTTTTTCTCGGAGGACTATCCGGCGTGCATCAGTTCGTGCGTATCGGTGCACATGCGATGACCGGTTTTCAAACGCGTTTGTCGCAGGATTTGCCGCCTTATGTCACCGCCGCCGACAATCCGGCCGTGGCTCATGGCATCAACTCGGAGGGTTTGAAGCGGCGGGGATTCTCGAGCGAATCCATCATGGTGATCAAACGCGCCTACAAGACCTTGTACAAGTCGGGTTTGAGTTTGGAGGATGCTAAAGCGGCGATTGCTGCCCTGGTAGATGAACATGCCGAACTGAAGCTGCTTTCCGATTTTCTTGCTACATCCGAACGTGGCATCATCCGCTAAAGACCTATGCACAAATACTGATGAAACGACTAGCCATCCGACTAAGTTGTCAAACTACGCCAACTAAGTCGTTGGTTATGCGCTTGGAGATATTTTATTAACAGAGGCCAAAATCCGGGGTCGCGAAGCGACAGATTGACACATACATTCCGGTTTTTCGCCTCTTTGTTCCTTGTCTATCCTTCGCTCGCTACGATGTGCAAAGGTCTTTAAACAGGTTGTGTTAATGGAAAAGAAATTAATAACAGTTGGGATCGTCGCGGGAGAAGCATCCGGAGATCTGCTGGGCAGCCATTTGATGGAAGCGTTGACTGCGGTCAGGCCGGATATACGATTCGTCGGTATCGGGGGGTCAAAGATGCAATCGGAAGGATTGGAAGTCTTGTTCCCGATGGAAAAACTGGCGGTCCGGGGCTATGTGGAGGTACTCCGGCATTATCTGGAAATCGTCGGCATCCGCAACAGCCTGCGCAGATATTTCCTGGCAAACCCCCCTGATTTGTTCATTGGCGTGGACGCGCCGGATTTCAACCTTGGCCTGGAGCTTGCGCTCAAGAAGCGCGGAATATCCACCATACACTATGTCAGCCCGTCGATATGGGCGTGGCGCGGTGAACGTATACACAAGATCAAACGCGCTGTGTCACATATGCTTGCTTTGTTTCCGCATGAGTCCGGAATCTATCAGCAGGCCGGAGTGCCGGTCGATTATGTCGGGCATCCGCTTGCAGACATATTGCCGGAACAACCCAAGCGTGCCGAGATGCGTGAGACGATGCGCATCCCTTTGCATGCGAAGGTATTCGCTTTGCTACCCGGTAGCCGTCAGAGCGAGGTCAATCAGCTTGCCCGCATATTTGTCGAAACTGCCAAGCTGATCCTGCAAAAACTTCCCGAAGCGCGTTTCCTGGTACCGCTGGCCAGCCGCGAAACACGAGGTATATTCGAGCAGGCGATATATGATTGCGATGCGCAGGAATTGCCGATCACACTGCTGTTCGGCCATGCCCAGGATGCAATGACAGCTGCCGATGGCGTCCTGGTCGCATCCGGTACCGCAACGCTGGAAGCGGCGTTGTTAAAGCGCCCGATGGTAATTACCTACCGGATGCCGGAACTGACGCTATGGATGATGAAGCGCAAAAGTTATCAGCCATATTATGGTTTGCCCAATATCCTGTGCGGACGTTTTGTGGTGCCGGAACTGATTCAGGAAGACGCGACCCCCGAGAACCTCGCCCAGGCTTTACTGAACCTGCTCAACGACAAGGAAGCGGTAGCCGAGCTCGAACAGACGTTCCTGGAGTTACACCGTTCATTGCGGCAGAACACAGCCCAGAGGGCTGCCCATGCGATCTTGCCCTATCTTGCGAATGCCTGATAAATCGACTGGCGATCTGGCTGGAGAAAAAACCAGACCATCCACCAAGCCACCTAAGATCGGTGGCAAAGCGTCTGGTAATGATCCTGCAGGGGCATTGCATAGCCAGCTGGCTAATTCATCAGAAAACGATGAGTAAGCCATTGGCTAACGGCGCGCAAGTCATTGGTCATGACATCATACATGTCTGCGGGGTTGATGAAGCGGGCAGGGGGCCTTTGGCCGGACCGGTCAGCGCCGCCGCGGTGATACTCGATCCGGATCACCCTATCGCAGGCTTGGCCGATTCGAAAAAACTTTCCGAACGGCAACGCGAACGATTGGCAGTCCTTATTCGCGAGCATGCGTTGGCTTGGGCGGTTGCCTATGCCGAAGTTGAAGAGATAGACCGGCTCAATATCCTGCAAGCCACGCTGCTGGCGATGCGGCGTGCCGTGCTTGCGCTCGGCATCCGGCCTAATCTGGTACAGGTGGATGGATTATATTGCCCCCAAACCGGGATACCCAGCCAGGCGATCGTGAAAGGCGACAGCAAAATCGCTGCGATCTCCGCCGCTTCCATCCTGGCAAAAACGGCACGAGACGATCTGATGAATGCATTGCATGGTCGATACCCGCATTACGGTTTCAACAGCCACAAGGGTTATCCGACGGCAGCCCATCTGCTTGCCTTGCGTGAACACGGCGTTTCGATCGTCCACCGAAAAAGTTTCAGACCGGTGCGCGAACTCTTGTCCCCTCTCCCGCAATGAACCCCTCACCTCAATCCTCTCCCGCTTGCGGGAGAGGAGGCAAACGAGAAAGGCAATCTTCAATCCCGGGGAGAGGGTTAGGGTGAGGGCAAGCCGGATTTATCATGGAAACAGGCGATGCTTTTGCGGTATCTTACTGCCTTTCCAACAACCAAACGGAATTTGACGATGCCTGTTTTCAAATTGATCCATCTGCTTGCAGTGCTGGTCTGGGTGGGCGGTATGTTCTTTGCGTATGTGATCCTGCGTCCCGCTGCAGTCGAAACGCTTGATCCCCCGCAACGTTTGCGTATGTGGGATTCAGTGTTCCGGCGCTTTTTTCGTTGGGTCTGGGGTTCAGTAGGTGTGCTGCTTGCGAGTGGCCTGTATATGATCTACCTGTATGGCGGTTTTGCCCATGTGACGCTCCAGGTGCACATCATGCTGGTGGTCGGATTGGCAATGATGCTGATCTTTGCTCACGTGTTCTTCGCTTTGTACGCACGGCTCAAGCTGAATGTCGCCAATCAGCACTGGAAGGAAGCAGGGGAACAGCTGGGCAGGATACGCAAGCTCATTGCGATGAATCTCGTGCTGGGCATTCTGATCGTGTGTGTAGTGATGATCGGCGCGATATTTTAATAGGCTGATCTTGGAATTTGCCGTTCTGTATAATCTGAACCGGCTTGGTATACTGAATGGCCCGCTCAGGTGATGTCCCGGTGTACGGGAATCGCCTGGTTTTCAATAAAGTTGAAGGAATACATCCATGGACGAAACAAACAGCATCGACTCGCTTAAGGAACGCCTTAGCAAGGACATCAACGACATCGAGGCCGCACTTATGCTGGGTAATATCTATTACGACTTGAACGATGCGCCTCGCTCCATTGTTTACTACAGACGGGTGCTCGATATAAACCCGGCTCTGGTCAACGCGCGTACTGATCTTGGCGCGATGTACTGGCGCAATGAGGATATCGGTTTGGCTGAACAAGCCTTTCGCGACGCGATCGCCGATGATTCAGGGTTCGGACAGGCCTATGTGAATCTTGGTTTGCTATTGCGCCATGCCAGGGGAAATATCAGTGAGGCCCGCGCTGTCTGGCAGCAACTGCTGTCTGTTAATCCGGAACATGCCTTGGCGGCAAAAGCACGCGAATTATTGGACGAAACCGCGTCTTCGATCAACTAGATCACGGAGATATAGGATGGAAGGCTACTGGTCTTCGTCCAGAGCAAGCCGCCTGACGTAATGGCAGGTGTAACCATGAGGATGCTTCACCAGATAATTCTGGTGATATTCCTCGGCACGGTAAAACTCCCTGAACGGCACAACCTCGGTAACCACTTTGGCCCGCCATTGTCCCGAGGCATCCACGGTCCGGATGACTTCTTCTGCGGTTTGTCTTTGTTCCTCATCGACGTAAAAGATCGCCGAGCGGTATGGCGTTCCGGTATCGTTACCTTGGCGGTTCCGCGTGGTCGGGTCGTGCATGCGGAAAAACTCGAACAGCAGATGACGGTAGCTGATCTTACGCGGGTCGAACACGACCTTCAGTGACTCGGCATGTCCGCTGAGCCCGGTCTTGACGATCTCGTAGGTGGCGCTCGGGATTGTGCCGCCGGTATAGCCAACTTCGGTCTCAAGCACACCGGGTATCTGGCGTACCAATTCTTCCATACCCCAGAAGCAGCCGCCGGCGAGGTAAGCTGTTTGACGGTCAGTGTTTTGAGGGGCGGGCATGTTCAGCCTCGCTTCAGTTTCTTCATCGCCTGCTGTGCCTCACGTTTACCTTCGCGTTCCTTTTCCGTGGCTCTCTTGTCATGTTGCTTTTTTCCTTTGGCAAGACCGATCTCCAGTTTGACGCGACCGTTCTTGTAGTGCATGTCCAGCGGCATCATGGTGTAACCGGCGCGCTTCACCTTTCCGATGATCCGGTCGATCTCCAGTTTGTGCAGCAGCAGTTTGCGGGTGCGTACCGGGTCGGGATGTATGTGTGTCGAAGCATTGGGCAGCGGGCTGATGTGCGAACCTATAAGAAACAATTCGCCATCCTTTGCTATCACGTAAGCCTCCTTGAGTTGGGCGCGGCCGGCACGGATCGCCTTGACTTCCCAGCCTTCCAGCATGATGCCGGCCTCATGTTTATCCTCGATGAAGAATTCGTGAAAGGCTTTTTTGTTTTGTACGATGCTCATTATTCCAATCCAATTTCCTCGGTGAAACTGCGTTGACTTCCTGATAAAACTACTGGCCATTCGACTAGGCTATCAAAACACGATACCCAAGTCGCTGGTTATAGTCATGCAACGGCGACACGTTACTGGCGAAGCCAGCCGATTGCGGGAGCCGTTGCTTGGCCGTTCCTCCCGCACCGAAGGGCTACGCCCACACCGTCTCGGAACGGCACCAGCACTGCCCGCCTCGTTCGCTCGTCATCTCCTTGCTTGACTTTCGAAATAGAATTGGAATTGGGTGAGTTTTGCGGTGCGTTCGGTTATTCTATCAGTCTTTGCAATAGCAACCTTTCTTGGTAAGTATCTTGGACAAGCAATGGCGTTAGTGGAAAAAACGGTGCTAGTGCCATACAGCGCTGAACAGATGTTTGTGCTGGTGGATAGGGTGGAAGAGTACCCGCAGTTCCTACCGTGGTGCGGCGGAGCCAGTGTCACCGGACAGGATGAAACCACGGTGCATGCCACGATCCATATCGATTACCATCATATCAAGCAGAGTTTCACGACCGAAAATGCGCGCAATCCGCCGGAACGGATCGACATAAAATTGCAGCAAGGACCGTTCCGGCGTCTGGACGGCTGCTGGCTTTTCATCCCTTTGACCCCATCTGACTGTAAAATAGAGTTCCGCCTGCACTATGAGTTTTCCAGCAAGTTGCTGGAAAGGTTGGTGGGTCCGGTATTCCATTACATCGCCAACAGTTTTGTGGATGCTTTCATCCAACGTGCAGAAAAGGTTTATACGAACACATGAGCGACAGTATCAATGTAGAGGTGGTGTATGCACTGGCAGGCGAGCAAACGCTGCTGAAACAGCAAGTTGCACCGGGTACGTCTGTGGCTGAAGCGATCCAGTTCAGCGGCATACTTGAAAAATATCCCGAGATCGACCTCAAAGTTAACAAACTTGGTATCTTCGGCAAGCTGACCAAACCCGATACGGTATTGCGAGAAAAAGACCGCATCGAGATATATCGACCGTTAATCGCCGATCCAAAGGAGGTGCGCCGCAAGCGTGCCGAAGAGGGGAAGGTTATGAAAAAGGGCGGTGGTGATGTCTGATTCCAATTCCACTTTATCGGTGCTACTGTGTTGGCTTCCTCGCTCACTCCTAGCCGTGCTTGATGCACTGTCTTCGTCGCTTGCTCGTCTCCGCCTTGTATCACCTTCAAATTGAAAATGGAATAACGATGGATTGATGCTGAAACGATATGCTTGATTACGACTTACATTGCCACTCCAATATTTCCGATGGCACACTTACTCCGACCGAACTCGTCGAGCGTGCAGCATTGCGCGGCGTGAAGGTGCTGGCCCTGACGGACCACGATGACATGGATGGTCTCGAAGAAGCACGCCGCGCCGCGAAACGGCATGGCGTGACCTTCATCAACGGGGTGGAAATCTCCGTGACATGGCGCAGCCACACTTTGCATATCGTCGGTTTGGGCATTGCTCCGGAATATACGCCGCTGGTCGAAGGATTGCGCAGTGTGCGAAGCGGACGAGGCTTGCGCGCACAAAGAATGTCCGATGAATTGGCCAAGGCGGGTATCAGGGGTGTGCTGGAAGGCGCTTATCACTATGCAAGCAATCCGAACATGATCAGCCGTACGCATTTTGCGCGTTATCTGGTTGCAGCAGGTCATTGCAAGGACGTAAAGAGCGTTTTCAAACGCTATCTGGTGAAGGGCAAGCCGGGCTATGTATCACATCAATGGTCGGCTTTGGAGGATGCGATCGGCTGGATACGCGGAAGCGGCGGGGTCGCGGTGCTGGCTCATCCCGGTCGTTATATGAGCGGGCGCGTCGGTATGGGCAAAAAGACCATGGGCGAACTGTTGGCCGAGTTCGTCGATCTCGGAGGCCTTGCGATCGAAGTGGTGACCGGCAGCCATACTCCAGAACAGTATGCCGAGTTCGCGCGCTATGCCGAAGAATTCGGTCTGCTGTGTTCTTGCGGTTCCGATTTTCACGGGCCCGGCGAGAGCTACCGGGACATGGGGCGGTTGCCGGACTTTCCGCTGGGATGTCGCCCTGTGTGGGAAAGCTTGCAACGATTTTCCACCCTGGCAGCAGCCTGATGTCGCAGTTTTTTACGATTCATCCCGATAATCCCAATCCCCGCCTGATCCGCCATGCGGCCGCATTGCTGCGTGATGGCGGGGTAATAGTGTATCCTACCGATTCCTGTTACGCGCTGGGCTGTCATCTGGATGACAGAGATGCCGTCGCACGCATACGCCAAATACGCAAGCTGGATGAGCATCATCACATGACGTTGATGTGCCGGGATCTGTCCGAGATCTCCCGTTATGCCCGGGTGGACAACACGAAATTTCGTTTGCTGAAAGTCTGTACTCCGGGCAGCTACACCTTCATTCTGGAGGCGACCAAGGAAGTGCCGAAACGTTTGCAGCACCCCAAACGCAGCACCATCGGCATGCGCATTCCGGATCATCCGGTGGCTCTGGCTTTGCTCGAAGAATTGGGCGAACCGTTGTTGAGTACTACTTTGATCCTTCCCGATGAAGAGGGGCCATTGAACGATGCCGGCTACATCCGGGAGCTGTTGCAAAAACAGGTCGACCTCGTGATAGACGGCGGTGCGGTGGGGGTGGATTTCACCACCGTGGTAGATTTGACCGGTGCCGAACCGACATTGCTGCGGCGCGGAAAGGGTGATCCCGCGCCGTTTGGAATCGAATAACAAAGAGAACCTGATGCAAATTGACCAACTGATACAAACCATCTCCCTCGCAGCGATCCCCGTGCTGTTCGCAATCACCCTGCATGAGGCGGCGCACGGCTACGTGGCGCGGCATTTCGGAGATATGACGGCATATCAGCAGGGTCGCATCACCTTGAATCCGTTGCGCCATATCGATCCGGTCGGCACTATATTGTTGCCGCTGTTGACCCTGATGCTGGGCGGCATCCTGTTCGGCTGGGCCAAGCCGGTACCGGTCAATTTCGCCGCGTTGCGCCGCCCCAAACAGGATATGCTTTGGGTCGCGATCGCCGGTCCGGCCTCGAATCTGGTCATGGCGCTCGGCTGGGCGCTGCTTTATAAATTGGGGTGGTCGTTTCCAGGGAATTACTTTGCCGAACCGATGTTGGGCATGGCCGAATGGGGGATCAAGATCAACATCATCCTGATGGTGCTTAACCTGCTGCCGTTACCGCCGCTGGATGGCGGACGGGTTGCGGTCAGCATGCTGCCCCATCGCCAGGCATATCAGCTTGCAAAGATAGAACCTTACGGCATATTCATCTTGATCTTCATGGCGATCACACCTGTGCTGGGCTGGATATTGTTGCCGCCGGTGAGGCTGATGTATCGATTGATTTCTGCATTGTTGGGAATATAAAAATGTTTGCTGAACGTGTATTGTCTGGAATGCGCCCCACCGGAAGTCTGCATCTGGGTCATTACCACGGTGTGTTGAAAAACTGGGTGAGGATGCAGAATGAATACGAATGCCTGTTCTTCATTGCTGACTGGCATGCTCTGACCACACATTACGATACGCCGCATGACATCGAGCAAAACGTTTGGGATATGGTTGTGGACTGGCTTGCCGCAGGCGTCAATCCCGCACGCACCACATTGTTCATTCAATCGAAGGTACCTGAACACGCAGAACTGCATCTGCTGCTGTCGATGATCACTCCTTTGGGATGGCTGGAGCGCGTACCGACCTACAAGGATCAGCAGGAAAAACTTTCCGAGAAGGAGCTCAGCACTTACGGTTTCCTCGGATACCCATTATTGCAAAGTGCCGACATTTTGATCTATAGATCGACCCAGGTGCCTGTCGGTGACGATCAGGTGCCGCATATAGAGTTCACCCGCGAGATTGCACGCCGTTTCAACCATATTTATGGCCGTGAACCGGGATTCGAGGAAAAGGCCGAGGCCGCAGTAAGAAAACTCGGCGGTAAAAAGGCCAAACTGTATTTCGAATTGCGTACCCGGTACCAGGAACAGGGCGATGACCAGGCATTGGATTCTGCCAAGTCACTGCTGGAAGAACAGCAGAGTCTGAGTCACGGTGACCGCGAGCGGTTGTTCGGATATCTGGAAGGCAGCGGCAAGATGATCCTTTCTGAGCCGCGTGCGATGCTAACCGCCGCCTCTAAAATGCCGGGACTGGACGGCCAGAAAATGTCCAAATCCTACAACAACACAATTGCATTGCGTGAAGACGAAGCAAGCGTAGAAAAGAAGATCCGTACCATGCCGACCGACCCGGCACGTATTCGTCGCAGCGATCCCGGTGACCCGGACAAGTGTCCGGTTTGGCAGTTGCACCAGGTATATTCCAGCGAAGATATGAAACAGTGGGTGATCAATGGCTGCAAGAGCGCGGGCATCGGTTGCATCGAATGCAAGCAGCCGGTGATAGACGCGGTGCTTGAGGAACAGCGTCCGATGCGCGAGCGCGCCCAGATGTATCTGGACGACCCGACACTGGTGCGCAATATCATTGCCGACGGATGTGAAAAGGCACGCAAACTCGCATCGGAAACCATGCGCGATGTGCGCGAAGCGATGGGGCTGGATTACACCTAGCAAGCCGGTATGGAAGCAATATTAAAATCAGTGATCACCTGTCCGCTCTGTGGCTCAGCCAAAGAGGAGATCATGCCGACAGACGCGTGCCAGTATTTCTACGAATGCACATCATGCCATGAAATCCTGCGCCCGAAAGCAGGTGATTGCTGTGTGTTCTGTTCGTTTGGTAACATAGCGTGTCCGCCCGTTCAACTTCAACAGGATTGCTGCAAACATTGATACACCATGACAGAGGTTGATATACAAACACCCGCACCGCTGGCAATGATCCACGGCGAACCGCTACTGGTGATGCCGCAGGATCTTTATATTCCGCCGGATGCGCTGGAGCTCGTTCTGGAAACTTTTCATGGACCGCTCGATCTGCTCCTGTATCTGATCCGCAAGCACAACCTCGATGTTCT
>Ga0210097_1000623_pt1 | contig 11176 bp, 12 predicted proteins | sample Joice_CattailNLA_2_FD_185521 | JGI IMG/M metagenome (GOLD analysis project Ga0210097, IMG submission 185521) | Wetland microbial communities from San Francisco Bay, California, USA, that impact long-term carbon sequestration - Joice_CattailNLA_D2... | ecosystem: Environmental > Aquatic > Marine...
ATGTTAGGGAAAGTTTCTACTGCCCTCACCCGGATTATCAATGCCATAGCCAAAGATTTCGCATGGTACCAAACCCTGTAAACGGGAAGGTTGGTTCCGGCATGCAGCATGCATGCCGGACGACACTCACTTGACCGGTCCATCAGTATCGCTGTGTGGTACATTGTCCGCGTGCCACAGCTTGCGCATCTCCGCCACAACGGCTTTGGGGTGACCATCGGCGGTGTACAGTCCCCAGTAACCCTCCTCCGGATGCGAGCCGAATTCCCGCCGCGCATTCTCTTCCTTCCAGTCGTGATCAAAGGCCTCGAAATACGCAACACCGAATCCCGGCTTGCGCGGCAGCCGCTTCAACAGGGTGGTCCAGAATTCTGTCTGGGTCTCAGGTGTGAAGCGCGTACCCGGTGGGCCGCTCGGCAGGCCCGTCTCCTTGATCAACACGGGTTTGTCCGTCTTTGCCGACAACAGGCCGGCCACGCGCACCACGAAGTCGACTGCTTGTGCAGTCGTCGCCTGGTCGAACCACGGCTGAAACAACGGATGTACACCGGGTAGCAGAAAATCCTGGACAGCGAGAAAATCGGCCGGATCGTCGTTGAGATAATAGTAAAAGGGCTCGGAAGTGGTGATCGCCACACCGGGCAAGGCGGCACGCAGACGCTGTATCGATGCGCGCAACACGGGCCACTCCTGGCGCTGCGCCAGCAACGTCTCGTTGCCTACCGAGATACCCACGATCAGTTGCGGATAGGCGTTGACAAGCCGCCGCGCGTTGCTGAATTCGCGTTCCGACAACGGGTCCCAGATCCCGAGGATCAGCGCACGGTAACCGAGCGCGCTCGCGAGCTCAGGAACTTCCTCCACGCCGTCCGCACAGGAATAGGTAATCAGTCCCTGGAAATCGTCCCGCAGGATAGTAAGATCCTTGCGGATGCGTTCCCGCGATGCCGCGTGCACCTGACCGGAGACAATCTTCAGGTCGGTGGGGGTGTAGGCGACGAAACGAAGCGATTCGATGGCTGTGCGCACGCGGCTTGACGGGCCATTCGATTCCGGCTGTGCCTGAAGGATCAGCGGAACCAGCGTGGCAACCGCCATCAACAGCAGGGCCGCTGCACCAACCCGATTCCTGTGAATCTCGTTCAACGGTAGTCCTCCATGTTCAACCGTGGCAGAGCAGAAGCAGCACCGGCTGGCGCTGTGCCCGCTGCACCTGACGCTGTACCGTCAGTGCGATGCGACGCACGTGGTGTTTCTGCGGCCGACCGTGGTTGGCAGCGACAGCAAGGCAGCGGCCCTGCTGCCGGCACTGGAATCGGATGTGGCGGACACCATCGGGCAGGGGCTGGCGACCGGCAGGGGACAGGGCAGCGCTGATTGAGCCTGATTTCGTGTTTCCGCTGAACTGTCCCCGGAATGACGTCTTACGTCTCACGCCTGAACACGGCCTGTATTTGATATTTCCGTGTCATTCCGCGGGTTCCGTGGCCAATATTCATTTCACGTCTCACCAGCCCGGACCGGCCAACCGGTGCGGCCCCGACAGGCTATTGCCACCACAGCGTGAACGCCGGCACGTAGGTGATCACGACCAGCCACAGCAGCATCAGCACGAGAAACGGCAGCGCGGAACGGAACAGCATCAGTACCGGCCGCCTGAAGCGCTGGCTGGCGATGAACAGGTTTATGCCAACCGGCGGTGTGCTGTAGCCGATTTCCAGGTTGGCCAGGAAGATGATGCCGAGGTGGATCGGGTCGACGCCGTAGTTGCGGGCAATCGGCAGGATGAGCGGCACCACCACCACGGTGGCCGAGAAGATGTCCATCATGCAGCCGACGATCAGCAGGAAGACGTTCAGCAGCATGAGGAACTGCAGCTTCGAATCGATATGCGTTTCCATCCAGCCGAGCAGCTTCATCGGTATCTGGGCGTCGATCAGCAGGTTGGTGAGCCCCATGGCCACGCTGAGAATGATCAGAATGCTGCCGACCAGGATGGCGCTGTCACGCAGCAGTCCCGGCAGGTGCCGTGTCAGGCTGAGATCGCGATGGATCGCGCATTCCAGCAGCAGCACATAGGCCGCCGTGCAGGCTGAGGCCTCACTGATGGTGACGTAGCCGCCGAAGATGCCGACCAGCACGCCGATCGGCAGCAACACATCCCAGATGCCTTCCCGGAATGCGACGGCCAGGGTGCGCAGCGAGAACTGCTGCCGCCGCGCCGCGTCGCGGCTGCATGCATACAGACAGTAAATGCCCAGGATCAGCATCAGGAGCAGGCCGGGCACCATGCCGGCCAGAAACAGCTGGTCGATGCTGACGCCGGCCACGATACCGTACAGGAGGATCGCCAGGCTGGGCGGAAACAGCAGGCCCAGCGAGCCCGAGGTTGTAAGCAGGCCAAGGTTGAAACGTTCCCGGTAGCCGGCATGCAGCAGCATCGGCATCATCAGGCCGCCGAGTGCAAGTATGGTGACGCCCGATGCTCCCGAGAAGGCGGTGAAGAACGCGCAGGAGGTGAGGGTGACGGCCGCCATGCCGCCGGGCAGCCAGCCGACCAGTGCATTGAACAGCTGGATCATGCGATGCGGTGCGCCGCCCGCGGCCAGCACCACGCCGCTGAAGGTGAACAGCGGAATGGCGGCGAGGTAGGGCGAGGACGCCAGGCGATTCAGTTCCACCGCCAGCAGTGCGGGGTCCAGACCGGCATTCCAGGTGGCCAGCAGGCCGCCGCCGGCCAGCGCCACGAACAGTGGCATGCCGAACAGCGCCAGCGTGACCAGGGCGGCAACGGCCAGCGCGATCATCGCCGTTCGCCGTCCGGAGCCGGCAGGTACAAGGCACCCAGCAGAAAATGCACCGTCAGCAGGCAGAAGCCGAACGGCGTGATCAGGGCGAGGATGGACGACCAGCGTTTGTTGGCGGCCACGTATGTCCAGTCGTCATACCAGAAGCGCATGGCGGCCCAGGTCATCATGGCACAAACCAGCGCCGAGAGCAGGAAGATCGGTGGCGTGATGCGCTGCAGACGCTCCGGCGTCAGGAAGGCGGCGACGATGTCGATGCGGATATGGCGGCGGCGCTCGATGGCCAGCGCGGCGCCGAAGAAGGTGATATACAGCACCAGGTAACGCGACAGGATATCGGCGTTGGGGATGCCGGATTCCAGCAGGTTGCGCAGCAGGACCTGGCCCAGCACAAGCATCAGCAGCAGCAGCAGCGACAGCGCGGCCATGAAACTGTCGAGCCGGATCAGGGTATGGCGCAGGGCGCTGATCCAGGCGGGCTCAGTGCGCAGCATCGTCCGGTTTTTCTGCCTGTGCCGCGCGATACTCGGCAAGCCAGCCGTTGACCTTCTGCAGTATGGCAGAGGGTATGTAGCCGGTGTCCATCAACCGTCGGGCGGCTTGCTGGCTGATGGTCTCGATATCGCCCGAGACCAGCGAGGCATCGGCCTCGACCATGGTCATGCCGCGCTCCTGCATGAGTGCCAGGGCCTCAAGGTTGTCCCGGCGCGTGGCCTCGACGAGTTTCGCGCCGGTCTCGGCGCCGGTGCGCTTGAGCAGCTTCTGCAGGTCCTGCGGCAGGTCCTGGTAGAAGCGCCGCGACACCACCAGCGAGCCGATGCCGTTGGCCATGGGCACGTTGGTGATGTACTGCGTCTTGGTGAACCATTGCAGCGCGATGGCGCCCAGCGGGGGCGCATACACCGTATCGATCATGCCGGTCGACAGGCTGGTGTAGACGTCGATGATAGACAGCGGCACCGGCGACAGGCCACCGGCGTCGAAGAATGCCTTGCTGAGCGGATCGCCCTGCCAGAACCAGATGCGGCGCTTTCTGAGATCATCCAGGGTCGCGATCGGCTCCCTGGAAAAGAAGAAGATGAAGCCGACCTCCATCCAGCCAACCAGTTCGTAGCCGTTGTCGCGGTAGCCCTGCTCGATGGACGGCATCAGGCGCTCGCGCACATAGTCGAACTCATCGAGGTTTTCGAACAGGAACGGCAGTTCCAGCACGCGCGCGGGCGAGTAGATCTGGCCGATGCCGTAGCCGGTGAAGGCGCCGCCCTGCAGCTGCCCGAAGCGGATCTTTTTCAGCACGTCCGGCTCGTCGCCCTGCACGCCGCCCGGATAGATCTTGAATACCAGCCGCCCGCCGCTCTCGGTCTTCACCTGCTCGGCCCATTCCTCCAGCAGCTTGACCCAGGTGGTGCCGGCCGGCGCCAGGGTGGCGAACTTGAGTACCCAGGTCTTTTCTGCCAGCGCCGGCGGGGCGGCAAACGTCAGCGCAAGCAGCAGCGCGGCAAGGATAGTTTTCAGTATGTTCATGTGCATCAAAACCAGTCAGTCTCCTGTTCCAGCAGGCGCGCGGCGTGCTGTTTGGCAATACCATTGAGCAGCATCAGCTCAGGGTCGAGGTCGGCGGGCGCGTCCAGCACATGCTGCAGGCGCGCGTGAAAGGCGGCCTCATCGAGCTGCTGCCGGTTCAGGTATTGTGCCTCCAGCACGTCTACCATCAGCAGCTTGTCCTCGTTCAGCGCCGCCGCCCGCGCGAAATGCCGGCTGGAGCGCGCGAAGTCGCCGCCCAGCAGCGGTGAACGTCCGCCGTAGTAGACACCGAAGAACAGGTGCGGACCGGCATGGTAGAAGCCTTCATCCAGATCCAGCACGCGCTGCATCAGCACGGCGGCGTTGGCCAGGCTCGCGATGTCGCTGACCGTGTCGCGATTGAGATCTACCCACTTGCCGAGACAGGAGGCCGTCCAGAACAGGGCGGGGACGGCGCGCTCATCCAGCTTGCCGACGGCGCCGGCGAGGGCCTCCTCGCTGGACGTTTCCGGGTCGATCGTCAGGCCGGCCGCCTGCAGCGCCACCTGCGCATGCGTGTAGCAGCGCCGGTACAGCAGCGCGGCGCGCCCGGGGTCCTCCGCCTCGATGAAACCGAAGCCGTAACCGTAAAACCCCTCGGCGGCATACAGGCGCAGGGTGTTGTTGTGCGGGTCCTCGATCAGCATGCCTTCCATCAGCTTCAGGTTTGCGGGCATCGCATCGCGCGCCAGCTGCAGGTCCGACTCGCGGTTCATGGCATCCATGCCACTGTCGAGAATGGAAGTCGTGCCGCGCACGACCAGCTGGCCCATCGAGCAGGCCGACAGCAGCAGCAGGCTGGCAAGCGTGCCGCCCAGGCGCGGTGTCAGGCAGGGAGGGTGGATGGAAGCAGTTGATCTCATGATGGCGTCTATCCTAGCAGTCGTTCCAGGATTCTCTCATAGATTAAAGACAGTTCATCGATTTCTTCAACGCCGACGCACTCGTTGACCTTGTGTATGGTGGCGTTCACCGGTCCGAGTTCGACCACCTGGGCACCGGTCGGGGCGATGAATCGCCCGTCCGAGGTGCCGCCGCTGGTGGACAGCTCGGTATGGACGCCGGTGACGTCCGCGATCGCCTGGCGGGCGGCGTCGACCAGTTCACCGGACGGAGTCAGGAACGGGGCACCGGACAGGTGCCAGTCCAGCGTGAACTGCAAGCCGTGTTGCCGCAGGATGGCCTCGACGCGTGCACGGATACCCTCGGCCGTCGAGGCGGTGGAGAAGCGCAGGTTGAACAGCACCTCCAGTGTGCCCGGGATGATATTGACGGTGCCGTCGCCGGCATGGATGTTGGAAATCTGGAAGCTGGTCGGCGGGAAATGCGCATTGCCCCGGTCCCATTCCTCCGCCACCAGGTCGGCCAGCGCCTGCAGGGCGCGATGGATCGGGTTGTCCGCGCGCTGCGGGTAGGCGACGTGGCCCTGCTGGCCGTGCACCTTCAGCGCGCCGTTGAGAGAACCGCGCCGCCCGTTCTTGATGACGTCGCCGGCACGCTCCACGCTGGACGGCTCGCCCACCAGGCACCAGTCGATGCGCCCGCCGTGTGCCGCCAGGTGTTCGATGACCCTGACCGTGCCGTCCACCGAGGGACCTTCCTCGTCGCTGGTGATGAGGAAGGCGAGGGAGCCCCGGTGGTCCGGGTGGGCGGCGACAAAACGTTCGCTGGCCGTGACCATCGCGGCAATGCTGCCCTTCATGTCGGCCGCCCCGCGTCCGTAAAGGCAGCCGTCGCGGATCACGGGCGTGAACGGATCGGAATCCCATTGTTCCAGTGCGCCCGGTGGCACCACGTCGGTATGACCGGCGAACACGAACAGCGGTGTGGCCGTGCCGCGCCGTGCCCACAGGTTGTCCACGTCACCGAAGCGCAGGTGCTCGATGCCGAAGCCGGCCCGGTCCAGGCGTTCGGCGAGCAGTGTCTGGCAGCCGGCGTCATCCGGTGTGACTGACGGACGCGCGATCAGCGTCTGCGCCAGTTCCAGGGTGGCGCTCATGGCCGGGACGCCTTGCCGAAGATGGCCTGGTAGTCGTCGGCATCGAAACCCGCATGCAGCCGTTCGCCCCGCGCCAGCAGCGGGCGCCGGATGATGGCCGGCTGCTCGCGCATCAGCCGGGTGGCAGCGGCGCGGTCGATATGCTCGCGCGTGTCTGCCGGCAGCCGGCGCCAGGTGGTGCCGCGCCGGTTGAGCAGCGTCTCCCAGCCCAGTTGCCTGATCCAGTCTGCAAGCAGGTCATCGTCCAGGCCGTCCTTGCGCAGGTCGTGAAAGCGGTAGGCGACGCCGTGTTCATCGAGCCAGCATCGCGCCTTCCTCACCGTATCGCAGCTGGAGATGCCGTACAGGATCGTCATGTCATGCGCCGGCAGCAATCAGATATCGCGCAGCAATTCGTTGATGCCGACCTTGGAGCGGGTCTTTTCATCGACGCGCTTGACGATTACCGCGCAGTACAGGCTGTACCTGCCGTCCTTCGACGGCAGGTTGCCGGATACTACTACCGAGCCGGCCGGGATGCGGCCGTAGATGATCTCGTCCGTTTCGCGGTCGTAGATGCGCGTGCTCTGCCCGATGTAGACGCCCATGGAAATGACCGAACCTTCCTCGACGATGACACCCTCGACGACCTCGGAGCGGGCGCCGATGAAGCAGTTGTCCTCGATGATGGTGGGTGCGGCCTGCACCGGTTCCAGTACGCCGCCGATGCCGACGCCGCCGGACAGGTGCACGTTCCTGCCGATCTGAGCGCAGGAGCCGACCGTGGCCCAGGTGTCCACCATGGTGCCGGAATCGACGTAGGCGCCGATGTTCACATAGGACGGCATGAGCACCGCGCCCGGGGCGATGTAGGCGCCCTTGCGTGCGGTGGCCGGCGGCACGATGCGCACGCCGCCCTCGCGGAACTCGCGCGAGTTGGTGTCGGCGTACTTGGACGGGACCTTGTCGTAGTAGTTGGTAAAGCCGCCCTTGATGAAGGCATTGTCCTCGATGCGGAACGACAGCAGCACCGCCTTTTTCAGCCAGTCGTTGACCACCCACTTGCCGCCCTGCTTTTCGGCCACGCGCGCGACGCCGCGGTCGAGCATGTCGATGGCCTCCAGCGTGGCCTCCTTGACATGGGTTTCCACGCTGCGAGGGGTGATGTCCGCGCGGCGTTCAAAGGCTTCTTCTATTGTTGCCTGCAGGTCGCTCATGGAATGCTTCTCCGGATCAATTGAATGGCAGGGCGCTATGATACCTGCTGGGGGCCCCGGATGTATGCCTCGATGCGCTGCGCCGCCTCGATACAGTCCTCGATCGGTGCGACCAGTGCCATGCGCACGTAGCCCTGGCCGGGATTGAAACCCGCGACCGGGCGCGAGAGGAAGCTGCCGGGCAGCACGGCGACATTGCAGTGCGCGTACAGTGCGCGCGCGAACTCCGTGTCGTCCCCGGGCGAGCGCGCCCACAGGTAGAAACCGGCGTCGGGCTGCTGCACGTCGAGCAGCGGTGCGAGGATATCCAGCACCCCGGCGAACTTGCGTGTGTACAGGCGCCGGTTCTCGATCACGTGACGCTCGTCCTGCCAGGCGCGCTGGCTGGCGGCCTGCGTGGCCGGCGGCATGGCGCAGCCGTGGTAGGTGCGGTAGCGCAGGAAGTTCGCAATCAGCGCGGCATCGCCGGCGACGAAACCCGAGCGCAGACCGGGCGCGTTGGAGCGCTTGGACAGGCTGTGGAACACCATGCAGCGGTGGAAGTCCGTGCGGCCCATGACGGCCGCGGCCGCGAGCAGGCCGACCGGCGCCTCGGCGCCGTCCGGGTAGATTTCCGAGTAGCATTCATCCGAGGCGATGACGAAATCATGCTCGTCCGCCAGCCGGATGAGTTGTTGCAGTTGCCCGATTGGCATGACCGCACCGGCGGGATTGCCCGGCGTGCAGATATACACCAGCTGGCAACGCTGCCAGACCTCCCGCGGCACGCCGTCGAGGTCGGGGCGGTAGCCGTTCTCGCGCGTGGTGTTCAGAAAGCAGGGTTCGGCCCCGGCCAGCAGCGCGGCGCCTTCGTAAATCTGGTAGAACGGGTTGGGCATGGCCACCAGCGGCGCGCGGCTGCGATCGACGCTGCACTGCGCGAAGGCAAACAGCGCCTCGCGCGTACCGTTCACCGGCAGCACCATGCGCTCGGGGTCGACGCTGCCGGCCGGCAGCGCGAAGCGTGTCGTCAGCCAGGCGGCGATGGCCGCGCGCAGGCCGGCTGCGCCGCGCGTCACCGGGTAATTCGACAGGCCGTGCAGGTGGGTGATGACTTCTTCCGCGATGAAACCCGGTGTAGCATGGCGCGGTTCGCCAATCGACAGCGAGATCTCCTGCAGCCCGGCCGGCGGGGTGACGCCACTGAACAGTCTGGTCAGCCGCTCGAACGGGTAGGGCTGCAACCTTGCCATATCGGGATTCATGATTATTGTCGGTTACGCAGCCCGCCATGGCGAGCAGGCACGTTTCCTGCCTGTCCGGTGTGTTAGGAGGCGCAAGTATAATGGATACCGGTGGCAGCATTAAACCGGTCCGCCAGGCGACATTGGCATTATTTCCCGGTCTTCCCGCGGGGTTTGACAAGTTGAAAACCACATGAACAGCGCCAGAACGGATCATCACCTGTTGCCGGTATTCAGCCTGCTGCTGACGGCCAGCCTGTGGGGCATCGTCTGGTATCCGCTGCGCCTGCTGGAGGATGCCGGGCTGCACGGCTTGTGGAGCTCGCTGATCAGCTACGGTGCCGTGCTGTGCGTGTTCCTGTGGGTCTTCGTGCGCGATCACCGCCTGCTGGCCGCGCATCTGCCCGCGCTGGTGATACTGGGGCTCGCTGCCGGCTGGTGCAACGTGGCCTTTATCCTCGCGGTGCTGGATGGCAACGTGGTGCGTGTGCTGCTGCTGTTCTACCTGTCGCCGTTCTGGGCGGTGGTGCTCGGCTGGTTCATGCTTGACGAGCGCCTCGACCGCCGCTCCCTGCTGGTGTTCATGCTGGCGGTGATCGGTGCGCTTGTCATGCTGTGGAACGATGAGATCGGTGTGCCGTGGCCGCGTGATGCGGCCGACTGGCTGGCGGTGTCCTCGGGCTTTGCGTTTGCGCTGAGCAATGTCTACGTGCGGCGCCTGCAGGGCGTGAACGTGACACTGAAGTCTGCCTGCAGCTGGGCGGGCGTGGTGCTGGTGGCCGTGGTGTGGATGGTGCTTGAGGGAACCGGCCCGCCCGGGGGCGGGATGGCCGTGTGGCTCGGCGCGGTTGCGCTGGGTCTGTGCGGCTTCCTGGTGATGACGCTCACCGTGCAGTACGGCGTGACACGCATGCCCGTGCACCGTTCGGCCGTGATCCTGCTGTTCGAGCTGGTGATCGGCGCGGTGTCGTCGCTGTTGCTGACCGACGAGACCGTGCTGGTGCGCGAATGGCTGGGTGGTGCAATGATCGTCTTCGCCGCGTGGCAGGCGGCACGCATACACGCCGGGGAGGCCGCATGATACGGGTCACGGCATTCAATCACGTCAGTGTGCTGGTCAGCGACACCGCCCGTACGCTGGCGTTCTATCACGGTGTGCTCGGCCTGGCGGTCAGCGCGGACCGTCCGCCGCTGGTCTTCGCGGGCGCCTGGCTGGAACTCGGGCGTGGCCAGCAGCTGCACCTGCTGGAACTCGAGGGTGCGGGTCGGGGAGCGACCGGGCGGCACGGTGGCCGTGACTATCACCTGGCACTCGAGGTCGCCGACCTCGACGCGGCGGTTGCCGCGCTGCAGGCGGCGGGTGTCGGCTTTACACCGAGCCGGTCAGGCCGCCGCGCATTGTTCTGCCGCGACCCGGACGGCAATGCCATCGAGCTGCTGGAGGCGCGCTGATTTAGCATCACGATTCCGGATGCACCGGTCGGGACGGGAATCCTTGATCTATGCGCTGTTCCGGCATGGCGGGAGAATAGTCACGGAACCTCGCGCAATGGCACGGAAAAAAGCATTCCGTGTTTTTCCGTGGATTCCGTGGCCATTATCATGAAAAAATAGCCACGGAATGCGCGGAATACACGAAAAATAAACCCGTTTGCACAGCGCTGTGTACATCCGTGGCTGTGATCCAGTCTTCCCTAGATGTGGAACACCGATTGCCGGGTGCCCGTATCCTGATCCAGATACTTGTGAATGGCCTGTTCCAGGCAATCGAGCTGCGCCTGGTCTGACAGCGGCCGGTTGTTCAGGTCGGTGATGTAATAGACGTCTTCCGCGCGCACGCCGAGCGTGGCGATCCTGGCATTGAACAGCCGCACCTTGCAGTCGGCAAAGGCGTGGCCGACGCGTGATAGCAGTCCGGGCCGGTCCGCGGTGATCAGAGTCATCACGGTGCGCTGGTCATACTCGTCGAGCTTGAAGTCGACGTGCGTCTTGATGGGGAAGTTTCTGTGCTGGCGAGGCATGCGTCGCGCCACGTGCCAGGTGTCCCGGTTGCCGTGATCGATCTCGGCCAGCAATGCCGAGCGGATTTCCTCGATGCGCCGGATATCGACCGCCGGCTCGCCGGATTCTTCCAGCACGTGGTAGGTGTGCAGGCCGTAATTGTCATCGGTGGTGATGATGCCGGCATCCACTACGTTCAGGCCGAGCTGGTCGAGTACCGCGGTAATGCGGCTGAACAGGTCATCGGTGGCGATGGCGTAGATGAAGATTTCCGTGCCGCCGCGCTCGGTCAGCGGCTGTATGTCGACCAGGCTGGCGGCCGGGTCGGCGCGCCCCTGCAGCAGGCGGGTGTGGTGCGCCACCTGCCAGGGAATGTGGCGCAGGAAA
>Ga0210097_1000628_pt1 | contig 11107 bp, 9 predicted proteins | sample Joice_CattailNLA_2_FD_185521 | JGI IMG/M metagenome (GOLD analysis project Ga0210097, IMG submission 185521) | Wetland microbial communities from San Francisco Bay, California, USA, that impact long-term carbon sequestration - Joice_CattailNLA_D2... | ecosystem: Environmental > Aquatic > Marine >...
AAACATCATCGGGATCAGCGAGAAGGTCCGGCAAATGCTCTCCCTGGTCTCGAAGGTGGCGGCCAGCGACGCGACGGTCCTCATCCTGGGGGAGAGCGGCACGGGCAAGGAACTCATCGCCCGGGCGGTTCACTACAACAGCGACCGGGCAGACCGGATCCTCGCCCCCGTGAATTGCTCCGCCATCCCCGCCGAACTTCTGGAAAGTGAACTCTTCGGACACGCACGGGGCGCCTTCACCGGTGCCCACACCGCACGGACCGGCAGGTTCGAATCGGCCCATCGGGGTACGATCTTTCTGGACGAGATCGGCGAGATGAGCCCCCCCCTCCAGGCGAAGATCCTTCGTGTGCTCCAGGAACAGTCGTTCACGCCGGTCGGGGGATCAAAGCCGGTGAATGTGGACGTCCGCGTCATCGCAGCGACCAACAAGGATCTCGAAAAGGAAATTGCCGAGGGGCGCTTTCGCCAGGACCTGTTCTTCCGGCTCAACGTCATCCCCATCCACGTCCCGCCGTTGCGGGAACGCGTCGAGGACATCCCGGTTCTTGCCGAACATTTCATCAGGAAGTACGCCAAGGGGAGCGGGCGCAGGATCCAGGGATTTCGGGCGGATGCCATGGAGGCGATGGAGCGGCACTCCTGGCCCGGGAACGTGAGGGAACTGGAGAACCTTGTCGAGAGGCTCGTCGTCCTGAACCGGGATGGGTGGTTCGAGAAAAGAGACCTGCCGGCGGCGATGCTCCCCCGGAAGGACAGGCACGGGGGGAAGGGCGCAGAGAGGCTTCGAAGCGGCGGGCTGGATTTTCGTAAAGCAAGGGAGGAATTTGAGAACGGGCTCATCGGCGAAGCTCTCGCCCTTTGCGGAGGGAACCGCAACAGGGCGGCGGCTCTTCTCGGACTGAAACGGACGACGCTCCTGGAAATGCTGAAGAGAAAGGGAATTCATAGCCCATAATTGTCATACGGACATCCCTCTGCCAAATTCTTGACACCCGGGAATCACCACCCCGCAAACCGCTAGTAGAAATTCCAACGGTATTTCAATAGCTTATATCCTTCCCCCGCATGGCACGCATGTTGCTCCATATGTGGCTACCTCTTTCTCGAAGAAACGAAATCTGAAGGGAGGGACACGATGGGACGCAACATCGCTCTCCGAACCGCGGAAAGACCTCCGGTTAAACCTCTGCCTTTCCCCGACCGGGAGAACCTGGTAAACGAGTTCCTTCCGGGTATCCGATACCACGCCAGCGCGCTGAAACTCCGTCTTCCGCCGAGCGTCGAGATGGACGACCTCGTAAGCTCGGGTGTCGTGGGACTGTTGGATGCCGCCGAAAAGTTCGATTCCACGCGCGGGATCAAGTTCAAAACGTATGCCGAGTTCCGCATTCGCGGCGCCATGCTCGACTATCTCCGCGAGATGGACTGGTTCTCCCGCGCCGCAAGGCAACACGCAAACCGCCTGGAGAACGCCTACGCGCGGCTGGAGGGCATCCTGGCCCGGCCTCCCCTGGAGGAGGAAGTAGCGGCGGAACTGAATATCTCGGTCGCGGAACTTCAGAAACAGCTTTCCCTCTATTCCGGGCTTTCCGTCTTTTCGCTGGATGAACCCCAGAACGACGAACCCGGCACCGCCGCCCTTGGCGTCCAGAAGGTCCTGAACGAGGCCGCCAAGAACGACATGGTCAAGAACGGAATCGTCCGGGACCTCAAGGAGGTGCTCGCCAAAGCGATCGACACCCTTCCGGAAAAAGAGAAGCAGCTGCTCGCGCTGTACTACTATGAAGACCTTACGATGAAGGAAATCGGCACGATATTCAATCTGGGAGAACCGAGGATATGCCAGTTGCACGCACAGGCCACCCTTCGGCTGCGGGGAAAACTTAACTCCCTATGGGAAAAGTAGGAACCCGGAAGGGAGACATCACCCTTCCGGGAGTTTCTCCTCTCCGCTGCGCAAGCTTCCTATTCGCGCCCGGAATCTCTCGACATCCCTGACCGATTCCATGTACTTGGCCTGGGCATTGTCCAGGTGCCTTCCGAAAATGCGGAAATTGTCGGCGAACCGCTCGAAGTCCTTTCCCACCCTTTCCAAGAGGTCCTGGATCTCCCGGGTCTTCTGCTCGATCTTGAATCCGCGGAACGCGAACGCGAGGGCCTGCAGGTAGGCGAAGAAGCTGTTCGGGGAGGTCGGGATCACCTGGAGCCGCAGGAGCTGCTCGTGAAGCGTCCGGTTCCGGAGCAGGAGATAGTACACCGACTCCGCGGGAACGAAGAGAAATGCGAAGTCCAGCGTCTTCGGGGGACGGATGTATTTGGCGCGGATCGACTCGGCCTGCGTCAGCACGTCGCGGGCAAAGGCCTTCTCGTACTCCCTGCGCGCCGTCTCATCTCCCTCTCCTTCCAGGAGGGGCAAGGCGTTCGCCATGGGAAACTTGGCGTCGACGCAGACGAACTGGCTCCTGTCGGGGCGCACGAAGATTGCTGCGTCGACCCTCTCCCCCCACTCCATCTGGTACTGCAGGTCGAACATTTCCGTGTGGGAACCGAACAGATCGGAGAGCATCTGCGACAGGGTCAGCTCCCCAAAGGCGCCACGCGCCTTCGGCTGGGTAAGAAGGACGTTGAGCTGGCCGATGTCGCGCGAGAGAAGGACCATCTGCCCCGTCGCAGCCCCCAGCTCCTTCAGGTGCGACGCCACCTGGTCGAACCCCTTGACGTTCCGGTCCGCCGTCTCGGACAACTCGCGCGCCATTTCCCCGCGTATCTCGGAGAGCTTCTCCTCGATACGTCGGGAAATGCCGTCCAGTCCCCGGAGGAAGTTTTCCGAGACCTCCTGGCGTATCCGGGCCAGCGCATCCGCCTGTGCCCGCGCAAGATCCGAGGTGCTCGAACGCAGGGCGTCGGAGAACGTTCTCTCCAGCCGGTCCAGCCGTTCCTGCAAGGGGGCCGTCCGGCGAAGCAGAACGACGACGAGGGTGGCGACCGCCGCGATCAGGGTAAGTACGGGGAGAAGTTCCATGGTAAGATGTCTGCCTCTGGCTCGTTACCGGATCCCGTCCCGCAGCGTGACGACATCTTCCCTTTCGGACCGTATCGACGGCGCGGGGCGACTATCTGGAAGAGTAGCACAAGAAAAAGCGCCGAGGGGGAGAAGTGCGGGTTCCCAAGAAACTGGCCATCTTCGGATTCAACCTCTGTGCATCCATCTTCCTCGGGCTTTGCGTGTACGGATTGCTGCTCTACACCAAAGAGGGGAAGGTCCCCACTGGGTCCCTTCTCTCTTCGGCCCTCTTCGCCCTGGTCACCATCGGTTGCATCGTCGGGATCTGCTACTTCGGCAGACAGTGGGACATGCGCAACGCGGAAGAGGCGCGAACCGTAAACGAAACCCCGTCCCTTGCGGAAACGGCGAAAAAAAGAAGATCTCCGAAAAAAACCTGACGTCCCGGCGGCAGGATCATCCGGCGGCCGCCAGCCGTCGCCGGAGCAGTGCGCGAACCCCCTCCTCCGGCGTTTCGCGTTCGCCAAGCGGAAGACCGGGAACCTGCGGGTGCCTCTCCCCGAACCCAGGTTTTTCCTTCCGGTAAAGAACTCCCAGCGGGATCCTTTCCTCCCCTTCGAGCGCAAGCGCGAAGGCTTTCTCCCGGTCCGTCACGTCGTGGTCGGAGGGCAGCTTGTACGTCATTCTGCCGTACCAGTCATACGTGTTCTTCTTGTTGAACGTGACGCACGGCTGCAGGATGTCGACGAGTGCGAAACCCGGGAAGCGGATCGCCTGGAGCATCAGGTCGGCAGTAAAGTTCACGTCGGCCGAATACCCCCGTGCCACGAAACCGCAGCCCAGCGCCAGGGCGACCGCCAGGGGAGGGAACGGCCCCGAGATCACCCCGGAGCGCTGCAGCGAACCGGTCCAGCCGGGGTCGCTCGTGGGGGACGGCTGCCCCTTGGTCAGCCCGTAGACCTTGTTGTCGTGGACGAAGAGGGCAATATCGACGTTCCTGCGCATGTTGTGAAGAAAATGGTTGCCCCCCTCTCCGTATATGTCGCCGTCGCCGCTCGTCACGACGACGGTGAGTTCCTGGTTGGCCATCTTGATCGCCGCCGCCGCGGGCAGGGCCCTGCCGTGTAGCCCGTTGAACACGTTTACATTCACGGAATGCGGGAGTTTTGCGGCCTGCCCGATCCCGGATACGAGGACGATCTCGTGCTTCTGCTTTCCCGTCTCCTCCAGCGCCTTCTTGACCGCGGAAAGGATCCCGAAGTTGCCGCACCCGGGACACCATGCGTTTTCGCACCCCGAATCGAATCGGTCTACCATACCTTCCTCCTGACGTCTTCGGCCAGCGCGTTCGGGGTGAACGGCAGCCCGTCGTACCGCAAGATCGTCCCGTCGACCTTCACGCCGCATTCTCCCCGGATCAGGCGCGCGAGCTGGCCGTGGGCGTTGTTCTCCACTGTGAGCGACGTCCCGTAGCGGGGCACGATCCTCGCGACTTCCTCCGCGGGAAACGGCATCACTTGCCGCAAGTGGACCGTTGCCACGGTCCGCCCCTCGCGGGCGAGGATTTGCCGGGTCTCTTCGATCACTTCTTTCGTCGATCCGAAGCCGATCAGGAGGAGGTCCCCGTTCGGCGGCCCGGCGACGAGGGGAGGAATGATTCTTCCGGCCAGCATCGCCCCCTTGCGAAGCCGCTTCTCCACCATCCGGATCCGGGTCGCGTGGTCCTCCGTGAGATGTCCGTCCTCCGTATGTTCGTCGCTGTCGACCACGACGGTGATCCCGGGCTCCCCGGGCACCGCCATCGGCGAGATGCCGTTTTCCGTGTAGGCGTGGCGCAGATACGGCCCCTCCCTCGAGCGGGGAACGGAATCGCCGCGGACGATGTGCCGGCGGACCGGATGAACGCCCAGAACCTCGGGGTCGATATCCACGATCGTATCTGCCAGGTACTGGTCGGTCAGCAGCAGGGCAGGCACCTGGAATTCCTCTGCCAGGTCCATCGCGCGCTGCGCGAGGTCGAACGCCTCCTCGGGGGACCCCGGGGTGAGCACGAGACGGGGGAATTCGCCGTGGCCGGCGGACAGGGCGAATGCGAGGTCTTCCTGCCCGGTCCGGGTCGGCATCCCGGTCGCCGGGCCGGGCCGCATGCCGATGGCGATGACCACGGGGATCTCCATCATCCCCGCAAGCGACAGCGCTTCGACCATCAGCGCGAACCCGCCTCCCGAAGTGGCGACCATGGCGCGCGCCCCGGTGTAGGCCGCCCCGATCGCCATGTTCAGCGCCGCGATCTCGTCCTCCGCCTGCTCGAACAGCAGACCGACCGAGGGACCATCGTTCGCCAGGGTGGCCAGGATCGAGGTGCCCGGGGTCATCGGATATCCGGCCGCGAACTTGCATCCGCCCGCGAGCGCTCCGAGTGCAAGTGCCTCGTTCCCCGACAGGAGGATTCGCGGCACGGGGGGGCGGGACGGAAGACGGAACCTTTCCCGCATCTCCCCCGGGAGATGAGCCTCTGCCCAATCCGCTCCGAACCGAAGGGCCTGCCGGTTCTTTTCGAAGAAATCTCCCTTGAAGTCGGTCTGGAAAACGGCGTCCGCGGTTTCCAGGGGAATCCCCAGCGCCCAGGCGATCACGCCGGTCCCCGCGACGTTCGCCAGGATCGGGCTTCCCGCGCGCGCGGCCATCTCCTTGAGCGGGACGGAGAACAGCGGGGGATCGGCGGAAGGAACATCGGCCAGGGCAAACCCGCCCTGACCGACCGCGGGAAGAAAATGCGGCAAATGATCCGGGTTGACGACGAGGAGGATGTCCGCCGTCTCCCTTCCGGCGCGAACGGGGTCGGATCCGATCCGCACCGTCTGCGAGTTCCTTCCTCCCCGGATCCGGCTCATGTAGTCCTGGGTGACGTGGAAATGGTACCCCGCGTCCACGACCATCCGCATGGTCAGGTTGCTGACGGTGTGCACTCCCTGACCGGCGCCGCCGGCCACACGGACATTTACGTCGATCTCCAATGTTGTTTCCTCCCGTTGCTTTGATGACGCGTCGTCCGCAAACGATACAGTTACAAGGCGTTGTCGTCCCGCCACGTCTCCCTGCAGGTTCCCATGACGTGCCGGGGTGTCATCCGCGCCGTCCCTCCCCGGCGGGACAGGGGTGGAGACGGCTCCCTACTGTCCGGCCGTCTTCTTGGCAACGCGGGCGTTGAACTTGGCGAAGTCGACCGTGAACCTCTCGTGGGTTCCCTTCCCGATCACCTCCACCTCGTCCCTACCCTCGATCTCCCACACGGTACGGCGCCCGTCGACCCCGGTGCACCGGACGTGGACGGATACTTCCATCCCCGGCGGGGTCGCCGCGATGTGGGTCACGTTGACAAGCGTCCCGACGCTCCCCTCACCTGGATCCAGATGGGGAGCCATTGCCTCGATGCACGCCCACTCGAACAAGCCTACCATGAAGCCCGTGGCGAACACCTTCGGCATCTCCTGAAACGCCGGCGCCTCCGGGTACAGAAACGGCACCGTCTTGTTTTCCGGAACGCGGTATTTGTGAACGTGCTCCAGCCCGACCTTCAGAGTGTCTTTCATCGGTTCCTCCCGTGACTTGTAGGTTGGTCGGCTACCTGGCTCCGGGCGCTGCGCAGAAGCCTCACCCGAAAACCATAGACGATTTTCCAACCGGGGTACAATGGGGGAAAACGAAAAGGTAAGATATAGGCGAACCACGGCAGGCGCAACCCTCGGACGAGGAGGAACGCGATGACACCGTTTTCCGTGCATATTCGCTTCGCAAGGGTTCTTGTGATCATTTTCCTGGTCTGCACGGCCTTCGCGGGATGCGGCGACAACAATGTCAGCGGAAATGCGGAGTCGGTCGCCGCCCTCGCGGGCGGCACAGGCGGGCCCGGGTTCTTCGACGGCTCCCCTTCGGCCCCGGTCCGGTTCGACTCCCCGTCGGGCGTGGCCGTCACCACGACGGGAGACCGCTTCGTCGCCGACACGGAGAACCAGGTGATCCGGAAGATCGACGCCTCGGGAAACGTCACGACCTTTGCCGGCGCCTTCGGGATTCCCGGGTCCGCGGACGGCACCGGCTCCGAGGCCCGATTCAACCAGCCCTCCGGGATCACCGCCGTCGGAACCGTCCTTTTTCTCTGCGATACGGGAAACCACACCATCCGCCGCGTAAGCGCAAGCGGAGTGGTCACCACACTGGCGGGCAGCCCCGGAGTTCCGGGTGCGGTCGACAACACGGTCGGTGCGTTCGTCCGGTTCTCCTCCCCCAAGGGGATCACTTCCGACGTGCTGCCCGGCGGGGCAAGCCTTACCCCCACCCTGTTCGTGGCGGATACGGGAAACCACAATATCCGCCGAATGTCCACCTCGGGGGCGACCACAACGCTCGCGGGTTCGGGAACTCCCGGGTTCGTCGACGGGTCGGGCGCGTCGGCAAGCTTTTTCTCCCCGGAAGGAGTCACCTTCGACGGATCGTCCGTTTTCGTCGCGGACACCGGAAACCACGCGATCCGGAAGGTCACCCTGACGGCAAGCGTGGGAGATGTCACCACCCTGGCCGGGGACGGAACTCCCGGATTCACCGACAATACTTCCGGTGCGTCCGTCCGGTTCTCCTCCCCCGTCTCCCTGGCGTCCGTCGGAAGCGATCTGTATGTATCGGACACGGGAAATCAAGTCGTCCGGAAGGTCAATACGACGAATCTTGGGTTCACCACCACGCTGGCGGGGACTCCGCAGGTTGCGGGATCCGCCGACGGTACCGGGGGGCTTGCCCGCTTCGATTCACCGGAGGGAATCGCGTCGGACGGTCTTTCCCTGGCTTCCCTCTATGTGGCGGACACGGGAAACCACACCGTTCGCCAAGTTACTCTGGGGGGCAGCGTAACGACCGTAGCGGGAAATCCCCCGCAGGCGGGATCGGCGGATCTGCAGGGAGACGCAGCCCGGTTCCGGGCCCCTGCCGGGGTTGTCGTCATCGGGGACGACGTGTTCGTTGCCGACAAGGAAAACCACACGATCCGGAAAATCGACAGCGCCGGTGTCGCAACCACCATCGCGGGGGCCGCAGGATCCCCCGGATCCACCGACACGCCGCCGCGTTTCCAATTCCCCGCAGGGATAACGGTCCTGGGAGGAGAGCTGTATGTCACGGATTCGGGAAACAATACCATCCGCAGGGTCACCACTGCCGGCGTCGTGACAACGATCGCGGGCAACCCGGGGTCAACCGGATCCGCCGACGGGAGCGGCATCACGGCCCTCTTCAACAACCCACAGGGGATCGTGGCATTGGGGGGAGATCTCTACGTGGCGGACTTCGGGAACAACACCATCCGGAAGGTCAGCACCGGCGGGAACGTGACGACGATTGCCGGAAGCGCCGGGAACCCGGGGGCAGCGGACGGTCCCTCCTCGGTTGCCCGTTTTCGCTCTCCCCTGGGAATCGCCACGCTCGGGACCAGCCTTTACGTCGCCGATTCGGGAAACGACACGATCCGAAAGGTCCTGGTCCCATCCGGAGCGACCTCCACGTTCGCCGGATCCGCAGGGCAAGCCGGCTTCGCGGACGGTTCGGGGGCGTCTGCGCGGTTCTCTTCACCGGACGGGATCGCCGGGGTCGGGTCGGCCCTCTACGTGGCGGACCGGGGAAACCACGCGGTGCGCAGGATCAGCACATCATCGAAGGTGACCACCTTCGCCGGAGACCCGGGGGCGGCAACCACCCGGAACGGCGATCCGGGCACCGCGTTGCTGAACGCGCCGGCCGGGATCACGGGAGTGGAGGGGACGATCTACTTCACCGACATCAACGAGAACGTCGTCCGGAAGATTCTCTTCTAGAAAGGAGTCTGGCATGCCACGGAAGACCAGTCGGATCCGGAACCACCATAAAGCGATCGTGAAGAACCTCAAGGCGATCGTCAGGCGCGCTGATGCCCTCCCGAGCAGGCCGGGCGGGGCCGCGCGCCAGGCCCTGAAAAGGGACATCGAGTTCCTGCGGAACGACCTCGTCCCCCACGCGGAAGGGGAAGAAGGGGGACTCTACCCGGCCGCGGACAAGCTGATCCGCAAGTACGGGAAGCCGACCGCTACGATGAGCCGAGATCACGTCCACCTGAAAAGGGAGATCGCCACGTATTGCCGCCTTGCGGGGAGAATCGCCAAGGCGAAGGGGCCCGTTCCGGCCGCAACCCGCACCGCTTTCTGGAAGGCGGCTATCCGGCTGGAGTTCCTGCTCTCCGTTCACCTCGAGGCGGAAGAGATGGATCTCCTCCCCTACTTCGACAAATATCTGTCACAGAAGGAAGTGGACGCGGTCATCGAGAAGATGCACGGGCACTGAGAGACTCGTCCCATACGGTTCGTCGGATTCGAGCTATGTCTGGGAGCCGGTCTCCGGAAGGGAGGTCGGCCTCATGCCTCCCGCACCCAATTTACCCGCAGCATTTTCGAATCCTCGGACCATTTGTATTCCACCGTTCCGCTGCACGCCTTGTGGACTTCCCGCCCGATTCGCTGGGCGAGTTTCTCTGCGGTCGTCGAAACCTCGAACCCGCTTTCGTCCTCCTTGAGTATGATGATCCGCGCGAGGGGATTAAACGCCATCGCCCTCTTCTCCTCGTTGCGGACGAGGTTCCGGATCTCCTCCCGGTGCTCCCGGACGAACGAGCCGCGCAGGGTGACCACTCCCCCGATGAACCCGTCGGCGATCTTTCGGCACGCAGGGCAGCGCCTCCTGGCAACATCGCCGCCCTTCTTGCGGGTAAGCAGAGCGAATTCCTTTTCGTCCAGGTACCAGCGCTTGTTCCGGCAGATGGCCCGGCATTCGGGACAGACACCCACCGCGGAGGCGGATTTTTTCGGAAGATACGGATCGGTTTCCCGGCTGACGTTCTTCTTGTGGGCGGGACTGTAAGTGAACCTCGCCATCGTCTTCCCTCCTCCCGTGTAAACGTAACGGTTGGATACGAAGAACCTTCCCCTACATAAGACACCCCCGGAGAGAGGCGGGTTCCGGATGGCAGCTATTCGACGACGATACCCTCCTCCGTCCTCCTCACCACGACGGAGGCGCCCTCGCCCTTTTCGCTTCCCAGCAGCCCCCGGGCACTCAGCTCGCTGATGGGGCCCCGGACCCACCGGTCGACCACCCGCGCCAGTTCGCGGACGCCGTATTCGGGACTGTACCCGGTCTCGGCAAGCCATTCGCGGGCTTCCGGTTCCACCCGGAGGGCAAGACCCGACGCTTCCATCAGGTCCTCCTCCAGGACGGAAAGCTGCATATCCAGGACTTTCCGGACGTCCTCCCTGCTTAAGGGGCGAAACACGATCTGCTCGTCGATCCGGTTCAGGAATTCGGGTCGGAACCTCTGCCGGGCCATGCTGGTCGCCGCCTCGGCCGCGGCGGCATCGTCCTGCGCGTGGAACCCGATCTCCTTCCCCATACGGATGTTTCCCGTCATCACAAAGATGGCGTTTTTCGCATCGGCGGTCCGCCCCTGGCTGTCGGTGATCTTCCCCTCGTCGAACAGTTGCAGGAAGATATCGAACACCCGCGGGGCCGCCTTGTCGATCTCGTCCAGGAGAACGACGGAATACGGCGTTGTCCGGAGCCTTCCCGTCAACTGCCCGCCCTCCTCGTAGCCGATGTATCCCGGGGAGGCGCCCAACAGGCGGGTGACGCTCGAATTGTCCTGGTATTCCGACATGTCCAGCCGGATGAACGACCGCTCCTCCGCGAACAGATAGGAGGAAATCTGCCGGGCCACCTCGGTTTTCCCCACGCCGGAGGGCCCGAGAAACAGGAACACCCCCAGGGGACGCCGCCGGTCCCCCAGTCCCGCATGTGCGAGCAGCAGGCGCCGGCACACCCGGGAAACGGCCCCCTTCTGTCCCACGATATGGAGGTTCAAATGCTCCTCGAGTCCCCTGATCTTCGACTCCGTGAGCCCGGCAAGCCCGCCCTGCACAACTTCGAGAGGAATGCCGGACTTCTCGGCCATCACGCGGGCGACGGTGTCCGGCCGCACGATTGCGACGTCCGTCGGGATATCCTGGTCCGCCTCGATCATCAGCG
>Ga0210097_1000630_pt1 | contig 11083 bp, 10 predicted proteins | sample Joice_CattailNLA_2_FD_185521 | JGI IMG/M metagenome (GOLD analysis project Ga0210097, IMG submission 185521) | Wetland microbial communities from San Francisco Bay, California, USA, that impact long-term carbon sequestration - Joice_CattailNLA_D2... | ecosystem: Environmental > Aquatic > Marine...
GTTCATGCGACGCAGTTCATAATCCTGTTCGCCGATCAGGAACAGTATGTGCGTGTTGACGATCTCGACCAGAACATACTCGATATACATGCAATCGCCATTTCGTCTTGTTCCGGATCAGGGCGATTATCATAGCACGCTCCAAGCTGCCGGTTTGCCGGGACAGCCAAACGCAATTGCAGCTTGCTTAAATTACATTCGGCTTGAAAATTATCGAGTAGCCCTGTTCAGAAAATGGCATTCATCTTGTGAAATATATCGAAGAAGTGATGTCCCTGAGTTATCATTTTAAAACTTGCCCGCCCGGTTAACCAAAGGAGAACATGATGAGCAAAAGTACCCCCATGACCACGGCCCGGGCCGGCATCCCGGTGAAACTGTACGGAGACTTTCCGCAGGTGGGCAAACCCGCGCCTTCTTTCTCGCTGGTCAACAAGGATCTGGAGGACATCACGCTGGGCTACTACGGTAGCAAGCGCAAGGTTCTGAACATCGTGCCCAGCCTGGATACACCGACTTGCCAGAAATCCGCGCGCCGCTTCAACATGGAAGCCTCAAGCCTGGACAACACGGTCGTGATCAACATCTCCGCCGACCTGCCCTTTGCCATGGCGCGTTTCTGCAGCAGCGAAGGATTGAACAACGTGGACAATCTTTCCGTCATGCGCGGCCGTGAGTTCATGCGCGACTACGGTGTCAAGATCGCGGACGGCCCGCTGGCCGGTGTAACCGCGCGCGCTGTCATCGTACTGGACGGTGACAATGTGGTGCGCTACACCGAGATGGTCAGCGATATCAAGAACGAACCGAATTACGACGCTGCCCTCGCGGCATTGAAAACCATTTGACTGTTTACGGGGAGGAAGGGGTGCGGCTGCATGCCATGCTGGCATCCCGGTCAAACCCGGTCAAACCCGGTCAGGCATCTGTTTTTGCAGTGTTGCCGGGCTTGACGCCTTTCTGCCCGGAATCACTCCAATTCAGATCCATCAAACCAGTCAGGGGTCCGAGATGACGTTCATAATTACGCCAGCGTTCTTTGGAAGTACGATAAATTTTTTGTCTTACCTGCCAGCTGCTTGAAGTTGCCACCGTACGTTCGGTATTGTGAAAATCAAGGCAGCGTTCATCCCAGTCCAGACCGACAAAATCAATGATCTTCCGGCACCATGCCGCCTGATCATCAACCAGATCTTCATAGGTAACCTCACAAAATAGATCGGCCGGAAAAACTGACCGCCAGTGCCGCATCAGTCTTGCGTATTCACGATAGTAAAAGGCGAGGTCATCCAGATCTGTGCCGTAGGAATGATACGGAGGCAGGCACTGAAAAAAAATCGACAAGCAGGTATCAATAGGATTACGTTGTGCATGGATGATCCTTGCTTCGGGAAATATCGCATGAATCAATCCGAGCCAAATGAAATTGCCGGGCATCTTGTCGACTACCCGCCTGGTTGCTTCATCCGAGTAACCCAGAAGGATTTTTTCATAATCGGAAGCTGTCTCGGCGATGAAAGAAGGTTTGAAATCATTTGACGTGACTGCCGCCAGGTTCGACACGCCGATCGTCTCCCAGTAAGCCAGTTCCCCGGCCCCTGTCGCATCCGGGTGGGACGCAATGATCTGTTCGATCAGGGAAGTGCCCGAACGCGGCATGCCCACGATCAGGACGGGACGCCGGGACTGACTGGCTTCCTTGCTTGTTTGAGCGATGACTTCGGGCGTATAAACCGATATCAATGTATCGACAAGACGGGAAAAATCCGGCCTGTCGAATATCCCTTCTCTTTTTCTCTGCAGTTTGTTGGCGTTGAGGAAAGCATCGAAGGCCAGGTCATACTGGCCGGTGTCGTCGTAATATTTGCCGATGCCGAAATGCAAATTGATGTTGTCTCTTGCAGAGAGCGCTGAATTGTTCTGAGATATCAAATTGAGCGCCTTGTCCAGCCAGTCGGCATCGTCCGAAGTCATTTTTTTCAAACGCGTGATCATCGTCAATGCAGTGGGATGGCTCGGCTGCAATTCTAGCGTTTTGGCCAGTGCATTTTTTGCATCGTCAAAACGTCCCAAATCGATATACAAACTGGCAAGTCCTGAATACGCATCTGCATGGTTTGGTTTGAAGTTGATCGCCTTTTTGTAGTGATCCATGGCTTCGTCAAACCGGCCCTTCCCTTGAAGCGCAACGGCCAGGTAGCCATGCGCTTCGGCAAAATCCTGTTTTAGCCGGATAGCCTTGCGATAATTTTCTATCGCTTCGTCCAGGCTGCCCTGTTCAAGATATGTGTTTCCCAAATTGCAATATGCAGTGTGAAACTGAGGATCCAGCTTCACGGCCACGAGGAACGCTGAAATGGCATTATCGAACTGACCGTGTGCCTTGTATGCGTTGCCGAGATTGCAATGGAATGCTGATACCGTCCGGTTGATTCTGATTGCTGCTTCGATGGATTGGATTGCATCCGAATAGTTGCGCTTCTGAAATGCGATCAAGCCAAGATAATGCAATGCATCGCTGTCCTGCGGGTTCATCTGCAATATCGATCGGTACACCGTCTCGGCCTCATCAAGCTTGCCGGATTGATGCAAGGTGACTGCTTTCATCAACAGACCGGTTGGGGGAGGGACATTCTTTGCGTTGAAGCCATGCGCAAGGGATTTTCCCGATTGAATTGCAGCCCCGCGCTTTGCCGACAGCTTGTTGAGGCAACATTTCTTGTATTTTTTTCCGCTGCCGCATGGGCAAGGGGAATTGCTATTCAAAGCGCTCATATGGGACTTTCGGATCGATGTGAATCTGATGCAGCTCAGGGTGAAAGTGCTGCACACATTTCCCGGTATGGTACTGGCATACCTTACCAATATTCCCATCAATTTGCAGGTGGTTTTATACGCAAGGTATGAGGGGGTCGGGCGGACGCGTGAAGGGTGGCGTTCGGCCGGGCGCTGAAAAGCTGTATCGGATCAATTAACCCGGTATGCATGACAACAGGCCAAAAAAAACGGGGAGCTTGAGCTCCCCGCAGTTTTTAACATCACGTTAGGCGATTAGAACAATATAGCCAGGTTCAGGGTGATCTGGGAGCTGCCGATAGTGTCCGTATTGGCGGTGTCCCAAAAATCGCCGCTTTGCTTGGTGTAATAAAGGTTCAGCATCTGATTCTGTGCCAGCTTGTAACCGGCTTCGAGCAGGAACGCGTTGTCGCTTGCGTTTGACGACCCGCCGACAGCAACACCGCTCTTGCCCATGCGCAGGCCCGCGCCCACAGTGACCCTCTCGGGGACGACGCCGAGTTCGGCGGAAATGTTGAACGAGCTCTTCGTCTCAGTACCGCCATTGTTGTAAGCGTTTAAGTAAACGTTATCAACCGGAGCAGTCGCGTAGCTCGCGTAGATGCCCAGCGGCATTTCGCCAGCAGCCCCCTGCATCTGGAAGTCGACCGCAGTGGCCTTCGTAGAGAACTGTGTTGCAGGGCCGCCGGCCAAAGTCCCATCATCTGAGGACTGGCCGCTCCAGTTCTGGATGCCGATGCCCGTATCCCAGCCAGCCATGTCAAATGTCCCGACAACGCGAATGTAGGTCGAACTCAGTGATGCACCGGTGAAGGTGTCGGTTTGACCGGGCCCGCTCTGGTGGAACTTGGTCACGTTGATGAAGCCATTGGGGTTGTTCACCACCAAAGCTGCTCCCGTCGCTGCCGTTGCGGTGAGGATATATTGCTGGGCGGAAAGTGCCGAAGAGATCGAGCCATTGGCATCGCCGCCGATGAACAGCATCGTGTGCACGGCATTGGCACCGGTATTCAAAGTTTCAAAGCCATACGAGGCGCCTTGTCCGTCCGTGGTGAACAGCACCAGACCCGCACGGGATCCATTGCCCATTTCGAACAACATCGGGATCTTCGCAGAACCGACTCCGGCCGGATTGATCAATCCGATCTCGGCCAGCGCGCCCATGCTGTCGCCGACACGGCCGCCGACGAATAACGAGAATTCACCGTTGGTGCCCGGTACATAAATTGATCCATCGCTGGGAGTTGTTACTGTTGGATCTGTATTTGCAGCGGTATTGGTTTTCACATAGCCGGCGGTGGCCAATATTGCAGCATTCAGCTCGGCAGGTATTGATAAATTGTCACCTTCAACCTTTTCTCCCCCACCCATCATGGTGAAGCCGCTTGATTTGAACTCACGGCCGAATTCCTTTAGCATCGGAAAATGCTGGAAATGACACGAACTGCATGCCATGCCAGTTTGACGGGCGAACAACGGTAGCGCAGACACTTCGGGCGCAAATGCGATCACCGCCAGAACACCCGCTAAATAGAGAGCTAACTTCTTCATTCTGTTTCCTCCTGAGAAAACTGCTAATCAGCCCTCCTAGTCAACGGCATCCAGAAAGGCATTGGACTTTGCTTCCATGATGAACTTTCAGTCGGGCTGGCAACGATGCAAGATCGAAACACCCGAGATCGAATCATCTGGTGTCGATAAAACTAAACGAAAAGCATCTGGATACATACTTTCCAATTCCCCAATTAGCCTTACGACAGGAGGCGTTATACCTTATTTTTTAGTAATTTGCACCAATTATTTCATGGATATTCTCAGGGTTGTTTTACATACCTGAAAATGGTCTTTGAGGTGCGCCAAAAAACACGATTTTCCGTATTTCAGGTTACAAAATTAACCTTGGTAACCGCGGTATCCTTGTCGATGTCCAGCCTCACAATGCAGTATTCGTTGTTTTCATTGATAGGCGTTGGATCGTCCGCGCAACTGCAGCCAGCTATCACGCTTGTGTAAAAGATCCCCGCTGTTACGCATAAAAGATTGCTTGTTTCTGAAACGTTGTTGATCATTGCAGTGAGATTGTTGGCTATTGCATAGTTGCCAGTCGTCAATCCCTGCTGCAGAGGCAGCAGTTCGGGATCCATATTTTCGATTTCCTGTTTCAGAATGGCCATGAATTCGGGGGAATTCCACGCACGCAGAGTTTTGTCGAATAGAACCATGAAAGTGTGGTCAGTATAAATTTGTTTGAAGCAAACGGTAGTAATCCGGAAAGCTACAAAATCTGCTGCAAGTCGGACACGATTATGCGCTGCAGCAGATATCATTTCCCCATCAATTTTTTTATCGCCAGTCCAGCACCGATCGCCACACCTCCCACACTGGTGATCGCCGTGGTCTCGGCTAGCGCCAGTACGATTTTGGCATTGAGTGCCACGATGATGATGCCGGTCACTTCCGCGGGGGTGGCGCCACCGCTTTTCCTGCCGATATCGTGCAACTCAATATCAGGCAATGGCAGATCGACCGTGTTGTTGTAGTTGACCGTGGCGTTACGTATAACAAACGAGTCGATGATCAATTTTTTGCCATCGCCTTTGTCCTGCTTGCCACCCTGCTTTGCTCCAAGACGGCTCTCGACGTTGTGTTGTATCACGTCGAAATTGTTCCCGCCTTTGCCATTTTCATAATTGAAACGGGGGGAATCGATAATCACCTTGTGTAACACGACCACATCCCGCGTTATGCTGACCGGTTCGATCACGATATCGATGGTATCCGCTTTGAGTGCGAAATCTGTCTTGAAACCTTTGGGATTTCCAAGTTTGAGTCCGTTCAATTTTCCGTGTCCATCGCTGGCGGAAATATTGGCTCTGCTTACGCGCACGTCGACCTGCAAAAAATCCGGTCCGATTTCTTCGATGGCATATTTGACCAGCATGCCGAGCGGATTTTTCAGAACGAAAAAGGCTGCAATACCCAATACTGTCAATACGATCAATATGCCATACACTTTTTTCATGATCTTCCCCCGTCTATTTCTTTATCTTTCATGCAGTTGGATAACCATATCATAACATGCGGACGACGACTGCCTTGCTCGTTCGCTCTGACACCGGATCTGATGCAGCTAATGCGACAGTCAACTTGATAACGCAGTACGAAAGACTACAATTAAATCGTTACTGGTTTGGCGTCTTATTTGTTTTTGAATTTGCTTGAATTTTGCAGGAGATCAGAATGGATTTGGCTTGGTCGAAGAAGATGAGTGTTGGAAATGAAACGATCGATTCCGAACACAAAAAAATACTCGATCTGGTTAATGAAGTCGAACGTATTATCAGATCCAAAGACAGTGCACTTTTCGCCCGGGCATTGGATGTGCTTGAAAAGGCAACCCGCAAACATTTTGAACACGAGGAAAAGATCGCGCTAGCGATAGATTTTCCGTTCGAAGAACACAATCTGGAGCACGAGTATATTTTGGGTGAATTTCAGGTTCTCAAGGGGAAATTGGCCGAGATTGAAGGCGGGTGGTCCGAGAGCGTCGCCGAGCACTACTATATGTTTTTAAGCACATGGGCGATAGATCATGTCATGGAGGATGACATGAAAATGAAACCGTTTCTGGAAAACTATCCGTACGATTACAAGCCGGAAGAATTGCAGGAATGAACTACCTGCCCACCATCAATACGTGCGATCCTTCCAAAGTTGGCAGGAATCCGGAAATTTGGATCCATTCCTTGTCGCGCTACATCCCCGAGATATAACTCGTAACTTCTTCAATTTCCTCTTCTGACATCAAGCCGGCGATCATGGCCATCATTCCGCTCGATTCATTCTTGCGGGCGCCCCTGGCGAAGTCTTTGAGTTGCTTGATCAGATATTCTTTATGCTGTCCTCCTATCACGGGGGCATGCGGATTACCGGGCCCCGCGCCTTTGCCATTTGGTCCATGGCAGTTTACGCATCCGTTGTCGCTCAGAAACCTTTCCTTGCCGGCCTTGTTGATCACAGGGGCGTCTCCCTTCATCTGCTTCTGGCTGGCGAAATAAGCTGAAATGTCCAGCAGATCCTGGTTATCGGTCACCGTTGCCGCCATACCGCTCATTACCGGGTCGCTGCGGGAGCCCGCCTGGAAATCATGAATTTGCTTTTGGATATATACGGCATATTGTCCGGCCAGTTTTGGGAAATCAGCCGAGGCACTGATGCCAAATTCACCATGGCACCCCTGACACAGTGCGGATTTTTCTTTCCCTGCGACCGGGTCGCCCTGACCGATACGCTTCTTGATTTCATCCGGGCTGTCACCGGCGTAAGCTAACGCGGCACAGAACATCATGATGGTCAATGCTGATGTAAAATTGAATGGCGTGCGGGACATGGCTGCTCCTTTATCGTAGAGAGTGGTAAGTCCGCTGTTCCGGCGGTATGTCACAACCCGAAGCAACAGGATCGGCATGGCGGTGATATGCGCGTGACTTGCCGATACCCGCTTTCGACGCTGCAATAATATGCTTGTACCCCAAGCTTAAGTATCTCATCAATTGAAATATAGTTGAGTAACCAATTCAACAAATTAATTTCAGGAATATTATGGATCAAACCATGCTAATCTGTAGTAATAACACAGGGAGGGCATAAACATGATCAGGAAGATTCACATCGCAGCGACCGTTCTTGCTGCGGCATTCATCGCAAGCGGTTGCGTCAGCAGCAGCAAGTTCGAAAAGATGCAGACTGGAAAGAATGAGGAGATCAATTCGCTTCAGCAACAGAAGGCGGATCTGGAACAACAGCGGTCCGAACTTGAACAGCAGAAGTACAAGCTGGAATTGCAGAGTACCGAACTTGCACAGCAGAACACTGAAATTCAACAGCAGGTCGCTATACTTGAGCAACAAAAGGCCGTCTTGGTCGCAGCCAGCCAGCAGCGGCAACAGCAATATGAAGCATTGGTTCAGAGCCTGTCAAAAGAAGTGGAGCAGGGCCAACTCCAGGTCAAGCAATACAAGAACATGCTGGCGGTGGATCTGGCGGAGCAGATATTCTTCGACTCGGGCAAGGCACAACTGAAAACTGGCGGCAAGGAAGTATTGAAAAAAGTAGGCGAAGCACTGAAAGGTTATGAGAACAAGAACATCCGGGTAGTGGGTCATACCGACAACGTTCCCCTGGCCAAATCACTTCAAGCTGTATTTCCTACGAACTGGGAACTCTCTGTCGCGCGTGCGACCAATGTGGTCCGCTTTCTGCAGGAAGTCGGTATACCGCCCGAGCGCATGATGGCATCCGGCAGAAGCGAGTACGATCCGGTAGCCCCGAACGACACGCCTGAAGGACGCCAGAAAAATCGCCGCATCGAGATCATGCTTATCGACAAGGGTCTGACGGACGAAATGGAAAAAACGATCAACTGAAGTTCTAAACGGCTGGGAATAGGGGTGATCGGGGCTGCGTCCCCAATGGCTGTTCGGGGTTCGGATTCAGCACTGTGACCAGGAGCGAAAGATGGCAAAGTACATATATTCAATATGTGTAATTTTCATTGGTGCCGCAATCTTCGGTATATCCGGTTGCGGCGAGAGCGAAACGATAACACCTGCTCCCAAGAAGCCCATTGCTGCACCCGTTGCCCAGTTTGCAGTGGGGGGTTCGGTAACGGGTCTTGCCGGCAGCGGTCTGATGCTTCAGCTCAACGGGGCGAATGATCTGATCGTCAATGGTAACGGCCCATACAAATTTCCCAAGGCGCTCAGCAAAGGCGGAACTTACGCTGTCACCGTTAAAGCCTCGCCTGTTGCTCCCGTCAAGCAGACTTGCTCGGTCAGCCAGGGCAGTGGCAGCATCGCCGCTGCAGTCAGTAATGTGTCGGTTACCTGCATCACCAGTACATTTGCCGTCGGCGGCAAGGTCTCGGGACTTTCCGGAAAAGGTTTGGTGGTTCAGCTGAACGGGGAGAACGATCTGGCGATCGCGAAAAACGGCAATTTCATTTTCCCGAAGGCCCGCCTTCCCGATGGCAGCGATTACAGGGTCGTGATCAAGGCTTTTCCTTCCAGACAGAATTGCACGATCAAATCCATCAATTACGCTCCTGATGAAGACACGCTCGACATCGTCGAAATAAACTGTACCAAGAAGGGCCGCAGCAAATAATCCGGCCGGATATTACTTAATACCCAGTTTAGACAGCCGCACCATGGCAAGGGCGCTTATTCCTTTGCCAGTTCCTGCAGTAATCCCTTGAGCAAAATCCAGCAGCGCTCGACCGAACCGATCTCGACGCTTTCTCCCGGTGCATGCGCGCCGCGGATATCAGGTCCGAAAGAGATCATGTCCAGATGCGGATGGCTCGCAGCGAGTAGTCCGCATTCCAGTCCGGCATGCATCACCTGCAAATTTGCTGGCTGCCCGATCTTCTCCGTGTAAACACGCTGACACAGTTTGAGCAGATCTGAATCAGGGTTTGGGGTCCAGCCTGGATATGCACCGTCCTTCCAAGCGCGCAAGTTATAACCGGTAGCGCGGGAAACTAGCTTGTCGGCCAGATCATCTTTGCGTGCATCATGCAGCGAACGCACTTTGAAAGTCGAGCGGAATGAGCCGCGTTCCAGCGCCACCACACCAAGATTGCTGGAAGTGTCGGTAACGCCGGGGAAATCGTCGCTGATGCTCGACACTCCATTCGCTGCGATATCAATAAAGCTGAGCAGACGATCGCGTTCTGCCTGATCGACGGTTTTGCCTACCTGCATCTCGACAAGTTCGCAGGAAAACGACACGTTGTCATCCACCCCGGCGAACCGTTGCTGCCATGCCTCATGCCGATGCTGTACCCATGCATCCAGTTGCTCCGCGGCTGCATCACCGGAGATCGCGACGACCGCATACGCCTCGCGCGGGATCGCATTTCGCGCCGTTCCGCCTTTCATTTCGATCAAGCGCAGGTCGGTGTGCGCGCACAGATCTCGCAGCGCCTCTACCAGCAACTTGATGGCATTGCCGCGCCCGAGATGGATGTCGATGCCGGAATGTCCGCCGCGCAGTCCCGATACTCCGAACCGGAGGATCACATAATCGGACGGCAGTGCTTCCTGCGCGCAATCGTGCTGTACTTCCACATCCACACCGCCCGCGCAGCCCAGATAGAAATGCCCCCATTCCTCGGAGTCGAGGTTGATCAGTGTCTTGCCCTGCAAAGTGCCGGGCGCCAGTTCGCGTGCGCCGTCCATGCCGGATTCCTCGTTGACGGTAAGCAGTACTTCAAGTGGCGGATGGATCAGCTCCGGCTCTTCCAGTGCGGCCAGCGCGATTGCCACACCGATACCGTTGTCAGCGCCCAATGTGGTTTCTTCCGCCAATACCCAGCCATCGCGCACCAAGGTGCGTATCGGGTCGCGCTCGAAATCGTGCTCCGTACCTGCATTGGCCTGGCAAACCATGTCCAGATGGCCCTGCAGGATCACGCCGGGTAATGCATCGCATCCGGAACTGGCGGGTTTTTTCAGTATCAGGTTACCTGCAGTATCGACGACAGATTCGATGCCATGCGAACTTGCCCACTCAACCAGATGTTCGCGCAGCGCCGCCTCTTGCAAAGAAGGTCGCGGGATCCTGCACAACGTGGCGAAGTGAGCCCAAACGGAAGCTGGTTGCAGATTGTTCAATGAAAATATGATTGATTGTTGTAATGGAAATCCCAAGTTCGCAGGCCGTCACAGATTATTACTGTTTCCATCAGGATTCGCATCAAGTACGGCTCCAATTCTTTTGCCGAGGAGGTTCCCGGTGTGACCTGCCAATTCCCCCAGCTTGGCGACATGGTTGTATTTGAGCACCTTTGCCAGCAACCCTCGCATCTGCGACTGCCTGATCAATTCCGGATGTGACGCCAATATTTCTGCCCACACTGCAGCGATACGATCATCCTTGCGATATGCCAGGTTATCTCCCATTTCCTCCGTCAGTACCGGCAATATTTGCGGATCCCTGGCGCGCGCCAGCAGGTTGGCGTCAGAAAAAGCCGGATTGAAATAATGCGCCTCGTGTTCCCTGATCAGGGCTTCATTCTGAGGTGTGCGCCTGACCATCAGTACAGCCGCTTCGTCATGGTATACCGCAGCCCAGTCTTGAACGGGAAAAAGCGTGTTCATTTCGCTATCGGTATCGATGATCGCATAATCGATATTCCATTTCGCCAGGTCTTCCGGGTGGCGCACATAATAGAACGGGTCGCCGAACACTGAAATGTTGTACTGGAAGATTTTGCGCTCCGGTG
>Ga0210097_1000633_pt1 | contig 11028 bp, 10 predicted proteins | sample Joice_CattailNLA_2_FD_185521 | JGI IMG/M metagenome (GOLD analysis project Ga0210097, IMG submission 185521) | Wetland microbial communities from San Francisco Bay, California, USA, that impact long-term carbon sequestration - Joice_CattailNLA_D2... | ecosystem: Environmental > Aquatic > Marine...
CAATATTCCATGTGACCGCGCCATTCATGCAGCCACAGATCGGATATTTCGCACAACGATCGCCTTGCGGACGCCAGCCATTGAGTGCGAGGGACTTGCCGCTATAATGATGCGACACACTAACTGAAGATCGCCCATGTACCTGAGTTACTTTGGCCTCTCCGAAGCGCCATTTTCAATCGCGCCGGATCCGCGCTATCTCTACATGAGCCAGCGCCATCAGGAGGCGCTCGCGCATCTGCTGTATGGCGTGAATGCGGGCGGGGGGTTCGTGCTGCTCACCGGCGAAGTGGGCGCCGGCAAGACCACGGTGTGCCGCTGCTTCCTCGAACAGATACCTGCATCGTGCGACGTGGCCTATATCTTCAATCCCAAACTGACGGTGGCGGAACTGCTTTCGACAATCTGCGTGGAATATGGCATCGAAGTTCCGCCCGGCAACACCAGCATCAAGGTGTACATCGACTGCATCAATGCCTATCTGCTCGACTCGCATGCCAAGGGCAGGCATACGCTGCTGATCATCGACGAGGCGCAGAATCTTTCCGCCGACGTGCTGGAGCAGTTGCGGCTGCTTACCAATCTGGAAACCAGCCAGCGCAAACTGTTGCAGATCATTTTGCTTGGCCAGCCCGAACTGGCGGAGATGTTGTCTCGCCCGGAGTTGCGCCAGCTCGCGCAACGCATCATCGCGCGTTATCACCTGGGGCCGCTGAGCAAAAACGAGGTCGCCACTTATGTGCAGCATCGGCTCGATGTGTCGGGCGCAGTGCGCCAGTTGTTCCCCGCAGTGCTGATGGGATCGCTGTATCGTTTGAGCAGGGGCATACCGCGGATCATCAATGTGCTGTGCGACCGCGCGCTGCTCGGCGCCTACTCGCAAGGCAAGGAGCGTGTCGATCGCGCGACCCTGAAGCAGGCGGCTTACGAAGTGTTTCATAATCCGGCGGCTGAACGCCGCAGCCTGTTGCGCCCTCTGTTGGCGGGACTGTTGCTGGCCAGCACGGTGTTTGCGGTAGCGCGCTACGAGACTGCCGAGCACGCTGCGCCACCGGCAAAAGTTGAAGTCAGGGAAGTGTCGCCCAAACCAGTAGCAGCATTGGCAGATGTACTGGAATGGCCGGCAACACAGCCGATCACCGACAGCGATGGAATGGCCTATGCCGCGCTGTTCAAAACATGGGGTGCGAAATACAAAGAAGGCGACGAATGCAAACAGGCACAGGCAGCCGGCTTGCGTTGCATGAAGGAGCGCGGCTGGCTGGAAGATCTGCGCCGACTGAACTTGCCAGCGGTGTTGACGATGCGTGACGAGCAGGGACAGGAATTCAGCGCGACACTGACCGGGCTGGACGACAAGTCGGCCACCTTTGTCATCGGCGGAGAAAACAGAAAGGTCGCACTGGGTGTACTGGCGGCACAATGGTCCGGACACTACACGCTGCTGTGGCGCAAGCCGCCGGTGGCCAGCAAAAAATTGCGCGCGGGCGATTACGGGCCTGATATCAAATGGCTGGGAATTCAACTTGCGCAACTGGATGGCAAAACTTTGGATGCCTCCAGCAAACCGTTGTTCGACGAGACGATGGTGCAACAGGTCAAACAGTTCCAGCTCGTCCAAGGACTGAAACCGGACGGTGTCGTCGGGGCACAGACCATGATGCGCCTGAGCGTAGCGGCAGATACGACGGCGCCGAAGTTGATTCAGGAGAAAAGATAAGCATGTCTTATATCCTGGATGCGCTCAAGAAATCCGACCAGCAGCGTCAGCTTGGCACCGCGCCGACCCTGCAGGTTGCGCAATTTACCGCGGCTGCGCCGAAACGACCTTCGCTTTTTTATTACGGCCTGCTCGCGCTCGTGCTGCTCGCGGCCGGGGTGATGATCGGTTTGCTGCGACCGTGGCAAGTGGAGCAAGTGCCTTCGGAGACTGAACCCGTTGCACGGGCATCGCCGGTCACGATTCCGCAACAAACTGCGCCGGTATCTTTGCCGGCATCGCCCGAGATTCAAAAAAACACTGCGCTTGAAATTCCAGCGGCGCCCGTTCAGCAGAAGCCCGCCGAACCCAAAGTGGCCGGTCAGGAACCAAAGGTCATGCAGTTGTACGAATTGCCTGCCGAGATACAGCGCGAACTACCGGAAATCGCAGTGCAACTCCATGCCTATTCGAGCAAGCCCGGCGAGGGTCTGGTAAGTATCAACTCGATACGCTTAAGGGAAGGCGGATATCTGATGGCGGGGCTGAAGCTGGAACAGATCACGCCGGATGGCATGATCTTCAGCTACAAGGGATATCGCTTCCAGCGCGGGATACGCTAGCGCCATACCAAAACTTATTGCATTCAAACGGGATGTATCAGGGCGACAAGGAGTCCGGGGATGATTGCCCGCTGATGATGCGCAAGTCACGTTGCGGATAGGGGATCTCGATCCCGGCTTCCTTGAAATTGCGCCATATCTCGAGGTTGATGTCGGAGCACAAACCGAGCTGGCCTTCTTCCGGGTCGTTGATCCAGATACTCAATTCCAGATCGATGCCATTGTCACCGAATGACTTGAGGAAGACTTTCGTTGCAGGATCTTCAAGTACTCTGGGTTGATGCGCGGCTGCCTGGCTCATGATCTCCATGGCTCGTTGCAGATCGCTCTGGTAACTGATCTGCACGGGTATGCCTATGCGTATCTGGCGGTTGGTGTAGGAATGATTGACGACAGTCGTGCTGACCAAAGTATCGTTGGGGATGATCGCTTCGGTGCCGTCCGTGTTTTGCAATAGCAGGTAACGCGCGGTCAGTTTCGACACTTTGCCGAAGCGGCCGTCAACAGTCAGCACATCACCCGGATGGATGGAGCGATCAAGCAGGATGATGAATCCGCTGAGGTAGTTGCTGGCGATCTTTTGCAATCCAAACCCGACACCCACACCCAGGGCTCCGCCAAATACCGAGAGCACTGTGATGTCGATGCCCGCCAAAGGCAGCGCGATCAAGACACCGAGCACGACCAGCCCGGCCCGGGTCAATTTTGACATCACCACGCGCAAACTCATGTCCAGGTTATTTGTGGCCATGATCGCGCGCTCCAGCATCCTTCCCAACCACATAGCCGCGAGCATGGTGACGAGAATGGCGAGGATGCCGCTCAGGATATTGAGGAGCGAGACCCGCTGGCTACCGATATTGAAGCTGAGATACTCCATCGCGCGGATGATGTCGGGAAGGATCCCGGTAAGGTGTAGCGCGAATCCGATCCAGATGACAAAGACGATGAATCTTTCCGAACCATGAAGCCAGCGGCTCGGTGCAAAAACCTGACGCAGTGTATGGATCAAAAGGCTGATCAGCACCAATGCCACCAATAGCGGAACGGCTATATTCAATAGATTGACGGAATACCACTTCTTGAGGATCTCTCTTCCGATCAATACCAGCAATAATGACAACAGCGGAAATGCAACTTTAAACATGCCGCCAAAACCGACTTTCGATGCGATCTCAGGCTTGGGATAACGGCTCGACAAGAAACGGATGATCCCCCAGGAACACGCCAGGCATAATGCCATTACAACGATCTGCCAGATGATCGCGGTTTGTTCCAGGTCCGAGAGTAATTCAGCGAGGAGATTGTGTGATGTTTCGGGCATGAGCCGGAATCCGAATCAGAGAATTCCTTTGATATTAGCATGACCGGCCTGATGCGAATTGAAATGCCGGCCGAGTCTGTTCAACACCATGTCTGCTGGCACAAATGCAGCGTGAGCCTGTTTGGTGCCAACTCGACCGGTTGAGGAAAGGCGGTTGACTGATTGCGGGACTTTGACTGGATCAGATCACGCCGGACGGCATGATGTTCGACTATGAGGAATATTGCTTTCAGTGCGGCAAATGCCAAACCATCAATAATGATCGGCCAGGCTGATCTGGCCGGCAAGATTGCAGCTCAGCGTCACCGGCTGTTTATAGATCCACGCATCAAATGTGACCGCCCTGTCTTGCGAGCAGTCCTTCGCAATCACTGCCTGGGTCGCGATCTTTCCGATGAAGCCACCGGCAATAAATATCAAAACAGATAATGCCAGACCAACAAGCATTCTGAATATGGATTTAATCATTTCATTCTCCTATTGCATCCATAAAATTCAAGGCACAATTTCGAGTTAACTGTGATTAACCCGCAAATGCGCCTTTCGTGATGCATACTATCTGCAAACAACAATTATGAAAATTGTACTTAAGTACAGGTATCGGCATGCTCCGACCCGGTTAGCAAATTTAAGTTCCCAATTATTAAAGGAAATTTTGTCCGTACCGTTTTCAACTCAACTATTGGGGTTGGGCAGTAACGCCGCTGCTATCGACCAAAGCCAACCACCCATCTGGCTTGCTGATCGGCGTAAGTTGAGAGGTACCTGTACCTTAGTACAATATTAATATTTGCCAATATCTGTATTGTGTACACGTTTGCTCCTGTTTCTACGCAGGTATTTTGGGGGAGCGATGATATTGAAGTGAATCGGTTTCAGTTCACTTAATTGAACTGTTCAACACTTGTTGAACGCTTGATATTTACAGACAGGCATTACATGAACAAACTTGTCAATTCTCTGATCCGCGTTGCGAGCCTTGTTGTCGCCTTCGGCGCCATGGGATCGCAGGCAATGGCCTTGACTGTCGATGGCGCGGTTTACACTTTGGATGACACCGTGCTGGGCCCCGACCACAATCAGTTTACCTTGACCATAGACTTGACCGGTTACACGGGCGGGGGTTCCTTCTTGAATAGCCTGGCGCTCGATTTGGGAAGTCCGCTGTTCGACAATTCGATGAATTATCTGTCTGGTGTCTCGTTCAGTTTGTTGAGTGCGCCCGGTACGTTCTCCGACTGGTCTGTGAGTCCCGGTGGGTTAAGTGCTTCTTCAGGTTGCAACGGTTCCGGAGCGAGCTGGGTGTGTATACAAAACACTTCAGGTAATGGCTTCAATATCCTGCCTCTCGTATCGAAATCGAGTCTCCAATTCATGTTTGAATTCGACGGTGTGACAAACAACGGATTGTCACTCAAGGCTGATTACCTCGATGCCAATGGCAACAAGGTGGGAAGCCTGATTTCACAACAGGTCAGCCCCGTCCCTGAACCCGAAACCTACGCCATGTTGCTGGCCGGGCTCGGGTTGATCGGTTTCATCGCACTTCGCAGGAATCAGAACAGCAGTACGATAAATTTTGCATAAGTTATAACTCCTTGTATCAATCTATATACCCCGCTATAGCGGGGGTTTTTTTGCCATGTACAGGTATCGACGTTCAACGGCCTGATCAGCAAATTTAAATTCGCATCTTATTCATCATAGTTTGGCTGCGATAATGCAGCTCTAGGCCCAGGGCTCTCCTGCAGACAGTTCGTGACTACCGTACCTTTGCGAACAGCGGGTTATTCGAAGTCAGACCTCCAATATTTTTTAACGACAAAGATTCATGGCCCTGTACTTTGGTACAGTAGGCATATATTTTCAATCGTGTATATTTGAATGGTGCGACATGATCAACCAAGTCAAATCCACTTCAGTGGAAAGTTGAATAGCTGCATTTAAGTGAAGGTTTGCGTTTATGAAAAATATATATTCAATATCACTGGCATCTATCTTTATGCTCTTGACCTCCACAGCCCTCCATGCGGCTGCGATTGCAGGTACAAGTACCGGTGTATTCATAGATCCTAGCGGACCCTCTGGTATGGTTACAAGCGGAGAGGGTACACCTACATTCAGCTGGGGAAACGGAGCCCCCTTCAACTCCCCGCCGAGCAGTTTGAGTTTTACCGGTAACACCTTCAACTCACAGACAGACCAGGTGTTCAGTTTTGGTACCCTTACGTTTTTCAACGGAACGGTAGTCTCCGGCACACAAGCAAATACTGTAGATTTGAACGTTACGCTTTCGTTTACGGCGCCTTCAGGAATCAATCAGGATTTCAGCTACAATTTGGGACTCATCAACACGCCAAATACATCAAACGCGGATGCCAGTGCTGATATTGTCCAATTCCAGACTATATTCCCTTCGACTTCATTCATATCGGGTGGCATCGACTACACGCTGGAATTCCTGGGTTTTGGCAACATCACCGGAAGCGGCTTTAGTACCGTAAACCAATTCTACGTACGTGAGGGTTCCACAGCCAGCGCAAGTTTGTTGGGCCGCGTTACATCCGTCGTTTCTCCTGTCCCCGAACCAGAAACTTACTTTATGTTGCTGGCCGGGCTTGGGTTGATTGGTTTCATCGCACGCCGCAGGAATCAGGGCATTTCGATGAATTTTGCATAATCTATAACTCCTTGTATTTAACTTTAAGCCCCGCAATCGCGGGGTATTTTTTTGCCGGGTGGATATCCGGTGCCGGAACGATGCGGCAAATCATTCGATTCATCAAACCGGCCTTCGTATATATTTTGCGCATCAAACAGCAGTAAATGCCGGAAAGGCGATGGCAATCACTCCCCTTCCACGCAAAGCTTGGTGGTAGCGATTTCGCATCCTCTGAGGCATTTCGCTTTTCCATACGAATCGACTGCGGCACCACCATCCTGCACTTTTGAGCACCATACCTGCCCTGAATCGTCTTTCGCGCAGTATCCAACTCCACATTGGACTTTTCCATAGCTGTCCTTGATCGCGCCTCCGCCGACGTCGGCGCAAAACACCTTGCCATAACTATCCGTTGCGCATTGGCCTTCGCCGCACAGCACATTCCCGTATTGGCCGGACACGCAATCGGCACTTGCTGAAAGGGAAACCAGCAGTGCGCCTGTCAAGACGTCCAAGAGGATATTTTTCATATTCCACTCCGAAATGTTGTATCAATTTGCTGCAGAAGAACAATCATATATTTGCGCAGCGAAACATCCTGAACAGACGCAGATTCTCTGTGTTAAATCTGCCACAACCGCCTTTAAACTATGTATCCAATCGCCTTCAGTTCCTCGAAGATCTTTTCAGACAGGACCTTGTGCCCCGCGGCATTGGGATGCAAGGGATCGCCTTTCAGTTTCGGATCGGAAATAACTTCGGCGATCGCGTCCTCGATCAGCGGGACATGCTGTGTTTCGGCGAGCTTGCGGTAGAAATCGGGCGCGGACAGGTGTTGAAACACCGCTCCCATCAGGCTCGGGTTCGGCGTAGCAAGCAGAACCGGTTTCGCCCCATGCGCCCTGATCCGGATGATCGTCTGTTCCAGATTGGCGACGGTTTGCTGCTGGGGAATGTGGCGCAGCATGTCGTTGCCCCCCAGCGTTACCAGCACCAGTACCGGATCATGTTGATCCAGCAGTTTCGGCAGACGCAGCAATGCAGCTTCACTGGTGTCACCATTCACGCCGCCGTTGAAAACCACCCACCCGGTTTTTTGCGCCAACAGGTTGGGCCACGCTTCTTCGCTGGTCACGCCGGCGCCCTGTGTCAGGCTGTCGCCCAGCGCGAGAACCTGGCTTCCGGCGGGCAGTGCTGCTTCTTTAGTCTTTGGTGAACATGCGGCGATCAGGACGACTGCGGCCATCAGCATCACAAACTTCTGCAGCGAATCATTCCGAAGCCTGTTCATGCCAACACAGATTCGGGTAACTCAGGCAGTTCCTCCGCGAGAAAACCGCCTGACTGATGTTGCCACAGCGCAGCATAAAGACCGTTGCGGCGCAACAATTCGTTGTGCGTACCCTGCTCGACGATCTTGCCGCGGTCGATCACGATCAGCCGATCAAGGCGAGCGATGGTCGATAAGCGATGGGCGATGGCGATCACGGTCTTGCCGTCCATCAAGCCGATCAACTGTTCCTGGATACTGGCCTCGATCTCGCTATCAAGTGCAGATGTAGCTTCGTCGAGCAACAGGATGGGTGCATCCTTGAGGATCACGCGGGCGATCGCCACGCGCTGGCGTTGGCCGCCGGAGAGTTTCACACCGCGCTCGCCGACATGGGCCTGATAGCCTTCACGGCCATTCCAGTCGCGCAAATCGAAGATGAATTCGTGGGCTTGTGCCTTCTGAGCTGCTGCTTCAATCTCTGCCTGCGTCGCATGAGGACGGCCGTAGCGTATGTTGTCTGCAATCGAGCGGTGCAACAGCGTCGTGTCCTGTGTGACCAAACCGATCTGTGTGCGCAGGCTCTCTTGGGTAACGTACCGGATGTCCTGTCCGTCGATGGTGATGCGCCCGTGCTCGATATCGAAGAATCGCAACAGCAAGTTGACCAGCGTAGACTTGCCGGCACCGGATCGCCCAACCAGACCGATGCGTTCTCCGGGATGAACGATCAGGTCGATGTGGTCGAGCACCGGTTTGCCCAGCGGGGTGCTGCTTGCGCCGTAATTGAAACTCACCTGGTCAAAGCGTATCTCTCCATGAGTCACCTTGAGCGACTTGGCTTCTTTATCATCGACCAGGGTATGGGGAACGGAAATGGTTTGCATCCCGTCCTGTACCACACCGATATTTTCAAAGATACCGGCAACTTCAAAGGAAACCCAGCCTGCCATGTTGGTGATCTGCCATACCAGCGGCAATGCCGTCGCCACCTGGCTGGCATCGATCACTCCGCGCGCCCACAGGGTCAGGCCGATCATTGTGGTACTCACCAGCAGCAGCGCATTCAATGACTGCAGGGTGAACATGAAGCGGCTGGTCATGCGCATGTGTTGCGAGATCGCATCCTGGTGTTGGTCCAAGACCTCGCGCACGTAGGCATCCTCATCGACCATCTTGGAAAAAAGTTTGACCGTGAGGATGTTGGTGTAACTGTCGACCACGCGCGCCATCACCAGCGAGCGCACATCGGAACTCTGCTTGGCCAGTTCGCGCAGGCGCGGCACAAAGAACTTCAAAAAGACCGCATAAGCCATCAGCCAGAGCAGGGTTGGCACCGTCAGGCGCCAATCGAATCTCGAGACCAATACCAGCGTCAGGATGCCATAGGTGGAGAGGTACAGACCCGCGCGGATCGAGGACATCACGCTGTCGCGCAGTGCTTGTGCGGTCTGCATGACACGGTTGGCGATTCGCCCCGCAAAGTCCTGCTGGAAGAACGGCCAGCTCTGGCGCAGCACATGCCAGTGGCTTTGCCAGCGCACCAGGCTGGTGGCGCCCGGCATCAGTGCGTTGTGGCGTATCGCAATGTCGGAAAACTGGAGAAACGGGCGCACGATCAGCACGACCAGCATCATTGCCGATAACGTCGTTGCCTGAGATGCCAATGCCGCTGCACGGTCCGGCGTTTCCATCAATGCAACCAGCTTGCCGACGAAGATGGGGATACACATGTCTGCAAGTGCGACACTCAGGCTGGTGACAACCATGGCCACATATGGCCAGGGTGTCTGGCTGATGAAATGCCAATAGAAAGACAGCAGCCCGCTCGGCGGTGTTACTGCCGGGTGGGTGCGGGTACCACGGATTAGGGATTCGAGAAACTTGAACATGATGTGCTTGCGGTTATAAGCAAATGAGACAAGTCAATATGGCGAAAGTGCAGGCGGACCATCAAGCTGCCCGAAGAGTTGCAGTTTGCAATGCGCTATTCCAGTGTGAGTAGTCAGTTTCAATTGGTAATACGGGTTCGACGAGCAGGTAATACCTCGAATGCCGATAGACATATTATCAACGAGTATTCCTGCAAAAGGATGACTGAAACGGGCAAGCATTAGAACTACGGCCTCTTGGAAACTTGATTCGGGTCCAACACGCTACATAATCTTACAGGGTCGGCAACGGTTTGCTGTTTCTGGACATTATACGAACCTTTCCGGTGACCAACACCACCCGCTGGTTGGACTACTGCAATGACGGATACAGGAACTACCAACCAAGCCATCAAAGAGCGATGGCAATATGGCTGGATAAGCCCGGCCCTAATCTTTTAGATAGCGGGTATGTTTCGCGTAAAGAATTCAGCGGGCCTATTTCAACTCTTGAGAGCGGACTTAATCAGCGTTACTTAGTAATGAATGTGCCTCATGGATACAGGCCGCGCCGGTCGCGCGCTGCCAATATACGGGTGCAAGCGATGATGAAGGCGGCAGTACGAAGGGACACCTTGCGCTCCACGGCCAGTTCCGCGACATCATTGAATGCCGCTGCCATGATCTTTTCCAGCCGGTCATTGATTTCCTGTTCGGACCAGAAAAAGCTGGAGAAATCCTGCACCCACTCGAAATAACTGACCGTCACGCCGCCGGCATTGGCGATCACATCCGGCACCACCGTGATGCCGCGAGCCGCAAGTACATCGTCGGCCTCGGGCAAGGTCGGGCCATTGGCCCCCTCGACAATGATCCTGGTGTCGAGCCGTTCCGCGAGTGCCGCATCGATCTGCCCTTCCAGCGCAGCCGGCACCAGGTAGTCATTGGGTACCAGCCAAAAATCATCCGCACTGATCGCTTCCACGTTCTGCATATCAACCAGCCGGCCACCGGCCTTCACCAGGGCAATGGCAACCGCGACGTCGATGCCGTCCGGATTGATCACGCTGCCACTGGCATCCTGAAGCGCAACTATGCGCGCACCGGCTGCAGCGAAACATTGCGCTGCAATAGATCCCACATTGCCGAAACCCTGCACCACCACACGGGCGTTCTTTACTGCCAACCCCTGACGCAAACCCGCTTCGCGTGCTGCGACGAAAACACCGCGCCCGGTCGCTTCGCGACGACCGAGGCTGCCGCCCAGACTGATCGGTTTGCCGGTCACGACACCTGTCACCGTGGCACCCTGATTGACGGAATAGGTATCCATCATCCAGGCCATGGTCTGCTCGTTGGTGCCGACGTCCGGTGCGGGAATATCCTTGTTCGGGCCGATCAGGATCCCGATCTCCGAGGTGTAGCGGCGCGTCAGTCGTTCCAGTTCCGCGACCGACAATGTTGCCGGGTCTACCCGCACACCGCCTTTCGCACCGCCGAACGGCAAGTTCAGCGCGGCATTCTTGATAGTCATCCATCCTGACAGCGCCATCACTTCATTCATTGTCACGTTCGGATG
>Ga0210097_1000634_pt1 | contig 11020 bp, 3 predicted proteins | sample Joice_CattailNLA_2_FD_185521 | JGI IMG/M metagenome (GOLD analysis project Ga0210097, IMG submission 185521) | Wetland microbial communities from San Francisco Bay, California, USA, that impact long-term carbon sequestration - Joice_CattailNLA_D2... | ecosystem: Environmental > Aquatic > Marine >...
GTATCCAGCCTTAACGATGGCGGATACAGGGTCAGGATCTGGAACGGTTCAGGCATTGATACCACCATGATGTCATGGGTCATGCTGGATCACCTTCGCGACAGTGTGGTCCAGACCGGTGACGGGATGCTGCCGGGATTTCTCTATACCTGCGATTTTGTGGCGGTGTCGGGTTATATCTTTCCAGACACCCTGGTCTATTATGATCCCCTGACGAACGCAACAATCAGCAGGCCGGTCGATTTCAGCTTTAAGTGGACCTCGGATAACAATGACCTGGACATCCCCAACGATACAATCGTGCTTCGGCCCAATATCTCCTACAAGCCTCCCTACAGGGATACAGAGTACTACCTGACCGCCACCGATGAGTTCGGGATGACTTACAGGGACACGGTCTTTTATGAAACCATACAGACCAAAGCTGAATTCACCCCGGAGTACCTGGATAAGATAACAGGTGAATATGTTGCAGATATGACAGGTGAATGGGATAAAGAGAAGGGCAGCATGGATGCCACACTCACCGTCAGGTTTATCAACGAATCACTGAACGGTGCCAGTTACCAATGGGTTTACCTGGACACACTCGGGGGAGTGAAGGAGACCGAGACCACCTACGATCTTGAGACAGTGACCGGCTTCACCTATATCAACGCCGATAAGTATTACTACCCCTACATGGTCTCTACCAGTGAAGAACAGTGCACGGATACTTTCAGGCTCCCGGAAGCCATTTATGTGGTCCCATCCCAGCTGTCCATACCCAATGTATTTTCACCAAACGGGGATGGAACAAACGATTATTTTGTATTCAAGCACCAGTCCCTCAAAACATGCAGGGTTACCATTGTTGACCGTACCGGGAAAGTGGTCTATAAAAGGAAGATAGATGATATTTACACCTGGGACGGCTGGGACGGGAATATGCACGACAGCAACCGCGAGGCCCCCGAGGGACAGTACTATTTTGTGGTGGAGGCCCTGGGATACGACGGGGTTGACTACAGCGATCCCAACATCATAGAGCAATGGAAGCTGAACCGCGGAAACAAAGGGACAGGAGGATCTGCCGGAGGGACCGTTCCGGATGGTACCGGAGGGTCCGGCAGACTATATACCGGCTGGTTGTACCTTTACCGGGGTAACGGAGGGTTTTAGTGAGACTTTTACCAATCCTGATAATTTCGCTGGTGTTCATCCTGCTCCGCGTAAGAGAGAATCGCCGTAAAAAAATCAGCTCCACGGAGGGTCCTTTGATGAATGATTTTGATCGTTTCCCGTACGCTTACTTTTATCATAGATATAATGCACTTCGTCAAATTGCTCCAAAATGCAAGCTAAAAACCAGGTATCTAATCAAATATATTGAGGCCCTCCGGAAGGGTAAAAAGTCTCGTTTCCACCCCCTGTTTTTTAATTTTTATTCACTTCTATTTCAAAGGATTAATAATATCATTTTCTTTTTCAAAATGCGTGGTTCCTCACAGGTGTCCCCCCGATAAAGGTGTGTTGGTCAACTTTTCGTAAAAGAAGCAGATTTTTATTGCAAATTGCATTGGAAAATAATCGCTCTTTATGGAACAAAAACTATCCTTGAATTGAACCTATGAGTCGGTTTCTCAACTTCATTATTCCGAAGCTACGCATATACCAGGTCTAACATGAAAAAGATTGCTTTATCCATACTTGCCGCCATAATTTTTACCGCCGGGACCTTTGCCCAGACCGCACCTTTCTTCACTTCCGTTCCGGTCATCATAGGCACACAGGACGTCTTATATACCTATACTGCCGTGGCATCGGATGATGATTTAGGGGATGTCCTGACCTACAGCATTACTATCAATCCCGGATGGCTCATCATCGATCCAGTCACCGGAATCATCACCGGCACTCCAACAAACGCAAATGTGGGGCCGAACAACGTCACCATCAAGGTTGAAGATCCTGACCTTAATTCCGATGAGCAGTCCTTCACCATTGACGTAGCCGATGTGAACGAGGCTCCTTCCATCACCTCCGCTGCGGTCACCACAGGCACACAGGGCGTAGCGTATTCCTACGACGCGAATGCATCTGATCCCGATCCCGGGGAAGTACTTTCCTTCAGTCTTTTCGTCAATCCCGGATGGCTCCTGATCGATCCGGTCTCCGGACTCATCACCGGTACCCCGACTAATGCAAATGTGGGGATAAACAATGTCACTGTCAGGGTATCTGATGATGGCGGCCTTTTTGGTGATCAGGCTTTTACCATTAACGTAGCCGATGTGAACGAGGCCCCTTCCATCACCTCCACTGCGGTCACCACAGGCACACAGGACGTAGCGTATTCCTACGATGCGAATGCATCTGATCCCGATCCCGGCGAAGTCCTCTCCTTCAGCATTACCATTAATCCCGGATGGCTCAGCATCGATCCGGTCTCCGGACTCATCACCGGCACCCCAACAAATGCAAATGTGGGGACAAACAATGTCACCATCAGGGTAACTGATGATGGCAGCCTTTTCGGTGAACAGGCATTTGTGATTAACGTGGCTGATGTGAACGAGGCTCCTTCCATCACCTCCACTGCGATCACCACAGGCACACAGGGCGTACTGTATTCCTACGACGCGGATGCATCTGATCCCGATCCCGGGGAGATCCTCTCATTCAGCATTACCATTAATCCAGGATGGCTCAGCATCGTTCCAGGCACGGGGGTAATCTCCGGCACCCCGACAAATGCCAATGTGGGGACAAACAATGTAACCATCAGGGTATCTGATGATGGCGGTCTTTTCGGTGAACAGTCCTTTACCATTAACGTAGCTGATGTAAATGATGCTCCTTCCATCACCTCCACTGCGATCACCACAGGCACACAGGGCGTACTGTATTCCTACGATGCGAATGCATCTGATCCCGATCTCGGGGAGGTCCTTACATTCAGCATTACCATTAATCCCGGATGGCTCATTATCGATCCAGTATCCGGACTCATTACCGGCACCCCAACAAACGCAAATGTGGGGATAAACAATGTCACTATCAGGGTGACTGATGATGGCGGTCTTTTCGGTGAACAGTCCTTTACCATTAATGTAATTAATGTAAATGATCCTCCTGCCTTCACCACCACTCCTGTAGTAACCGCGACGGAAGATGCGGTCTATACCTATACGGTCCTGGCTTCGGATATCGATGTAGGGGATGTGCTCAACTACAGCGTGGTCGGTACGCTGCCTGCATGGTTAACATTCACACCTGCCACTCGCATTCTGACCGGAACGCCCCTCAATGGTGATGTGGGCAGTCATGCTGTGACCCTGAGGGTCAATGATGGAACGGTCAACGTGGACCAGGCCTTTACGATTAGTGTAACCAACACGAATGATGCACCAACATTCACCTCTACGCCAATTTTAACTGGCACCCAGGGTGCATTTTATACCTATACTGTAATGGCTGCGGATGTGGATGCCGGGACCATACTCCACTACCGGGCCACCGTGATCCCTCCGTGGATGACATTCGACACTACAACGCATCTGCTGAGTGGTACCCCGGGTAATGAATATGTGGGTAATAACAGTGTAACGCTCACGGTATTTGATGGAACGGTGACCGTACCGCAGACCTTTGTCATTGTTGTAGCCAATGTGAATGATGCTCCCACCTTCACCTCCACCCCCATCACATCGGTCCTGCAGAACGCTGCATATATCTACTCTGTCGCTGCTGTGGATATCGATGGAGACCTGCTGCACTACCGCGCCACCGTCCTTCCGGCCTGGTTAAACTTCGATACAACATCCCATGTACTGAGCGGGATCCCGACCGATGCACAGGTGGGCCTTCACCCAGTCACCCTCACCGTATTTGATGGGACAGTGACAATCCCACAGTCCTTTACCATTTCTGTTGGAAATATAAACGATGCACCGACCTTTACCTCCATTCCCATAACCTCAGCCTCCCAGGGATCGGTTTATTCCTATACTGTCATGGCTACGGACCTGGACAACGACCTGCTCCACTACCGCGCTACAGTGCTTCCAGCCTGGTTAACATTCGATACCACTGCGCATGTACTCAGCGGAACCCCGGGTAATGAACATGTAGGTGACCATCCTGTCACCCTCACGGTGTACGACGGAATAGCTACCATACCGCAATCCTTCACCATTACCGTGGCCAACGTGAATGATGCACCCGTGTTCACCTCTATACCTGCTACGTCTGGACAGCAGGATAATACTTATACCTATACTGCAACAGCTACCGACCTGGATAACGATCTGCTGCACTTCCGTGCCACCGTCCTTCCTGTCTGGTTAACATTCGATACGACCACGCATGTACTGAGCGGGATACCTGCCAACGAAAATGTTGGTAATAACCCTGTCACCCTCACCGTGTTTGATGGAACTGCGACCATACCTCAATCCTTTAATATTGTCGTGGCCAATGTGAATGATGCACCGGTATTTACCTCCGTACCTGTTACCGCTGCCTCGCAGGGTGCACTCTATTCCTATACAGCAGTGGCAGCGGATCCGGATAATGATGGGTTGATTTATGGCTCACCGGTCCTTCCAGCCTGGTTAGCATTCAATACCACAAGCCACATTCTGAGCGGAACTCCGGGAAATGACCAGGTGGGAGATCACTCGGTGACCCTCTCAGTCTTTGATGGACTGGTTACCGTGACCCAGTCCTTTACCATCACCGTAATCAATGTAAATGACGCTCCTGTCTTTACATCCTCACCTGTTACATCGGGAATGCAGGGAGCCCTGTATTCCTATACAGCAACCGCTGCTGACCTGGATAACGATCCACTGACTTTCACTGCACCGGCACTTCCGACATGGTTAACATTCAATACTACATCACACGTTCTAAGTGGAACGCCGGGCAATCAGTTTGTGGGTAATAATCTTGTGACACTAAGGGTCTCTGACGGGACTGCCAGTGTGGACCAGACCTTCCTGATTGCAGTGGCGAATGTCAATGATGCCCCGGTTATTACATCCCAGCCGGATACGGAGGCAAGGCCTGGATCAGCCTACCAGTATATTATAACAGCAACGGATATCGATGGGGACGTGCTTACCTATTCAGCTCCAATTCTGCCCGGCTGGCTGATCTTCAACGCCGCAGCTCATACTTTAAGCGCAACACCGGGTGAGGGAGATGTGGGATTTCATAATGTGACTGTCAGGGTCTCCGATGGACAGATGTATGATGAACAGTCCTTTGTTATAGAAGTCGGGTATGGAAACCATGCCCCTACCTTTACATCGGATCCCGGAACGTCGGCTGTTGTAGGTACTGCCTACATATATACACTTCAGGCTGTGGATATTGACGGGGATAATCTGACCTATTCAGCTCCTGTACTTCCCGGCTGGCTAACCTTCTATCCCAACACCAATGTGATAAGCGGGATACCGCAAAGTGGAAACCTGGGGAGCCACAGTATTACGGTCAGAGTGACAGATGGAACCGTATCGGCTGACCAGTCGTTCTCAGTCGCCGTACGCAACGGGAACGTTGCGCCGGTCTTCTCTTCTGTACCGGTGACAACAGTCACGGAGGGTGAATTGTACGTGTACTCCGTTTCAGCCGAAGATCTGGATGGGGACCAGTTGACCTATTCTGCGCCCCAGTTACCCGGATGGCTGTCGCTCGATATGAACACCCATCTTCTGAGCGGAATTCCTGCTGTGAGCGATACTGGTGTTCACCACGTGATCCTCGCGGTTTCAGATGGCACGCTTACTGTTAATCAGGATTTTGACATCACGGTACACAGTACTGTAGGAATTGAGAAGCCGGAATCTCCCGGAAACCTGGTAGTATACCCCAATCCAACCGAAGGCAGGTTTATTGTTGAACTGGACAAGGAGGTGAATGAGGAGGCAACCCTTGAGATTATTGATCTGGCAGGCAAAGTGCTGATTCAACAGACTGTACCTTCCCACCAGATCCTGAAGGAAGAGTTCAACATGAGCGATCAGCCGGCGGGTCTGTATTTCATAAGGATCCTCCTCCAGTCAGACTATTTGATAGGAAAGGTAATCCTCCGGTAGCGGTCCGGAAAAGGGGCGCTGCCTCACCTGTGCCTGCTCACCTCCAGATGGATGCCTCGATTACTGGCCAGTTTGTTCAGCCTGTATTTAAAGGTGAGCAACACGTAGCGGCCAATTGAATTGGTACGGGTTTCCAGCAGGTAATTCAGTTCGCTGATGCGTTGCACATTCTGATTGCGATCCAGCAGATCATGGCCCGATAGCGTAAGTACCCCCCTGTTATAGGCCAGGAAAGTGTAACTTGCCTCGGCCCGCAAAAGAGGGATCTGCAACGATCCGTCCAGACCCAGGTCCGAGTAGCTGGTCACATCCGTCGTCACTTCAAAATGCCAGCGTTCGGTTGGGGTATACCGGATATCGGCAAACCATGAGAGATCGAAATAACTGTTATTGAGAGTTTCCTGTATATCGTACCGTGTCCGGGTCAGTGTTGCCCCGATACCTGATGCTATGTCCCATTTTTTCTTTACCCGGTTATCGGCGCTGAAGGAGTATCGCTGGCTGTAGCTCCGGTAGACATTATCCACGTCATTAACCAGGCTTATACCCATGTTCCAGCTCTCCTCGGCATCTAGATTGAGCTTTACGCCCAGTTTCCGGACCGGTGTTGAGAAGTTCAGGCTGAACTGCGACCGGTAGTCCCGATCCACATTGGTCAGTGTATTAATCTGTACCAGGTTATCGGTAACGGTTGTGGCCCAGTTGATCTTATTCCGGGTATAACCGCCGTTCATGGAGACAATCAGGGACGTAAATGAGAACTGGTCGAAAAGAAGCCAGTGGGCGTAGATGCTGTGGCTGTATTCGGGTTCCAGTGAGGGATTCCCGTAAAAGATATTCAACGGGTTCAGTGTAATAGCCACCGGCAGCAGCTGACTGACGGTGGGTGTGTTTACTGATGCGGAATAGTTAAAATTGATCTTCCTTCCTGTTCTCCTGGAGAAGTCCCACGAAAGTGTGGGTGTAAAATAGTGCACCCTGGTGACAGGATATGGATCCTCATTGATGGTGTTCTCCAATTCACCCCATTGTGCGTTGATGCCTATGGAAAGTTGAGATTTTTCGGTGTTCCAGCGCAGGCTCACACCGGGCTCTATTCGGCGGTAATGACTCGTGAACAGGGGACTCAACGTATCAACTGGCATCTTTTCACCGTCAATAAGACCCTGTTTCGTATCGAGCGACTCAAAAATGCCACCCATTCTGATCACCGGATCAAGATAGAGTCCCTTTGCGATCCTCTGAGAATAGGCAGTGGTCAGGCTGATGCCGGTCCTGTTGGTGAGGTTGTCCTGAAACTGGCTGAAGGTCACCGGATCGGAACCGGTATTGAAGGTGGTCTCATTGTTAACCCTGATATTCTCCAGGTTTTTTGAATACTCACCCGTGACCGTGGCTTTAAAAACCGACCTGTTCTTCCCGATCATCCGGTTGTAGGTGGCCCCCATATCACCGCTGAACCTGTCCGCTCCCTCCGAGGTCTCACTCAGGAGACTGCTCACCAGCTCCTCCCCCTCCAGATTCTCGCTCTCTGAATAACTGTTCAAATTGTTGTAGATCAATGCGGCATTGCCGTTAAAGATGATGTTATGTGTGGAATCGATCCTTTTCCTGAATCCGAAATTGAAGCGGTGGGCCATATCACTGCTCTTTTGAGTGGTGCGATCATTGGTGGTAAAGGATCCCTCTTCCGTGTATCGTTCGCGGTAGCCGGAACGCTCCAGCGTCCTGTCACTGCCGTTGACCAGGTAACTGATATAGGAGCGGTTGTTCTGATCGGTCGAATGGGAGAAGTTGAGGCCCCCTGCCCCCGAGGTGGCCAGTCCCTCCACAGGTTCACCAAAATTAACGGGAAAGTCACTCTCCCCGCCAAGGGTAATTCTCGCTGAACCGTGACCCATGGAGAGGGCCGAAAGTCCCCCCTTAAAGTCCAGGTAATCATTGAATGAGAAGCCATATTCATTTACATTGTTGATCATGCCCAGCATGGCCAGCTGGTACCTGTCCGTAAAACGGTATGCTTTGGCACTGGCCTTGTAGTGTTGATCGTTACCATATCCCCCCAGAAGATCCCCGAAAACACCTTTCTTCCTGTCCTCCTTCAACTCCAGGTTCATTGTCTTGTTGCGGGTTCCGTCATCGATGCCCGTAAATTCGGCATCGTCTGATTTTTTATCATAGACCTGGACCCTTTTAATGGCATCCGCCGGAATATTGCGTGTGGCCACAGTCGGATCACTGCCAAAAAACTCCTTCCCATTCACGTAAAGCCTGTTCACATCCTCCCCAAGGGCCCTGATATTTCCTGCGCGGTCCACCTCCACACCCGGTAACTTCTTCAGTAACTCTTCAGTTGAAGCATCCGGTCTGGTCTTAAAGGCTGCCGCATTGTATACCACCGTATCTCCATGGATCTGCAAAGGAACAGCCTCACCCACCACTTCGGCTCCGGCCAGGCCGACCGGCAGGGGCTGCATTACAATATCCCCCACATCGGGTCCGCCGGCCCGCGGAAAAATCAGGGGGCTGTAAAAGGTCCGGAAGCCTATATAGGAGGCCTGAAGCAGGTAACTCCCCTCTTTGATGTTCCTGATCTCAAATCCTCCCTGGTTGTTGGTGATCCCAAAAAACTCCATGGTCGAATCAACCGGATTCAACAGGACCACCGTTCCGGAAGCCAGAGGTTCGGCCCGGTCATCAAAAAGTCTTCCGGAAAGCGAATAGGTCTGTGCAGAGAGTTGCGCGACAGAGAGAGCCAGTATGAATCCTGCAAGGAACCGCACTCCTCTATTTCTTGATCTCAATAACGAACGTGGCATTTCCACCCTGTCCACCATGTTCCACTCCCATCTCCTCCAGTTTTTCAGCTACCAGGGCTTCATACTCTTCACTGGTGACCTTTTTTCCCTTTGTGGGAGCCTTTAAAATTGCTTTGTCAAGAGGTTTCAACTCAATATTAATGGCCTCCAGCTTCCGGTCCCCGTTGTGCGATTCCACTGCAAGGACCAGTCCGGGCAGACCAACATACTCTCCCGGGCCTGCCGGTACCGGTATTGCGGGAGTAAACCATACCACAACCTGCATGCTATCCTCTTCTCTGACTGCCTCCTGGCAGGGATATTCGAGGATGCGCTTCTGGTTTCCTGTTAATTTCCATTTTTCAGCCGGCAGGTCAGATTCAACAAGAAAGAGCCGTGACATGAAGTCCTTCTGCTCGATCACTTTATTGTTGGCCAGGTCACTGAAGGTCCTGTTATCCGGCTGGGACATTTTAATCATGACCCCGCCCTCTTCCATGGGCATCGGATCATCTGTTCCTTCACTGGTGTGGTTTTCATACAGAGATGCTTTCTCCGAAAAGTTCAGGATCTTCTCTGATTTCTGTTCCTTTGGGAGCGCATCTGCAAAGGCTGCTCCGTCACCCTCCAGCTTGATGTTGAGTTTTGCGATCTGCTGGTAGATCACCGTTCCGGAGAGTAAAAAACCGTTATCAGGTTTTTGTGCGTTTGTCACAGCGGCACAGAGCATGAATAATGGAATTAAGATCTGTTTTCTCATGGTCATGTTTTTCTTTCAAAAATAGTGTTACAGTCCATGGATTGTGGTTAACGCCAAATGAATTAAGGTTAATTAAGGTTAATGGTTAAGGAGTTGAACCCGGCGACTCCTATATTTGTAATGTGATGACTGCGAAGCAAAACCGCTACCGTTGGATGACCATCCTGATGATCAGCAGCCAGCTGCTGCTGACCGGTTTTGTAGTGTACTGGCTCAGGGGACAATACCACGAGGAGAAGCTCAAGCTCCGCGACCGGCTGGACCATGAGTACCTGCAGGTACAGGATCAGTTGCTGGATTCAATGCTGCTGGAAATGCTGATCATTCCTTCGCTCGACGATTCTATGATCATCAGCCTGGACCTGCAAAAATTCCCGGTCCCTGACCCGGTGGGTGACCCGGGTGACAGCACGGTAATGATGAGCCGGCTGGTAGCCACAGAGACAGGTGATGAAAACAATGGCACCATTCGTAAAAAGGAGCTGTTGATCGATCATTCATCCGTGTGGACTCCACATCTCTCATCAGGTATCGATAATGAAGAACGCATGGTGCGAAGTATCAAGATCTTTATCGATCAGAATAATGCTCTTTTCAGTGGCGATACCGCAATTCATGTGCTGGCCCTGATGAATGATTCTGCTGCCATTCTGGAGCAAATGGGGAAGGTGCTGGATGATAATGCCTGGAAATTCAAGCTGGATTGGGCCGGTGCCGGACAAAACCTGACGGAAAAGGAGGGTCCGGCCGGAATACTGGTATCTGGAGGAGGTGACACCCATCTGCCTGTTCTCAGGGCAGAAAAGGTCAGGGGTACCCTGATCGTCTCCATTCTGCCTCAGATCCTTTTTGGTCTTACCCTGCTTCTGCTCTCTTTTTCAGCACTTATGGTAGCCCGGTCGAGCCTGAAAAAACAGATTGCCCTGCACAGGCTGCGTGATGACTTTATTGCCAATATCAGTCACGAACTGAAGACACCCGTTTCCACCGTAAAGATCGCCCTGGAAGCACTGCGAAAATATGATCTGAATAAGGATCCGGGGAAATCGGATGAGTACCTGGATATGGCTTCCAGCGAACTGGAGCGGCTGGAGAAACTGGTAGGCAAGGTGCTCCAATCCGATATGCTTAGAAATCCATCGCTTGTTCTGCAGAAAGAACCTTGCGAACTGGGTGCCATGGTACAGAAGGTACTCCGGACCATGGACCTCTCGATCAGGGATGCCGGGGCAGAGATCGGGATATCCGGTAACGAATTGGATTGTGTGGTCGATGCAGACCCGGTCTATATGGAGGGGGTGATCATGAACCTGATAGACAACAGCCTGAAATATGGAGGAGAGAAGCCAAAGATAGAGATCCTGATCAGCTGCGAC
>Ga0210097_1000635_pt1 | contig 11010 bp, 8 predicted proteins | sample Joice_CattailNLA_2_FD_185521 | JGI IMG/M metagenome (GOLD analysis project Ga0210097, IMG submission 185521) | Wetland microbial communities from San Francisco Bay, California, USA, that impact long-term carbon sequestration - Joice_CattailNLA_D2... | ecosystem: Environmental > Aquatic > Marine >...
TGGGTCATGCCGACGATGACCGCCTCGCCTTCGCGCAGCGCGCCGGAGACGATCTCGGTGCTGGTGCCGTCGGACAGGCCGATGCGCACGTCGACCGGCTTCGGCGCCTGGTTCTCGAGCACCCACAGGCGCGCGGCGACGGCGCGCCCGCGGGCGCTCGCCTGCGCGATGAGGCGTTCGTACAGTTCGTGCTGCGCCGGGCTCAGGATGTCCATGATCCGGGCACGCAGCTCGGCACGGATCTGCGCGCCGCGCTTGCGCCGCTCGGCGGCGTCGGACAGCTCGCGCAGCACCAGGAATTTCTTGCGCGCATCCTCGAAGATCGTATCGAGCTTGGCGCGTTGCGTGGCATCCGGCTTGAGCGCGGCGTCGAGGCGTTGACGCGCCTTGGCGAGCGCGTTGCTGCCGCCGCGCGCGGCACCGCTTTGCGCGCCGTCGGCCGCAGGCGCCGGCGCGGCCGTTGCGGCCGCGCTCTCATCCGGCGGCTGAAAGCGCAGCGCTGCGTTCGCCACCTTGAGCACGTCGTCGCGCCGATCGACCTCGATGCGCACGTTGGCGGTCATGCCGGGCAGCAGCGCGAGGTCCGGGTTCGCCGCGGAGATCACCACCGTGTAGCTGATGACGTTCTGCACGTTCAGCGGCGACTTGCGGATCTGCCGGATCTCGCCGGAGAAATTGCGCCGCGGGAACGCATCGACGGTGAAGCTCGCATGCTGCCCGACGCGCAGCCGTCCGACGTCGGCCTCGTCGATCGCCGCCTCGACCTGCATGTCGTGCAGGTCCTGCGCGATGGTGAACAGCACCGGTGCCTGCAGGCTGGCGGCAACGGTCTGGCCGGCGTCGACGTTGCGCAGGATCACCGTGCCGTCGACCGGCGCGCGGATGATGGTCTTCTCGAGGTCGACCTCGGACTGGTGCAGCAGTGCCTCGCGCTGCTTGACGGCGGCCAGCGCGCTGTCGATCTGCGCCTCGTTCACCTTGGCCTGCGCCTGCGCTGCGCGCAGCTGCTCGCGCGTGGCGTCGAACAGCGTTTTCGCCTTGTCGCGATCCGCCGGCGAGATGAAGTTTTTCTCGACCAGCGATTTCTTGCGCTTGTAGTCGCGTTCCGCGTCGAGCAGGTTGACGCGCAGCCGGGCGAGCTCCGCTTGCTGCGCGGCGAGCGCCGAGCGCTGCACGGCGACCGCGCTGCGGGCGGCGTCGACGTCCGCGCGCGCCTGGCTGACGCGCAGCTCGAAGCTCGACGGATCGATGCGCGCGATGATCTGGTCCTTTTTCACCGGGGTGTTGAAATCGGCCAGGATCTCCTTGATCTGGCCGGACACCTGCGAGCCGACCTGGACGGTGGTGACCGCATTCAGGGTTCCGCTGGCCGCGACCACCGCGGCGATCGTGCCGCGCTCGACCTTCGCCGTGCGGTACTGCGGCGCGGCGTCGCTGCCGCCGCGCAGCCAGGCGAATACCGCCACCGCCGCAGCGAGCACGGCGAGGACGATGATGCTCTTGAGCAGGATGGGCCGCATACCAGATCCAACGCGCGGCAGGACCGAAGGGCTGACCGCCGGGCGCCGAATCATAACGGCTAAACCCTGCCGCGGACCCAGATTTACACGGGGTTTACGATCGCGCGGCCGGCCGCCGCGCGCGGCGAAGCGCGAATTGCCCTGACAACCACCCTGTCCGCATAATCGGGCCACGGGCGCGCGTTCGCTGCACTGCGCGCCGCGATCGAGAGCCATTCGCGCGATGAGCGTCCAGACGTCGAGTCAGCCAGAGCCGCTTTCCGCGCAGGATGCGGAACGCCTCACGCGCGCCAAGGAATGCTTCGGACGGGGGGAGCATGAACGTGCGGTGGCTCTGCTCGAGGCCTTGTTGCGGGTCAATCCCGCGTTTGCCCGCGGCTGGTTTCTGCTCGGCTACACCGAGGCTGTTCGCGGCCGCTTCGACGCAGCCGTTGAGCGGCTCGAGCGCGCGGTGCGCCTGGCGCAGGATGAGCCGGAGTTCCGCTATTACCTCGCCAAGGCCTACGCCTCCGCCGGACGCCGAGCCGAGGCGGTGCAGGCGCTGCGCGACACGCTCGCGCGCGCGCCGGGGCTTGCGAGCGCGCACGTCGATCTCGGCCTGCAGCTGCAGGGTCTCGGCGACGTCGATGCCGCGATCCCGCACCTCGAGGCGGCGACGCGCCTTGCCCCGCAGTCGGCCGAGGCCGGCAACGCGCTCGGGATGGCGCTGCGCGAGGCGCATCGGCTCGACGAGGCGGAGACGGTGTTACGGGCCGCCTGCCAGATCGATTCCGGCGACCCGACGGCGCTGTTCAACCTCGGGCTGGTGCTCAAGCGCCGACACAAGTGGGACGAGGCGATCGAGGCCCTGGAGGCGGGCCTGGCGCGTGCCCCCGAGGATCGAAAGATCCTGGCCGCGCTTGGCATCACGCTCGCGCGCGCGGGACGCGGCGCGCAGGCGATCGAGGTCCTGCGGCGCGCGCATCAGGCGGACCCTGCACAGGCGGGCGTACTCGGCTGGCTGATCCGGGAACAGGAGCTGCAGTGCGAGTGGGCGGGGCTGGAGGCGCTCACCCAGGAGGCGCGCGCGCTGCTGCACGCGGCGCGCAAGACGATCCATCCGTTCGTGTGGCTGTCGCGCACCGGCAGCGGGCCCGAGCAGCGCCTCGCCGCAGGCCTGTGGGCAGACAGGCTGCGCCCCCGGCAGCCGCGGCGGGCGGCGCCGGGCGCGGCACGGCCCGCCGGCGGGCGCATCCGGATCGCCTACCTGTCGGCCGATTTCCACGACCACGCGGTGACCTACCTGATGGCCGGGGTGTTCGAGCTTCATGATCGAGAGCGCTTCGAAGTGACCGCCATTTCGCTCGGCCGCGCGAGAGCGGGCGAGATGCGGTCGCGGTTGATGAACAGTTTCGAGCGCTTCGTCGATGCCAGCGCGCAAAGCGATCAGGAGGTCGTTCGGCAGATCGAGGCGCTGGGCATCGACATTGCGGTGGATTTGATGGGCTATACCCAGCATTCGCGCACCGAAATCCTCGCGCAGCGGCCCGCCCCGGTTCAGGTCAACTACCTGGGCTATCCGGGCACCATGGGCGCCGACTACATCGACTACATCATCGCCGATGCGTTCCTGATCCCGCGCGCAGAGGAGGTTCACTACGCGGAGAAGATCGTCAGGCTCGCGGACTGCTTTCAGGCGAACGACGCGAAGCGGAGGATCGGCGAGACAACGCCGTCGCGCAGCGCAGCAGGGCTCCCCGAGGACGGCTTCGTGTTCTGTTGCTTCAATTCGAACTACAAGCTGAACCCGGCGATGTTCGACGTCTGGATGCGCGTCCTTCGGCGAACAGGATGCAGCGTGTTGTGGCTACTTGGGGAGAACGAGGCGGCGATCGCCAATCTGAGGCGCGAAGCGCAGTCCCGCGGCGTCGACGCGCGCCGCCTGGTATTCGCCAGGCGGGCAAGGACCGAGGACTATCTGGCCCGGTATCGGCTGGCGGACCTCTTCCTGGATACGCTGCCGTTCAACGGGGGGGCGACGGCAAGCGATGCCCTGTGGGCCGGGCTGCCTGTGCTGAGCTGCGCCGGGCAGGTGTTCGCCGCGCGCATGGCCGGCAGCCTGCTGCACGCGGTGGGCTTGCCGGAATTGGTCACCGAGAACCTCGCGGCGTACGAGGACCTCGCGGTGAGATTGGCGTCCGACGCGGGGCGCCTGCGCGAGACAAAAGCGAAGCTCGCGCGCAATCGCCTCAGCATGCCGCTGTTTGACTCCGAGCGCTTCACGCGCAATCTCGAAGCCGCCTACGCCGCGATGTGGGCGATCCGGCAGCAAGGCGAAGCGCCGCGGCACATCGACGTGCGTGCGGCGCTCGCGCGGCGCTAGAAACTAGGCGAGTCCCGGGTTGTTCTCCACGCCGATCAGCCGCGGCACGTTGGGCTCGATCGGCGCGATGGTCTTCTGGTCACGCAGATAGGTCGTGACGATGTCCCAGATCGGCTTGCCCTGCGCGCCCTCGGCGACCGGGGCCCAGCCGGCCACCTTGTACTTGCGCGCCGCCTCGATCGGCTTGCCCTTGATGCGCAGGTCGCCAATGCGCTGACCCATCTCGGCGTTCGGGTTGCAGGCGTAGGTCATGCCGCCCACGCGCACCATGTCGCCGCCCTGCTGCAGGTAGGGATCCGGATTGAACAGGTTGTCGCAGACGTCTTCCATGATCGTCTTGATCTGCGCGCCGGAGAGCTCGTTCAGGGTCGCGGTGGGGTAGGTGATCGCGGTCTGGTCCATCACGTGCTCGAGCGTGATCGCGTCGCCGGGAAGGAGCGTCGTGCCCCAGCGGAACCCGGGCGAGAAGCCGATCTCGGCGCCCTGGACCGCGAGCATCGCATCCAGGATCAGCTGGTCGAAGCTGCCGTTGAAGTTGCCGCGCCGGTAGAGCAGGCCTTCGGTGACCGCCAGTTTCTCAGCGAGCTTCGCGCGGTGCGGTGCGCGCACCGCGTCGATGTGCGCGCTCATCGCCGTGTCCGCCGGCAGCAGCCCGGCGAACACCGGCAGCAGCCGGTAGCGGAAATCGGCAACCCGCCCGTCCTTGACGTCCAGGTCGAGCACCGCGAGGAACTTGCCGTTGGAGCCCGCATTGGTGACCAGCGTGCGCCCGCCGCCGTTTTGCACGATGGTCGGCGCCGGGACGCCGTCGTGCGTGTGGCCGCCGAGGATCGCATCGATGCCGCGTACCCGGCCGGCGAGCTTGAGGTCGATGTCCATGCCGTTGTGCGACAGCAGCACGACCAGCTTGGCGCCCTTGGCACGCACCTCGTCGACCAGCTTCTGCAGGCGGCGCTCCTGGATGCCGAAGGTCCATTCGGCGACCAGGTAGCGCGGATTGGCGATCGGCGTGTAGGGAAAGGCCTGGCCGATCACCGCGAGCGGCACGCCGTTCATGCTGCGCAGCGCGTACGGCGTGAACACCGGATCCTCGAAATCGAGTGTCTTGACGTTCTGCGCGAGGAACTCGATCGGCGCGAGTTCCTTGTCGACGACCTGCTTGACGTGGTCGGCGCCGTACATGAACTCCCAGTGCGCGGTCATGAGGTCGACGCCGAGGTGTTTCTGCGCACCGATCATGTCGGCGCCCTTCGACCACAGCGCGGTGGCCGAGCCCTGCCAGGTATCGCCGCTGTCGAGCAGCAGCGCATTCGGGCGCGCGGCGCGCAGCCGCTTGACCAGCGTGGCGAGATGCGCGTAGCCGCCGACCTTGCCGTAGCGGCGCGCCGCCGCGGTAAAGTCGAGGTCGCTGTAGGCATGCGCCAGCGCACCGCCCGGCTTGATGCCGAAGTGCTTGAGCAGCGCCTCGCCGACCAGGTGCGGCGACTTGCCGCTTGCCGCGCCGACGCCGATGTTGATGCTCGGCTCGCGGTAGTAGATCGGCAGCAGCTGGGCGTGCGAATCGGCCATGTGCAGCAGGCTGACGTTGCCGAAGCGGGGCAGGTCGTAGAGCTCGCTCGCGGCCTGCGCCGCGCTCAGCCCGGGGCGCAGGCTCGCGCCGGCGGCGCCGGCAAAGGCCAGTAATCGAAGAAAATCGCGTCTATGCATGGCGTTGGAGAGTAAAAAAACGGGGCTTGGGAATTCCCAAGCCCCGCCGTGCGTGGCGTGTGATTGCCCGCGCTATTTGTTGTTCGGCGACTCGGGCGAGAGCACGTAGGCCACCAGGTCCTTGATCTGCTGCTCGGTGAGCGTGCCGGTCGTGCCGAAGCGCGGCATGTTCGAGCACAGAGTGTAGGCTTTCGCGTTGTAGATCTTCGTGTAGACGTAGCGCTGCGCGTCGAGGCCGCTGCCGCGCTTCTTGCCGAACGCCTTGAGGCTCGGCCCGATCGTGCCGAAGGACGTGCGCTGGGCGGAGATCTCGTGGCAGTTGTAGCAGCCGCCACCCGAGGGCTTCTTCGGATTCTCGTTCCACTGCATGCCGCGTCCGCTCCAGGCCGTCTTGGCGCCTTCCTTCCAGTTGCCCATCAGCGAGCCCGAGGGGACCGGGATCGCCGCCAACTGATCGGCTTCGATCGCCTTGGCCAGATCGGCCGGCGGCTTGTCGTGCGACTGCGTGCACACGCGCTGTACCACGTCCTGGTCGAGACGGCTCATCTTCGCCTGCCCCTTGGCGTGGAAATCGCGCTTGATGATCTGCTGCACTTCGTCGTAGCTCGGCTCCGCGACCGCTGCCGGCGACAGCACCAGCGCGGCGAGACCGGCACCCAGCATCCATTTCGTCGTCATCATCGTCGTTCCCCCTTAGCGCTTGGTGCCGGGACCGGCGTAGGTTGCGCCCTTGGCGTTCACCGTCAGATAAGTGATCATCGAATTGACCACCTCGGAGCCCCAGTCCGGCTCTGGCGTGCGCATCTGGCGGTAGCAGTTGTTGATCCGCCACTGCATGGTCTTCATCTGGCTGTTCGAGACGCGATAGGCCGGCCAGGTGGACATCGCGGCACGCGCCGGCCCCGGCTCGCTCAGCACCGGCAGGTCGGACATGCGGATGCGCTTGCCGGCCTCTCCATGGCAGCTCGCGCAGGAGAAGTCGTACAGCCCGGTGCGCGCGAAGAACAGCGCCTTGCCGAGCTCGTAGGCGCGCTTCTCCTGGGGATGGCTCATCCCGGGCGTCATCTTGTAGCCGTCGCTCTGGGAAGCGACGAAGGCGTCGAGGTACTCCATCTCGGAGGGCTTGTCGGCGTTGCCGAATGGCCGCTTGAGCGCGTCCTTGCGGCTGCGCCCCTGCAGCGTCTCCATGCAGTACAGGATGCGCGACTCGGCGTCCATCACCTGGTTGCTGTCCTTGAAGTAGCGCGGCAGCGCGGCGTAGGCGCCCTTGACGACGCCGGGCCCTTTTCCGAGATCGCACTTCTCGAGCGACGCCTTCTTCGGTCCCTGCTTCTTCCTCCACAAGTCCGCGCCGACCAGCACGAACAGCTCGGCGGGACTGTCCTCGCCGACCATCTTCTGGTACTTCTCGAACTGCGAGGTCTGCGCGGCCGCCGGCGCGGCTGCGAAGGCGAAAGCCGCCAGCAGCAGCGTCCTCGTTCCAGATGCACGCATCTCCGTCCTCCTCCTTGGTTTTCGCGGTTCGCGGCGCTGCCGCAAGCGCGGCAGACCCGCTGCCCCCTCAGGCGACCGCGGTTTCGGTCTTGTTGGTGTCGCCGTTGTTGTCGGTCCAGCTGATTTCGATCTTGTCTCCGGCTTTCGCGCCGCCGATGCGGAACGAGAACACGGGGTTGCGCGACACCGCCTGGCTGATCTCGCCCTCGATCACCGTCTTGCCGTTCAGCCTGACCTCGAGGTTCTGGATGAAGTGCTTCGGGATGGGCTTGCCGTCGCGGCCCTTGCGCTGCCCGGTCTCCATCGGATGGCTCATCAGCACGCGGACGTCGGCATAGTTGCCCTGCATCCTGGCGCGCGCTTTCATCGGTCCTGCCATGGTCGTCTCCTTTCCTCAGCCGCCGCAGCCGCCGATGGTGACTTTGACTTCCTTCGTTGCCGTGTAGTACTTGCCGCCGGCTTCGGCGACGACGCGCACGATGGAAGACTCGCCCATTTTCACGTTAACTTTGACGAACGGCAGCGCGCCGTCCATGAAGCGGAACTGGCTCGCGAGCGGGAAGGGGTTTTTCTCGATCAGCACCGCGAGCGCAGTCGTGCCGGGGACCTTGCTCATGATCTCGATCGGCACCACCGCGCCGTTCTCCGCGATCTGCGGCGCCTCGATGGTGATGTCGCCGCTTTCCTGCGTGTTCGCCGCACCGATGCTCTTCAGCGCGTCGAGCGCACTTTTCGCGTCGAATGCAGCCTTGTTCCAGCTCGCCGCGATTGCGCGCTCGGGCTTGAGCAGCCCGGCCGCCAGCGCCGCGGCCAGTACGCCGGTGGCACCGGCGCTCCTGAGCACACCTCTGCGTGTCACGTCCATTCCTGCCTCCTCGGTGATTCGCGCCGGTCGTCGTGCCGGCGCTCGTTATCGGATCAGCATCGCCGCGCCTGCGCTTGTCGCGCATCGCCGTTTTGCTGAACCGCCCGCATGCTAACCGCGAACTGCGGGGGTGGAAAGCCCGCGAGAAAATGAAAAGTACTTATCTCCCCATACCTTATTTATTTACTGCTTACCAGGGCGCCGGGCGGTCACGCGCCTTGTGCGCTGCAGCGAGTGCGCCGTCGGGCCGCTTCGGCGAAACGCGTCGCTCTTGAACGTTCCCGAACGTCCGCCGCGCTTTTCGAGCAGCATGACGTTTGTAATGGTCATCGCGCGGTCCACTGCCTTGAGCATGTCGTAGATCGTGAGCAGGCCGAGCGCCGCGGCGTTGAGCGCTTCCATTTCCACGCCGGTCGGGCCGCGGCATTCGACGCGCGTGGTGATCTCGACTGCTGCTGCGCGCGCGTCGAGCCTGAAGTCCACCGCGACGCGGGTGAGCGCAATCGGGTGCGCCAGCGGAATCAGATCGGCGGTGCGTTTCGCCGCCTGGATCGCCGCAATTCGCGCCACGCCGAGCACGTCGCCCTTTTTCGTCGCGCGCGCATCGCCCGCAGCCAGACGGGCGAGCGTCGCCGGCTGCATTTCGATGCGTCCGCGCGCGATCGCCACGCGCCGCGTCGCCCGCTTGGCGCCCACGTCGACCATGTGGGCAGCGCCGCGCGCATCGAAATGGGTCAGTCCACCGCGGGTCTTGCTGCGTGCCAAGTGACTGTGTTTCCAGAGGAACTTAACCGATGGAACGGTATCATAGACGCATGCGTCATGCCGTCGCGCTGCTGAGCGCGCTCCTCATTGCCCTGCCCCCCGCCTCGGCGCAGATGGCGCTGCCCGATCTCGGCGGGACGGCGGACAGCACGCTCACGCCGCAGGTCGAGCGCAGCATCGGCGAGCAGGTGATGGCCGACATCCGCTACCACGATCCGAGCTATCTCGACGACCCCGAAGTCAACGAATACCTCAACCAGCTCGGCGGGCGCCTGGTCGCGGTCGCGCCGGACGTGCGCCAGGCGTTCGAATTCTTCGCCATCCGCGACCCGTCGGTCAACGCCTTCGCCTTGCCGGGCGGCTTCATCGGCGTGAACACCGGGCTGATCACGTCCTCCGCGTCGGAATCCGAGCTTGCCTCGGTGATGGCGCACGAAATTGCGCACGTCACCCAGCGTCACATCGCGCGCATGGCGAGCGAGCAGGAGAAAATGCAGATTCCGATGATGGCGGCGATGATCGCGGCGATCCTGCTCGGCGGGTCGCGACCGGATCTCGCCGCCGGCGCCGCCGCGGCAGTCCAGGGCGTCGGCGTGCAGTCGCAGATCAGCTACACGCGCGGCTTCGAGCGCGAGGCCGACCGTGTCGGCTTCCAGATCCTCGCCAAGGCGGGCTTCGATCCGCGCGCGATGGCGGCGTTTTTCGAGAAGCTGCAGCGCTCGACCGCGGTGATGGACGATGGCAGCGTGCCCGGCTACCTGCGGACCCACCCGATGAGCATCGAGCGGATGTCCGATGCGCAGAACCGGGCCGAGCACCTGCGCTACAAGCAGACGCCGGACAGCCTGGAGTACCAGCTGGTGCGCGCCAAGCTGCGCGCCGACAGCGGCGATCCCCACGACGAGACCATCTACTTCGCCGCCCTGCTGCGCGATCGCCGCTACGCGAGCGAGATCGCCACGCGCTACGGGCTCGCGCGCGCCGAGCTGCGCGGGCGCAAGCTCGCCGCGGCGCAGGCCGACCTCGAGCGGCTGCGTGCCGCGAAGGCGACCAGCCCGATGATCGACATGCTCGCGGCCGACATACGCCGTGCCGCGGGTGACGATGCCGGCGCGCTCGCCGTGCTCGAGGCGGCGCGCACGCGCTATCCGCAGAACCGCGCGCTGCTCTATGCCGACGTCGAGACGCTGCTCGCGCTTGGGCGCAACGAGCAGGCGCTCAGCACGCTCGCCGAGCCGCTGCGCCTGTACAAGAGCGACCCGCAGCTGCGTGCGCTGCAGGCAAAGACCTACGCCGCGCTCGGCAAGCGGCTGCTGCAGCACCAGGCGCAGGCGGAGGTCTACGTGCTGCAGGGCAGCCTGCCCGCGGCGATCGAGCAGCTCGAGCTGGCGCGCGGCGCCGGCGACGGCGACTTCTACCAGCTCTCGCAGGTCGACGCCCGCCTGCGCGATCTGCGCGCGCGCAACGCGCAGGCGCAGCGCGACCAGCGCCGTTGACCCCGCCATGGCGCGAGGCAGCACCGGGGGCGAAAATTCGGCGCTCTTATTGCCAAATCAGTATTCCCACTCGGGGCCTCGAGCGCCGCGTGCTAGCGTCTAGGTCTTGCCATAAGTTGACCCTGCAAGGCTTCTGATATGTCGCGTCTGGTGGCTCCGCACGGCGGTCACGGGCTGCGCCCTCTGCTGCTCGAGGGCGCGGCCGCCGACGCGCAGCGCAGCCGCGCCGCATCGCTTGCGCAGATCCCGCTGTCTTCGCGCGAAAAGGGCGACTTGCTGATGCTCGGCATCGGCGGTTTCACGCCGCTTGGCGGGTTCATGGGCTACGCGGACTGGAAGGGCGTGTGCGACGACCTGCGGCTCGCCGACGGCACCTTCTGGCCGATCCCGATCACGCTGTCGACCGACGCCACGGCCGCCGAGTCGATCGCCGAAGGCGGCGACGTCGCGCTGGTCGACGCCGACACGCGCGAGCCGATGGCGATCATGACGGTCGCCGAGAAGTACCGCATCGACAAGCGTCACGAGTGCAAGCAGGTCTTCCTCACCGACGAGGCCGAGCACCCGGGGGTGGCCATGGTGATGGCGCAGGGCGAGGTGAATCTCGCCGGCCCGCTGCAGGTGCTGTCGCAGGGCGGTTTCCCCGAGCGCTATCCGGGCCTTTACATGACCCCCGCGCAGACGCGCGACGCCTTCGAGCGCCTGGGCTGGTCGAAGGTCGCCGCGTTCCAGACCCGCAACCCGATGCACCGCTCGCACGAGTACCTCGCCAAGGTGGCGATCGAGACCTGCGACGGCGTG
>Ga0210097_1000636_pt1 | contig 10996 bp, 11 predicted proteins | sample Joice_CattailNLA_2_FD_185521 | JGI IMG/M metagenome (GOLD analysis project Ga0210097, IMG submission 185521) | Wetland microbial communities from San Francisco Bay, California, USA, that impact long-term carbon sequestration - Joice_CattailNLA_D2... | ecosystem: Environmental > Aquatic > Marine...
GCAATTTCGGGATTGTTAGCCAGGAACTGCTTGCCACCGATTGAGTTGTAAAAATGGCCGGCTTGAAACACAAAAACCAGGGTCTTTGTCCTTTGATGACTAGGTACTTTGGAATAGTGCTTTGCCAACGCTAAGACTTCGGCAATTCCGGTTCCATCCTCTACCGGGGAATTAAATGGCCCATCATGATGTGTTCCTAGAATAATAACATCATCGCTCTTCTCTGACGGTAAGACTGCTACGACGTTACCTGTTAAGGCTTCGTTATCGATTCCACCGGTTAAGGTCATACTGCCTTCAAGGGGCTTGGTCGAATGTTTGCTCCATTTGACAATCCGTTTACCCGTTTGCCGGGATACCCACAAACCGGGGATTGCCTTAGGCAAGTCATCATATGGTCCATAGTACTCAGGTGTGTCTCTTGGATAATCGACCGTCACGCCAATAAATCCCTTGGCACCTGCGTCAACAGCCTGACCGTATACGCCAAGGTTGATTTCTTCTGTAACGTAGTTGCGTCCTTCGAAATTCAGTCTGACCCAAGTGGCTGGATGGATAATCCCGGCTGCTGTGTTGCCAGGGTCGTAGGAGAAGTATGCAAAATATGGCAAAAGGCCAATGTTCAGCGGAGCAAAGCGAACATCGGCAAGCACGAGCTTTCCTTCAACGTCGTCGTTCGAGTCTATGCTTTCACCAACATAAACGATCTCACCATCAACGATTCCATCTTCAAGCCCGTTCGTGTGCTTCGTATTAGGAATAAAGAAGCTGTTGAGCTGTTTACCATTGACTTTCAAGCTCCACTTGTCCGCATACCAACGCCGAAACCCTTGACTGGCACCTATGCTTTCCTCATAGACATAACCTCTGTCCCTATTTCCTGACTTGCCCCTGAAGTGTCGATCACGATTGTTCTGCCTTTTCGTGGCAACTCTGAAGCCAAATTGGCCTAGCTCATTTATGATGTAAGCCCTGGTCTGCGTATCCACGTTGGTTCCCGGGCGGCGTAAGCCAAAGGACGAAATCTCTTTAATCCAGGTCATCATCTCGGGTGTGCTTGGCAAGCTATCGATAGAGCGGCCGTGACCGGAAGAATCAGCGGCAACCAGAACTGATGCCGCCAGCACTGCTCCTGCTAACAAACGTCTCATAATGGCTTCCCTTCATTACCGTTGTGGTAGCTATATTGGCGTCATTTGCTGAAACACGTTGACATCTATATTTGTTTATCCTTTGCAACCCGCCCGAGCAGAGATGTGAATCGTTCCGACTCGCTTCTGGGCTCGACCCCGGAGAGGCAGACTTGGGTCGAACTCAGCGTTCGGGCCCTGCGTGTCAGTCCAAGTCTGAGTCCGGGCAACGAAAGCGGCGGGTGCGGGTGGCCCTCCGCCTCCGTAGAGCCACCACATCGGTCAGGCCGGCGATATGGCGATAATCGTCTTGACGACATCGAGATAGATATTGTTGACGAGCTGGATTTCAAACCCGGCCTTTTCGACGTTGGCCACGGTATCGCGATTCATCTCGGGGCCGACCGGCTTCCAGAGCGGCGTCATGACATCAAGCATTAGGTTGAACGGGAATACGTGGCTACCGGTATGCTCGAACATATACAGGATACCGCCCGCCTTCAGCACCCTGCGCAGTGCTGTGAGTCCCGCGACTGGATTCGGCACCGAGCAGAAGGTGCAGGACGTGACGACCTGGTCGAAACTGTGGTGTGGAAATTCGAGGGCGTGGACGTCCATCACCCGCAGATCCAGCGAACCGGTATAATTCGCCGCACGAGCCTGAGCCTTCGCCAGCATACGCGGACTGATGTCGATGCCGACGATGTCCCGCCCGGGAGGGAAGAAGCGGATATCCTGTCCGGTACCCACGGCGACAAACAGCACCTTGCCGTGCAGATTGGCAAAAATCTCCCGTTTGAAGGGTGCCCAACGCCGCTCGGGGCCGTAGGCCAGCAGGTCGTAGAAACTCGAGGAGAAATCCCACTTGTGTCTCGTCGATTCGTCCATCAGAGGCTCTTGCGGCGTATTCTTGCGTCAGCGGCATAGGTCAACAATAGGACCAGGACACCGATGAATCCGCCGCCGAGAAGCACCTCCAAGGTAGTCAGGACATGCATGGCACCCGCCATCCCAAACGCCATACCGACCAGCATAGCTGTCAGCATGACAGGCAGCATCACCTCCATAGCGCCGAACAGACCGACGAATATCGGCATCAGGATCAGCGATAAGCCCATGCCGGCAGCCATGCCGACGAACATGGCGGTAGCCATATGCCAGGTGGGATCGACAATGCCCGTTGCCAGCCATGCAGTGGTCATGCCCATGATGCCGTTGGACAGTGCGTCTCCTGCAAGGAAGTAGAAGCGCCGTTCCAAGAGGTACCCCTTCTGGCCTGAAGCGTAGCTCCTTACTCTCTCTACACCGGCCCGTGGATTCGCGAGCGAACACACAAGATGCTGAGAAATAGGGAGGTTACCATAAGCGTGTAGGGAGTGCGCATATAAAAGATCCCCAGGTTAAGCCACTCTCCGTGTGGCGACCCCGATCAGCCGCAGAAGGCTTGGCTGGAGAGATAGGGACTGAATGTCCCGAGAACCCTTATTGCCGATCGAGGTCGCTGAACGGCGACAAAGGGTCGTTTCCGGCCCTTCGGCGCCCAGCAGCCCTTCCCATCGGACCGACGGGCAGGAATAGGTCAAAAGCCGCCACCCAAGAGAAAAGCAAACTAGCCCTTCTGCGTCTTACCCTAGCTGAGTCCGTTAGTGGGAAGCCTCACCTATGGCGGCGAGCCGGTCCGTCCGCGCGCGAGTGCGCTGACACGCGAGGGCCGCCGGGGCGGGGCGAGTCGATAGAACGGCTGCCTGACTGGAACACGATGGCGCAGCCCGTACCTGACTCTGAGTTCGGCCCAGGCGGCCGCTGTTGATGCAGTCCCCACTTCGTCCCTGTTCCAAGCCCCTGGTCCGGGCCGTGGTCTTGACGGCGGCTGACGCAGCCCGTTCCTGCGCCTAAAGACCGCCGGCCGCGGCGATATCGGCGGCGAGTTCAACTTGGCCCGAGTCTTCAGCGAGGGCGCGCGCCGTCTTGCCGGCAAAGCCCGGAGCGCCGGTGCCTTGGAGGGCGAGGTCCGCGCCGGCCGCGACCAGCCGCCGGGCGATGCCGTCGTGGTGGTTGACCACCGCCAGCATCAGCGCGCTCAGGCCGTATTTGGCGGTTACGTCGAGGCTCGCACCGTGGTCGATCAGAAGGGCAACGGTGGCGTCATGGCCGTGGCGCGCGGCGAGCATCAGCGCCGTCTGGCCGTAACCGTCAAGGGCATCGACGCGCTTGCCGTCGGTAATCTGGCGAGCAGTCACCGCGGTGTTCCCGTCGATCGCCGCCTTGTGCCAGTGTCCGGCCATAATCTTGGAAACGGCAGTTGAGCGCTCCGCCCAGACTTAATCAGATTGAGTCACAGGGGGAACCGCAGCGAGTTCGGATTCACCCTCTAGGCGAGGCAGGCGGCTCGTCTTCGGCTGTGAGCCCCGAGGTCTGATCCCAAGGAGTCCCTACGCCTTTGGGTGGACTTCGGTCCGCCATTCTAGTGCCGCTCGCGCAGGGTTGCGATACGCCGGCTGAAGTCAGCGAAGACTCCGTGACTTTGCGGGCCGCCCCCCAAACTTCCGCTGGCAGATTCACTGCCGGGGGGCTATACGAACTGCCAGCAGCTTGAATAGCAATTCGCCACCCACAAGTCCGCTCCGTCGGAGCCAGGTCGCTCCACATCCTCCGCGTAGACAGAGAACCCCTTAGGATGTCGGGTTCTTCATGAAAAGTAGGCGGTTGTTAAAGCGCTTACGCTCTTGGCTCTCTCAACGGCCGGCTGCCCAATTTGATACAACGCCTTGTGCGCCCGGTAGACGTCGTTGCACGAGGACTGCCCGAGTCCACGCGTCAGCTGCCGGAATGCGGTATCAACGTCAGTCGGTAGTGCGCAGGTGGTCACGGGTGAAGACTTCTGACGGCCCGCATGAGCGGCGCGCCGCCTTTGCGCGTCCGACTCAACGCGGTCATGCCCAAAGGGAATCATCTATATTTCCGGCTCCCCCGCAGAATTTATGGGTGCTACCTCTTAGCTCCCTCGCCCTCAGGGAGAGGGTGGGGGTGAGGGGATCTCAATCGAGGCGGCCCGGATGCTCTCCATGACTGCCTCCACGTCCCGGAGTACCTGGTCATTCCAGTACCGTACCACTTGATAGCCGAGCCGTTGCAGATACTCGGTCCTTTGGGCATCCTGCAGCGCCGTCTCTGCGTGCTGACCGCCGTCCACCTCGACAATGAGCTTGGGCTGCACACTCAAGAAATCGACGATGTAAGGCCCTATGACCTGTTGCCGGCGAAACTTGCAGCCTTCCAGTTGGCGGTTGCGAAGTCGGCTCCACAGCAACTGCTCGGCTCGAGTTTGCTGCCTGCGCAGTGTGCGGGACCCTCACCCCCACCCTCTCCCGGAGGGAGAGGGAACGATGTGGCTAATCAAGACCGCCCAGAGCCCAGCATGCTGGGCTCGGTCCCCCTTCCGCTCGTCGCGATAACCGGGCCCCAAAACCACCGGCCAGCTGCAGACGCCAAAGCTTCGGGTTTTCATAGTGTTAAATCATATCAATACACCCGAGAGGCCCACAGATTCTGCCGAAGAGGCATATTTCCTAAGTTCAGCTTTCACTATTTTATAGGCTCCGGTCGTTTTAGTGCGGAGACTACTTTGCCGTCCATCAGGACCACGAAAAAATGTGGTTGCGTCTTATCAGCGACTTTGAATCTTACTTTAACCAGATAGTGCCAATATATTTCATGGCCTGGTATCTGCTTTAATTCAATCTCAGTTAACGTGGTATTAGTGATATCGGCATCTGAACTTATATAGCTTTGAACGGCTTGAAGAGCATCGTAAATGGACAGTGGCGGGGGGCCTTCAAAAGGAGTCCATTTCGGTTCTTGACTGATGTCACTCTTATTTAGGTAAGCAATAATTTTTATATCATCGATATACTCGCTAATTTCTATGGGGAACTCGTAAGCCAGTAATTTCCCGCTGAATAAGAGAAACAGTAGTGGTATTAACTTCTTATGCATGGATACTTATCCTTAAAGATGTTGATGAAAATTTGTGTTTCATAAGGCATAACGCTCCGGTTCCGCGGCGGCGGAACGCCGTCCGCTGCAACCGCTTAGCTGCCCAGTCTTGCTAAATCGCCAACTATTTCGACAAAACCGCGCCTACATCTCTTGGCGTAGCGATTCGACGCCGCTTGAAGTCCTTTCAGCATTTCTGGTTGTTCTTTGGCGAGGTGACGCGTCTCTGCCGGATCATCCACAACATCATAGAGGCGCCAGTCGCCCGACCCGTAGGGCGCTGCAACCGATACCGCTTTGAAATTAACCTGCAGCATCCACTTGCCGTTTTGGAACTCTCGACCGACGAATTCGTCTACCCCGTAGACTCCATTCGTCGATGCAGTCACCACGTTATACAGGAACTTGCCTCGCATCCTTTCCCACTGCCGGCCCCGATATTTCTCAGGGTGCGGAATACCGGCTCAAGGACCGTGCGGATAACATCCCAAACATAGGCAAAGGTGTCAACTTGACGCCCGTTCTTGACGCCTGGGCCCGCGATGAGCATTGGACGGCGGATACCGCCTTCCGCGACAGTCATTATAAGAAGATCCAATGGACCAGCGCTCGCGGAACCCCAACCCCACCAGTGGGCGCAATGGGTCCCATGCGGACGTTCGCGCAGGACCAATGTCTGTTCGATCAAGTGCCGACCGTTACTCTTGACAGGGGTGGCCGCGGCCGCCGCACATGCTTCACACTCGCGGGCCCGTTGCAGCGCGGTCAAGGGCCGAGGAGGGCGTCCAGGTCGCTGTCCGGGACCAGCGGGTGCATCTCCACATCCAGCCCTACCTCGAAGGTCTGTTCAACCCAGGAGAAGCGAAAGTCGTCCACGTCCCGCCGCACCCTGTCGACGATGGAAAGGGCGCTTTGCAGGGAGCAGCTCTCCAGGAGGACCAGGAAGCGCCCCTCGTCAACCCGGCCCACCGCATCTGCATCGCGCACGTGGCGTTGCAGCAGGTGGCTGAACTGCCGGAGCAGCTCTTCAACGGCCTCTTCGGCGCCGCTTGCCTCGATCGGCTCCAGGCCTGCCAGGGTCAGGGATATCAGCACATGTTCGAGCTTGTCGGTAAGCACTGTCTCCAGGGCGTGATCCAGGCGGTGCTCCATACCGGGCCGGTTCATCAGCCCGGTCAACGGGTCGTGGCTGGCCTCGAATGACAGCTCATCGGCGCGCGGCTCGGTGATTGCCCTGAACACGAGGACAGAGCCGCTTAGCTCGCCGTTTCGGTCCCGGATGGGGGCCCAGGAGTACTGCACATGCAGATTGGAGTTGTCGCGGCGAAGCAGCTTGCCGTCGCCGAACCCGTGGGTGACTGCCTCCGAGAGACAGTGGCGAACCGGATCGCCTCGCTCAAGGCCTCGGGGCTCGTCGCGCAGGCGAAATACCTCTTCGAGGGGCCGGCCGTGGGAGTCGCCGAGGGGCCACCCCGTCAGATCCGCGGCGACCGGGTTCAGGTAGTCGATACGGCAGTGAACGTCCGTGGTGATGACCGCGTCGCCGATGGACTGCAGGGTGATCTGAGCGCGGTCCTTCTCCTCTTTGAGCCAGCTCTCGATGCGCCGTCGTGCGGCAATCTCATGCTCCAGCTCCCGGTTGATCTTGATGGCCTCATCCCAGGCCACCGACACGGTCTTGGCCAGCTCCGCATTGGCGGCAGAGAGGTCGAGCGACCGCCCGACGTTGTCGTGCAGCCGCTTCGCGGTGAACGACATGACGCCGAGGAGGAATACCCCGAGCACACCGACCAGGGGGTACAAGTTGTTGCCTTGGAGCATGAACCAGACGGCGACGGGCAGCAGCGTCAGCACGGCAAAGGCCAGGTACGCGGCGAACACAGCGCTTAGGATGGCCACAGCCCCGGAGGCCATGCCCCCGACCACGAAAGCGACGAAGTAGTGATGGGAGACAGAATCGCTGTGGGCCAGGAGAAGAACGGAGCAGCCCCAGGCCAGGCCGGACAGGCCGCTGCCCAGGGTGTACCAGAGGGCCCAACGCCTCGCCGGAACCGCCGCCCTCCGGCGGCCCTTGTAGGTGTTCAGCAGCGCCAGTCGCAGGGCATTGAGGACCAGATGCCCGAGGAACCAGCCGGCGACCAGCGCGGTGGGGGCTGCACCCAGTTGGACGTATGCCGTGATGCCGGCGACCACCAGGGTGCTGAGTATACCCATGGGTGCCTGTTCATAGAGCAGCCGAACCCGCTCCTCGAGGATCTGCTCGTCGCGGTCACGGGTATCTACGGCACCCGCAAACGTCCCAGATGCGGTGTCACGGCCGAGGTGCTGCGGCGATTCGGGTGCTGATGTCATACCCATTGCCCAGATGAAAGCCCCTCCGGTCCAGGGCCATCTGAAATCACGTTCGCCGTGGCAACGGGGGCATCGGGCCGTACAGGGAGACTTGCTGACCGGTGGCGTGCCCATCCCACCCGATGGGGCGGACCGGCCCTCGAGTACGCCAATGCACAACTTTAGACGATTCCGGCGGTCACGGTCGAGCAGCGATTCTCCGGCACGCATGGACACTAAGCAATGTCCATCCGGTAGCCACCTTGATGGTGGGCAGCTAAGCTCGCTTCGCCCCCCTGCGCTCGCATCGAGCACAGCACGAGCATGCCCGTCGCCTCCCTGCCTTGGCTTCCCCGTTTTTGTTCAGGTCGAGTGCAAGCTAGGCGGGAAGAGCTCCGTGCCTCGTGCGCTGGCGTGACGCCGGACCTTCCCCTAGCATATTCGCCGGACGGAACAGAGAAGAGCGAGGTGGCGTATGACGACCGGCTTCGAAACCCCCCAGGACGCCGAGGATGCCTTCTACGACGCCTTCGAGGCCCATGATCTCGAGGCGATGCTGGCCGTGTGGGACGAGGCGCAGGACGTATTCTGCCTCCAGCCGATGGGTCCCTTGCTGCACGGCCTTGCCGCGATCCGAGAGAGCTGGCAGACGATATTTCGCCATGCGCGGAAGCCCGATGTGGAGATCCGTCATCGCCAGTGGTTCGAGAGCGAGGAATTGGCCCTGCATGTGGTGGAGGAGCGGATCACGCTGCCGGGCATGCCTGGGAGCCAGCTCCCTGCGCTCATCGCCTCCAACGTCTACCGGCGCACCGAGAACGGCTGGCGCATGGTCTGCCACCAGGTCTCACCCCCGCCGCCTGCTCTGCAGGCGCCCGGTCAGATCTGAGCAGGCACGGAGCCGCATCGCCCACGCGGTGGACGTGCAGGGCCGGTGTCGGTTCGTGTTCCCCAGGAATCGATTGAGATACGCTCCGGGGTGAAGTCTGGCGGAAAGGTGCGGGCAGTTGCCCCTTCTGAACTCCTCGCGCTTCACGCCTCACCCACAGTCCGTTGTGACCGTGAACAGAGAACAAAGACTTTACTGTCAACAACGCGCGAGTCTCCGCTGGCCGAGGACGCCATGGAGGATGAGGCGCACGACGTTCCGAGCCATGTACTCCAGCTCTGCACGGGAGTAGGGAACCCTGGCAGCGGGCGGGTGCCCCCGCATCCCCTCAGTCCGGTAACCCGGATCGCTGCCCGAAGTAGTAGTAGTAGAGCGCGTCGCGCTGGGCCCTGATCTGCTGTTGCCTCTGATCCTCGCGCGCCCGCAGCATTTCGCGAATCGGTTCCTGGGAGGGCGGCGGCGAGGGTACAGGGGCGGCGCGAGGGGGCAGCGGGCGGCTGGTGTTTCCGGCCTGTCCAGTCCGCGGCTCGTGTGGGGTTGAGTCGCCTGGCGCTTTGGCCGGAGGCATTGAGCCGGGCAATGGCGTTCTGTACGGCGGGTAGAAATGGCCATAGCCCGGGGGGTAGGCATACTGCGGTGCCGCGGGTGTTCGAGGGCTCTGCGGCACTGGAGGCCGGGCGCCGCTGAAACCGCCAGCGCCCGCACTCCATCCGTTGCCGGTCGCGCCGAGGCCAATGGCGATGGCGACGAGCGCACTAGCCCAGTTCTTCATGGTTCCGCTGCCCCGGCCGCCAGCCTCTCAGCCTCCCGCCAGGACGCAGGAGCAGAGAGACGACTAAGTCATATAAGTATATCCGAATCTGCTAATATGGCAATGACGCTGTGGCGTGAGGGCCTCTTCGCAGGGGCGGCTGCCTCGCTGATCCCAATACAGGCCTTCCCCCCCGTTTGCCGCTCACATGTCTGAACGCGACGGCGGGCGTCTGCTACCATACGACCCTTTCTGACGACGGTCCGCCCCAAGTTATGACCACGCTGAACGAAGAAATTGCCCGCCGCCGTACCTTTGCCATCATCTCGCACCCGGATGCCGGCAAGACGACGCTGACGGAGAACCTGCTGCTGTTCGGGGGTGCCATCCAGCTCGCGGGCACCGTGAAGGCACGCAAGGCGGCCCGCTACGCAACTTCCGATTGGATGGCCCTGGAGCGGGAGCGCGGAATCTCCGTGACCTCTTCGGTCATGCAGTTCACCTATGGCGGGCGCATCGTGAATCTGCTGGATACCCCGGGCCACGCGGATTTTTCTGAGGACACCTACCGCACGCTCACGGCCGTCGATTCCGCCCTGATGGTCATCGATGGGGCCAAGGGTGTGGAGGACCGCACGATCAAGCTGATGGACGTGTGTCGCCTGCGCGACACGCCGATCTTCACCTTCATCAACAAGCTGGACCGCGATGGCCGCGCGCCCGTTGACCTGCTGGACGAGGTGGAGGATGTGCTGCGCATCCAATGCGCGCCCATCACCTGGCCCATCGGGATGGGCAAGGGCTTCAAGGGTGTCTACCACCTCTACGAGGATGCGGTGCACCTGTACCAGCCTGGCCGTGACAGCCGCTCGGCGGAGGGAAAGGTGATCCACGGTCTGGAGAATCCCCTCCTGGACGAGGTCTTGGGGGGCATGGCCGACGAGTTGCGCGAGGAGATCGAACTGGTGCGCGGGGCCAGTCACGCGTTCGACGTCCAGGCGTATCTCAGCGGCCGGCTGACGCCGGTTTTCTTCGGAACCGCTCTCAACAACTTCGGCATCAGCCATCTGATGGACGCCTTTGTGGCCCACGCCCCGCCGCCTCAGGCGTATGCTACGGAGTCGCGCTCGGTCGGGCCCCTGGAAGAGAAGTTCAGCGGTTTCGTCTTCAAGATTCAGGCAAACATGGATCCGGCCCATCGGGACCGCATCGCCTTCCTGCGGGTGTGCTCCGGACTTTACCGTAAGGGCATGAAGATGCGCCATGTGCGCCTCGGGCGGGACGTCAAGGTCAGTGATGCCCTCACCTTCCTGGCGGATGATCGGGCCCAGGTGGAAGAAGCGTATCCCGGTGACATCATCGGGCTGCACAACCACGGCACGATTCGCATCGGCGATGCCTTCTCGGAAGGGGAAGAGCTCAAGTTCACGGGTATCCCCAACTTCGCGCCCGAGATATTCCGTCGCGTTCAGCTCAAGGACCCGCTGCGCATGAAAGCCCTGTACAAGGGGTTGGACCAGCTCTGTGAGGAGGGGGCGACCCAGGTCTTCCGCCCGCTCCATGGCAACGACGTCATATTGGGAGCGGTGGGCATGCTTCAGTTCGACGTGGTCGCCTTCCGGCTCCGGGACGAATACAAGGTCCAGTGCGTCTTCGAGCCAGTGCCCGTGTCCTCGGCCCGCTGGGTGAGCTGCGGCGATGCGAAACGGCTCTCCGAGCTGCGCAACAGGGCCGCGGGCAACCTGGCCACCGACCACGCCGGAGAGCTGGTCTACCTGGCGCCCTCGACGGTAAACCTGCAGCTTACCCAGGAGCGCTGGCCCGAGGTCGCCTTTAGCCCGACGCGGGAACAGGTTTAGACGGTAGACGGTAGACCGGGGCCCGAAACCTTGACAGGGG
>Ga0210097_1000637_pt1 | contig 10994 bp, 8 predicted proteins | sample Joice_CattailNLA_2_FD_185521 | JGI IMG/M metagenome (GOLD analysis project Ga0210097, IMG submission 185521) | Wetland microbial communities from San Francisco Bay, California, USA, that impact long-term carbon sequestration - Joice_CattailNLA_D2... | ecosystem: Environmental > Aquatic > Marine >...
CTTGTAGAGTTCCATCATGGCCTGGTTGAGGCGCTGCCGGTCATCCCCGTAGCGCTCCTTGAGCGACTGCAGGCGCGGGGCCAACTTGCGCATGTTGGCCATGGAGCGGTAGCTCGTTTCCGAGAGCTTGTAGAACGCCAGCTTGATCAGCATCGTGAGCAGCACGATGGACCAACCCCAGTTGCCGACCGCTTTATGAATCGTCTTCAACAGCCAGAAAATCGGCTGGGCCAGCACGGTGAGGCGCCCGTAATCCACCGTCAATTCCAGCCCCGGCGCCACCTCGGCCAGGTGGTCCTGCAACTTGGGACCCACATACACGCGGGTATGAAATTCGGCGCTGCCGCCGGCCGGAACCGTATCCTGCGGCGAGATCAGGCCGATGACGTAGCGCGGGCCGGTCAGGGTTTTGGTGTAATAACGATCCTCCTGCCCGCGTTCCGGGATCAGCGCCACCACGAAATAATGCTGGATCATGGCCGCCCAGCCATCGGTGATGTTGCGATCCAGCGGACTTTTTTCCATGTCACTGAAGGAAATCTTCTGGTACTTGTCTTCCGGACTGTAGAGTACGGCCCCGGTGTAGGTGTGAATAAACTTGGACTGGCTGGATGCCGCCAGCGGACTGCGCTGCAACTGGCGATACTCGCGCCCGTGCCAGTCGGCGGCACTGCCATTTTTCACTTCATAATCGAGATCCACCACATAGCTGCCGCGGTGAAAGGTATACAGCTTGGTGACCACCACCCCTTCCGGGCTGCTCCAGTGCAGTGGCACCTGCAGGGTGTTGGCGTTGCTATCCAGACGGTAGTCCAGCTTTTCGGCGCGGTACTGGGCATGGTGGGTAGGTTCGGCGCCATCCGGAGTGCGCAGGCCCGACTGGACCACAAACAGGTCCGGCATGATGTCATTCAGCAGTTGAAACGTCGGTGAACCCGGCTCCGTACTCATATGATAGGCCAGCAGGCCGGCCTGGCGAAGATCACCGCCAAGCGTATCGATCACCACGCTGAGGGTATCGGTTTCCACCCGCACCTGCTGCCCGGTCTTCAGCGCGATTTCTTCCGGTATGAAGCTCTCTTTGGTCGCTGTCCCGGCGCCGGCCTGTGGCAGATCCTCGCCATGAGCGGACTTTGTGGCCTGCTGGTCCGTCACAGCCGGGGCAGGCTGGACCTGCGGCGCCGGACCGTAATCCTTCATCCAGGCCTGCCACAGCAGCATCACCACGAAGGAGAGGGCAACGAAAATGAACAGGCGCTGGTTATCCATGGAAGCAGTTCACATCCTTATCCGGGACTTCATCGATACCGCCGGGATGCCAGGGATGACAGCGCAACAACCGGCGCACTGCCATTGCACCACCCCGCAGAGCTCCGTAACGCTCGATAGCGGTGATCGCATAGCAGGAACAGGTCGGGTGGAACCGGCAGTGTCCACCGAGCCATGGACTCAACAGAAAGCGATAGGCCTTGATGGCTTGAATTAAGAACCAGCGCATGAATCCTTTAACCGTGTCCAGATTTTTTCGAGTGCCTGTGCGAGCTCCCTGTTGGGTTGTTTTGCGATACCCGCACGACCGATGACTACGATGTCCAGACTTCCCAATTGTTCCTGCCAATGGCGAAAACTTTCACGCACCTGGCGCTTTATGCGGTTTCGGGCAACGGCGGAACCCGCCGACTTGCGTGATATCACCAGGCCAAGACGGGCTACATCCCGGGAATTGGGGGTGGCCAGAACCGTCATCCAGCGATTACTTGCCTTGCATTGGCTGTGATCGAATACCCACCGATACTCGGCGGGTCGCGTCAGACGAGCCTGTCGTGGGAACCGCGCCAGGCAGTGACGCAAGAGCGCGGGTTCAGACGGACAGCCGCGCCCGGCCCTTGGCACGACGTGCGTTGATAACTGCTCGGCCGCCTTTGGTGCTCATGCGCGCACGAAAACCATGCGTACGCTTGCGCTTCAAGTTACTGGGTTGGAAAGTTCGTTTCATGACACGCCAGGTCCCGAATAGATTACGTCGATATCACTCACACCAACACAGCGGCGTGAAAAGGGCGCAAAGGGTACTGTTTCTGCCGTCGGACTGTCAACCGGAATATGGCCAGCGGCTGCGTTCGGGGTGTGGATAACTTAAGGAGACAGGTATAGACTCCTCGCCCTTGGGATCGCACGGCTCAGAACAAAAAGGGAGGCTTGTCTCGTGGAAGTGTCACTATGGCAAAAGTGTCTGGTTCGTCTTGAAACCGAACTTCCCGAACAGCAATTCAACACCTGGATCCGCCCCCTGCATGCCATCGAGACACCGGACAGCCTGCGCCTTCTGGCGCCTAACCAGTTTGTGCTCGACTGGGTAAGCAAACACCATTTCGATACCATCTCCCGTACCCTGCATGACCTCGATCCGGAGGCCGACACCCAGGTACTCCTCGATATCGGCAGTACCAAGCGCGGCAACGATCCGGCGCCGGCAACACCGGTGCAATTGTTACGCCCGGCAACGGTTGACAAGCCTGTACCCGGCCATTACAAAAGCAATCTTAATCAGGATTTCACCTTCGCAACGTTTGTCGGCGGAAAGTCCAACCAACTGGCCCGCGCCGCCTCCATGCAGGTGGGGGAAAACCCCGGTGGATCCTATAACCCGCTGTTCATCTATGGCGGAGTCGGGCTGGGCAAGACGCACCTCATGCATGCCGTTGGCAACCTGATCCTGGAACGCAATCCGGCGGCACGTGTAATTTACCTGCATTCAGAACGCTTTGTCGCCGACATGGTCAAGGCCTTGCAACACAATGCCATCAACGACTTCAAACGCTATTACCGCAACGTGAATGCCCTGCTCATCGACGATATCCAGTTTTTTGCAGGCAAGGAGCGGTCACAGGAAGAATTTTTTCATACATTCAATGCCTTGCTAGAGGGACAACAGCAGGTTATTCTGACCTGCGATCGATATCCCAAGGAAGTCCAGGGCCTGGAAGAACGGCTGAAATCCCGCTTCGGCTGGGGTCTTACGGCGGCGATCGAACCGGCCGAGCTGGAAACCCGCGTGGCAATTCTCATGAACAAGGCCACCCAAAGTCATATCGACTTGCCGGACGATGTCGCCTTCTTCATCGCCAAACGGATCCAGTCGAATATCCGTGAACTGGAAGGCGCCCTGCGTCGCGTCATGGCCAGTGCGCGCTTCACCGGTCAGCCGATCACACTGGATTTCACCAAAGAGGCATTGCGCGATCTGCTGGCTTTACAGGACAAGCTGGTGACGACTGAAAACATACAGAAAACCGTCGCGGAGTATTATAAAATTCGCGTCGCCGACCTGCTCTCACCGCGCCGCACCCGTACAATTACCCGTCCCCGCCAGATCGCCATGGCGCTGGCGAAGGAGCTGACCACCCACAGCCTTCCCGAGATCGGAGATGCCTTCGGTGGCCGCGACCATACGACCGTGTTACACGCCTGTCGCAAGGTCGTTGAACTCAAGGACACGGATGCGCGCATCAAGGAAGACTACAACAACCTGTTGAGAACCCTGACTGCATAATGGGGATAAGCTGTGGACAATGTATTCAGAGGTTTTTTATCCCGGACTATCCACAGCTTATGCACGGCCGGCCACCGGGTTTTAGGCCCGGTTATGATAGAATTAACCCTATGATAGATATTGGAAAATTTGAGTTATAAACCTGTTTCCGTGAGCCTAATTACAGTAACAATCATTTTTTAAATAATCTTATTAAATCTATTTAACATGAAGCTTTCCATTCAGCGTGAAGTACTACTGAAACCCCTGCAACAGGTAGCTGGTGTGGTGGAACGACGCCAGACATTACCGATTCTCGGTAATGTGCTGATCAATGCGACCAGGAAAGGCGTAAAACTTACCGCCACGGATCTCGAGGTGGAACTGCAGACAGAGGCGAGCGTAAATGTTGCTGAAGCGGGTGACAGCACGCTGCCGGCGCGAAAACTGCTGGACATCTGCCGGGCGTTACCCGAAAGCGCCGAGATCGACATCTCAGTGAAAGAGGATCGCGCGCAGATTCGCTCGGGTAAAAGCCGATTTACCCTGACTACCATGCCGGCCAGTGAATTTCCGGTCGTTGACAAGATCAAGAGCGCACGAACCTTTCAGGTTGCACAGAATGACCTGCGCTCGCTGATCGAACGAACGGCCTTTTCCATGGCCCAGCAGGACGTCCGCTATTACCTGAATGGTCTCATGCTGGAACCGTCCCGAGGATTACTGCGTGCTGTCGCAACCGACGGGCACCGCCTGGCCTTGTGCGAGTACGCCGTGGATATCGGTGATGATGAAGCGCAGCAGGTCATCGTTCCACGCAAGGGGGTGCAGGAATTGCACCGCTTGCTGGAAGATGATGAAAAACCGATCCAAGTGGAAATCGGCACCAATCATATTCGCATCACTACCGGCGAATTGCGTTTTACCTCAAAGCTGATTGATGGACGCTTTCCTGATTACCATCGCGTCATACCCAAGACTGCCGACAAGTGTCTCCTGGTCAAACGGGAGCTGTTGCGTCAGGCGCTCACCCGGACCTCGATTCTTTCCAACGAGAAATACCGCGGGATCCGTCTGGATGTATCAAAAAATAACCTTAAAATTCAAGCGCATAATCCAGATCAAGAAGAGGCGGTTGAAGAAATTGAAGTCAACTACGACAATGATCCCCTGTTGATTGGCTTTAATGTGACCTACTTGCTGGATGTCTTGGCGGCGATCAATGCGGACGAAGTCGAGATCATGTTGTCCGATGCCAATAGCAGTGCGTTGATTTACAAACCCGGTGCGACAGACTGCCGTTATGTGGTCATGCCGATGCGTCTGTAATTATTTTCATACGCACTGTCCCGTACCACCCTGTCATCTCCGGACACATTGTCAGCGACGGCCAATATCGGGCTGCAATCACTTGATATTGAAAATTTTCGCAATATCAAACGTGCCAGTCTGTCGTTTTCACCATCTATCAACCTGATCACCGGGCTCAATGCGGCTGGTAAAACCAGCCTCCTGGAAGCCATTTATTGTCTCGGTCGTGTGCGGTCATTTCGTGCCCTTAATGCGAACCACCTCGTTCGTGAGGGTGAATCATCCTATCGTCTTGTCGGCAGGATTGGCCTGACCGGTGGACGCACGATCCCAATCGGGATGGAGCGTCTTCAGGGCAATTACCGGATTCACCTGGAGGGGCATCCGGTGCAGCGGCTTTCCGACCTGGCGGGGCGTTTCCCGGTCCAGATCATGACCAGCGATACTGCAAACATTCTCAGTGGAGGTCCCGGTTATCGTCGGCAGTCCCTGGACTGGGCATTGTTCCACGTGGAACAGGGCTACCGTTTACTGTGGCAGCGTTACAGCCGTGTGCTCAGGCAACGCAACGCCGCTTTGAGGGCCCATACACCACCGGCACAAATTATGACCTGGGACAGGGAACTCACGGATGCGGCTGATGGTCTCGACCGGCTGCGACGCAATTACATCGCTGATCTTGAGCCGTACATACAGAACGAACTCGAGAGTTTGTTACCCGGCAAATCGCTGTCCCTGCGGTACTCCTCGGGGTGGCCCAGGGATGTGGCGCTGGAAGCCGCATTGAAAAACAACCTCGATAAAGATCTTGCCCAGGGCTATACCCACTGCGGGCCACATCGGGCCGACATGGTGCTGGTGCTTGATAGTAAGCCGGTGCAAAACAGCTTCTCGCGTGGGCAGCAGAAGGCCATGATTGTCGCGTTTTTAATGGGTCAGGTGAAGTTTCAGCATGCCCTGAGTGCACCGCGGGGTGCTTTGCTGCTTGATGATCTGGGTAGTGAACTGGATGAAGATCATCAGTCACGAATACTGGGTTGCCTCAAGGAAATCGGGAGCCAGGTCTTCGTTACCGCCATCAATTCTCACGCTGCAAATCTGGCTGACTGGCCTGGTATGAAAAGGTTCCACGTGGAACATGGCATGGTACGGGAAGTGCTATAATGCCGCGCTTGCTCAAAGGATTGTTCCATGACAGAAAAAAATAGTTATACCTCATCCAATATCAAGGTACTGAAGGGTCTGGACGCCGTTCGCAAGCGCCCGGGAATGTATATTGGCGATACGGATGATGGGACAGGCCTGCATCATATGGTATTTGAAGTCGTCGATAACTCAATCGACGAGGCACTTGCCGGGCATTGCAAGGAAATCACGGTCACGTTGCACAACGATGATTCCGTGACTGTTATCGATGACGGACGGGGAATTCCGGTCGATATGCACCCCGAAGAAGGGTTGTCCGCGGCGGAAGTCATTATGACCGTGCTGCACGCGGGTGGAAAGTTTGATGATAACTCTTATAAGGTTTCCGGTGGATTGCACGGCGTGGGGGTCTCCGTTGTGAATGCCCTGTCGGAAAGCCTGCGCCTGACGATTTATCGGGACGGCCACAGCTACGCTCAGGAATACCACTTGGGGGTACCCACGAAGCCCCTCGAGATGACGGGAGATACGGAGCGTACCGGCACCGAAATCCGCTTCAAGCCCAGCAAGACGATTTTTACCAACACCGAGTATCACTACGATATTCTCGTTAAGCGACTGAGAGAATTGTCGTTTCTGAATTCCGGTGTACGAATCAAGATCACTGACGAGCGCAATGACAAGCAGGATGTTTTCGAGTACCAGGGCGGCATCCGGGCCTTTGTCGAGCATTTGAACCGGAAGAAGACCCCCTTGCATGCAACGGTGTTTTATTTCATCGGCGAAAAAGATGACGTCGGTGTCGAGGTTGCCATGCAGTGGAATGATTCCTACCAGGAAAATATCTTCTGTTTTACCAATAACATACCGCAGCGTGATGGCGGCACCCATTTGGCCGGTTTTCGCAGCGCCCTGACGCGAACGCTTAATCTCTACATGGAACGCGAAGGCGTTATGCGCAAGGCCAAAGTATCGGCAACCGGCGATGATGCGCGTGAGGGATTGACCGCTGTGCTGTCGGTCAAGGTGCCCGATCCCAAGTTTTCATCACAAACCAAGGACAAACTGGTTTCTTCCGAGATCAAAGGCATTGTCGAATCGACAGTGAGCGAGCAGTTTCAAAATTATCTGATGGAAAATCCGACGGAAGCCAAGGCGATTACCGCCAAGATCATCGAGGCGGCACGGGCTCGGGAAGCGGCGCGCAAGGCGCGTGAAATGACCCGACGCAAGGGCGCGCTGGATATCGCCGGTCTGCCAGGCAAACTGGCCGATTGCCAGGAGCGCGACCCGGCATTGTCTGAACTGTTTCTCGTCGAGGGTGATTCTGCGGGTGGATCGGCCAAACAGGGACGCGACCGGAAATCCCAGGCTATCCTGCCGTTGAAGGGCAAGATCCTCAATGTAGAAAAGGCGCGGTTTGACAAAATGCTGTCATCTGCTGAAGTCGGCACACTGATCACCGCCATGGGTTGCGGCATCGGGCGGGAGGAATTCGACCCGGACAAACTGCGTTACCATCGCATTATTATCATGACGGATGCCGATGTAGACGGATCTCATATCCGCACCCTGCTACTGACGTTTTTCTACCGCCAAATGCCTGTATTGATCGAGCGTGGGCATATCTACATCGCCCAGCCACCACTATATAAGGTAAAAAAAGGTAAGCAAGAACAATACGTTAAAGATGATGCCGCCTTGAATGCCCTACTCTTGCATGGCGCCATCGACAATGCACAGCTATTCGTTAATGCCGAGGCGCCACCGTTGAGTGGCCCGGCACTGGAGAACCTTGCGACAAACTACATGGCCGTGATGGCCGGCATACAACGGCTGTCACGTCGTTATGATGCCGCGGTTCTTGAAAAATTGATTTATATGCCGGCCATACAGGATGCCCAGCGGGATGATGGTATCGGCGTAGCGGCCTGGTTCAAGGAGCTGGAGGATCGCCTGAACGCCAGCGTGTCCGCCGATCGGCATTATCAGTGCGAAGTGAGTCTAGGTGCAGATAATAGTTTTACCGTATCAATCAGCCGATGGACTCACGGCATAATTGCCAGCCAGCAAAGCATCGGCGACGAGTTTTTCAGTTCACATGACTATGAACGCATCGTGGCTCTGGGGCAGCAGCTCGATGGTCTGATCAGCGAAGGCGCATTCGTGCAGCGGGGTGATCGTCGGGAAACGGTGAATTCCTTTAAACAGGCGTTGACCTGGCTGCTGGAAGAAGCCAAGCGCGGTCAGCACATTCAGCGTTACAAGGGACTGGGTGAAATGAATCCCGACCAGTTATGGGAAACCACCATGAACCCGAACACCCGGCGGTTGTTACAGGTGCAGATCGAGGATGCCGTCGGCTCCGATGAGGTTTTTACTACCCTGATGGGGGACCAGGTAGAGCCACGCCGGGATTTCATCGAACAAAATGCGTTGTCGGTATCCAACCTCGACATCTAGCGATCATCCATAGCCCCGTGCTCATCGCAAAGCCCGATTATTCCTGAGACTCAGCCAGGACAGAGAAACGCGGCATCCGGAGCCAGTCTGCAAGATACGCCGTAAATACTTCCCTGTAGGCTCGACTACCGCGGTCGCTCCGGGCATCCTGCCTCAGGTGACGCTTGCCATCCCTGTGCTTCGTCCTTGCGGCAGACGCTCTTGCAGCCCGGGTCCGGAGCCACCTCATACTGGCAGCGAATGTGGGTCCTACCATTCCGACCGCATGCGCCGTGTTGTTGAGTTCCAGGGATAATCAGGTCGCAAAGTGGTTGATTGTTCCTGATGAGGATTTTCTTCGCGTCCTTTGCGTCTTTGCGGTGAAGTATTTGGGCATCTTACGGTGTTGATTAGCCATACTGCATAGCAAGCAATTCAATGCCGCACGGATAACTGGTAATGCTTAATAAGCAATATATGCTATATATACAATAAATTAAATAATTTACTATAGGCATATATATTTTTAGCATTGTTTATTATTGGGCTTTACTAGAGTTGTATGCCCCGTCTTGAGTGAATTACCTGTGATGAAATCCGGCACAGTGACATGGCAATCACTGATGCATAACAAACAGCATTTATTTGATGGTGGAAATTTCTGCCATGGTGGACTCAATCCATGCCTCTGCCATGTTCATGATTTCCTGAGCGGACCTGCCAGCCGGTGTAATCAGAGGACCGATGCGTACCTTGATGATTCCGGCTCGTTTAATGAAGCTGTGGCGTGGCCAGTATTCACCGGCATTATGGGCCACAGGTAACACAGGATAGCCCGAGTGCTCTGCCAGTATGGCGCCACCAATTCGATAGCGCCCCTTCTGACCCGGCGCAACGCGCGTTCCCTCCGGAAAGATAATTATCCAGAGGCCTTCCTTGAGGCGCTCCGTGCCTTGCCTGATCAACTGCATGACAGCCGCACGACCGGTGCCGCGTTTGATGGCTATCGGTTTCATCATGGCGAGTCCCCAGCCAAAAAACGGAATCCAGAGCAGTTCCCGTTTGGCGACCCAGATTTGCGAGGGAAAGATGCGTTGCAGGACAAACGTCTCCCAGGTGGATTGATGTTTGGAAAACACAATGACGGGACCCTGGTGAGGAATGTTGTCTTCACCATCGACGACGTAGCGAAGCTGACAGGTCGTTTCGAGCCACCACAGAATGAATCCTGCCCACCAGGTAATAAATTGTTGTCGACGCCGCAGGCTGAAGGGATACATGAGTATGACCAGGATGGCTGCCAGCACCGTGGTTGTAGAAAACACAAGCCAGAAGGACAGGGCGCGCAGATACAGTAACAAACGGGAGGAGGTAGAATCAGTTACCGTATTCATCAGTTGCTCGAAGTATCTTTTTGATTGGCAGCCAGCAGAGCATCTACCGCACAGGCTAGATTCTCATAGACCGGGACAGTGATAGACGTTCCCTGAGCGGCAAGTGTTCCGGCGCCCTTGCCGGTTCTGACCAGAATGGGATGTGCGCCTGCTGCACTGGCTGCATGCAGATCCTGCAAGGAATCACCGATTGCTGGAACTCCATGAAGACTGATACGAAGCCGGCGGGCGATGTCAAGAAACAGGCCAGGCCGGGGTTTACGGCAGCTGCAGTTGTCATGCGGCCCATGTGGACAAAAAAATATGGCCTCGATCAGTCCTCCTGCATCCGAGACGCTGCGACGCATTTTATCGTGTATGCGTACCAGCGTGTCCGGATCGAAAAGCATCCTTGCGATGCCGGATTGATTGGTCGCAACGACCACATGCCAACCGGCACGGTGGAGACGGGCGATTGCCTCAAGACTGCCGGGTATCGGTATCCATTCCTCAGGTGATTTTATATAGGCAGTCGAGTCCTCATTGATGACACCATCGCGATCGAGTATGACCAGTTGCATGAGAATGTGCTTCGTAAATACGGGTTACATGTCCCTAAATTCGGATACCCGAATGCGACCATTGATGATGCGGGATTCACGTTGCTCCAGTTTCCGCATCTTGGTCCAGAAAGCCTCCGTTAAATCGAAATCAGCCGCTATGGCCGTTCCAATAAGAAGGATAAGCAGATCGGCGCACTCCTCGGCAAGCATGTGAGTGTCCTTGCCTTTGGTGACGCAGGATGAAATCTCGCCGAGTTCTTCGGTCATCAGGGCGACGCGATAGGCCAGTTCCTCGCCACCAGTGTTTTTGAAATCATGCTTGTCGTGGAATGCCTGTACAGCGGCCAGCATTGCATGGTAGGAATCTCTGTTGGTCATGGGGCACCTGGCAAGTGATCGTTTCCGAATATCTGATAAACCGGGAAGCAGTGGAGCACAATTACGTGGCCTGTTCCGGCAGAACGTTGCTGGAGCTTGTTATACGGCAGGCGACCATTAGTGACAAATTCCACTCATAAATTGCTCAACGAGTATCATTATGACTTGTTTCGAACCCTGGATCAGGTCTGCAACCGCGAAATGTCTGCGACCTGCAGAAACAGTTCAGACAAGGCATTGAGCAGGGCG
>Ga0210097_1000641_pt1 | contig 10903 bp, 2 predicted proteins | sample Joice_CattailNLA_2_FD_185521 | JGI IMG/M metagenome (GOLD analysis project Ga0210097, IMG submission 185521) | Wetland microbial communities from San Francisco Bay, California, USA, that impact long-term carbon sequestration - Joice_CattailNLA_D2... | ecosystem: Environmental > Aquatic > Marine >...
ATTGGGCCGACAGATATTCAGGAAATTGCGCTACCAGGCTCGCCAGAACCGGGATTGCTGCCTGGGCCTGTCCGAGATGCAACAGGCTGAGGCAATAGTTGAAGTGAGCCTCCTTCATATTCGGAGCCAGTTCCATGGCCTTTTCCGCTGACTCAACCGCTTCATTGTATTTACCAAGGTTCCAGTAAGCGGTTCCCATATTGACGTAAGCATCCGCCATTTCAGGTTGCAGCCTGATGACCTTCTGCCACAGGGATACGGCTTCCTCATATTTTTCAAGATTGGCGGCCTGGACCGCAAGCTCACGAATTGCACCGACGCTGTGTTCCATCTCAGCAAGCTTTTTAATACCAATCTGATAATAGTGTTGGCCCTTGGCAGCGCTGTTCTGCTCGTTAAGCTTTCCATAATGGTGGATCGGAATGTTGCAGGGCAGGATGTCGATCCCAAGTCGTTTAAGGCATGGCTCCACCATTTCATGGACCGGATATTCAAAAAGAATGCCGGCATGATTGGGAAACAGCCGCACCTTCTCGCTGGGAAACCAGCCGTAGCCGGCCTCTTCAACCCTATATTTCCCGTCGTTGGGCGACCACCCTACAGCGTTGACCCGATTCATATAGTTGCGGGTAACAATCGAATAAGCCACAGTCCTGGGAGACGTCTTCCCGACAAGTTTTCTCAAGGCATCATAATCCAAGGGTGAAATAACTTCATCCGCATCCAGGCTCAAAATCCATTCTCCGCAAGCCTTTGAAATCGCAAAGTTTTTGGCTTTTGCAAAATCATCCACCCATTGAAAGTCAAATAATTTGGCACCGAATATGGCGGCGATCTCCTTGGTGAGATCGGTTGAGCCCGTATCCACGACAATGATTTCATCCGCGACCGGAACTACACTTTTGAGGCATTTTGCCAGGTGAGCGGCCTCATTTTTTATGATCATGCATACCGACAGGCTGCATTCTTTTTCATCGGCGCTTTCAATCACGCCCTGCCCTGCCAGGGCCTTGACCTTTCCGGCGGCGGCAAGGATGCCGTCACTGGCACCGAAAACGGCCAGGGCCCTTTGGATTTCATTTAAAGCAGCTGGATACTTTTGCTGATTGACTAAAATGTCGATCAGCAAGTATTGCAACCGTTCGTTGTGGGGGCTGTGTTTAACTGCAGTTTTAAAGACTGACTCCGATCGTTCAAAAACGCCCAGTTCGCTCACAGCAGCATGATAGGCCGTGAACGCCGTCAGGTCCGTCGGATTGTGGATGAACCCTTTTTCAATCCAATCCAAAGCCGCCTGATTCTGCCCCCGCTCCCATTGGATAATGCCAAGATTGACCCAGGCCGGGCCGTAGTCAGGCTCGGACTTAATGGCCTGGTCGTAAAAACTTTCGGCCGCTGCCATATCGCCCTGTTGATAAGCCAGCCGGCCCAACAAATTCAAACCTGGCGCAGATTCGGAATTATCAGAAAGTATCTTTCTGGCGATCTCCCCGGCTTCATCCAGGCAGCCTAAACCCATCAGGCAGTATCCGGTCAGCTCCAGCGTCCTCTGGCCACGTTCGGTGTCCGGAATTTTTTGGAGAAACCCAAGACCGTCTTCAAACTGATTGCCGTCCATCAGCATTGCCGCGAAAGCGTGGTAGGATCGCCTGTCACCGGGAAATTGTTCGATGGTCTGTAGAAGGGTATCGGCGGCCTGCTGGACCCGGCCCATCTGATAGAGCTTATCAGCCTCTGACAGCAGCCGGTCTACAATACCGCCGGTTTCGGGGAAGGTTGTCATCTAATTCTAATAACCATTAACCAATAACAAATAACGCCTCATGGAGCTTTTTCCGCTCAATGAAAGCTATAGATTTTCCAGCTGTTGCCGCGCATCCAAATTCCAGGGTTCGTTTTCCAACACCCGGTTGTAGAAATGCCTGGCATCTTCGGGTTTTTCCAGAGCTTCGCAAATTAAGCCCATGGAGATCAATGCTTCAACATCCCCGAAATCAACTTCCAAAACCTTATTATAGATAGCCAGGGCATCTTCGACCCGGCCGGATTCCACAAAATAAAAATCGGCCAGGTTTTTTTGGAAGTTTAAATTATGTGGCTCCAGCCGAGCCGCCTGCTCATAATGGCTCAATGCATTTTCTTTGTCACCCTGGTTGTATTTAAGAACACCAAGATCATTGTGGGCCAGGGCGAACTGCGGATAGGTCCGCAAAAGATTCTCCAGTAAACTAAGGGCCTCACCATCACCGCTTTCAATCCGCGTCTGAATTTTTTGGTATTGTTCCTCTGCGGATGTACCGGTCATAGTTGCGTCAGGACGTTTGGACAATTTATCGAGATTTTCGCGGGCTTCGGCATTCCAAGGCTCTACCGCCAGTAGGCGGTGGTAAAAGGTTTCGGCATCTTCAAATTTATGGAGCGCGACACAGATATGCCCCAGGATCAGGAGCGTTTCAGCGTCTTCAGGATCATTCTCAAGAATCTTTACATAAACCTGCAGGGCATCTTCCACCCTGCCCTGCTCCACATAATAAAAATCAGCCAGATTTTTCTGAAAGGTGGTGTTGCCGGGCTCAAGTCTGGCAGCTGCCTCATAGGAATTTAAGGCCTTGTTCGTATCGCCCTGCTGGTAGTAAAGCACACCGAGATCGTTATGTGCCAGGGCAAAATCGGCATGCGACTCCAAAAGCGTTTCCAGAGCGCTGACGGCTTCACTCACCCGGCCATCGTTGATAATGGTCTTGATGTCCGCATACTGTTCCTCGGCCGAAGCCGGAGCAGCGTTGTTTTTCTGCCGGTTTTGAAGTTTTTCGAGCAGCAGGCTGGCGTCCTGATTCCAGGGCTCGATCTCCAGAACCCGCTTATAAAAATTCTCGGCATCCTCAAACTGTTGCAGGGAAACGCTGATATGTCCGGCCATTAACAGGGCCACCAGGTCGTCGGGATGTTGATCGAGAACCTTTAAATACATTGCCAGGGCCGTTTCCACCTTCCCGGCAACCGAATAGTAGAAATCAGCCACAGATTTTTGATAGAGGACGTTGTCCGGGTCGATCGATACCGCCTTTTCATAGTGCACCAGAGCGTTGTCATTGTCACCGTTTTGATAATAGGCCCCCCCCAGGTCATGATGTGCCGGCGCATGATCGGGGTATAATTCCAGAACCTTTTGAAGGGATGCCGTCAGATCTTCGCTGTTGTCGTGGTTGAAAGATGGTCGGAATGCAATGTTGGTGGTCATTTTGTTAAAATCTCCTTGGTCAGTTGGGATTTAGTTTTCCCTGGTGTTGGGTTGTCAATTTATATGGGAAATGCAATTTTTATGCCTCCATTCTAAACCGTCTATTGGTTCATGCTTTTTTTGGCTCTAAAATATATTGTATTTTCGTTATCTTACGGGCAGTCTTCTTGACCGGCCCTGATTAATCGACCGGTATAAAAGGTCAAGACGATAGAACCATGGTGTTCACCCTGATTGCGTCGTCATAAACTTGACGCCACCCGTCATGTGCCAGATTTGATAGAATTTATTGGCTTCTGAAAGCAGCCGGTCAATAATGCATAAGGTTTGGGGAAAGTTGTCGGTTAATTCTAATAACCTTTAACAAGTCCGCCGGCGGCGGATTAACATCTAATTGAACATTTTTTGCTCAATTAGGGTATAGATTTTCAAGCTGTTCCCGGGCATCCGCATTCCAGGGCTCTGCTTCCAACACCCGGTTGTAGAAATGCCTGGCATCTTCGGGTCTGTCCAGAGCCGCACAAATCAAACCCATGGACAGCAGCGCTTCAACATCCCCGAAATCTACTTCCAAAACTTTATTATAAATAGTCAAAGCATCTTCGATTCGACCTGATTCCACAAAATAAAAATCGGCTAGATTTTTTTGGAAAGTTAAATTTTGTGGCTCAATCCGGACCGCCTGCTCGTAATGATTCAGGGCCTTTTCTTTGTCGCCCTGATTGTAATAGAGAATGCCAAGATCATTGTGGGCTATAGCGAAATTCGGATTCATTTCCAGAAGCCTTTCCAATTCAGTGACGGCCTCGCTTTGCCTGCCGTCATTAATCAGCCTCTGAGCTTTTTGATATCGTTCTTTTAAGGGATCGGCATCCGGCAAAAGGGACGAAACCGCTTTTCGGCGTCTTTCCTTAGAATTTCCTTTATTAATGGGACAATAGAGTTTTTCCGGGGCAAATCCGCTTTTTAGAATCTGTGCCCAATTATATTTTGAGCCCAATTGCAAATCGGCCGGGAAACCCCACTTTTGCTTAAAAATCTCCCAGTTTTTGGTAAGATTTGCATTGAAGTCAATGTTTGCGCCAATAAAAGTACGGTGGCCAAAATGATGTATGAAGCAGTCTTGTGCCATCCACGATTTGAAACCTGCCAATGCGGCACGTAGACTAAAATCATCATCCTCGAAATTACCCAGTCCGTAACTTGTGTCAAGACCGCCGATCTTGTCAATGACGGCCCTTTTAATCAGCATACAAAAGCCGACCACCCGCATAAGGCGCCGAGCATTGCCGGAATTCTGTTCGGCAAATCGCCCGGAGTACCGTTTAAGGCCTTCAAGGGTTCGGAGATCGTAATCGACAGTTTTAACCAGCTGTGGGCCTGACACGTTATTGGACATGGGGCCGACTATACCTGCGCCGGGATTTCTTTTTGTGCAGTCAATTAGCCGATCGAGCCAGCCCGGCGTCACTACGACATCGTTGTTCATTAGCAAGATGTAATCACCACAGGCAGCTTCAATACCCTGATTATTGCCGGCAGAAAATCCACGGTTACCACAGTTTTTGATAACTTTAACCTCGACGCCCACTTGGCGACCGATAACTCTTGATTCCAGATACGCGGCTGTGCCGTCCGTCGACCCATTATCGACTATGATCAGCTCAAAGAGCTCGGGGGTGTGCTGGTAGATACTTTCCAGGCATTTTTTTGTGTACTCGATCTGGTTATGAGTTAGTATGACTATCGATGATAGTTTATCAGTCCCATGGATTTCCGGAACATCTTCATCCGGCACAATTTTATTTTGCCATTTTTGATGCAGCCGTTTGATATTGTGGTTTGCATGAGCAAATCGGCCGCTGCTGACGGACTCATAGTGGTAAACGACACTGGTCGGACAGTATACAACATTGTAGCCTGCCTCCCCGATGCGAAAACACAGATCGATGTCTTCATAACCGTTTAGAAATTCTTCGTCGAATCCGCCAATTTGCTCAAAGACCTTCCTGCGCACAAGCATACACGCGCCGGTTACAGCCTGGTATTCCAGGACTTTATTGACTTCCGGACTGTCCGCCTGCTTTCCCCGATGAATGTGATAAGGAAAAATCGGATGGGGCGAATTCTTAATTGCCACACCGGCATGCTGAATAGTGTTGTCGGCGTACAGAAGCTTGGCACCCACCGCCCCGATCCTGTGATTTTGTCGGCAGCATTTTACAAATTCATCGAGCCACCCGGGTTGAACCTCGGTATCATTATTCAAAAAGATTACATATTGGCCAATTGCTGCCCTGGCCCCCTGATTGCAAGCCTTTGCAAATCCTTGATTGTTAGTATTGGTTATTATTGTAATGTTATCTTGCCGGCTTGCCAAAAACTCCCTGGTCCCGTCCGATGAATTGTTGTCGACAACAATTAGCTCAAAGCTCCTGAGTGAGCTGCTTTTGTAAAGCGAATCAATACATTTTTTAGTATATTTCAACTTATTGAAAACAGGAATTATGATTGAACACTCAATGGATTTGCGGGTTATGGAAAGTTCATTTTTCAGACTTTCAAATGATTTTTTTTGCATTTCCAGTATTGCCGTATTGCCTGCGGCTAATTCTTTATGTTTGTTATAAACGGTTTTCATCGTCTGCAAAAAATCGCCCCGGCAACCGCTTGTGGTTGAGCTGCCATCGGTTCGCCAGCTATACTCACCGGTTATTTTTTTCAAATGGGCGACCTTAAATTTATGAGATAATCTTATCCACAAATCCCAGTCCTCGTGGGTTCCAAGAGACTCATCAAAAAAACCTACCGCTTCCAGACAAGCTTTCGCATGCATCACGCAGAGCGAGGGAATAAAATTGCGAACGAGAAGCAATTCATTATCGAACTCAGCCGAATGCGGCAAATCGCGCTTCATGACAACATATTTCCCCTTTCTTTTTTCTTCGAACGCCCGGTAGGCATCGCTATAGGCCATCTGGCAGTCATTTGTTTCTAAAAAACTCACCAGAGTTTCAAGGTGTGCGGGATAAAAGCGGTCGTCATCATCGAGATAGGCGATATATTTACCATCCGCAATCCTAATCCCTCTATTACGGGCTGCGGCCCGGTTGCAGTTTTCCGGATAATCAATAAACTGGATATTAAGGCGTTTGTTAAAATCACCAATTACAGAATCAACGCAGGTCCCACCGTCATTGATAACAATCACTTCAAAATCTTTAAAAGTCTGTACGGTCAGGCTTTCCAGGGCAACGCGTAGCATTTCAGGTCGGTTATATGTTGGAACAATCACCGAAACCATCGGATGGTTAACTGAAGGCCCGGGCAAAGCGAATTCCTTCAAAAATGCACTGTGAGTATTATCCGGCCGCTGACGAAGGTCCTCGAATTTTTTGCTTTTCTTTACCAAAACCATTTGCTCCAGTATTTCATAAGGATACCACCAATAGTTTTCAAGTAAATTTCCTCCCTGTTTCGCTGCTTGAAGGTTTTCCCTGATCTGCCTTTTTGCATCGACACCCTCACATTCAATGGCTTTCTCAAATTGCCGGATGCCATCCTGCGGTTTTCCTTTAAGGCACATAATAATGCCAAGATTGTTCAAGGCCATGGCATTGGCCGGATCTAAATCCAAAGCTTCGCTGAATAATCTGGCAGCAAAATTAAAATCACTGACGGATTGTTCATCCAGGGTGTAGAATTCTTTACCAAGCGAACCCGTAACCGCGTAAAGCTCTGCAAGCTTTTTGTCATTGGGGGTTGTTTCATAACCAAAAAGGCTGGCTATAAACTGTGGCTGAATATATATATCACGGATAGATAAAAACTCGGCGCCCGATCCGGGATACGAATGCTCTAAACCCTTCTGGTTTTTGAGATACAGACCGGCATTAATCGGCAGCTTTCTAGCCTTGAATCCTGCTTTTGAAAATCGCAGCATGAATTCGCGGTCACCGAATACTTTTAGCCGGGGGTCAAAAGTTCCGATATGTGAAAAAATCTCCTTGCGCAGAAGGCAGGCATGTGATGTGATCTGATAATAGAAAAAAAGTGGTGGAAAAAATTCGGGATAGGAAAAAGAAAATTTCTTGGTGTTGGACTCAAATGAATCGTTCTCGACATCGGTAACCAGCCAATTACCATATACCGCTTGAATGCCGGAATCGGCATCGAGTTCGTCAGCCATACGTTCCAGCGCATCGAAAGCAAACCGATCATCGGTGTTGGCATTGATGATGTATTTACCGCGCGCATATCGTATTCCCCGGTTCCATGCCTGATAAACGGTTTCGCGGTTTTCAGTTCTGATATATTTTATATTCGAATTTTCTTTTTGAAATTCCTTAATAATTTTATCTTCACTCTGTTCTGATCCGCTGTTTACGACTATTATTTCGAGCCTGTCTGCAATAGTTTGATTTTCCAAATGTTCAAGACATCCTCGGATAAAACGTTCAGAATTATAAGTAGAAACAATAGCGGAAATGGCGTATTCCTTCGAAGCTGTTTTACTTTCTTCCGGACCCAACCGATCACGTTCAACTGGTAGTTGACTTTTTTTTAGCTCTTCAGGGTTAAAAAATCGACTCTGAATGCTCAGTTTTTGCTTTAATTCTCTAAAATTGTAGCCCATTTTTGAAACAATGTCTGCGCCTAATGTTTCTAGGTACTGGTTAGAGATTTCCACAAATTCAGGCGAAGAAATATTCTTTTGCCACTTGTTAATATTATCCGTCACAGGGTTGTTATGCTTATACACTCCGACAGGATCGCCAAACTTTCCTTTAGGTTTAGGGTTTCTTCCATACTCTATCATATTTCCAAAATAGGGAATGCCAATTCTATTACAAACTCTAAGCATCACCGCTTCAGGATATTTCGCAAGAGATTCATACTCTACAACAATTGCATTTTCTCTTAGTTTTTTTATGCCATCCAGCAAACAAACAGGACCTTTAACCAAATCGATAAGGTTTTGAATTTGAAGATTATCGACGCTATTTCCAAACCATGTTTTTAAGACTGATGACAGAACTGCAACTGGATTTCTAAGCAGAAAAATAAAATTCGCCTCAGGAAAAACACTAAATAGTTCCGGAATTATGTGATAATAACGAGGAGTTTTGTCCAGAAAAAATCGTTTTCCTGACATTTCAAGCTGTCGATCATATAATGTTGATCCAAATTTTCTTAACGCATTTTTATATAATTCTATACCTTCCGGTACTTGCATTAAAAAATCGTCAAGGCCCTGCAGTGCCAGATCTGCTCTATATTCTGTCGCAATTCCCTTGTTTTTAAGGGCATAAATTGGGTGCAGCATTATCCATGGTTCTGCCGTCGTGTGTATTTCGGGGTGACCGGCAAGTAATCTTTGAAATAATGTAGAGCCTGCTCTAGGTTGGGAAATTAAAAAAATTAGATTAGCCCCTAACTCATTTAGTTTATTTGGCTGTCTATCCTTTGATATTATTCTTATCTTCTCATGTGAAATCTTGTCCGAATTATGCTTCCTAGTTCTCTGATCTTCAGCAAGTTGGTTAGCGGCGGTTATTGAAATATTGTTAACAAAATCAAAAAATCCTTTCTTAACTTTCTCTCGGTCCGATTTATTCAAATCCTCAAGCAACGATCGATTTTTATGATAAATAAATTCCAATGAAGCTAAATGTTGCTTTGCCTTAAGACTAGAGAGCTCTGTACCATGCAATCGTATCTCAGAAAGGGGTTTATCGCAGAAAGCCACCTGGAAGTGTTTAGTCATTCTGATGCGCATATCAAAATCTTCATATATCGTGATTTCGGGATCATGAAATCCTACAGACTTCCAAGCTTGATAGTTAACAAGTTCCATTCTAAAAAGGCTGCTTTGGGGAAATATACGACCGAAGGTCTCTTTGAAAATGTAACCCTGCGGGGGTTTTTCTTGTTCAGCCCAGATCCCTGTGCGCTGACCATTAGGGCTAATATAATAATTATTGGAATATACAATTTGGGCATTTGGATTTTGGATTAAAATATCAAATTCGCATTCTAATTTTTCAGGAAGAAATCGATCATCCCCGTCAACATAAGTAACGTAATCACCAGTTACGGCCTTGAGCGCATCCAGACGCGTTCGTACGACTCCCAAATTTTGGGTATGATAAATCGGGAATATAAAACTCGAATACTTATTTGCATATTTTGCGATTATTTCCCGCGATCCATCAATCGAGAAGTCGTCAACAATAATAATTTGATGAGGCATCAGGGTTTGTGCCAATACGCTTTCGATTGCCTCAACCAGATATTCCTTCTGATTATAAGATGGAATATATACAGATATCTTTGGGTAAGCTTTTACTTGAGGGGTAAAGTATATTTTTAGATTTTCTAAATTTGTTGAAAGGGAATTATCTTCATGCAAATTATTTTGGTTTTTAAGATCTTTCTTATCAAGAAATTTTAGACTAGCATGTGTATTATAACCATCATTAAAAAATCCTCGATTTACCGAGCGCCAATCCGGATATAATCTATCCATAAGAGGACCGCACCAATATATAAAGGTTTTTCTTTCCTCCGATGTCCATTTTTGCCATGGATAAAGTTGATAGTGAGCGCGATTATGCATTCCGATTTTTGGATCAGATGAATACCCAAAACCAAGCCATTCAGTTAGTTTGGGGAGCTCATTATTTAATTCTTCTAACTTAATTTTTTTATAGTTCCCTATTGAACAGTGATCTCTCAGATCCCTCTCAATGGCCAGGTTAATGTATGCCCAGTACCAACAACAACGCGCAAATGGATTCATACTTTCCCATTTTGTAGAGGACACATCGCCACAAAGGTCCCCCATAATTCTTCCATCAATCCAAGCCTTTTCGAGAGAAGGGCAATCTTCATAGCGATCGTGGTTTGCTGAATGGCCGGTATACCATTTCCGAGCGAATATTGATGAAACAACGTCAAGACCGTTTCGAATTAACCAGATAAATTTTCCGTCAGGAAAGGATGTTGTTAAAACCGGCACAATCAGAGATAATGTTTGATTAGATTCACCGTATATTTTTCCTTTAATAACTGGATTTCTGGTCTTTATTAGAAATTCTTTTAGCGTATTACCATCCAATCTGCCGTATCGATAAGCAGAGGATTCAAGAATTAGTTGAGGAGCAGGTTCATGCAGGCATAAACAATCGGGCAGTTTTGAAAGGCTTTCTGCCATAGTCTTTGTTCCAGACCTACCGGAACTTAAAATAAAGAAAATATTTTTCTCTCGAACCTGTTTAAATTTGCTGAGTTTGGAAAGCTTTATTGGTAGAGGCTTTTGACATTCATTTTTTTTTTCACTAACCGCTTTTGTGTTTTGAGGTTTTACTGATATTGTAAAATTTTTCATATATTCTCCGGAGAGCATTTCCAGAAGTTGGTTTGTGTTTACCCCGTATCTTATTTGAAGAAACTAAGAACTTCTAATTTAACTGCCTCCGCCACTCTCTCAGCTAGAAGATCAATTCTATCTGTTCGCGAATCTCCAGACTTTCAATTCTCGGCTTGTGCCATTGATCCTTTACCCAGTTTTCTTTTGATTTCTTCCAGGCTCAATCCGGTTCCTTTAAGTTTTTTTATCTCCTCGATAATAGCGATGTGCTCTGAGGTATAACGTCTCTG